>Ga0335078_10015332_pt1 | contig 11375 bp, 13 predicted proteins | sample Lox_Sample_32_FD_206711 | JGI IMG/M metagenome (GOLD analysis project Ga0335078, IMG submission 206711) | Soil microbial communities from Loxahatchee National Wildlife Refuge, Florida, United States - Lox_Sample_3.2 | ecosystem: Environmental > Terrestrial > Soil > Wetlands | place: USA...
GAGCTTTTCGAAAGCGAGTTTTCCCGGGCTGCGCGTGGGTTGGGTGGTGGGGCCGAAGCCGCTCGTCGACGGGCTGCGGCAGGCCAAGGAAGCGGCTGATTTACACAGCGATCAGCTTTCCCAGGCAGTGTTGCTGGAGTTCGCCCGGTCGGGGCGGCTCGAAGCGCACCGGAAGCGGCTTCTCGAGGCGGGCAAGGAACGCCTGCGCGCCACACTGGAGGCCTGCCGTGAATTCCTGCCCCAAGGCGCGCGCTGGACGCGGCCCGAAGGCGGGATGAACCTTTGGGTGAGCTTGCCGGAGCCGCTCGATGCCGGCGAATTGCTGCCGCGCGCCCAGAAGCTGGGCGTGGCGTATTTGCCGGCGCGGTATTTCGCGGTGGCGCGCACCGAGCCAGGTGGTTTGCGGTTGAGCTTTGCCGGACTCGAGCCGCGGCAGATTCGCGATGGGCTGGAGATGATCGGAAGACTGGCGGCGGCGGAATTGGCGAGTGGAAAGCCGGGCGATGAACCGGTGACCGCGATGGTGTGAGGAGCAGGTGGAGTGCGGGCGAACCAGGAGCCACAAAAGTACGCGCCGCAAGCGGGCGTTGGCAGCCTGAAGCTGCCCCGCCGGGGTATGCCGGGATGGCTCCCGGCTCAGCAGGCCGGTCAGCCTGCGTCATGGCACTAAGGCGAAGGAGCACGAACGATGTTTGAGTTTAGCAGCGAGAATTTTCGCGTCAAGGTCGGCCTGGCGGAGATGTTGAAGGGCGGCGTGATTATGGACGTCACCAATGCCGCGCAGGCCAAGATTGCCGAGGATGCGGGAGCATCGGCGGTGATGGCGCTGGAGCGCGTGCCGGCCGATATCCGCAAAGAGGGCGGCGTGGCGCGCATGGCCAATATCGGCATCATCGAGAAGATCATGCAGACGGTCAGCATCCCGGTCATGGCCAAGGCGCGGATCGGCCACTTCATGGAGGCGCGCATTCTCGAAGCGCTCGGCGTCGATTACATCGACGAAAGCGAAGTGCTGACGCCGGCCGATGAAGAACATCACATCGCCAAGAACGATTTCAAGGTGCCGTTCGTCTGCGGCGCGCGCAACCTGGGCGAAGCGCTGCGGCGGATCGCGGAAGGCGCGGCCATGATCCGCACCAAAGGCGAAGCCGGCAGCGGCAATATTGTGGAAGCCGTGCGCCACATTCGCACCATCGTCAAAGAGATGAAACAGCTCACCGTGCTGGGCAAAGAGGAGCTGGTGCATCAGGCCAAGCAGCTGCAGGCGCCGCTCGAGCTCGTCGAATGGGTGGCCGCGCACGGCAAGCTGCCGGTCCCTAACTTCTCGGCCGGCGGCATTGCCACTCCGGCCGATGCGGCGCTGGTGATGCAATTGGGAGCCGAGGCCGTGTTCGTCGGCTCAGGCATTTTCAAATCGTCCGATCCGGCAGCGCGCGCGGTCTCGATTGTGCAGGCGGCGAAGAACTTCGGGAATCCGGAGAAGCTGCTCGAAGCCAGCCGCGCGCTGGGCGAGGCTATGCCGGGGCTCGATATCGCGAAACTGCCGGAGGGCGAACTGCTGCAGACCAGGGGCTGGTAATGAAGAAGGTGGGTGTGCTTGCGCTGCAAGGGGATTTTGCGGCCCATGGCGAAGCGCTGCGGCGAGCCGGCGCGGAACCGGTTTACGTGCGTGAAGCCCGGCAACTGGCGGAACTCGACGGGCTGGTGATTCCCGGCGGCGAAAGCAGCACCATGCTCAAGTTGCTGCGTTACGATGGCCTGATGGAGCCGCTGGCGGAGTTCGCGCTTCGCAAGCCGGTATTCGGCACCTGCGCGGGCGCGATCTTGATGGCGCGCGAGGTTTCCGCGCCCGACCAGGAAAGCATGGGATTGATGGATATGGCGGTGGAGCGCAACGCGTATGGCCGCCAGTTGGACAGCCGCGTTGCCTCGATCGAGCCCGCTGGCGATTTCGCGCGGCGCACCGCGCCCGGGCCCCTGGAGGCGGTTTTCATTCGCGCGCCGATCATCCGGCGGGTCGGCGGCGCGGCCAAAGTGCTGGCGCGCTACGGCGATGACCCCGTGCTGGTCGAGCAGGGGCCGCATCTGGCAGCCACTTTTCATCCGGAACTCACCGGAGACACGCGGGTGCATCGCTTGTTCCTGGAAAAGCTGTGAGCGGCCGCCCTACCCGCGTGCTCTTCGTATGCCTGGGCAATTCCTGCCGCAGCCAGATGGCGGAAGGCTTCGCCCGTGCGCTCGGCAGCGACGTGATCATTCCGGCCAGCGCCGGGCTGGCGCCGGCCTGGAGCGTCGCTCCCGACACGATTCGCGCCATGGCGGAAAAAAAGATCGTCCTGCACGATCACTTCCCCAAAAGCCTGCAAAACCTGGCCCGGATACATTTTGACCTGGTGGTGAATATGTGCCAGCGAACGCTTCCCGAGGGCATGGCCGGGCGCGTGGTGGAGTGGGAAATTCCCGACCCGATCGGCATGAGCTACCAGGAACACTGCCAGGTGCGGGACGAGATTGAGAGAAAGGTGGCGGGGCTGATCGACGAACTGCGCCGCGAGCAACAGGCGCCGCACTTCCGCGGGCAAGGCTCCGGGAGGGTGCCTCTGTGAATCCCAGCGGCGGACACGGCCCGAAGGCAGCGGCCGCATCACGGGCGATCGCGAGGCCGTGCTTTGGGCCCGTTCCGGGGCTGGATCGCCCCGCGCCGGATCCCTGCGCCCGCACATTGAGTTGCGATCGAATCGCCCTTCCGGGCCGGAGGCGCGCGATCGCGCATGGAGAGGCCGGAAACCCGAGGCTTTTCTCGGATTCGTCAAATAGTCGTCTTCCGCAACGAGTTCCGCGCCGCTGCGATCCTTGACTTTCGCGACGCTGGTAATTTATTCTGACCATTCGCTTTGGCCGCGTGGCCGCGATCACAATGGGGGATCTTTCGCGCCCAGGAACGGAATCCGTGGAAAGGTCGCTCGAATCTACGTTGGAAAGCGTGGACCATGCCGAGGACCTGGCCGTGGGGCTGGCGCGGCGGGCCGGTTTCGATGAAGAAGATTTGATGAAGATCGGGCTGGCGGTTCGCGAGAGCATGGTCAACGCGGTGGTGCACGGCAACCGGTACAACACGCACAAGAAGGTGCGTTTTTCGGCCAGCATGAACCGCAGCCGGTTCACCGTGCGGATTGCCGACGAGGGCGAGGGGTTCGACTACGCCCACCTGCCCGATCCGCTGGCGCCGGAGAACCTGCTGCGCACCTCCGGGCGGGGGATTTTTCTGATCCGGTCGTTCATGGACGATTTTCAGGCCCGGCGTTTGGAGCCGGGAGGAACCGAAGTGACTTTAGTTAAGTTTGTGGTGTCTAAATAGATTTTCGAGTATTTTCCAGGAGGACATTCAGTGAGCGTTAAGTTGAGTACTCGGCAAGTGGGCGACGTCGCTGTAGTGGACGTGGCCGGGCGAATCACTCTCGGCGAAGGGTCCAGCGCGTTGCGCGAAACCCTGCGGGAAATGGTGGGCAAGAACCAGAAGAAGATCCTGCTCAACCTGGGAGACGTTTCCTACATCGACAGCTCGGGCATTGGCGAGCTGGTATCGGGCTTTACCACCGTAACCAACAGCGGCGGGCAGCTCAAGCTGCTCAACCTGAACAAGCGGGTCAAGGATCTGCTGCAGATTACCAAGCTGTACACGGTGTTCGACGTTCACGACGACGAAGCGAGCGCCATCCGCAGCTTTGCCTGAGCGGATACGGCGGCGGTTCCCAGCCGCCCTGACCGCCCCCGCCGGATGGCCGCGGCTGCGATGCGCCCCGGCGGGCGCCGGGAGCGGCTGCCGGCGCCCGCTCCGCTACCCGCCGCCGACGAACTGTACGATTTCGATCCGGGCGCCGGGCTCGACCATCGTGCCGCTCCAGTGCGCCTGTTTGACGATGCGGCGGTCCAGTTCCACCGCCACGCGCGCCGGTTCCAGCCCCAGGCTTAGCAGGAGTTCCAGCACGGTCAGCCGCGGAGCCACTGTGCGTTCGACACCGTTGATCACCACGGGGATTTCCATCGTTGGTTGACACTCTACTTTTGCACCCATTATAGTCTAAGGTTAGACCGCAACTTCCCGGAGCTCATGCCAGAATCCTACACCGAGGTGTACTTCCCTGTCCTGGTCCAGGCCCTGCTGGCCATGGCGCTCGCGGCCGGTCTGATCACCGTCTCCTACCTGCTGGGCAAGCGGGTGCGCAACCGCGTGAAGGACATGCCCTACGAATCGGGCATCGTCCCCACCGGCGACGCGCGGCACCGCTTCAGCGTGAAATTCTACCTGGTGGCGATGCTCTTCATCCTTTTCGATATCGAGGCCATTTTTCTTTATCCGTGGGCCGTGGTGTACCGCGAGCTGAAGATGTTCGCGTTCGTCGAGATGCTGGTGTTCGTTGTGCTCATTCTTTCCGGATTCTTTTACATCTGGAAGAAGGGCGCGCTCGATTGGTCCGCCGATTCCACCACCGGCCGAAAACGGTAACGACCGATTATGCTGCCCGATCACTTGCGCGAACAGGCCGTGGCTCTGGCCGTGGATTCCTTTGACGGCGAGGCCGTCACCGGCGGCAAGTTCGATCGCGGCGAATTGACCCTGGAAATCGCCGCCGCGAAAATTGTGAGTGTCTGCGGATTTCTGAAATACGACCAGAAATTCGTGCGCTTGAGCTCCGTCGCCGGCGTGGACCGCTTCCCGGCGGAGCCGCGCTTCGAGGCCGTCTATCACCTGCACTCGGTGGAAAGCAACGAAAGAGTGCGCTTGAAGTGCCGCCTGAGCGGAATCGATCCGGCCATCGAAAGCGTCACATCGGTTTGGCGCGGCGCCAACTGGTATGAACGGGAAGTGTTCGATCTGTTAGGCATCCGCTTCCTCCATCACCCCGATCTGCGACGCATCCTGATGCCGGAGGACTGGCAGGGCCACCCGCTGCGCAAGGATTACCCGATCACCGGGTCGAGGATCTGACGATGAGCGAACCGGAGACGCCAGGAATCGCCGCGACACTCGAGAGCCAGGAGCCCGCCACCGGAAGGCGCACGCTGGTGCTCAACATGGGCCCGCAGCATCCCTCGACGCACGGCGTTCTGCGGCTGCTGATGGAGCTGGACGGCGAGACCATCGTGAGCTGCCGCCCGGATATCGGCTATTTGCACACGGGCATCGAGAAGGAGTTCGAGGTCAAGCTCTACCAGCAGGCGGTCACGCTCACCGACCGCGTCGATTACCTGGCGCCGCTTTCCAACAATTTAGGCTGGTGCCTGGCGGTGGAGAAGCTGCTGGCGCTGGAGATTCCGCCGCAGGCGCAGTGGATGCGGGTGATGCTGACCGAATTGACGCGCCTCAACAGCCACCTGGTCTGGCTGGGGACGCACGCGATCGACATCGGTGCCATGTCGGTATTCCTCTATTGTTTCCGCGAGCGCGAAGACATCCTGCGCATCTTCGAGATGTTCTCCGGCCAGCGCATGATGACCAGCTATTTCCGCATCGGCGGGCTGGCGCTCGAGCCGCCGCGGGGCTGGCAGCAGCGGGTGAAGAAATTCATCGACGTGTTTCCCAGCCGCGTGGATGAGTACGAGAATCTGCTCACCAATAACCGGATCTGGATCGGGCGCACGCGCGGGGTCGGCGCGATTCCGCTGGAAGACATGCTGGACCTGGGCGTCACCGGCCCCATGCTGCGCGCCGCCGGTCTGAAGATGGATACGCGCAAAGACGCGCCCTACTCGAGCTACGAGAAGTTCGATTTCGAAGTGGCCTCGCGCACCGAGAACGATGTCTACGCGCGCTATCAGGTGCGCATCGAAGAAATGCGGCAGAGTGCCAGGATTGTGCGCCAGGCGATGGAAGGCATGCCGGCGGGGCCGTGGAAAGCGGACTCCCCGCACGTGGTGCTCCCGGACCGCGACAAGATGAAGACGCAGATGGAAGCGCTCATCTACCACTTCAAGATTGTGACCGAAGGCTTCCGCGTGCCGGAAGGCGAAGTCTACCAGGTGATTGAATCGCCGCGCGGCGAGCTGGGCTATTACGTGGTGAGCGACGGCACCGCGCGCGCCTACCGCGTGCATATGCGCACGCCCAGCTTCGGAAATCTGCAGGCCACGCCGCGCATGGTGGAAGGCACGCTGATCGCCGATGTGATCGCCGCCATCGGCAGCATGGATTTTGTGTTGGGCGATACCGACCGATAGACCGCTATGACTTTCTCTCCTCAACTGGAAGCCAAGTTCGCCAAGCTGCTCGAGAGCTATCCCGCGGGGCGCCAGCGCGCGGCCATGATTCCCATGCTGGTCTATGCCCAGGATGAAATCGGGTCGGTGACCGATGAACTGGTCGAGGAAGTCGCGCAGCGCGTCGGAGTGGCGCCGCTGCAGGTCAACGAGGTGATTTCCTATTACACGATGCTGCACCGCGCGCCGCTCGGCAAGTATCACGTGCAGGTCTGCACCAACATCAGCTGCCTGCTGCACGACGCTGACCGCTTGTATCAGCACGCATGTGAAAAACTGGCCATCGGAAATCACGGGGTCACCGCGGACGGGCAGTTTTCCATCGAAGAGGTGGAATGCATGGGCGCCTGCTCCTGGGCGCCGGCGATTCAAATCAACTACGACTACCATCACTTCGTGACCCCGGAAAAACTCGACCGTCTCTTGGACGACCTGAGGAAGAAACAATAGACCATGCTGTATAACGAACCGAGCCCGCTCGAAACCAGAGTGCTGTCGCGCCGATTCGGCATGCCGCATTCCGAGTCGTTGGCCACCTACCTGGCCACCGAGGGCTACCAGGCGTTTCTCAAAGCCTCGAAGATGACGCCGGATGAAATCATCAACGAGGTCAAGGTGTCGAACCTGCGCGGGCGCGGCGGCGCGGGGTTCCCCACCGGGATGAAGTGGAGTTTCGTGCCGCGCACTTCGCCCAAGCCCAAATACATCGTGGTGAACGCCGACGAAGGAGAACCGGGGACGTGCAAGGACCGCGTCCTGATGGAAAACGACCCTCACCAACTGATCGAGGGCGTGCTGATTGCCGGGCTCGCCGTGGACGCGCACGCGGGCTGGATCTACATTCGCGGCGAGTACCGCTACCTGATCGAGATCATGGACCGCGCGATCGCCGAAGCCTACCGGAGCGGCTGGCTGGGAAAGAACATTCAAGGCACGGGCTTCGATTTCGACCTCTACACGCACACCGGCGCGGGCTCGTACGAATGCGGCGAAGAATCGGCGCTGCTCGAATCGCTCGAAGGCAAACGCGGTGTGCCGCGCATTCGTCCGCCGTTTCCCGCCGTCGCCGGCGCGTTCCAGTGTCCCACGGTACTGAATAATGTCGAGACCTTCTGCGCCGTGCCCGCCATCTTGCTCCAGGGCGGCGCGGCATTCGCGGCGCTGGGCATTCCCAAGGCCGGCGGCACGAAACTCACCTGCCTCACCGGCCACGTCAACAAACCGGGCGTCTACGAGCTGCGCCTCGGCTTCCCGGTCAAGCAGATGATCGAGGAAGTGGGCGGCGGCATGCGCAATGGCAAGAAGCTGAAAGCGTTCATCCCCGGCGGCTCGTCTTGCCCGGTGCTGACGGCTGCCGAGTGCGAAGGCGCCACCATGGATTACGATTCCATGGCGCAGCGCAAGAGCATGCTCGGTTCGGGCGGCGTGGTGATCATGGACGAAGACACCTGCATGGTGAAGGCGTGCCTGCGGCTGATGAAGTTCTATTCGCATGAGAGCTGCGGCTGGTGCATTCCCTGCCGCGAGGGCACGACGTGGCTCACCAAAATCATGACGCGCTTCCATTCCGGCGGCGGGACGCAGCAGGATATCGGACTGCTGGGCGACATCGCGAAGAACATGCTGGGCCGCACCTTCTGCCCGCTGGGTGACGCCGCCGCGCTGCCCATGATCTCCATCGTGGAAAAGTTCCGCCAGGAATTCGAAGATCATCTCAACGGCAAGCCGTGCCCGTTCGAGCCTTCCGACCGGATGGTGGCCGTGTAATGGGCGACACGGTCAAACTCACGATTGACGGCCGCGCGCTTGAGGCGCCGGCGGGAATGCTGGTGATCGACGCCGCCAAGCGGGCCGGCATCGAGGTGCCGGCGTTCTGCTACTACGAGGGCCTCTCTCTGCAGGCCGCCTGCCGCATGTGCCTGGTGGAAGTGGAGAAGATGCCCAAGCTGATGACGGCCTGCACCCTGCCGGTGGCCGAGGGCATGGTGGTGCGCACCGAAACGCCCCAGGTGGCGGCGGCGCGCAAGTACATGCTCGAATTCCTGCTGACCAATCATCCGCTGGATTGCCCGGTGTGCGACAAAGGCGGCGAGTGCGAGCTGCAGGACATGGTGTTCCGCTACGGCGCGGGCGAAAGCCGCTACACGGAAATCAAGGTCCACACGCCGGAAAAACAATACTCGCCGGTGGTGTTTTTCGATGCCCCTCGCTGCATTCTCTGTTACCGGTGCGTGCGCGTCTGCGACGAAGGGATGGGCGTCAAGGCGCTCGGGGTGGTGGATCGCGGGGTGGTCTCGGAAATCGCGCCCAATCACGGCGACCACCTGGAATGCGACGAGTGCGGCGCCTGCATCGACATCTGCCCGGTGGGAGCGCTCACCAGCGGCACTTACCGCTACCAGACGCGGCCCTGGGAGATGACCCATGTCGGCACCATTTGCGCCCACTGCTCGGACGGCTGCAAGACCACGCTCGGCACGCGCAACGACCACATCCTGCGCGGCAACAACCGCGACCGCTCCGGGATCAACGGCGAATTCCTCTGCATCAAGGGCCGCTACGGCTTCGATTTCTACGAGCATCCGGAGCGTCTGCAGGCGCCACTGATGCGGGTGAACGGCAAGCTCGAGGAAGTTTCGTGGTCGCAGGCGCTGGCCGCCATAGCTGAGAAGTTCAAGCAGACCGCCGGCGCGGGCTCGTTCGGCGTCATCGGCTCGAACCACACCACGAACGAAGAGAATTACTACCTGCAAAAATTCGCCCGTTCGGTGCTCGGCACCAACAACATCGATCATCATCGCACCGGCGATATCGTGACGCTGGTGGATGCGCTGAGCGGCAGGACGGCGAAACTGGCCACCGTGGCGGACCTCTATGAGCGCAAGGCGTTCCTTGTGTTGGGGGCCGATCTGGCGCGCGAGCATCCGCTGCTTTCCTTCCAGATTCGCGCCAACTGGCGGCATCACAAAGCGCACGTTTACGTGGTGACGCCGCGCGCGGTGCGTGAAGACAACTACGCCGCGGCCGCGGTGCGCGGGCGCGATTATGAAGCGCTGCGCGCCAGGCTGAAGGAAGAGCCGGAGCTGGTCATCCTGTTCGACGATTCCTATCAGGGCGCCGAGCTGCGCAAGCTGGTCGAGTTCGGCGAATCGCTCGGCATCCCGGTACGCTACGTTTGCCTGATGGACTACGCCAATTCGCGAGGCGCCGTCGATATGGGTCTCGCGCCGGAGCTGCTGCCCGGCTACCAGCCCTCGGGCAAGGCCGGTCTGCATGTCGCCGAAATGGTGGAGGAAGAGCTCGGCGTGCTTTGGGTGGTGGGCGCGAACCCGCTCGAGCGGGCCGAGCGCAAAGCCGGCTTCCTGGTGGTCCAGGATCTGTTTCTCACCGAAACGGCGCGCCAGGCCGACGTGGTGCTGCCTGCCGCCTGCGCTTATGAGAAGAACGGCACGGTCACCAGCGGCACCGGCGAAGTGCAGCGCCTTACGCGCGCCATCAACACGATGGGCGCGAAGCCCGATCTCGAAATCATCGGCTTCATCGCGCGCGAGATGGGGGCGGCGGCCCAGCTCGGGCCCTGGACCCCCGAGGCCGTCTTCGCTGAGATCCGCAAGAACGTTCGCGGCTACGATGTGGCGTTGCCGCTGATCGCCACCGGCGGTGCTGCCCAAACCATGCCGGTGAACGGCCGCGTTGCCCTTCAAGGCCCGGCCGGAGTGGTGCGATCGGATCGCAACGGCTTGTTCGCGTCAGGCACTCTGGGGCGCTATTCTAAGGTACTGAACTCGGTACTGGAAAGCCGTTTGAGCCGCTAATGGACTCGTTCATCGTCATCAGCCTCATCAAGATATTCGTGGTCTTCGGCGCGCTCATGACCATCCTGGCTTACCTGCAATGGGTGGAGCGCAAGGTGATCGCGCATATCCAGGTGCGGCCCGGCCCCTACCGCGTGGGGCCCCATGGTCTGTTGCAGCCCCTGGCGGACGTGATCAAGCTCGTTACCAAGGAAGACCTGGTGCCGCCGTACGTGAACAAGCCGTTGTACCTGGCGGCGCCGTTTCTGGCGATTACCATGTCGCTGCTTTCCATCGCCGTAATTCCCTTCGGACCGGCGATTGAGGTGGCCGGTTACCGCACCTGGATGCAACTCACCGACCTCAATATCGGCGTGCTCTTCATCCTGGCGATTTCCTCCATGGGCGTGTATGGGATCGCGCTGGCAGGATGGAGCTCGAACAATAAATACGCGCTGCTGGGCGGCCTGCGCAGCTCGGCCCAGATGATCAGCTATGAGCTGCCCCTTTCACTGGCGATCGCGGCGCCGCTGCTGGTCTCGAACACCCTGAGCCTGCGCAAGCTGGTGGACTCGCAAGACGGCTGGTTGTGGAACTGGAACCTTTTTCACGGCTGGCAGTATGTGAGCTTCATTATCTTCCTCATCGCCGCCTTTGCCGAAACCAACCGGGTGCCTTTTGATCTGCCCGAAGCCGAAAACGAGCTGGTGGCCGGCTTCCACACCGAGTACAGCAGCATGAAGTTCGCCTCGTTTTTCATGGCCGAATACGCAAACATGATCACCGTGAGCTGCATGGCGACGCTGCTGTTCCTGGGCGGATGGGTGGCGCCCTGGCCGGCTGAGTATGGCTCCGGATACGTGCCGGTGGTGCTCTTCGCCGCCGCTGGAGTGATCGCGCTATTCCATGGGCTGAACCCGGCGCGAAGGCGCGACCGCCTCACCTTGCTGCCGGTGGGCGCGGTCTTTCTCCTCGTCGCGGCGGTCTTCGCGGCGCCGTTTACCCGGAGCATTCTGCTGCCGCTGTTCTGGTTCTGCGCCAAGGCGGGGGCGATACTCTTCTTGTTTATCTGGATCCGCGGCACGCTGCCCCGCTTCCGCTACGATCAACTGATGCGCTTCACGTGGAAGATTCTGTTCCCGGTCGCCATGCTCAACCTGCTGGCAACCGGCCTGGTAATCGCGGCGTTCTCTTGAGTTATTGAAATGGACTTGATCATTTTTCTGGTTTTCGCCGGCATCGCGGTGGTGGCCGCGATCAATGTGGTGGTTCAGCGGCATCCCATTTCGAGCGCGGTCTCGCTGATCGGCGTGATGGGATCGC
>Ga0335078_10015333_pt1 | contig 11375 bp, 11 predicted proteins | sample Lox_Sample_32_FD_206711 | JGI IMG/M metagenome (GOLD analysis project Ga0335078, IMG submission 206711) | Soil microbial communities from Loxahatchee National Wildlife Refuge, Florida, United States - Lox_Sample_3.2 | ecosystem: Environmental > Terrestrial > Soil > Wetlands | place: USA...
GAGAATATTGAAATTGCCACGGAAGCGGCACATGCAATGGCCCGGCGCCTAGCTCGGGAGCACGGGCTGCTGGTGGGAGTTTCGTCGGCGGCAGCGGTGGAGGGATGCTTGCGGGTTGCGGAAGGACTGAAGAAGAACCAGGCAGCGACCATTGTGACCGTGCTCTGCGACTCGGGAGATAAGTATTTGAGCGAGAGGTTTTGGACGGAAGGGTGATCGATTGCGGAAGTCAGACCGTAAGAGTAAAGGCCTTGGGTTCTACAATCCGGATCGGGCATGATGGGTTTTCACTTCTGCAATCTGATTTCTTAGTCCTGCAATCTTCCCATGCTGAGAGTCTCCCCAACTGATTACGCTTCGCTTCGCCGGCACGGCGAGGAGACCTATCCTCACGAGTGCTGCGGGGTGCTGCTCGGACGATTTGAGGACGAAGATTCCAAAATTGTCACCCGCGCGGAGCAGTGTGGGAATACGCGCCTTGACTCGGCGCACAATCGCTATCAGATCGATCCGAAAGAGCTCATACGGATTCAACGCCGGGGCCGCGAGCGCGGCGAGGAGATTGTGGGTTTCTATCATTCGCATCCGGATCATCCCGCGCGCTGGTCGGTCACGGATCTGGCCGAGGCGCATTGGATTGGATGTTCGTATGTGATTACCAGCGTGGAGGCCGGGCGGGCCACGGTTACCAATTCGTTTGAGCTGAGGGGGACGGATGAGGCGGACAAGAAATTTGTCGATGAGGTGCTATCCTTGCGAGCTTAAGTGGGCGGCGGGCACATAAACCAGATTTGCCAAGGACGAAGGACGATTCCGAATAACGTGCCGGGTGGGAGGCGGATTACCGGCAACTACGAAAAGTAGTTCCGCACGCTTGGCCGGCTCATGTAGATGAGCAGGAGGCCGGCCACCACGATCCCGATTGCGCCCTTTAAGACTTCGTGGCGCGCCAGGTTCAGGAGATCCCCGGTGGCGTTGATCGCAATGATCGAAAGCCCCCACACCCAGCCCCAGTAGCGGTGGCGCAGCCATCCGATCGCGGTGGCGGCGAGCGCCGCAGAGAGGATCATGAAGGCTGGGGCTGCTATTCTGGCGAATGGAACTAACTCAGCGTGGCCTCTCGGGTTCATCATCCAGAGCAGATCGAGGAACGTGCCGGGCCACAGCAGCGTAAGCGCGGCGTAGGCTGCCATAATCGCTCCGAAGATGAAAAAGATGCCGATCGGCATAAAGCCGCGCGGACGGGTTATTGGAAGGGGCATCGTTCTGTGTTTCCCTGTATGTTTCTCGGGCTTGTCGCTGAATCCCCGGCTCAAACCTTAGCATCTTTAGTACATGGCACAGGTGCAAATTCCTTCCCCGCTCCGTCAATACACGCAAAAGCAGGCGTCAGTCAATGTGTCCGCGAAAACTGTCGGCGACGCGCTCTCCGGGCTGGTGGCCCGGCATCCGGAGCTCAAACGACATCTTTATAGCGAGGACGGCAAACTGCGCGCGTTTGTGAACGTCTATGTGAATGACGAAGACATGCGATATCTGGAGAAGGAAGCTACCGCGCTCCAAGAGGGTGATACGATTTCGATTGTGCCGTCGATTGCGGGAGGCGGCTGCTAACGACTAGATTCTCGCAAGCCACAAATTGCGCTGGCTGGCAGCTGAAACATGACTACTCTTACTGAAACCAAACCCGAAGCTGTTCTGAGCAACGACGAGATTCTGCGCTACTCGCGGCATTTGATCATGCCTGAAGTTGGCATGGAGGGGCAGCAGAAACTGAAGGCGGCGCGCGTGCTGTGCATCGGCGCGGGGGGACTGGGATCGCCGCTGGCGCTCTATTTGACGGCTGCGGGCGTAGGGACGCTGGGGATCGTCGATTTCGACGTAGTCGACTACACGAATCTGCAGCGGCAGATTATTCATACGACTGCTGATGTGGGCCGCAAGAAGCTGGATTCAGCGGCGGAGAAGCTGAAGGCGATTAATCCGTTTTTGAATCTGAGGACTCTTGAAACGCGGCTGACCAGCGCCAATGCGCTAGAACTTTTTCGTGAGTTCGATATCGTTGCCGATGGGACGGATAACTTCCCCACAAGGTACCTGGTGAACGATGCCTGCGTTCTGACCGGGAAGCCGAACGTTTATGGTTCGATCTTCCGGTTCGAGGGGCAAGCAAGCGTATTTGCCACCCAGGAAGGGCCTTGCTACCGGTGCCTCTATCCGGAGCCGCCGCCGCCCGGGCTGGTGCCATCCTGCGCGGAGGGTGGAGTGCTTGGAATTCTGCCTGGCCTGGTGGGCGTGATTCAGGCCACCGAGACCATCAAGCTGATCCTGGGTCAGGGCGATTCGCTGGCAGGCCGGTTATTGCTGGTGGATGCGCTGGGCATGAAGTTTCGCGAGCTGAAGCTGCGAAAGAATCCCGATTGCCCGGTGTGCGGGAAAAACCGTACTATTACCAGACTGATCGATTACGAGGAATTTTGCGGAATTCGAGGGCAGGAGGCGCCCGTGGAAGACGTTGTGCCGGCGATTTCGGTGGAAGAACTGAAAAAGAAGCTCGATGCCAAAGCCGACATTTTTATTCTCGACGTGCGCGAGCCGCATGAGTATCAAATTTGTAATTTGAACGGCTATCTGCTTCCATTGAACGATCTGCCGAAGCGGGTGAATGAACTCGATTCGAGCCGCGAGATTATCGCTCATTGCAAGATGGGCGGCCGCAGCGCCAAAGCGGTACAGTTTCTGAGGCAGGCGGGATTTAAAAAAGTTTATAACCTGACGGGCGGGATTACCGCTTGGGCGGAGAAGGTAGATCCAGGAATGCCGAAGTACTAGTCGCCAGTTGGCGGTTGTTGGTGGCTGCGGGCGCGCTCCGTTTCCGCGAAAGTTCTGGCCCTGAGGCAAGGGATACCGATTCCGCCCTGATGGTGGCAGCGCTTGACGCAATTGTTCGCTTGGGCCTTCAGTACCTGACCCCGGACCTCTAACCCTGACTTCTGCCGCGTTGGCTCCATTCCACGTTATAATCCTCGCTTTGCCGTGCGCATCCTTATCCTCAGCGACATTCACAGCAATCTGGAGGCACTCGACGCCTGCCTCGCCGCTGCTCCCGCCCACGATCTCGTCGTCAACCTCGGAGACACAGTTGGGTACGGGGGCAATCCGAATGAGGTGATCGCTCTTGCGCGAGAGCTTGGCAAAGTCTTCGTCCGTGGCAATCATGACAAGGCCGTCAGCGGGCTGATGGACCTTGAAGACTTCAACCCTGTTGCCGGGCTGGCGACGCTCTGGACGCGCGATCAGCTTACGAAAGCCAACCTTGACTGGCTGCGCTCGCTGCCCCAGGGCCCGATCCATCTCGAGGAACTCCCCGGCGTGCAATTCGTGCATGGCTCGGCGCTCGACGAAGACGAGTACATGGTCAGCGTTCGCGATGCGATCGAGCCGCTCATCACCAACGCCGTGCCGGTGACTTTTTTCGGGCACACTCACCTGCAGGGCGGATTTATGCTGCAAGGCGAAATCAGCGAAGCTTATCGGCCCGGCTATCGTACCGTGGGGCAGCCGGAATCTTCCGATTGGCCGTTGCGCAAAGATGTCCGCTATCTGATCAATCCGGGTTCGGTGGGCCAGCCGCGCGATGGGGACTGGCGCGCGGCCTTTGCGATCTTCGATAGCGTTGCCTGGATTGTCAGCTTCTATCGCGTGCCCTATAACCTGCGTGTAGCCCAGGAGAAGATCCTGGCCGCAAACCTGCCCCCGCGATTGGCCACGCGGCTGGCCACTGGGAGGTAGGCTACCGGACGCGGGAGTCCTTAGTCATCAGTTCTCAGTGGCCGTTTCTCAGAAAAACAATACTTCGTTTCCCTTTCGATTCCATATCCCTTGTCGTTCCGACCACGGGAAGAATCTGTACTTGATTCTCGATCAATGCTCAAGTCACCGGCATCGCGCGGTTCTGGTTTCCACTGTTAACCGGGAACTGGGAACTCCTCTTGAAGTAAACTCAAATCATGAACGCATCCGCCGCCTACACAGCCCATGTCGACGGTGGTGCCCGGGGCAATCCAGGTCCGTCCGGCTTTGGCGTCGTGATTCATGATGCGCATGGCAAAAAGGTCGCGGAACTCAGCCAGTATCTTGGCCATCACACAAACAACTATGCCGAATACAATGGCTTGCTCGCGGCCCTGCGCTACGCGATTGAGCACGGAATTAAGTCGCTGAAGGTCATCAGCGATTCCGAACTGATGGTTCGGCAGATGAAAGGCGTCTATAAGGTGCGGCATCCCGAACTGCGCAAACTCTACGATGAGGCGCAGCGCCTGACCGCGCAGGTCGAATATGTGGAGATTCGTCACGCGCTCCGCGAACATAATCAGGACGCCGACCGCCTGGCCAACCAGGCCATGGACCGCGGCAGGAATTCGCCGGGTGGCGAGAGTGAGCCCCAGCAAAACCCCAAATTTTGTTAACCAGAGAGTACACAGAAGCCTGTGGTTGCGGGTTTAGGATTTTTGTGTGCTGGCTCGCTGCCTCGAATTCGCGCCGGATTGCGATCGCGAGATTTTCGCGGACACTCCAGCCGCTCCGGCTGTGTTCCTGCTTCGCGGTTCCGGTCCAGCCTCGGAGCCTTATGTCAGCAAAACCGCCAACTTGCGGCGGCGTCTGGAAAGGCTGCTCTCAAAGGCGGCAGAGCAGTCCAGGCGCCTGAACCTGCGCGATCGCGTGCGCACCATTGAATACTCTCTCACCGGCTCCGATTTCGAATCCGGATTTGTACTCTACCAGCTGCTCCGCGCGGCATTTCCGGGGACTCACGAAAAACGTCTGCGTCTGCGCTTTGCCCCGCTCGTCAGGTTGCATCTCGAGAACGAATATCCTCGCGCCTCAATCACTACGCGCCTCGGGCGCCTCGGCGGCAAGAATTCGTACTACGGCCCGTTTTCCTCCCGCGCCGTCGCCGAGAAGTTCATGAATGACGCGCTCGACTTTTTTAAAATGCGCCGCTGCGTGGAAGACCTGCATCCGGATCCGAAGTTTCCGGGCTGCGTTTATTCCGAAATGAAGATGTGCCTGGCGCCCTGCTTCAAGGGTTGCACCGACTCCGACTATCACGCAGAAGTTGTGCGCGTGGAAGACTTTCTCGACACGCGCGGCGAATCCCTGAAGCGGCAGATTTCGGCCGAACGCGATCGCGCCTCCGAATCGCTGGCTTTCGAAGAGGCTGCCGCACTGCACACGCGCCTGGAAAAGCTCGCGCCACTCCTTCAGCAGCTGCCGGAGGCAGTTCAGCGCGTCGATCGAATGCGGGCGCTTATCGTGCAGCCCTCCGCCGAGGCGGAGAGCGTAGCCCTTTTTCGTGTGGACGCCGGCGCCCTCGCGGGTCCGATGAACTTTGCAGTCTCAAGTCCAGATCATGCGAAATCGCAGTCGATGGAAGCTCGCATCCTCCGAGCGCTTGAGGACTTTCCGCCCGCCCACCCGCGTAACACCATGGAGCGCATGGAACATCTCGCGATGCTCAAGCGCTGGTACTATCGCGGGAGCCGCAAGGGGGAGATCTTCTTCGCGAACGCCAAAGGCGAGCTCCCGATGCGCCACATCGTGCGAGGCATAGGCCGCGTATATAAAGGAGAGGCGCTGGAGACTCCGCCGCCCGCGACCACGCCGGCAGCTTTGCCGCCCGAATCCACCGAGCAGGCCTAAGTTCCGGCCGTTGGAAGCCTAGTCGCCTACCGGTTGCTCCGGGCCCTTCGTGTCCTTCTCGTCTTCCACGGCTCCCGGCATCAGATGCTTGAGTGGAGCCTTCCGCTGATCCTCAAGTTCGGGGTGCGGCAGCGGCTTGCGCGGAAGCATCTGGTCGCGCATGGCTGTGTTGTAGACGAAAATCGCTTCCACAGTCGCGGCCTGCTTCAGATCGCCCGCCTGCAGCCGCTCGTAGGTGTCCATGTTGGAGTGATGGGTGCGCGAGGCGTAGTCCAAGCCGTCCTGAATGAACTGGAATCCCGGAATGCCGACGGCGTCAAACGATTCGTGGTCAGTCCCGCCCGTGTTGCGCAACGAGATAGTCGTGACGCCAAGGTCTTTTAAGGGTTCAATCCACTGCTGAAAAATCGGGGCCTCGGCCGCGTTTTCCTGAAGGTAGATTCCGAGAATCTTGCCGCTTCCGTTATCCACGTTGAAGTAGCCGGAAATCTTCTGCTGTTCGGGTTTCAACTGCAGCGGGCCGGCAGCCTTGCGCATGAAATCCGGCAGCTTGAGCTGGTCGGGCGCGGTCGAGAGCGGCGCGGATCCGAAATGTTGTTTCGCATAGCCGATCGATCCGAGCAACCCCTGTTCTTCGCCGGTCCACAGCGCAATTCGAACGGTGCGTCGCGGCTTCACCGGCAAGGCATTCAAAATGCGCATGACCTCCATGGCCACTATCGTCCCCGCCCCGTTATCGGTGGCGCCCGTGGCTGACGCCCACGAATCGAGATGGCCGCCCACCATGACGACCTCGTCCTTCAGTTTTGGATCCGTACCCGCAATTTCCGCCACCGTGTCGAAACCATGTTCGTGATCGCCCGTGAACTTCGTGTCGACGTTCATTTCGATGGTGACCGGAACATGGGCCTTGAGGAGCCGGTAAACGCGGCCATAATTCTCGATCGCCACGACCACGACTGGAAACTCCAGAGCGTGATCGCGCTTATAACTGTTGGAACCGAAGCCGTCGTCAAAAATCGTGCCGCCCGATCCGCCGGAGTTCCGGCCGTCGCGGCTGGGCAGCACGATCGCCAGCGGATGCTCGGCGGAAAGAAATTTGTTGATCTTCTCCTGGAGCTCGCGCCGCTTCATGCGGTCCTGCAGGTACTGCTCGAATTCTGGATTCGGGCTGAGCGGATACTCCACGGTCTTGGCAAGTTCTTTTTCGTCCATGCGCTCGAATAGCGGCTTGTCGACCGGCTTCACTTCGCGCATCTCGCCCAGCAAAACGATTTTGCCCGCGACTTTGCCCTTGTACTTGTCGAGATCCTCCGGTGTTTTCACCTCCACGGAGATGGCGGCAGCACTCACGGGTCCATTGGTCGACGGCGACCAGGGCGCGGCCTGTGCGATGAAGACAGCGGTATCGGGTGAGCTCATGCGCACCCAGCTATTGAGCTGTTGCCAACCCATGCCAAACTCTCCCCAGTCTTCGAGGTGCGCGTTCACACAGCCCATGGCGGTGAGTTGATCGCGTGTCCATTCGTTGGCGTGATGCAAGTTCGGCGAGCCCGTAAGCCGAGGTCCGATCCCGTCCATCAGCGCGGAGGCATATTCCATGATGTGCGAATGATGCAGGCCTTCCTCGCGGATGCGGTCGTACATCGCGTAATCAAGGCTCTCTTTCGCGGGCTGGGGCGCCTCATAGGCGGCTGCGCTGGCGGCGTCCGAGCTGGATTTGTCTTTGTTCTTGTCGGCGGCGCTCATATCGCCCGCCCAAAGCGCGAGTGGCGCAAGCAGACAGACCAAAAGCATCGAGTTCAAGCGGAACGAGGCAGGACTTTGCATGATTGTCAGTTCCTCACCAACAAAAGTAAGTGGGCAGAGTAGCAGAACCAGCGCGCGGAACCAAGCACACCGCCTTATTTTCCGGGGTTCCTGGGCTTGCCCACGCGCTGCGCCGTGGCAAACATCTTCGCCACCGTGTCCAGATCCTTCGGCTTGACCGCGCCCGGGCGAATCCGCGTATTGGTCAGGTCTTCGAGTTTGAGCAGCACGTCACCCAGCGCCATCGAATCGACGAGACCAGTCGAAACGAGCGCCGTGTTTTCGTCAACCGCGAGCGCAGGCTTCCGGATCCGCTGGAGAATGTAGTCGATCATCTGTTTGGCTTCGTCCGTCATGGCTTCTCCGACCTCAGTTCACCCGGGGCTTTCGCACATCGAACATTGTCGATTCAACCTCATCTATTCAATATTGAATTCTGGATGCTCCATCCGCAGTTTTCCGAGCGTCGCGGAGCGCGCCGCTTTTCCGGCCGTGCTTTTTACGATCCACTTTGGCGGCTTCAGAAAAATTGTGCCGACCGTCACCCCCATACCGGCGACCACCTGGCTGCGAATCTCGCGCTCGATCTCCGCGGCGTTCGCCAGAAGCGCTTCGCTCTCCACTTCGGCAATCATGACGATCTCCTCCGTTCCAAGATCGGCGTTGTATACACCCATTGCGATCACGCGCCCGTCGTGGACGGCGGCATGGCGAGCGGCAATCTCCTCGAGATCCTGCGGATAAATATTTTCACCACCGACAATAATCAGGTCTTTCTTTCGCCCGACTATGTATAACTCACCGTGTAGAAGAAAGCCGAGATCGCCCGTGCGGTACCAGCCGTCGACAATGGCCTGGGCGGTGAGATCGGGTCGATTGTAGTAGCCGCCGAACAGGCAATCGCTCTTAATAAGAATTTCGCCGACGAAACCGTCAGCCAGCGACGCTCCGGAATCCGAGACGATGCGCGCCTCGTGATGGGGCAATAACCGGCCCGACGACGTGAACGAAAGCGAGTCTGGAGAATTTTCGGCGGCCGGAAGAACACGATGCGCGCTGCGGAATTCTCTGGCATCCGCGCAGACGCGCGCCGGCCCCAACGCCCCGCCAATGTCCGATTGGCTTACTGCGAAGACATTTTCGGCCATCGCGTAAGAGCTCTGCAGAGCGCCGGCCCTCAGTCCATTCGCGGCAAATGCGTTGGCAAATTCCTGCATGCTGGAAGTCCGTACGGGTTCGGAGCAATTGATCAAGGTGCGCAAAGAAGAGAGATCGTAGCGCGACCGGCGCTCCAGGCGCGTCCGCCGGGGAATAAACTGAAAGGCAAAATTCGGCATCCAGGCCAGCGTGCATTTGTGTTCGCTGATGGCTTCCAGCATGGTCTCGGGAACCATCACCCAGTCGAGCGGTGACTGCATCACCAGCGGCACGTGACAGGCCATGGGCAACATGAAGCAGGCGATCAGCCCCATGTCGTGATAGAGAGGCAGCCAGCTATAAATGCGGTCCGAGGCGCCGTCAACGCCCAGGGCGTGCGCGAGGTGTTCGATTTGGCGCAGCACTGCGGCGTGGGTTAGAGCCACTCCCTTTTGCAGGCCAGTCGTGCCCGCCGAATGTTGGATGAATGCAATGGCATCGCCCAAAATACGATCGGTCTCAATCCTCTCGCGGAAAACTTTCTCATCCTCGCGCATGACGCCGGCGCGCGCGAGCCTCGTTCCTCCCTCCAGAGACACGTGCTCAATCATCTCTTCGGGAAACTCTTCGTCGATGACGACAAGTTTCGCTTTGAGATTGGCTGTCACTCCGGCCAGTCCTTCGCGGTACTTGGAAGCTTCGACCTTGTCATTGGGATAGGCAATGAAGGCGGGCACGCTTCCCAGCATCATGGCGCCCGCAAAAACTGTCATCGCCGCGATGCCCTGCGGCATGATGATGACGACGCGCTCGCCGGCGCTCAGTCCCTCAGAGCTAAGCGCACTCGCCTGTGCCCGGGAGCGGCGGCGAAACTCGGCGAACGTTAGCGTCTCCTGTTCGTCCTCATTGATCCAAAACGTCACGAATGGGCGGTCGCCCGGAGCCGCTTCGAGCGCCTCAATCAGATTGAGGTAGCGAAGCACATGACATTGTAGTAGAAGAAATTGCGCTCGCTTGTGACGAGGTCACATGCCCGTTGCCGCCGTTCGCTGTACTCTCAATGGGTCCGGGCTGCCAGTTGAGCCACGCGCCCAATTGCCGCCGCTCGTGACCGGTTGCGCCCCGGCCTGATGGCACCCCATCCTAAGGGTTGTCATCCCGAGCGCACCGATAGATCTGCATTTGGCGGCTGGTCTACGCCGGAGGAACGTTGCTCAGGATCGTCTCATACGCGCTGGCGTTCGTTCTCTGCGCCGTGATCATGGCGACAGTTCGCGCGCGACTGGTGCGCCAGGCGGCGCTGCTGATTGCCAGCTATGCCCTCTACATGACATGGGGAGTCTGGTTCGCCGGCGTCCTCCTGGCCTCCACCGTGACAAATTATTTCATCGGAGAATGGCTGCGCCGCAAACGTTCCGGGCTCGCACTGTCTTTCGGCATTCTCTTGAACCTGTCGCTGCTCGGCACGTTCAAGTACCTGCCCGAGGCCGCGGTCCATCTTTCCTTCTCTTCCTTGCATTCCTTTGCGCACCTTGCAATGCCGATTGGCCTCTCCTTCTGGACCTTCCAGGCGATGAGCTACCTCTTCGACGTCTATCAAGGCGAGGAGATCGATCCGTCGTTTTTTGAGTTTGCGTTGTACATGGTGTTCTTCCCAGTCACGATCTCCGGTCCGGTCTGCCGGATGCCCGACATGTTGCCGCAGTTTCGCTCGGACCGCGTCACGCGTCGGGAGGAGATCGCGCATGGCTTGCGGGGCATTGCAGCCGGAGTGCTCATGATGCAACTCGCCCGGCTGCTGGGCCAGGGAATTCTGGCAGGAGACGGCGTCAACTCCGGCTTCGATCGCGTAACGGAATGGAGTGCTCTGGATGTCTGGTGTCTGGCGTTGGCTTACGGTTTGCAACTTTTCTTTGATTTTGCGGGTTACTCGCACATCGCCATCGGCGCAGCCCAGGCGCTCGGATTCACCATCCCGGAAAATTTTGCTCGGCCATTCGGTTCCACCAGCCCCTCCATGTTCTGGACGCGCTGGCACATGTCGCTGTCGTTCTGGATCCGGGATTACGTCTTCTTTCCCTTGATGCAGTTGCGCCGGCAGGTATGGTGGCGAAATCTGGCGCTGTTTCTCTCAATGGTCGTGTTTGGTTTGTGGCACAAAGCCACCCTCCTTTTCCTTTTGTGGGGTGCTTACCACGGAGTGCTGCTCGTTCTGCACCGCGCGATTGAAGGGTTGGAACGTAAATACGATTGGACACCGCCGCAAGTCCCATGGTCCGTGCTCTCGTGGGTTTCGACGATCGGCTTGGTGAGCCTCGGATGGATTTTCTTCCGCTCCAACTCTCTCTCCCAGGCGCAGCGGATGCTGAAGGCGGTCGTCACGCCGGAGAGCTACCGCGTGTCCTATTTGACGGGAAGCATTTATGTTCTGACCGCCGCTCTCGCGGTGGGTTACGCGATGGTGCTCTTGATGACGGACCGGCTAAGCCGCTCCTCGCATGCTGCTGACAGTGGCGCCTCGTCCGCACAGCCGCCCGCGAGTCCAATGGCGCTGCTCGCGCGTTGGCAATGGTTCTGGCTCCCGCCGCTCTATGCCCTGGCGTTGCTTTGCGTCCTGATCGTGACCCTGTCGCAGGGCACAAACGCCGCCCAGATGATGTATGGAAATTTCTGAGACTCTCGTCAGAAGTTCCGGCGGTAGATGACGAAAGTCTCGGTTATCT
>Ga0335078_10015334_pt1 | contig 11375 bp, 10 predicted proteins | sample Lox_Sample_32_FD_206711 | JGI IMG/M metagenome (GOLD analysis project Ga0335078, IMG submission 206711) | Soil microbial communities from Loxahatchee National Wildlife Refuge, Florida, United States - Lox_Sample_3.2 | ecosystem: Environmental > Terrestrial > Soil > Wetlands | place: USA...
CGTTGTTCTGCTGATCGTGGGACTGATCGCTGGTGCGCTGGCTCGCCTGCTGGTGCCCGGCCGCGACCCCATCGGGTTCCTCGGGACCATCGTCCTGGGCGTGCTGGGGTCCTTCGTCGGTGGGATCGTGCTGAACCTGGTCGAGTACCACAAGATGTTCACGCACTCGATCCGTCTGGCCGGCATCATTGGCTCGGTCATCGGCGCGATCATCCTGCTGATCCTGTACCGGCTGTCCGGGCGCGAGCGGGGTCACCGCCGGACTGGATACCGCCGCTCCCGCCGCTGGAGCTGACCTCCCCAGACAGGATGCCTGGCCGCAGTAGCGGCCAGGCATCTCAATGCGGCGGCCGCCCTGGGGCTATCGGCTGAGGCCGCCGGTCCTGGCCAGGCGGACGAAGGCGGCCCATTCGGCCGGGCTGAATTCCAGCACGGGACCGCGGCCATGCTGCTTGGAGTCACGCACCCGCACGCTGGCGTCCGCGATCGCGACCTCCACACAGTTGCCTGTTCCGTCGCTGTAGCTGGACTTGCGCCAGATCGGATGTTCGGCGTCTGTCATGAGACTCCTTTCGCCTGGCCAGCCGGACTACTGGCCGGGAAGCTCGGCGGCGACTTGACCAAGCAGGTCGAGGCTGCCTTTGACCGGCAGGGCGGCGTCACGCAGCCGGGCGTAGAGCTGCTCGTACGGCTTCACCTCGGGGTGGTCGGTGAGCACCAGGTCGGACGTGACCGTGTCAACGGAGATTACAACCGGGTCGCCGGGGTCAGGGTAGGTGTAAATGGAGAACGCGCAGCGGGGCACGGTGTAGCCGTCCACCCTGGCGTCGATCGGCAGCACCCGCAGCGCGCCCGGCTGCCCGCCGTTGCCGACCTGGGCGAGGTGGGCGAGTTGCTGCTTGAGAATGCCCGGCGGGACGGTGAGCCGCCGGATGGCTAGTTCGTCCAGGATCACCTCATAGCTGGGCGCCCCGGGTCGGCGGAGCATCCGCTGCCGGCCGGCCCGGCCGGCCAGCACGCCGTCCACCGTGCCGGTCATCGGCTCCAGCGTGGCGGCAGCTGCGATGCGGGCCCGGGCGAACTCCGGGGTCTGCAGCAGGCCGGGGATGAACGTCTGCTGGTATTCGCAAATGGTGGCCGCGCCCGCTTCCAGGTTGGCGAACAGCGCCTGCCGCTCGCCCATCCCCCGGGTGGACTCCCACCAGCCGCGCTCGCCCGCCTCCCGGGCGATCGTCACTACCTGGGTCCACCGGTCGCCGTCCACGTCCAGCGCATCCAGGATCTTCATCACGTCGGCCTGGTCCACCACGTGCCCGTTCTCCAGCCGGGAGATCTGGGCCCGTGATTCGCCGATCCGCTTGGCCACCTGCTCATGAGTCAGGCCGGCCGCGGAGCGCAGCGCCCGCAGTTCCGCCCCTAGCCGCAGTCGACGCACGTAGGGACTGATCATTCACGATCTCCTAACGGGCAGTGTGACGCACCGTACGGAACTTCGCACATTGACCATACCTGCGCTGAGCCGACCGGGAGGGGATTTTTCTGCCGCCTGCGGGTGAGCCGGACGGGGATCTTCTGCCGCCTGCCGGCGGGCCAGGCGGGGATCTTCTGCCGCCTGCCGGCCGGGCCAGGCGGGAGGTCTTATGCCAACGTTGGGAAGCACTAGTAACCAGGCGAGAGGACAACAGTGATGAGCGACAGCGGTTTAGGCGCCCCCACCGGCGCGGACGCACCGGGCGAGATCGACACGAGCGTCGCCCACGTGGCCCGGGTGTATGACTACCTGCTCGGCGGCACGGCCAACTTCCCGGTCGACCGCGCCGCCGCCGAGCGCGCCTACGCCGCCTGGCCGGGCGGCCTGGACGGGGTGCGCGCCGACGTCCGCGCACACCGGGCACTGCTCGGCCGGGTGGTGCGCTACCTGACCGCCGAGGCGGGCATCCGGCAGTTCCTGGACATCGGCACGGGCATCCCGAAGGAGAACAACACGCACGAGGTCGCTCAGCAGATCGCGCCCGAGGCCCGGATCGTCTATGTGGACAACGACCCCTCCGTGCTGGCGCACGCCCATCAGTTGCTGACCAGCACGCCCGAGGGCGCGTCGGCCTACATCTCCGGCGACCTGCGCGACCCGGCGGCGATCCTGGCCCAGGCGGCGGGCACGCTGGATTTCGGCCAGCCGATCGCGATCATGCTGTTCGGCGTGCTGCACCTGGTGCCCGACTCGGCGCAGCCGGCCGCCATCCTGGCGCGGTTGCTGGGCGGCGTCACGCCGGGCAGCTACCTAGCGCTTTCACACCTGGCCCGGGACGTGCACAGCGATGCGCTCAGCGAGACATTCGACCGGCTCAACCAGCAGATGAGCGAGTCCGTCGTGCTGCGCAGCCGGGACGAGGTCGCAGCGCTGGTGGACGGCCTCGAGCTGGTCGATCCGGGGGTAGTGCAGATGCCTGACTGGCGGCCCGATCCGGACTCGGGCCCGGCCGGGCCCGAGTCCTCGCCGATGTGGTGCGCGGTCGGCCGCAAGCCCGCGAAGACCGCCGAATGACTTGAAGGCCGGCGATTCACGGATCCATACTGAGAACCGTCATTAGATCTGTACTGTGCAACACTTCGGTCAGTACACCGGCACTGGGGAACGCGATGACGGACTCGTTTGGGCAGCGGTGCTACCGCGTCTTCCCCGGCGAGGAACAGCAGCTCCAGGTGGTGCGGCAGTGGCTGGCCGACCTGCTGCCGGACGGCCCGGCGCGGCGGGACGTGCTCTGCGTGGCCACCGAATTAGGCACGAACGCGGTGCGGCACACCGCCAGCGGCCGGCCAGGTGGCTCGTTCGCGGTGGAGATCGTCAGGAACCAGGCCACCGCCCGGGTGACCGTGACCGACCAGGGCGCGCCGCACGGGCCCCGGCTGATCGATGACCCGGACGCCGAGCACGGCCGGGGGCTGCTGCTGGTGGCGGGCCTGGCCAGCCGGACCGGGGTGGCCGGGGATCACCGCGGCCGCCTGGTCTGGGCCGAGATCCCGTGGCTCGGCGTGCCAGACGGCACCGCCAGGATCCGGCCGGTCACGCCCAGCCAGGCGCTCGGCGCGCTGTTCACCGAGCTGGCCGCGCGCGGCCGCGGCGTGCGCGGGATGACCGTGACCCGGTTCGAGGGCACTCTGACGCTCTCCGGCGGGCCGGCCGTGCGGTACCGCTGCGGCTGGCTGACCTGGCCCGCCGGCCGGCTCAGCGCCCGCGGGCGGCCGCTGCTGACCGTGCACAACGCGGCCGACCCAGCTGGCGCGGCCCGCCGCCTGGCCGGGAACGGGGCGTCTGGGCCAGACCGCCCCGCCCGGTATTGACCAGCCAGGGAACGACGGGTGGCCGCCGGCCAGCCGCGTGTGGCTGATGTGATTTGGCGATGCCGCCATGGTAGAGCCAAGAAGTTGATGTTGAAAATGCCGACACAGCAGGGGCTGCTACTTCAACATCAACATGCTGATGCCCGTGAAGGGACCGCGCAACGCGAGTAGCTGGCACGAGGCCAGCCCCGGACGGCCGCGCGGCGGCGGGGATGGACTGGGCAGGAGACTAGCGTTCGGAAGAATATGGACGTTGCTGAGGCGGTGGGGGCGTGGCGGCTCGAGCCGCACCCGGAGGGCGGGTTTTTCCGTGAGACCTACCGGTCTCCCTGGGCTACGGTGCCGGCCGGCTGGCCCGGCGAGCGCGCGCTGGCCACCTCGATCCTGTACCTGCTGCCGGGCGGGGTGCGGTCGGCCTGGCACCGGGTGCGCGGTGATGAGCTGTGGCTGTGGCAGGGCGGCGCAGCCATGGAACTGCAGGTCGGGGAGCAGACGCGGCTAGTCGGGCCGGAACCGGCGGCCGGGCAGGCGCCCCAGGTCCTGGTGCCCGGGGGCGCATGGCAGTCGGCCCGGCCGGCCGGGGGACCGTGGTCGCTGGTGGCCTGCCTGGTCACGCCGGGCTTCGACTTCGCCGATCTAGAGCTGCGGTAAAAAGAAAACCGGCAGGCCGCTGACCTGCCGGTTTAGCACTGCTGGGGTACCAGGACTCGAACCTAGACTAACGGGGCCAGAACCCGTCGGGCTGCCAATTACCCCATACCCCATCGGGGTGAGCCAGGCTCACCCGCGCGCTTGTGCAGTGTAGCCGAAACCGGGACCCTCCCGCGAAACAGCACCGGATCAGGTGATCGGCCCGGTCGGGGACGGGACGAGCAGGCGGCGGGTGGTCTGCAGGCCCCACGCGTCCAGGTGGTCGAGCCCATCGCCGGACGAGCGCAGGCCACCGTAGCCCTCGACCAGGGCGGCCCAGTCCTCGCGGCGCTGCACCCCGGGCCGGGCCAGCAGGCAATCCGGGTCGCTGACCCAGAACCGGCCCTGCTGCCAGGCGCGGGCCACCGCATTACGGGCCGCGGCGCGCTGCGAGGGCTGGGCCGGGTCGCCGCCGGCCGGCTCGTAGGCCACGGCGATGTCCGGGCCCACCCGCATCGCGTCGACCAGGCCGACCGAGGGCAGGATGGGCGCACCGCCGCCGACCAGCAGCGGGTCCGGGCCGATCGCGTCCCGGATCAGCCGCAGGCCGCGCTGATAGGCCTGCACCCCGGTGACGTCCTCGTGCCGGCGGCCCTCACACGCCCCGGCGTCCATGTGGTCGATCTTGAAGTAGTCGGCGCCCCAGTCCCGCATGGTGCGCAGCACCCCGGTCAGGTAGCCGGCCGCGCCCGGATGGGTCACGTCGAGCGCGGTGCACCCGGGGCCGGCCGGGACCGGCTGGCCGGATGGGTCCCGCACCACCCAGCCGGGATGATCGCGCAGCAGGTCGCTGGACCGGCCGACCAGCATCGGCGCGAGCCACAGGCCGGCCCGGCGGCCCCCGTCCCGTATCCGCCCGATCAGCCCGGGCAGGTCCGCGAACCGGCCCGAGGACTGGAGCCAATCTCCCGGCGTGCGCTGGTACCCATCATCAATTTCCACAACGCCAATGCCCAGTTCGAGACGGTCCATGGCGCGCAGGTTGGCCAGGACGTCGCCGTCGGTCGCCGCGTCGCCGTACTGGTACCCGGAGCACCAGACCGGCGGCACCGGGCGCAGTCCGGTAGCCGGCATCCCGGCCTGGGCCGCGAACTCGGCCGCCCAGCGGCCCAGCGCGCCGGTCAGGCCGCCGCCGCCGGCGTCGGTGCGCCGGGTGACCGCGCCGTCCGCGGACACGATCAGGTAGCCGTCGCACACCCGGGCCTGGATCACCGGCACCTGCTCGGTTACGTTGACCGCGGCGAAGATCTCCACCGGGCCCTCGTCGCCCGGGTCGATGGCCAGCAGGCCCGCGCCCTGGTGCACGCCGGGCGACGCTGCGGCACCGTACTGGCCGCCGCTGGCCGCCCGGGTGGTGACCTGGTCCGGGACGGCCGTGGGCGGCTGTTCGGCGACGGCGCTCCGTGATTGCCAGCCTTCGGCGTACAGGCTGCCGCGGCCTGGTTCGGCGGGCACGCAAGCGATGTCGCGCTGCACGCGGCCCAGGCGGGTCAGGCCGGTCATGCCGCGCCAGCCCCGGCGGCCGGGTCGTGCAGCCAGCACAGCGCCCGGTGCCCGGGGCCGGCCGGCGCGTCGGGCGGGCCGGTCTGGCACACCGGCATCGCGTGCGGGCACCGGCTGCGGAACCGGCAGCCCTCACCCAGTGCCGTCTCCCGCAGCTCCGCGGCGCGGGCGGCCCGGACGGCCTGCCGCTGGCGGCGCGCGGTCGCCTGCGCCTGGCGGGACGCGGCCGGATCCGGGGCCGCGCTGGCCAGGATCTGCGTGTACGGGTGGGCCGGGCGCAGGATGACCTCGTCGGCTGGGCCGTGCTCGACGATCTGGCCGCGGTACATGACCATGATCTCGGACGAGAAGTGCCGGGCCGTGGCCAGGTCGTGGGTGACGTACAGCATGGCCAGGTTGCGATCCCGCTTGAGCCGGTCCAGCAGGTTGAGGATCTCCAGCCGGATCGACACGTCCAGCATCGACACCGGCTCGTCGGCCAGCAGCACGTCGGGTTCTGTGGCCAGGGCCCGGGCGATGGCGACCCGCTGCCGCTGCCCGCCGGACAGCTCGTGCGGGTGCTTGCCCGCCACTTCCTCGGGCGGGGTGAGGTTGACCGAGCGGAGCAGGTCGTGCACGGCCGCGTCCAGCGCCGGGCCGCGCAGATGGCCGGCGCGCAGCAGCAGCGGGCGGGCCAGATGGTGCCGGACGGTGTGCATCGGGTTCAGCGAGGCGAACGGGTCCTGGAAGATCAGCTGCACCCGGTGCCGGTAGGCGCGCAGCGCCGGCCCCCGCCGGGGGGTGGGCTGGCCGTCCAGCTGGATCTGGCCGGAGGTGCGCTTCTGCAGCTGGGCCAGCGCGCGGACCACGGTGGACTTGCCGCTGCCGCTCTCGCCAACCAGGGCCAGCGTCTGCCCGGCGCGCAAGGTGCAGGTCAGGCCGTCCACAGCCCGCAGGTTCGCCCCGCCACGCTGGCCGAACTCCACGGTGAGACCGGTGACCTGCAGGACGGTCACGCGTCACCTCCGCCGCTCTCCGCCCCCACCTGTGTCTCTGTTCTCACCACGTCCGCGGCGGGCAGTCCGTTCAGCCCGGCCGGGGGGCCGCCGGGCCGGTACCGCGGATCGTGCTGGTGGCAGGCCACCCGCCAGTCGCTGACCTGGGGACCGGCCGCGGCCGTCCCGTCAGTGGCTGGCCCGTCCGCAGCCGGCCGGCCTGGGGGCGGGCGGAGCGCGGGATGCGCGGTCCGGCAGGGCTCGAAGCGGAACTCGCAGCGCGGCTCGAACGGGCAGCCGGGGAAGTCGCTGCGCAGGTCAGGTGGAGTGCCGGGGATGCCGCGCAGGGCCCGCCGGGCGCTGCGCATGTCCGGGAAGGAACGCAGCAGGCCCAGCGTGTACGGGTGCGCGGGCATGGCCGCGACCAGCTCGGCGGGCGCCTGCTCGATCACCTCGGCCGCGTACATCACGGCCAGCCGGTCGCTGATCTCCAGCAGCAGGGACAGGTCGTGGGTGATGAAGATCACGCTGAAGCCGAGCTCCTCGCGCAGCCGCTCGATCTCGTCCAGGATCTCCCGCTGCACCACCACGTCGAGCGCGGTGGTGGGCTCGTCCATGATGATGATCTCCGGCTGCAGGGCCAGCGCCATCGCGATCATCACCCGCTGCCGCATGCCGCCGGACAGCTCATGCGGGAAGCTGCCGATCCGGGCCGGGTCGATGCCGACCATGTCGAGCAGGTCGCGGGCCCGGCGCTGGCGGGCGGCGCCGTCCAGGTCCGGCCGGTGGGCCGCGAACAAGTCGGTGAACTGCCGGGCCAGGCTGGTCACCGGGTTGAGCGCGTTCATCGCGCTCTGGAACACCATGGCGATCTTGTTCCAGCGGAACTGGCGCAACTCCTCCCCCTGCAGCCCGAGCACGTCCACCGGCGGCGCGCCGCCGCCCGGGAAGAACGTGATCGACCCCCCGGTCAGGTAGGCCGGCGGCCTGAGCATCCGGGCCAGCGCGTAGGCCAGGGTGGACTTGCCGCAGCCGCTCTCCCCGGCGATACCGAGCACCTCGCCACGGCGCAGCTCGATCGTGACATCCCGTACCGCCCGGGTCGGCCGGCGGCCGGCGTACTCGACGCTGATGTGCTCGGCCCGCAGCACCAGGTCGCCCCCGGGATCCGGGGCGCTCACCGGGCGCTCTCCCGGACGCTCTCCCGGAGGCTCCCCTGGGCGCTCGCCCGGGCGCCTGCGGGGCGGCGCTGGCGGTACACCCGCAGCCGCGGGTTGAGCAGTTCGTCCAGGCTGAAGTTGATCAGCGCCAGGCCCATGCCGAGCAGCGCGATGCACAGCCCGGGCGGGATGAACCACCACCACGCGCCGATCGACAGGGCCTCGTCGTTGTAAGCGATGTTCAGCATGTTTCCCCAGGTGAGAAGCGTCGGGTCGCCGAGGCCGATGAACGCCAGCGCGGCCTGGGTGAGGATCGCGAAGATCACCGCGAAGATGAAGTTGGACACGATGATGGGCAGCTCGTTCGGCAGGATCTCGACGAACACGATCCGCCAGGCCCGCTCCCCGGCGGCCCGGGCGGCCAGGATGTACTCCCGGTTGCGCACCGACAGCGTCTGGGCCCGCAGGACCCGGGCCGACGCCGCCCAGCTGGTCAGCGCGATGACCACGATCAGCGGGCCGAGGCCGTTCGACCTGAGGTCGGCGATGATCACGATGATCAGCGGCAGCGTGGGGATGACCAGGACCACGTTGGACACCAGGCTGAGCGCCTCGTCCAGCAGGCCGCCGGCGTAGCCGCCGCTGATGCCGACCACGATCGAGATCAGTGTGGCCAGCAGGCCAGCCCCGAAGCCGATGGCGAGCGAGGCCCGGGTGCTGACCACGAGCTGGGCGAACACGTCCTGGCCGATCTGGGTGGTGCCGAGCCAGTGGCGCAGCGACGGGCCGGCCAGCTCGGTGTGGCTCAGCGCGTTCGGGTTGCCGGCCAGGAACGGCCCGACGATGCCGAGCAGCACGAAGAACCCGACGATGGTGGTGCCGGCCAGCAGGCGCGGCGAGCGGAACGCGGCGCGCAGCCCGGACAGCCTGCCGGCGCTTGGGGCACCGGTCTCCGCCGCCACCGTGGCGACGACGTTGGTCGCGGTCACCGGGACAGCCTCGTCCGTGGGTCGATGAAGCCGTGCATCAAGTCGACCAGCAGATTGGCACCAAGCACGGCAAAAGTGATCACCAGGAAGATGCCCTGCATCAGCGGGTAGTCATTGTTGTTGACCGCCAGCACGAGCTTCTCACCCAGCCCGGGATAGGAAAACACATACTCCATCGCGATCGCCCCGCTGACCACGAAGCCCAGCGAGATGGCGAATCCGGAGACGCTGGGCAAGACCGCATTGCGGGCCGCGTAGCCGATCATTATCCGGCGCTGGGGCAGCCCTTTGGCCTCGGCCGCGACGACGTAGTCGTCGGACAGCGTGGACACCATCATGTTGCGCATGCCCAGCAGCCAGCCGCCGACCGAGCTGAGCACGATGGTCAGCGCGGGCAGGATCGCGTGCTGCACGGCCGAAGCCAGGAAGGCCAGGTTCCAGCCAGGGGTCATGTCGGAGTTGGTGTCGTAGCCCTGGCCCTGCGGCAGCACATGCCACACGTTGCTGGCGAACACGTACAGCATGATCAGTGCGAGCCAGAAGTACGGCATCGCGGTGAGCAGCGTGGTGGCCGGGATGATGCTGTCCAGCCGGGACCCGCGCTTCCAGCCGGCCAGCGCGCCGAGCGCGATGCCCAGCACGAAGCTGAGCACGGTGGCCGTGCCGACCAGGATCAGCGTCCAGTAGATGGACTCGCTGATCTCGACGGCGACCGGGGTCGGGAAGTTGGCGATGGACAGGCCGAGCCGCAGGTGCGCCAGGCCATCCAGGTACTGCCAGTACTTCTGGGCGATGTTGCCGGTGCCCAGGCCGAGCAGCGCGGTCAGCACCTTGGCCTCACCGGGCGGCACGGTGCCCGACTGCGACATCCGGCCGATCAGCGCCTCCACCGGGTTGCCCGGGATGAGCTGCGGCAGCAGGAAGTTGATGGTCAGCGCGACCCACGCGGCGACCAGGTAAAAGCCGAGCTTACGAGCCACATAGCGCACCGCCAGTACCCCTCTCTGCCAGGCTCCGGTGCGGGGCCGCCCGGCGGCCGCGCTGGCCGCGCTGGCCGCGCTGGCCGCCGGGCGGCGGGGGTCACTTCTGCACCGGGGTGAGCCGGGCGGAGATCCAGCCAATGTCCGGCTGGATGTACACCGCCGGGGCGCCGTAGGCGTTGGCCACGGTCGGGATGTTGCCCACGAAGTGGCCGTTGAACTCGATCTCGTCCTGCGCTTCCATCAGCGGGATCAGCGGCATGTTCCGCGCGAAGATCTGCTCGACCTGGTAGAAATCGGGCTTTTGCACGGCCGTGTTGGTCGTGCCACCGATGGCCGCCAGCAGCGAGTCCACCTGCGGGTTCTTGTACCGCTCCCAGTTGCCGACGGTGTCCACCGTGCCGATGGGCCGGGTGATCGCGCTGTCCATCAGCGTGTAGTAGTAGGACCACGGGTCCGGCGTGTAGCCGAAGTTGTCGATCAGCAGCTGGAACTGGCCGTTGTCCTGATCGGACTGGAATGCGGTGTACGCCTCCTGGTCGATGGACAGGTTGATGCCGGCCGGCTTCAGCTCCTGCTGGATGATCTGCAGCACGCTGAGGTAGTCGGTGTAGCCGGCGACCATCTTGACGGTCAGGCTGAGCGGGGTCTTGATGCCCGCCTTGGCCAGGATGTTCCTGGCCGTGGTGGCGTTGCCGACCGGGAACGTCTGGCCGGCCAGCGACGGGTCCAGCACCGAGTTGTAGTTCGGCGTGATCAGGGCCTCGGGGTTGGTGGCCGGGGCGTACCCGTTGTACACGGTGTTGCTGATGTAGCTGCGGTTGATGGCCGCGCTGATGGCCTGCCGGACGGCCAGCTTGGTGGTCGGGCCCGTGGCCATGTTAGGCACCAGGAACGTGGTGGCCAGCGGGATGTCGCTGACCACGTACTTGGGGTCCTTGGCCAGGTAGACCCGCTTGATATTGGGGATGTAGGCGCCGGTCCAGTCCAGCTGGCCGGACTCGATGGCCGCGTCCAGCGTGGTGTTGCCGCTGTAGGAGATGAACCGGACCGTCTTGAAGTGCGGCAGGCCCGGCTGGTAGTAGTGCGGGTTCGCGGTCAGCTCGAACGCCTGCGGGGTGAACTTGGACAGGATGTACGCGCCGGTGCCGACCGGGTGCTCATTGAGGAACGTGGCCGGGTTCTTGACCGAGGCCCAGATGTGCTCGGGCAGCATCTCCACCCGCCCGAGCGCGTAGTAGGCGTCGGTGTAGGCGGGCTTGGTGAACGTGATCGTGACGCCGTAGGTGCCGTCCGCCTTGGCCCCGGCCAGCGGCAGGCCGAATTTGTTCAGCGCTGTGCTGTGCAGCGCCTGGTTGAACGTGAACACCACGTCGGCGCTGGTGAACGGCTTGCCGTCGGTCCATTTCACGCCGTGGCGGAGCTGCACGGTAAGCGTCTTGCCGCCGTTGGACCAGGCGTAACTGGTGCCCAGCCAGGGCTTGACGTCGCCCGCCTTGGCCGTGTCGTAGAAGAACAGCGGCTCGTAGATCATGCCGTTGGTGGGGTCCTCGCTGTTCGGCGAGTACAGGTTGAAGTCATCGGGGTAGGACGGCGCCCCGGTGGCGATGGTGAGCACTCCGGTGGGCCCGGACGACGATGAGCTGGAACTGGAGCCGCTGCCGCTGCTGCAGGCGGCCAGCAGACCCACCGCCACAATGGTGGCGCCGACGGCAATCGAACGAACGCGCCAGGGTC
>Ga0335078_10015335_pt1 | contig 11373 bp, 12 predicted proteins | sample Lox_Sample_32_FD_206711 | JGI IMG/M metagenome (GOLD analysis project Ga0335078, IMG submission 206711) | Soil microbial communities from Loxahatchee National Wildlife Refuge, Florida, United States - Lox_Sample_3.2 | ecosystem: Environmental > Terrestrial > Soil > Wetlands | place: USA...
CGGCACCACACACGGCACCCGCTCCTCAACCTGCACGCCCGCAGCTTCCACGGCAGCCACTTTCTCCGGATTGTTCGACAGCAGCCGGACTTTCTTCAGCCCGAAATATCGGAGGATCTCGCCCGGCAGCTCGTAGTTCCGCAGATCGGGCTCGAACCCCAGCCGTTCGTTGGCTTCCACCGTATCGGCGCCGCCGTCCTGCAATTCGTAGGCGCGTAGCTTGTTGAGCAGGCCGATGCCCCGCCCTTCCTGGTGCTCGTAGATCAGCAGTCCTCGGCCCTCTCCGGCAATCATGTGCAGAGCCAGTTCCAGTTGCGCCCGGCAATCGCAACGCAGGCTATGAAACACATCGCCCGTCAGGCATTGCGAATGAATGCGCACCAGCGGCGCCGCGGCCCCGTTCGCCAGGTCGCCCATCTTCAGCACGACGGCTTCTTCCACGCGGTCTTCGGCATGGCCTTCAAATCCGTAGATTCGAAAGCGTCCAAATCGCGTTGGAAAATCCGCTTCGGCGGCTTTGAGCAGCCTCAGCGCGGAAGGGGTAGACATGCAGTCTCTGCCGGATGTTTCGATTCTTTTATTATAATGATGTCCGAGCCGTTATGGCGGATTCTTACCTGGTCACGCTGCTGGTGAAACTGGGCGTGGTGGCCTCGCTCGCCAGTATCCTGGTGCGCTTCGGCGCGGTCAAGCGCATGCTACTGCGCGAAAGCCGCACAATCGGCCAGCGCATGGAACTCTCGCTTTGGTTCTCCGCCGTCTTCGGTGCCAGCGTTGCCACGCGCGTGGTCAGCAGCAGCTATCAAGCGGTGGATCTGGGTCTCGAAGGCAGCCTGCTGGCGGGCCTATTAGGCGGCTATGTCACCGGACTCGCCTCCGGCATTATGATCTCCGTGCCCGCCATGATCCACCACGAGTATCTCACCATGCCCCTGCTGGCCGGACTCGGAGTGCTCGGCGGCCTGCTGCGCGACTGTGCCGCCGATCCCGAAGATATCTGGCGTTTTTCACCTTTCTTCGATCTCAATCTCTGGCGCTTCTTCAAGCAGCGTCACTTCGACCGCCACAACCTCTTCAACCTGCTCTTCTTCGTTGTGATTCTGTTCGCCGAATTCCTGCGCCAGGCGCTCGGCCACACTTTCGGCGCTCGCGGCCGCATCTTCTACCTGCATCCGGCGGAGCCCAATGTGCTGAAGTACGCCGCGGTCTACGCCACCACGCTGTTCTCCGTTACGCTGCCCATCAAGGTCTGGAACAACACGCGCAACGAGGGTAAGCTCGAAGAGCAGCAACGCCACCTGATTCAAGCCCGCCTGGAAGCGCTCACCAGCCAGATCAATCCGCACTTTCTCTTCAATACCCTGAATTCGGTCTCCTCTCTCATTCGCACCGATCCCAACCAGGCCCGCGTCATGGTGCTGAAGCTCTCGAACATCCTGCGCCGTCTGTTGCGCAAGCACGACAACTTCAGCGCGCTGCACGAGGAGATCAGCTTTATCGACGATTACCTCTCCATCGAGGTCGTGCGGTTCGGCGACAAGCTGCGGTTCGAGAAGGACGTGGATGCCGACACGCTGGACATGCTGGTGCCGAGCATGCTGTTGCAGCCCCTGATCGAGAATTGCGTGAAGCATGGCCTAAGCCGCAAAGTGGAAGGCGGCACCATCCGCCTGCACAGCCGCAGGCTCGATTCGCGCCTGCTGCTGCGCGTGGAGGACGACGGCGTCGGTATCTCCGAATCCAAGCTGGCCACTCTGCGGGAACAGGGCATCGGAGTCAGCAACGTGAGCGAGCGGCTGAAAGTGCTGTTCGGGAACGATTATAAGATGAACATCGAAAGCCAGCCCGGACACGGCACGCGCATCGAGATCGAGATCCCGGAACTGCACACCAGCTTGGTCGCGGCTTCCTGACCTTCGTTTCCGATTCTTACAATACACCGGACGCCTTTTCTGCGATGCTATGGACATGCCGGAGCAAACAACCACCCGCAGCACCGTCATACCGGGGATGCAATATCGCAACGCGCCGGAGGCTATCGAATGGCTCTGCCGCGTCTTCGGATTCGAAAAGCACGCCGTGTATCCCGGCCCCGGCAATACCATCATGCACGCCGAATTGACGCTCGGCGGCGGCATGATCATGCTGGGTTCCGTTAATGACAAAGCCCCCCAGCGCCACATGAAGCTGCCGGCCGAGCTTGGAGGCGCGCAGACCCGCGGTGTGAGCCTGACGGTGAAGGACGCCGACGAGATCTACGCGCGGGCCAAGGCCGCCGGCGCGGAGATCCTGGAGAATATCGAGGACAAACCGTTCGGCGGTCGCGGCTTCGCATGCCTCGATCCTGAAGGCCATATCTGGCACGTCGGAACGTACGACCCGTGGGCGCCGAAGTAGGGCCTTACACCTGCTTCGCGTGCACTCGCCAATACACTCCGTAGCGCTGATCCACGATGCGGTTGAACGGCACCAGGCGTATGTCGCGGCTTTGGCCTTTGGTCCGGAACGTAAGCGGGCCGCGCGCGTCGGGCTCGATCCACGAAGCCGGGTCGAGTGACGCGGCTACGAATTCGGGCGCGGGCGGCGGCGCGGGCAAGGGCGGCGGATTGTCCCCGCCGATATGCATGGCCGCGGTCAGCCCGGCGCTTCCCAGGTCCCCCGCCAGCACCAGAGGGCCGTACATCAGGGCTTGCACCGTTTCATCATCGGGCGTCGCGTCGACGTGCAAATGCATCGGCAGCGTGACTCGTAGCTCATCGCCGTCTTCCCAGGCGCGATCCACTAGCTGGTAACCGCGCGCGCGAGTAGCCACGGCGGGTTTGCCGTTCACTGCCAGGGTCATCTTGCCCTCCGTCCAGTAAGGCTCGCGGACACGCACCGCAAGTCGCGTGGGCTGGGCAGACTCGATCTTCAGCCTGGTTTCGCCGCGCTCCGGAAAAGTGGTTTCCTGGCGCAGGCGGATCCCCTTATCCTCCCAGTCAAGCTCCGAAGCCACAAACAGGTTCACAAATAAACCGTTTTCGTCGTGGAAGTAGATGCTGTCCCCCAGCTTCGAAAACGATTCGACGCCCGTGCCCGTACAACACCAGAACGATCCGCGCGGGCTGGCAAAGACTCTCCAATATCCGGTGGCCAGCGGCACGTAGTACATGGTCAGCCCGCTGGCGGGATTCATGGTGCCCAGAATGCCGTTCAGCAACGCGCGCTCGTAATAGTCGGCGTAGCGCGCGTCGGGCGACCAGGTGAACAGGTGCCGTGTCAGCTTCAGCATGTTGTAAGTGCAGCAACACTCTTCGGTCGAGTAACTCAGCTCGCCGGCCAGCTTGTCCGGGGCGGTGCGCCAGTGCTCGTCGTTGCTGGTGCCGCCGGTGGCGTACGCCCGGTGCTGGGCGACCTGTGTCCAGAAGAACTCCGCGACGCGGCGGTAGCGCGCTTCGCCCGTGAGTTCGTAACGCCGCGCCGCGCCGATCACCTGGGGGATGTGCGTGTTCACGTGCAGTCCCTTCAGCTCATCGCGGCCCTCGGCCAGCGGCGCGAAGAACTGCTCGTGATCGAAGCGGCGCGCGGCCGCAGCATAATCCTTTACGCCGGTCACGGCGTACAGATTGTAGAGCACCTCGTCCATGCCGCCGAATTCCACGTGCAGAATGCGGGCCATCTCTTCGTCGCTCACCGCATCGGTCCAGCGCTTGGTCCATCCCGCCATGCCGCACACCACGTCCAGCGCCTGCTCGTTGTGCGCCAGGACATACATGTCGAGCAGCCCGGCCATGATCTTATGGATGGTGTACCAGGGTGCCCAAACTCTCTTGCCGGCCTTCAAGCGGTCGAAGAACGATGGCGGAAATGCGCTGATATATCCGTGGCCGTTGGCCTTCTGGCACTCGGCGAGTCCTGTCACCGTCTGATTCGCCTTGCCGCGCAGGTCCGTGTCGCCGGTGCTCGCAAACATCAGCGCGCAGCCCGATAAATAATGGCCCGTGAAGTGGCCGCGCAATTCCACCGTGGGTTTCTCCCATCCACCCAGCGGCTCGGCGGAGCTGGGCAGTCCCGCGGTCAGACGGAAGGTGTGCAGCAGCCGGTCGGTTTCGAGACTTTGCAGGAACTCGCGGTTATGCTCCGTCGAGTCCAGAAACATCCGATCGAGCAACCGCACGCTGCCCAGGTCAAACGGTTGAGCTTGCTCCGTGATGGCGTCGTTCACGGGGCTGGCAGCCGCTATGGAAGCCATGGCGGATGCCGCGATAAAATGGCGGCGAGTCAGATTCATAACATCACCGCCTTCCATTGTAGGCGCGCGCGCAGGCCGCGGTCAGGCCGGGGCCGCCTCAATCACCTTCGATAGCGACTGTGTGGGCACGATTCGCGTGAGCCGGAAACCTGCGGCGTCGAACAGCGCGCGGAACTCCGCTTCGGTGCGCTCGCGTCCCCCGGCATTCAACAGCATGTTTACGTCACTGCCGGCCGCGATAAAATTCATGGCCGATGGAGTGATGCATGCCGGAAGCACCGTCTCCACCAGCAGGAGCGTGGCATCCGCCGTCATGGTGTGGCGGCAGTTCCGGAGAATCGCAACGCTGCGCTCATCGTCCCAATCGTGGATCACGTGCTTCAGGATGTAAGCATCGCCGCCCGCGGGCACCGCTTCAAAGAAGTCACCGCCCGAGATCGTGCAGCGCGCGGAAAGCCCCGCCGATTCCAGCAGCGCGTGCGCCCCCGCCGTCACATGCGGCAAATCGTAAAGCGTGGCGCGCAGGCCGGGGTTGGATTTCAGAATTGCCGCGAGCAGCGCGCCTTGTCCGCCGCCTACGTCCACAATATGCACGAAACGTGAAAAATCGTAAGCCGCGGCCACCATCCCGGCAACCGGCGCCGTGACGGACGTCATGGCCTGGTTGAAGACGGCAGCCTCTTCGGGATGCTCCGCCAGGTAAGCGAAGCAGTTCATCCCGAAGACATGCTCGAACGCGACGTTTCCAGTTTCCACGCTGTAGAGCAGTTCGCGCCAAACGCGCATGATGTTGGGGGCGGCGAACAGCATCGCCACCGGTGCGGACGATCCGGGACCGCCGCGCAGGCACTCCCCAATTGGCGTCAGCGCGAAGCAGTCGCTTTCCGTCTCGGCAAACACGCCCACGCTGGCCAGCATGCGCATCACCCGTCGTAGCGAAGGCCCGTGCATTCCCGTGCGGCCGGCCAGGTCGTCCGCCGAACGCGGACCATCGCCCAGCAAATCGGCGACGCCTAACTTGGCCGCCACCCAGATCGCGCACGATACGTAATGCCCCGTGATCATCTGAAACAGAGACAGGCGTGGCGCGATTTCGGGTGCTTTAGCTGCAGATCCACCAGTCGAGTCCATAAGGCTCCTTACTGCCCGCCCGTGGTGTAAGCCGCTGCCCGCTTGTTCATCTCCTCGGATGAGACATCTTCTTTGTGCGTGGCGAAGTACCAGACGTGGCCGAATGGGTCTTCGAATTTGCCGCCGCGATCGCCATAGAACTGATCGGCTACCGCCCGTAGCACCTTCGCTCCGGCGCCGGTAGCTTGCGCGGCCAGTGCGTCCACGTCTTCGACGTAGATGTGGATGGTGACCGGCGAGCCGCCCAGCGTGCGCGGACTCAAAAAGCCGATCTCCGCGTGCTCGTCCGCCAGGAAGATGTTGGCTTTGCCGATCTTGATTTCGGCGTGGCTGATCCGGCCGGTCGCGTCCACCATGCGCATGGTTTCCGTAGCGCCGTATGCTTTCTTGTAGAACTCGATGGCATCGGCCGCACCTTTGATCGAAAGGTACGGAGTCACGCCCTCGAAACCCTCTGGGATTGCTTTCACTGGTTTGGTCATGAGTTTATTGTGGCGAAACGTCGCCCGGCGGGTATTGTAAAAAATTGAACCGTTACTCCGCCAAGGGAACGTGATTGAGATGTTCCGTACGTTGCGCCAGGTAAGCGCTTGGGTTGATACCCGAAAACGCGCGGAAATCGTGGATGAAGTGCGCCTGGTCGAAGTACCCGCAATCGGCGGCCACCGCCGCCCAATCCACCGCCTGCCCCTGGCTGCTCAGGCGCAGGGCGCGTTGAAATCGCCGCACCCGGCAAAACAGCTTAGGCGTCAGCCCCACTTGATCGGTGAAGACGTCGATGAAGCGCCGGGAGCTCAGTCCGATATGGGCTGTCACATCCGCGATGGTCCGCGTGTGCGGCACCCCGTGAAACTCCCGCAGCGCAAACGCCACGGCCGGGTGGCGCGCCAGCCGCTGCCGGGCCCGCCTGAGCAGCACGCTCTCGAACACGCCAAACCGGGCTTGCGGCGTGCGGGCCTCCAGCAGCCGCGTGCGCAATTCGTCCGCCAGGCCGCCCCACAGCGACTCCAGCGAGACCAGCGTGTTGTGCAGTTCGCCCGCCGGCGGATCGAAAAACGGAAAGGCCCCGCCCGGTTTGAAATGCACTCCAGCCACCGTGTACTGCTGAGCCGTGTCGATCACAAAGAACTCGGAATGCGCGCCCACCACGAGCGATCCGCGCAGCGTTTGGAATTTGTCCGTATCGTGCCGGTCGTACACACGCGCGCGATCTTCGTTCAGGTTGACCACCAGTTCCATGGAGCCGTCGGGCAGCAGGCGCTCTTTCTTGTGCGGTTGCCGATAGCCATCGTACAGCCAGAACAGATCCACGAAATCCGATAGCGGCGGTCCCGGAATGTAGTGGTGCGACAGCATCGCTCTTATTTTACAGAACATCTCTTTCGATCGGTGATATGATGCCAGGAAACGGAGGGAATCGTGCGTAGCATTTTGCCGTCTGTGTCTCTAGCCCTGTCTGCTTATATTTCTCTAGCCTCGGCCCAGGTCGCCGTCACCACGTATCACAACGATAACCTGCGCACCGGATGGAACCCCAAAGAGACCATCCTGACGCCGCTGAACGTCAACGCCAGTTCGTTCGGTAAACTGTTTACCTGTCCGGTCGACGGCCAGATCTACACTCAGCCGCTGTACGTCCCGGGGGTAGCGATCGCCGGTAAAGGCACGCACAATGTCGTGTTCGTCGCTACCCAGAACGACAGCGTGTACGCCTTCGACGCGGACAGCAACGCCGGCGCCAACGCCACGCCTTTGTGGCAGGCTGCCTTCGCCAATCCGGCGAAGGGCATTACTCCGGTGTCTTCCTCAGATGTAAGCTGTGGCGACATCAGCCCTCAGATCGGCATTACCGGGACTCCCGTCATCGACCCGGTAGGCGGGACGCTCTTCGTGGTGGCCAAGACGAAGGAAGTCGCCAATGGCTCCACCACTTACCACCAGCGCCTGCACGCCCTCGATATCACTTCCGGAGCCGAAAAGTTCGGCGGCCCTTTCGCGATTGAGGCTTCGGTGGCTGGCAACTGCTACCCCAACCTCAATGGCCGCGTGGTATTCAGTCCCTTGCACCAGAACCAGCGCGCCGGTTTGGTGCTGATCAGCGGGGTTGTTCTCGTCACCTGGGCTTCTCACTGCGACAACAATCCGTACACCGGCTGGGTAATGGCTTTCCAGGCGTCCACCGGAAAGAAGCTGGACGTGTTTAACGATGCGCCCAATATGGGAGTGGTTTCCTATGAATGCCGGGGCGGCATCTGGCAGGGCGGCGCCGCGCCGGCTGTAGATCCGGCGGGCTACCTGTTCCTGGCCTCCGGCAACGGCTATTTCGACGCCAACGACGGCGGCTCCGATTATGGCGACACTGTCCTGAAGCTGAGCCTCACCCACCCTTCCTTCGCCGTGGCCGATTACTTCACACCTAATAATCAGGCGTCACTGGATGACGGCGATACAGACCTGGGATCTGGCGGCGTACTGGTGCTGCCCAATCAACCGGGTCCCAACCCTCACCTGGCGGTAGCGGCGGGCAAGGATGGGAATATTTTCCTGTTGAATCGCGACAACATGGGAAAGTACAATCCAGGCGGCAGTAATCAAGTTGTGCAAGAGCTGGGTAACACCATTGGCGGCATCTGGGGCATACCCGCTTACTTCCATGGCCAAGTCTACTTTGGCGGTGCTTATGACTCACTCAAGGCTTTTACTCTCACAAATGGCCTGTTCGGCACCAGCCCATCCTCACAGAGTGCCGCTAACTTCGGCTACCCGGGTCCCACGCCATCCGTTTCTTCGGCGGGCGCATCGAACGGAATTGTTTGGGCTGTAGACATCAGCGCCTGGGGCAGCGGCGGTCCCGCTGTGCTGCACGCTTACAATGCCGCAAGCCTGGCGCAGGAACTGTATAACTCGGGGCAGAACGCCGCGCGCGACCAACTCGGTCCGGCCGTCAAATTTACCGTGCCAACCATCGCTAACGGCAAGGTCTACGTTGGCACCGGAAACTCGCTGGCCGTGTTTGGCCTGTTGCAGTAATTGCACATTTAACTCAGGCTTAACAATCGCGGCGAAACCAGAATTCCCGGCGCCGCGCCTCACATACTTGCCGGAAACTGTTCTAGTGCGAGCCGCGACGCCCGCTCTTCCGGTCCGCGGCGGCGCCTGCTCCCCAGAGACGCGCGTGCGTAGCTTCTTCGCGGCGCTGGACACCCTGGATGCTGACTCGGTTGCCGCTTTCTTTGCCCCTGACGCACTGGTCCGGCTTCCAGGTTCGGCGCCCATTTCGGGCCGGCTGGCCATCCGCAAGGCGCTGGTGTGGCTGTCGCTCGCGGTAGACGAACTGCGCCACCAGCCGGTGAAGTTGTGGACCAGCGGACGCCTGTCTGTCTTCGACGCCGACGTGACGCTGGCCCTGGCGGACCATACCGCACTGGCATTCCCGGTCACCCACGTCATTCGTTGGACGGGGGACCTGATCGAGGAAGCCCGCGTGGATGTGTATCTGGAATCCCGCCTGGCGCTCGCGTTATCCGCGTTTGACCGCCTCCGCTGATCCTTTCAGCCACAGATCAATCGGCTTCGCGACGCCCGCGGGCCGAAACGGCATGCCGATCTTGCGGCCTTGCCCCGCGGACGCATAGCCGGCATACAACGCCTGCATCACAACGCGCCCGTCTTCTCCCGTCGATTGGGGTGTCTCTTGTCCCCGCACGCAGCGGGCAAAGTGCCGCATTTCGTGTGGCGACCCGTAATTCCACAGCTCGTCGAACACCGGATAAGTCCACCCCTTGGTGCTGGGCGCCTTCTCCACGGCATAGCCGTAGCCGTATTCGCTGTAAGTGGGCATGGCGTTGCCCATGTGTAGATTGGGATAACTCACGCCGCCTTCGCCGTAAATCTCCACACGATCGTCCATGCCGCCGCGCTTGGCCCAACTGTTCTCCACCATTCCCACAGCGCCATTGGCAAACTCCAGGATGCAGATGCTGTCATCTTCTCCGCGCGTCTTATCGCCGTGAACATAAGTGCCCATGTGACAGGTAACATTCTGGATCGGTGAGCGGCCCAGGAACCAATAACAGAACGCGATACCGTGGCATCCCATGTCCATGAATACGCCGCCGCCGGAGCGATTCACATCCCAGAACCAGGAGCTGTGCGGCCCGAAGTGTTTCTCGCTTTGCTTCACCAGGTACAGCTTGCCGAAAGCGCCGTGGTCCGCCATCTCCTTGGCCTTGACGTATTTCGGCGTGAACAGCAGTTCTTCGGCGTACAGCAGCAGCACTCCCTCCCGCCGGCAGACATCGATCATCTCGTCAGCCTCTTCGAGCGTCATGCAAAGCGGCTTTTCGCAGACCACGTGTTTGCCCACGCGCGCGCAATCGAGAGTCATGCCATGGTGCAGCGCGTTGGGCGCCGCGATGGTGACCATTTCGATGTCTTTTTCCCGCAACATCTCCCGGTAGTCCAGAAAGACGCGCGGGATGCCGTACTTGCGCGCCAGCTCCGCGGCGTGCCCCGCCGTAGGCGAGCACACCGCTACCACTTCCGCCTCCTCCGGCATAATCTGAAACGATGCCGCGTGGATGTCGCCCTGAAACTGCGATCCGATGATGCCCACTTTGACTTTGCCATTTGCCATAGGGGTTATTCTCGCACGGCGGGACGCGACGTTTTTAGAGCAGCTTTGCGATGGAATCCAGGCTGATCGAACGCGCCTGGCAAACTTCAGAGAGGATGTCGTGGAGCGTCCCGGTCTTCAATGGGTCGTGCAACGGGGCCATGACCGAGTGTGCGGAGGTCCGCTATGGCGCAGCCTGACGTGGCTGCCCTTTTTCGCGGGCAACACTGTATCCGAGGCGTTACGGCGCATGGACCAGACGATCGCCGGACACCCCGCGTGGTAGTTTCATGCGGCTTCGACTGGAATCAACTCGTCTCTGACGTAGTGCAGTTGTATGAGGCGCGGGAACGCAGAGCTTTCTTCGAAGGGGACCGACACAGCCTCAAGGACATTCGCCCGAAGCTCCTCCCAGGTTTCCGCCTGCGTGAAGATCGCCTGGCCTAAGGCGCGGGCGCAATAGCCGCCTTCGTCCGCGTCGCGAACTTCGAAGATCAACTCCACTTCCACAGCGTACCAAACGGCGAGTTCGGTAGCTTTTCGCTGCCGTGGGCCGGGTCCTGGTATGCTTAGAAGATCTCATGTACCTGAAGATCCTGGCGCACCCGGTTTTCGTCAACCTCAACTTCCACATGCCGATCATTGTGGATCTGTCGCACCCGTTGATTATGCTCCAAGGCGAAAATGGTTCCGGAAAATCCACGCTGTTGCATTCCATTTCCTACGCCCTGCGCGGCCAGCAAGTGGATGGCTACATCTATCGCCTGGACCGGGGCGACGTGAAGCTCGGCGAGATTTATCTGTTCGACGCCGAGGCCCACAATCCGCGCACGAATCTGGACTTCTTCAAAGAGGACAAACGCCTGCACGAGTTTCTCAGCATGGCCAGCCACGGGCAGGTGATGCTGAGCATGTTCCGCGAGAACTTCCCGAGCCTGCCCGATGGAACTGTTCTGCTGCTGGATGAGCCCGAAATGGCGCTCTCCGTCTCCAACCAGCGGCGGATTCTGAAGATGCTGTTGGAGCTTGTGGACCAGAAGAAGTTTCGCGTGATCTGCGCGACGCATTCGCCGGTGTTGATCGAAGCACCCGAGACGTACACCATCAACCTGGACAATCACATCAACCGGAACGTGCTGGCGACCGATCTGGGCGTCGAGGGCGCCAGCACGATCCAGTAGTCAACCGGCGCGCGCCAGAACCCCGAAGATCTGAGCACCGTACTGCTCCGCCAGGTGCGGACCGACACCTGGGACCTCCAGCAACTCGCGCATCGTGGCGGGCTTTTGCGCCGCGATGGCCTGCAGCGTCTTGTCGGTCAGGATGCGAAACGCGGGCACTTCGCGGCGCCGGGCCTCGGCCAGCCGCCAATCGCGCAGGGCTTTCTCGACCGCCG
>Ga0335078_10015336_pt1 | contig 11372 bp, 9 predicted proteins | sample Lox_Sample_32_FD_206711 | JGI IMG/M metagenome (GOLD analysis project Ga0335078, IMG submission 206711) | Soil microbial communities from Loxahatchee National Wildlife Refuge, Florida, United States - Lox_Sample_3.2 | ecosystem: Environmental > Terrestrial > Soil > Wetlands | place: USA: Florida...
CTCGGAAATGGAATGGCCGTAAGCCCCGGCGTTGCCCACGATGGCGCCGCCGAGGCTACCCGGAATGCCGGCGAGGGTTTCGAGTCCCTTCAGCCCGGCGCCAATCGCGCCTTTGATCACCCTTTCCAGCGAGACGCCGGCGTCCGCCGTGCAGGTGTCGCGATCGAACTTCGCCGTACCTCCGAGGAATTGAATCAGCAGGCCGCGAAACCCCCGATTGCTGAAGACGATGTTGCTTCCCGAGGCGAAAACGCGATAACGCATCCGGTACTGATCCGCCGCGCTCGCCGTCTCCAGCAGGTCCTCCGGGCTGTTGACGGCAACAAAGAACTCGGCCGTCCCACCAATGCCAAAGGTGCTGAGCGGCGCCAACGGAACGTGAAGCTGCAAACGCGGGATCACCTGGCTACCTCGTTGCCGATTGACGATTGGCTGATGCCAAGCCGGAACCCAGAGGGCCACGGCACTCTTCCCGAAGGTGGTGGAGACAGAGCGGAGAGCTTATACCCTTACCAGTCAAACCACAGAATGCAGCGTCGGTGCGGGTTGGATCTGAAGAGCTGGCAGCAAGAGGGAGGCCGCTTATGTAACCGCACTCTTGCGGCCACTCCCTTGCCATAGGTATGCCGCCACGGTATAGGTCCAATCTGGGTCGGCGCCGCCGTCCCCGCCGCGGTGGCGAGGCTGCGGAGGAATGCTGCCCCGCTACGTGGTTAACCACCGGCCACGGTTCTTAGGACCCGGCCGCGGCCTTGAAAGTGAAGTCGGCTGTGGCTGACCCTTTGGCCGGCACCGTCACCTTGGTTTCCTGCTCTCCGAAGGTCGCGGTCCAGGCGCCGACGGTGTAGTCGCCGGGAGGCACGCCCTTGATGGTGAAAGTGCCGTCAGCATTCGTCACCGCGAAAAGCGGATTCTTCGTTACGCCGATGTAAGCCTTCATCCACGGGTGCTGGTTGCACTTCACTGGGATCATGATTTCCGAGCGCGTGAACTTCTCGTCGATCGGCGGCGCGCCCGGCGCCTGGGACTGGTTCCATTCCCGGTTGTCCGACGGCATGGGGTGGATGTTGTGGGTGGTGGCGTCACTCGAAATCACGTGCAGGTCCTGCCCCACCATGATTCCCAGCACGTGCGGTTGGTACATGCAGCCGTTCTGGTCGAGCGTGACCTGGTCGGTGGGAGTCGGGAAGCTGTACTTGTCCGCCCCGTCTTTCACGTAGACGAACACATTGGCCAGCGTGCCGTTGGCGTTGACTAAGCCGTCTTCATAATAGACGGGGCCGCTGTGCTTCTTCATACACACGGAGTCCTGATCCATCATGATCGCCTTGGGCTTGGGTTTCTCCCCATCGAACTTCGCCGTGCCGGTGATTTCGCCCACGGTTGACGGATCGACGGGAGTTCCTGCCTGCTCGGTGGGGGCGGCGGTTTCCTCCGTCGTCGTTTCGGTTTTCTTGCTACAGGCTGCCAGGAGAGAGAGGGCAGCCACCACGGTGAAAAGACAGAATACTTTCCTCGAATTCATGTTCGAATCGACCTTTCTGCGCTTCTTTTCTGGAAGCGCGGTTGCGACGCCCTCAAAGGGAGGGGCATCCTGCCCCGCCGCAAAGCGCGCCACGATATCCTTAGCAATTTATCATATCGGGCATCGGTGCGGCGGGGCTGAAGTTCCGCCGTTCCCAGACCCTCAATGAAGCCTCTCAGCAGCCTGCTGATGCGCAGCGGCCAGCATTCCCACCAGCGTCGGCGTCGCGGAGGCCTGTCGCCCATGCTGGCCTCGCAGTTCCGACGTGGCAGGTTTGGCCGCGGCCGGATTCAAGCTGCCGCCGCTCATCTGGATGAGCCGCTGCTGCTCCTGAGGCGTCAACTCCAGCAGGTAGCGGACCAGCAGATCGGCCTGGTCGCCATTGTAACCCTTGAAGATGGGCGGCGTGGGCCCGGCGAAAACCCAGTGCTCGTCGGCCTGCTTGAACAACCCGGAAGGCATCGCCGTGCCGGGATCAATCTTGGCGGGATCGAGAATCCAGTGTTTCACCCAATCCGGCTTGAGGCGCTGGGAAGCCAGGAGGAAATTGGGCGCCGTCGCGAACTTATCGTGCGCCGCTGACCCGATCGCGTGGCACTTCAGGCAGGGCGCCGCCTGGCTGGTGAACAGAGCGCGAGCCATCGCCGCTTCCTCGGTGGTCACCGGTTCCAGCTTCTGCGGAATATAAGGCAGCGGCTGGGCGGCAAGCGCCTGGAAGAACCTCACCAGAATACGGACCTCGATCGGCGACAGGTAAAACGTGGGCATCCGCACTTTCAGGTAACTGCGAACACCGTCACGGTCGGTGTCCGTGTCGCTGAGCGCCGGGTTGGACAAGAACCTTGCCAGCCACTCCGGATTCACCCGAGCGCCCTCGGTGAGCAGGCGGGGTGGAAGCTGACCCTTACCGTCCGGTGTCTTGTACAGCGGCAGGTTCTGCAACACCGATTGCTGGTCGAGGGTGAATTGGTGGCACCCCACGCAGTTGTACTTTTTCACCACCCACCAGCCGGCCTGGATATCGGCGCCCGGACCGCTGGGCTCGTAAAAGTACCGCTCCGGGTATTGGGAATCCGCCGCGCCCATCAAGAAGGTGGTGATGGCGTTCACCTGCTGCCGATCGTGCTCGCTCAAGTCAGGCAGGGCGTCGTGGGTCTTCTTGCTGACCGGCTCGAAGAAATCGGGCATCTTCAGCTCTTCACCTTCCGCCCGGATCATTCCGTCGTCATAGATTTCCGGCCGGGAGAGCTTGTGCTCGAAGAAGCCCTTATGGGTCCACCAATCCTGTTGCTTGGCCTGACGCACATAGAGGGCAAAATCCATCTGCTCCAGAGGCTTCGAACCTTCCTTGGTCAACTCGGTGCCGATGCGGCCTTCATCCTCCATGCCGGCGATCTCATGGCAGCCCGCGCAGCCGTATCGCTGCACGATCGCTTTTCCCGCCGCCTTCAACTTGGGATCGTCCATATAAGCGGCTGCCGGGTAGCTGGAAGGATCCTTTTCCTTCAAGGTTATCAGGTAGCTGGCGATGTCGCGCGACTCATCCCAGGAAAGCCGCAGATTGGGCATGGGTGTCATCTGCTCGAACAGCAGCTCCTGGCCGTCGTTCGGACACTTGGAGTGGTCGACGTCGAAGACGTAGGGCAGGCCATGCTTCTTGTAGTCGTCGGGAGTCAGGTCGCGCTTTTCCAGCGGACAGTAAGGCGCGAGGCGTTCGCGAGGGTTGTGGATCCAGCGCACCAGGTAATCGTAATTCGTCTTCTCGCCCACGCGACTGAGGTCAGCCGCCCACCAGCCGCCCACCGCACTCGATCCCTCGCCGACGGAATGGCAGGCCATGCAGCCGCGAGTCTCGAAGCTCTGCTTGCCCTTGACGGGGTCGCCGGGCGCCTGCTTGGGAACCTGGGCGTCAATACCGCTCTGCCAGATGAAGGCGGCCACCGCGGGCAGCTCATCCTCGTCCAACCGGAAGCGCGGCATGCGCGTGGTGGGACGGAAAGCATGAGGATTCTGGAGCCATACCGGAATCCACTCGGGCCGCAACTTGGCGCGGACTTCTTTCAGGTCCGGCCCCACCTTCTTGCGATCCATCATCAAGAACTTGGTTTGACGCTCCAACTGGTCCACGCGCATGTCACTTTTGCTGATCGCGACCTGTAGTTGGAGGGCCTTGAGATAATAAGCCTGGGCGGTGGCGTTGTCGGGAGCGTTGTCGCCTGCCTGATTGTCCTTCTGGATGTCCAACCCGTCCTGCGCCCGTTGCGCGCCCAGTTGCTGGATGGTGCGCTCGGTGCTGGCGAGGTCTTCGGGTTCCCTGTCGTAGCCCTCGAAGCGATGGCAGCCGACGCAGCCGCGCCACTGGAAGAGGTCTTTACCCTGGCTGAGCGTCGCGGCGTATTCAAGCACCATGTCGCGAGCATGGCACTGCTGGCATCCGGCCTCGACGTTTTCGCGCGGATGGAGCGGCCACAGCCAGTGCTCGTCGTGGCCGTGAGCTTTTTCGACATGCGCGATGTCCATGCCGTTGCCGCCGTGGCAGGGAGTGCACCCGAATTGGTCAGGATCGTGGATCTGAAGCAGTTCGGGCTCTGGATGGCTGGTGAACGCACCCGACATTTCGTCGGCGACGAGAACCGTCCTGCCGCCCCTCTTCTCCGGCACTCCCATCTCCGCCCGCGTCAACACAGCCGGTTCGCGGATTCCGACGTGGCACGATTCGCAACGGTCCACCACTCCCATGTCAGGAATGTTGATCTGCTTGATCTCGACCTCGAAGGTCTCCATCTTGGCCTGCAGCCCTTGCAGCGCGTCGACGGTGAGGCCGTTGAGATGGTCCTTGACGTAGGAGTTGACCTTGTTCTGAAGCTCCGACACCGGTTTCAGCAAGGCGGCCTTTTGCAGCAGGAGCTTGCCTTTCTCCTGTTGCAGCTCAGTGAATTTGTCCTCGAGCTGATCGAAGGTGAGGCTGAGCTTCTGGTCGTTGCCGCCTGGGCCTACCGGCAAGGTCACCGCAAACGGTCCCTGCTCGTATTTCGCCAGGTCCTGGGACCGGGACCGTTTGCCACTCGGGCTCGAAGTGTGCTCGATGATGTAGTTCTGCGAGCCCACGTAGGCGCGCGCGGTGGTGAGCACATTCAGCACCGCGTTGGTGCGGTCTTCCACCAGGGCGGACTCGGTGTCGATCTTCCGGGCCTCAGGTGTGATGCTTTTTTGCAGGTCGTCTAATTGCTTCTGGAGGCTCTTGTACTCCGCCGAGTTCTCCAGCGCGCGCTCGGCCACTCTTTGCTTGGGGAGTTGCCGGGCCAGGTAGTCGCCGTAGCGCTGGACAAAAACGCGCTGGTAACTCTTCCACGGGCGCAGGCCGAAGAACTCGTCATACAAGGCCCAGCCCAGGGTCAGCACCATCAAAAGCGATGCGATGAGCAAAAGGAAGGCCAAGGATTGGCTGACGACAGGGTCCTTTTCCGGGGTCTCAGGCAAACCGTTCCTCCATCTATGTCAACGTGGACACAGCGAAAAACTCTCTTTGTGGAGCTCTCAGCTTTCAGCCATCAGCTCTCAGCAAGAGGAGCCAGCCTTTTCTTGCCGACCGCTGATAGCTGAGGGGCTGACAGCTTGCTACACGTTAAACCATGGCGTGAGCCAGATGTACTTGATCCGGAACAGGTGCCGGATCAGGATCTTGATCGGTAGCAGCAGCATGATGATCAGGAACACTTGCATCGTTCCATATTGAATAAGGCTCATGCGCTCGAAGATTTTGCGATTAAAGCCTCTCCGGGTGATGAGCTTGTGAAAGCCGTAGCCGGCCACCCCCGCGTAGAGAGCCATCACGAAAAAGCCGAAAATCGTCTTGCCCGCCAGGCTGGTGATCCCGAACAGGTCCGGAAGGTCGCGGTTGACCTCGAACACCACGCGGCTCGGGTCCCACGTCTGCCCCGGCCAGAACCACATCCATCCGGGCCCGCGGATGAACGTCCCGATCACCACCATCAACAGCCAGAGAACCAGGAAGCCAAAGCCGAACGTGGCAATGGCCCACTTGCGCTGCTTCAGCGTGTAGTAGCCTGCGCCCAGCGGGTTGGTATCAATGTAGGGAATCACCATCAACCCGACGATGATCAGCGTGGGCATCACCACGCCGGCAATCCAGGGATCGAAATACACCAGCATCTCCTGGAGACCCAGGAAGTACCACGGCGCTTTGGCGGGGTTCATCGTCAGGTTCGGGTTGGAAAGCTCTTCCAGGGGAGCGTTCAGGGTGAGCGACCACACCGTGAGGATGATGGTGACAATGATGGCGGCCAGCAGTTCAACCCGCATCAGATAGGGCCAGGTGTGGACTTCCTTCGCCCAACCCGACTGCCACGGGTAAGTCTTGCGGTGATGAGTCTTGGCCAGTTGCGGGTCCGCCTCCAGCTTCTCGATGAGCTGGTCATTGGCCTTGGCGTGACGATAAGCGTACCAGCAGTAAAAAGGTACGAGGAAGAGGAGCGCGACAATGGGGACATTGTCGGGCGCCGAGACGATTTCCCAAATTTGGTGCCAGTCCATTGGAAACCTCAACCGTTGAAAGTCGAAAGTTCAAGGCCAGAAGCACACCGCACTTCCTACTGGCGTTCAACTCGCGCGCGCAAATTGTGCAGCATTCCAGCGATCTCCCTGATTTCAGCAAGCGGCGGTTCGACCTGTTTGGAGTCGAGGTAGCCCAGATCGCGGCTGAGCATTACCAAGTACTCCGTCTCGACCAGCGAGCCTTCGGCGATATTCAGGAAGCGCGCGTAATCTTGGCGGCCTTGCCGCTTCGAACCCTCCGCGATGTTGGTCGGCACCGACCCCGCTGCTCGTCGAAGCTGAGAGACAAGCCCAAACCGTTCCTCTGCCGGCATCGTCCTCGTCATTCGGTAGAGCCCCAGAACCAAAGCGTGACTGCGTTGCCACACCTTCAGACCTTTCGACTTTCAACTTTCTTCAAATCTTCCGGATCGGTTTGATTTCCGACTCCAGCATGACGGGCGCGGGGCCGGAAATTCCTCCGTCTTTCCGGACGCGCCAGAAGTGCACTCCCATAAACAACGACGCGATAATCGGAATCGCCAGGCAGTGCCAGATGTAGGCGCGCAGCAGCGCGTTGGCGTCGACAATCGAGCCACCCAAGAGCGCGAATCGAATGTCGTTATAGGGCGTCATGCCGAGCTGCGGGCCGAACGGCCCCTCGTGTCCCAGCAGCGGCGTGGCGCGCGCCATGTTGGTGCCCACGGTCACCGCCCAGAAACCCAGTTGATCGTCGGGCAGCAGATAGCCGGTGAACGAAAGGAGCAGCGTCAGCACCAGCAGCACCACGCCCACGCACCAGTTGAATTCTCTCGGCCTCTTATAAGAACCGGTGAGAAACACCCGGAACATATGCAGCCAGACGGCGAGCACCATCAGGTGTGCCGCCCAGCGATGCATGTTGCGCAACAAGCGGCCGAAGGGGACGTCGTTCATCAGATAAATGATGTCCCGGTACGCTTGCCCCTTGGAGGGGTGATAGTAAAACATCAGCAGTACGCCGGTGAAGGTGAGGACAATGAACAGGTAGAAGGTGATGCCGCCCATGCCCCAGGTGTAGCTGTAACGGGTGGCGTCGCGATTGACCTTGGCGGGATGCAGGTGGAAGAAAACGTTGGTGAGGACGCCCAAGGCTCGCCCGCGTTCCGTGTCGTCGTGCTTGACGCGAAACATCGACTTGTAGAGTTGAGTCTTCTCCGGCTTCTTGAGGTTCTCGACCTCTTCCTTGACCTTTTCCTTGAGGACCTTGGTTCCCTCGCGCAAGTCATCGACAAGAACCGCAAGCCCCTTCTTGCTTCCGTTTTCCTGATCCCCCATCAGATGGCTCCACCTTTCGAGTGCGCGGTGAAATGGACTTCTGGAGGTTGCCGATTGCCGATTGTAGCCGGTAGTCGGTAGTCGGTGATCGGTAGCCGGTACCGACAACCGATAACCGATAACCGACCACCCTTTTCAATCGTCAATCGTCCATTCCTCGGCCGCTACACATTGACATATGCCCCCGGATCGTCAAAATGGTCCGGGCCGCCCTGGGCCTTGAACCACGAAAATAGCCGGCTGGTGTCAACGATAATCTCTCCCTGGGCGTTGACCTCCACGTGCGCGCGGTCCATGGGCCGCGGCGCGGGGCCCTCGAAATTGATCCCCTCGGGCGTATATCCGCTCCCGTGACAGGGGCACTTGAACTTGTTCTCTTCCGGTTTCCAGTCGGGCGTGCAGCCCAGGTGCGTGCACTTGGCGAAAATGCAGAATAGACGCGGCGGCTCTTTCACCACCCAGATGCGATAGGCCTGCTTGTACTTTTCGTTGACGCCGATCTGAAAGTCCGACGGGTAACCGATGTTGTGAACGGTGTTGGGCTCGAACAGTGCGCGCGGGAAGAAGAACCGCAGGAACATCAGAAAATTCACGGCCAGGTATCCCCAGATGGCCGTCCAGATGAGGCGGCGCCGCATCTTGCCGAGCCCCGGCTGCGACGAATCGCCGCCCTCGGTCTCCGGGGCCGGCTTAGGCGCGGGCCGAGCCGTGGGCGACTTCACCGCGGCCGGCCTGACCGGCGGCTTTGGAGCTTCGGTCGCGGCTGCCCCAGCCGCCGACTTTGGTGCGACCGGGGCGCCGCCCTCGATATCTGCCATGACTTCGATCCTTTCGATCGGAAGGGGCTTACCGATGAACTGAGTATTGTTTTGAACCCAAGATCGCCGAATATAGTCGAACCGCCGCGGGTCTGTCAAGAAAAACCGAATCACCGAATGTCGTGCTTCCCATCAATGAGCCTGAGGGGAACAAAAGTCTTCCCCCATCAGCTTTGCTCCAGCAGGAGCGCGAGAGCACGCGCGAGTGACTTTGTAGCAGCCGCTTCCCGCGCCAGGAAGCGTGCCGGAGCAGCCGACGACAGCGACTCAGTTCTGAAGTGCCCCACTTGGAATGATGCGGAAAATCCCCAGACGTTTGCCCGGGGGGGGCGAGTTACTCGACGTGGAACTTGTACCCGGCTTGCTTGATGGCCTTGCGGTAGTCGTCCGACTGCATCTCGATCACTTTGCACATTTCGTAGAGCCGCGACCGCAGCGTCACCCCCAGATCGGCCAGCGTGCGCTCGACGCTGGGGACATTCTCTCCCGAGGGCGCGCGGACGTCCGGGCGACGGCCGCTCTCCTCGAAGGGCAGCGTGGTGGTGATGAGCGTGACGCGCTTCCCGTTGTAGCGGGAATTGATGATGTAGGCGAGCGTGTCGCGCACCCACTCGGTGGCGTTGGGAGCCACCAGTTCATCGAGCAGCAAGACCTCGCTCTCGAGCACGGGAGCCAGCACGCGCGATTCGGTGGTCTGCGACACCGGGTTGTAACTTTCCCGGATCTGCTTCAACAGATCCTGGAAGTCCTGGAAGAGGGCCTCCACGCCCTTGCCGATCATCAGCTCACGCAGAATCGCCACGGCCAGGTGCGTCTTGCCCACTCCGGTCGGCCCCACAAAGAGGAGCCCGAAATCGGTGGGATACTCGTTCACGAAGCCCTGCGCGTGGAGCTTGGCGCGGGACAGGCTGGGATTCGCCCGGCCGCTTTCGCGGTTCTTGCGAATATCGAAATTCTCGAAGGCGCAGTGCTCGTAGCGCGGGGGAATCGCCGCCTGCTCCAGCAGCCGCTCGGTGACCTTCGCCTCATTGCAGCGGCAGCGCTCGACGCGGCGGATGCCATCCATCTCGATGGGTCTCCACCCGGTGCCCTCACATTCGGGACAGTCTTTTCGTGCCATAAAGATTGATCCCAAGACGAGAGACTTTCGACCTTCAACTTTCGACTTCCCTCGTCAGCGCCGCGTCCGAATCAAGAAGGGCGGCGGGACGCGCACCAGGGCGTTGGCAGAAGCCTCGCCGGCACCGCCGCTGCGCGCGAACCACTGTTGGCGCGTGATCTCGACGAAGGCTTGCATCTGCCGCTCCATCTCGCTCATGCGGTCGCGCATGTTCAGGATGATCTCGATGCCGGCCAGGTTCACGCCCAGTTCCCGCGCCAGCTTCAGAATGAACTCCAGCCGCTCCAGGTCGTCCTGGGTGTAGAAGCGGGTGTTGCCTTCCGTGCGCGAGGGGATCAAAAGCCGCTCGCGCTCGTAAAGCCGCAGGGTCTGGGGGTGGATGTCGTACATCTCCGCCACCGCGCTAATCATGTAGCCTACTTTTCCGCTCGACTTGGTCCGCCGCGGCCGGGGCTCGGGCCGGGGGTTGGGATCGGGTTTGATTCGAGGGGCCATGGGAGTACCGTCAAAAGTCGAAAGTCAAAGGTCGAAAGCCGAAGGCCGAGATCGCGAGTTTTCCTGTTGGGTGCTGTCCCAGGTCAGCCAACGCGTCATCCTGAGCGCAGCGAAGGACCTCGGTTCGAATCTTCCGTCTCAAGAGCAAAGCGAAGTCCTTCGCTGCCCTCAGGATGACGTGCCAGGAAACTGGCACAGCACCTCCCTGCTTTGACTTTCGACCTTCGACTCTTCGACTGCTATTCACACCGCCGCTTTCCGCATCTCCGCCCGCGGATCCTCCGGATTCAGGCGCGCCAGTTCCCGCAGGATCTCTTTGGTGCGCTCATCCGCCACTTTGGGCACCACCACCTGCACCTCGACGAACTGGTCGCCGCGCACCTCTCCTGGCGTGCCCCGCAGCGACGGCGCGCCCTTGCCGCGCAGCCGCAGCTTTTGCCCGCTTTGGGTGCCGGGCGGAATCTTGATAGTGCTGGGACCATCGATGGTGGGGACTTCCACCTTGGCGCCCAGCGCCGCCTCCGTGATGCTCACCGGAAGCTTCACATAGAAATTGTCGCCCTTGCGCTCGAACACCGGGTGCGGCTCCACCTCGGTCACGATATAAAGGTCACCAGGCTCGCCGTGTCCCAAGGAATTGCCTTTGTTCGGAATGCGCACGCGCGACCCGGTATCGACTCCTGCCGGGATGCGCACGTCGAAGCTTTCCGGCTTGCGCAGCGACCCGGCGCCCGCGCAGTTGGGGCACCGCGGCTGGACCTTTCCCTTTCCCAGGCACGTCGGACAGGTGACGGTGAAGCGCATCGCGCCCACGAGCTGAACGGGTTTGCCGGTGCCGTTGCAGGTGGGGCACACCTTCGCTGGCCCTTTCCCGGCGCCGCTCCCGCGACAGGCGGTGCACGTCTCCTCGCGCGCCACCGTGATGCGCACCGTGGTGCCGCGGATCGCATCCCAGAAACCCAGGTGCATCCGGTACTCGATGTCGCTGCCGCGTGGCGGTTCTTCTTCCGCCCGGTTACCGCGGGAGAAGATGCTGGAGAAGATGTCGCGAAAGCCGCCGCCGCCCCTCGCCGGCTCGCCCCCGAGGTCGGAAAAGTCGAACCCGTCAAAATCGACCTCGGGCGGGGCGGGGCCGCCCGGTTCGGGACCAGCCGCTCCCGGGTAGCCACCCGGATAGCCCCCGGGCGGAAGGTTGTCCGAATAGAAACCGTACTGATCGTAGACCTGGCGCTTCTTTTCATCGCCCAGGATGTCGTAAGCTTCCTGAATGTCCTTGAATTTTTCCTCGGACGATTTGTTGTTGGGATTGAGGTCAGGATGATACTTGCGCGCCAGGTGCCGGTACGCCTTGCGGATCTGCTCCGGCTTCGCCTTGCGGTCCACCCCCAGAGCTTTGTAGTAGTCCTTCTGTACGCCGACGGCCATTTTTTGTTAGTGACTAGTGACAAGTGACGAGCAAAAGCTGTCAGCTATCAGCTCTCAGCCATCAGCAGGAAAGAAGCGGCGTCTTTTGCTGAGAGCTGAAAGCTGATTGCTGACAGCT
>Ga0335078_10015337_pt1 | contig 11372 bp, 11 predicted proteins | sample Lox_Sample_32_FD_206711 | JGI IMG/M metagenome (GOLD analysis project Ga0335078, IMG submission 206711) | Soil microbial communities from Loxahatchee National Wildlife Refuge, Florida, United States - Lox_Sample_3.2 | ecosystem: Environmental > Terrestrial > Soil > Wetlands | place: USA...
AGCAATGCGGCGGCGGTGATCGGAGCGGGCGCCGACGGTGTTGCCGTCATCTCGGCGTTGTCGCTTGGGTCCGACCCAACCGCGGCGGCGCGATCACTCCGGCAAGTCGTCGACGCGATGCTAGCCAAGCGCGGGGCATGATGCGCCGACGTGCCCCGGCATTTTAGTGGACCGGCATCGCATCCCGAACATAGAATAAGTCGCTTGCTACGCATCGGGGGCGACATTGGCAAAGATTGCCATCTCGTATCGCAGATCAGATTCTCAGGACATTACCGGCCGCATCTTCGACCGTCTGACGCAGCAATATGGAAGAGATACGGTCTTCCGCGACATCGACAGCATTAAGCCTGGCATCGACTTTCGTACACAGATCGCCGGTGCGCTCGCGACAACGGATGTACTGCTGGTCGTCGTGGGGCCGCGATGGCTGGGCCGCGGCAGGGGCGTCGAGAGCAGAATGGACAGCGAGGCCGATCCTGTCCGGGTTGAAGTGGAGATGGCGCTTAAGCGCAATATCCCGATAATTCCTGTTCTGGTCAGCGGCATAAAAATGCCCGACGTCGGTCAACTCCCGGACACTCTGAAGGACTTTGTCTATCGGCAAGCGGTTCAGGTCGATGGCGGCAGGGACTTCGACTATCACATTGACGGTCTGATCCGAACGTTGGATCAATTTTTTGCGACCAAGGGCATCGCACCGCCGCGGCAACAAGATAGCGCTGGAAGTACCGTAGGCGCTGTCTCGGAACTGATGGCAAAATCATCCGCGGCAGGGGCGGCACCACAAGCTTTCGTCAGCCAGGCGCAACCGCCGCGCACATTATTTTCCCTGCCCGTGCTTTTCGGCGTCATAGGGCTTGTCGCCGGCGTAGCGGTGACGGCTGCTATCGTCGTCTTCTTTCTGCGCAACGGAGCGCCACCAACTTTCGAGTGCTACTCCGCCGTCGACCCCGATGAGCGGGAGATATGCCGTAATTCCGAACTTGCGGAGCTGGATCGCCGTCTCGCTGCCGCCTATTCGGTGCTGCGTGCGCATCTGGATAAGGACAAGCAAGTCGCACTTGCGGCCGACGAGAGTGCCTGGCTTGAACAGCGGAAGGCCTGCAACAAGGACGACGCCTGCATCCGCACTGCCTATATTACGAGACTAAAGCAACTGCGAAGCTGGCAGTAGCCCGATACGGCTGTTCGCTGTCGTGTGCGGGGTTTGAGAAGCGATAAGGTAATCCATGAGCGTCCCCGTCGCGCTGACCATCGCCGGCTCGGACTCCAGCGCCGGCGCAGGCATCCAGGCCGATCTGAAGACTTTTGCGTCGCTCGGTGTTTACGGCGCATCTGTCGTTACCGCACTTACCGCTCAGAACACAAAGGGTGTTTTTGCCGTTCACGACGTGCCGGCGGACTTCATTGCAGCGCAAATGGACGCCGTGTTCTCTGACCTCGATATCAGCGCGGTGAAGATCGGCATGCTGGCAAATGCGGCGGCGATCGAAGCGGTCGCGGCCGGGCTCGATCGCCATCGCGCCCGCAATGTCGTGGTCGATCCGGTCATGGTCGCGAGCACGGGCGCGGACCTTTTGCGCGCCGACGCGATAGACGCCCTGCGCAAGTTGATCGGCCGCGTTGGCGTAGTGACGCCAAATCTGTTCGAAGCGGCGGCATTGCTCGAAGTGCGCATGGCGCGCGACGAAGGCGAGATGCGCGCGCAGGCGCAAAAGTTGCGGGCATTCGGCGCCGCGGCCGTACTGATCAAAGGCGGCCACGCCGGCGGCCTGGAAAGCATCGACTTGCTCGTAAACACGGACGGCAGTGAACTGTTTAGTGCTCCGCGCATCGCGACCAAAAACACCCACGGCACCGGCTGCACACTTTCTGCAGCGATCGCCGCCGGTCTGGCCAAGGGACTTTCCATCAGCGCGGCAGTGCGAGAAGGCAAGGGTTATGTCACGGCCGCTATCGCGGCAGCGGACCGGCTCAATGTCGGTTCCGGGCACGGCCCTCTGCATCACTTTCACAAGTGGTGGTGAGTCCGTTTCGGAGGTCCTAGGAGAAGCACTAAGCTCACGCCGGAGCGCCGGGCTGCTTCGACGGATGCGCGCGCGCGAAGGCGTCGATCTTTGCCAGCTCATCGACGATGCGGTTGAACTTGGAGAATGGTGCCGTGTCGACGGAGAAGAATTTTGCGCCAGCCGCCTGGCTGGCGAGGCAAATGTCGGCCAGCGTAATTGCATCGCCATGGGCATAACGGCCTGTAGCCTTGTCCTGCAGATGCGTCTCCAGCGCGGTAAGTGCCGCCGTGTGCCAATGCCGGCACCATTTCATCACCGACGGCTCATCGAATTTGAACTCATGCGCAAGATATTCGCGCACCCGCGGAACGATGAGCGGATGCGAATCACAGGCGACTAGCTGTGCGATGCCACGCACGCGCGCGCGGCCGCGCGGGTCGCGTGGCAACAGCGGCGGGTTCGGATGTGTCTCGTCGAGATATTCGATGATCGCCAGCGACTCGAACAAAGCGGGTCCGTCGCCATCGATTAGCGCCGGGATCGCCATCATCGGATTGACGGCACGGAATGACACTTCGCGTTGCTCACCCTTCATGAGGTTGATCTGGATTACCTCTTCGGGGACCAGGCCTTTGAGGTTCAGGGCGATGCGTACACGATAGGTCGCAAGCGAGCGCCAGAAAGAGAACAGCTTCATATATTGCTCCCGACTAATCCGCGCCCGGATCGGCTTTGAGGCCCGCCGCTTCAATTCCCGCGATGGCGCACATTTCGTCCTTGTCGGAGGTGTCGCCCGAAATACCGCAAGCGCCGATAACATCGCCGCTCGCGTCGCGAATGAGCACGCCGCCTGGGTTTGTGATCATGCGGCCGTCGCTCGCCGCGGCGAGCATGGTGAAGAATTGCGGCGTCTTCGCCGCGCGGCCCGCGAGCGTGCGCGAGCCGAAGCCCATGCCGAGTGCGCCCCAGGCTTTCCCGAAGGCGATGTCGAAACGGAGAATGCCGGACTTATCTTCGCGTTTGAACGCGACCAGATGTCCGCCGGCATCGAGCACCGCGACCGTAAGGGGTGCCAGCTTGCTGTCGCGCGCTTTCTTTAGCGCAACATCGACGATGGTGGAGGCTTGTGAGAGTGTGATCACGGACATGATTGCTCCGGCTTTTGAAGAACGGCAATTCCCCGCCGCCTAGTTCTTGTCGCGGCTCGACCAATAAACAGTTTGGCGCGAGGCGTCGAATGGCCCCAGGCCTTTTTTGTTGGCTTCATCCAGCGCGGCAAGTGCGGCCCTGGCGGCCGGCATGTCGGCGCCTTTGGCCGTCCCGGTATCGACCATGGTGCGCAGGTCTTTGACCGCGTTGGCGATGCTGAAAGTAGTCACGCCTGGATCGCGATTCTCCATCATGGCGACGATCATGTCAGCGCGCATCTTCAGCCCGTTGTTGGCGCCATTACTCTCGACGAAGAGATCGAGCAGTCGCTTGGGCTGCCAGCCGACGTCGCGCGCCATGGCGAAGGCCTCGGCATAGGCCTGCCAGCCGATCATCAGCGGCAAATTGATTGCAAGCTTCATCGATGAGCCGGCACCGACGGGGCCGCAAAGTTCGATCTTGCGGCACAGCTGTTCGAGGATCGGCCCGGCGCGCGCCGCGGCGGCGGGCTCGGCGCCCATCAGCCCCAGCAGTTTTCCTTGGCGCGCGGGCACGGTCGAGCCCCCAACCGGGCATTCGACGAACACAGCTCCCTTGGCACGCACCTTTGGCGCCAGAGCCGTCTCGACGGCAGGAGGCACTGTGCTCATCTCGATGAACAGTTTGCCTTTCACGTCGTCGGAGAGGAGCCCGGATGGTCCGTGATAGACTGCGTCGATTGCCGCGCCGTCGGTGAGGATGGTGATGACCGCCTCGCTGGCAGTTGCGACCGCACTCGGGCTCGCGGCAACCATGGCACCGGCATCGGCAAGCGGCTTGGTCTTGGCCGCCGTGCGATTCCAGACAATCACTCTGTGCCCAACTTCCATGAGCCGTGCGGCGATTGCGCTGCCCATGGCGCCGAGGCCCGCGACCCCGATTTGCATTTAGCGTTCTCCCAGCGCTTCCGCCCGCGCGGACATTAGGCGATCAGCACGCGGCGAGGAAGCGCCTTGCGCCCCCGCACACCGATGCCATAGCGTCGCAACTTTACCGCCGCGAATCGAGATGGACTTGAGGAAACGCATGGCTTCCCGAGCGAAAGGCACCGTCGGCATTATTGGCCTCGGCATCATGGGCGGCGCATTTGCCCAAAGTCTCGTCCGCGAAGGTTGGCGTGTCGTCGGCTATGATATTGATGCAGCGCGCCGCCGCGCGATGGCGCGCCTGGGCGTTGTGATCGCTGCCGATGGCGCGGACGTTGCGCGCAAGGCGCGCACGATCATTACCAGCCTGCCGAGCCCGCGCGCATTGGCCCTAACGGCCGAGACAATCGCCAAGGCGCACGTGCCGAGCCGCGTCATCGTTGAAATGTCCACCTTTACGATCGAGGACAAGGAAAGGGCCGAAGCCGTGCTACGCAAAGCCGGCCATGCTCTACTCGATTGCCCGGTCAGCGGCACAGGCGCGCAGGCGAAGGTGAAGGACCTCGTCGTCTATGCCTCCGGCGGCGCGGCGGAGATCAAACGGCTGCGCCCGATGTTTGCCGCCTTCACGCGCGCTGTGCACGACATTGGCGTGTTCGGGAACGGGAGTCGCATGAAATACGTTGCCAATCTGCTCGTCGCCATCAACAACGTGGCGAGCGCGGAGGCCATGGTGCTCGGCATGAAAGCCGGGCTGCCGCCGCAGCTCATCTTCGATCTGATCAAGACCGGCGCCGGCAATTCGCGCGTATTCGAGCTGCGTGCCCCGATGATGGTGAAGAACGATTATCACGATGCGACGATGAAGATTTCAGTCTGGCAAAAGGACATGGACGTAATCGGCAGCTACGCGAAACGGATTCGCGTGCCGACGCCGATGTTCGACGCCAGCAAGGCGATTTACAACAAGGCGCTCAAAAGTGGTCGCGCCGCCGAGGACACCGCCGCGGTGTGTGCTGTGCTTGAAGCGATGGCGGGGCTGAAACGCGGGCGCAAGAAAAGAGCGCGGCGCAAAAGCCTGGCCTAAAGAAACGGGAGAACGTCCATGTCGTCGCTCGAAGGCGAAGCCCGCATGGCGCGCGTTGCGGCGGGCGTGAAGTCTCACGAGCCGCGCGGCGAGACTCGCGACGGCATGCTCATCGACTGGGACGTGCCGATCACGATGGACGACGGCTTAGTGCTGCGTGCCGACGTCTTTCGCCCCATTGCTCCAGGCCGCTATCCGGTGATTATGAGCTACGGCCCTTACGCCAAGGGCCTCGCTTTTCAGGATGGCTATCCGAGCGCCTGGGAGCGCATGGCCGGGCAACATCCTGATGTCGTTGCTGGGTCGAGCAATCTTTACCAGAGCTGGGAAGTGGTCGACCCGGAAAAATGGGTCCCCCACCGGTATGCCTGCGTGCGCGTCGACTCGCGCGGTGCGGGCTGCTCGCCCGGCTTCATCGATCATTTCTCTCCCCGAGAGACCAAGGATTTTTACGACTGCATCGAGTGGGCGGGGGTGCAGCCCTGGTCGAACGGCAAAGTGGGGCTCAACGGCATTTCCTATTACGGCATCAATCAATGGCATGTGGCGAGCCTGCAGCCGCGGCACCTTGCCGCCATGTGCATCTGGGAAGGCGCCGCCGATTGGTACCGCGACATGACCCATCACGGCGGCATTCTCTGCACGTTCTGGGCAAACTGGTACGACATGCAGGTGAAGACCGTGCAGTACGGCGCCGGCGAGCGTGGCAAGCGCAGTCGCGTGCACGGCGAACTGGTATGCGGGCCCGAGATTTTATCCGATGCTGAGCTCGCCAAGAACCGCAGCGACTTCGGCGACGACATTTTAGCCCATCCGCTGGACGACGCCTACCACCGCGCCCGCTCGCCGGTCTGGTCGAAGGTAAAGGTGCCGTTTCTATCTGCCGCCAACTGGGGCGGCCAGCCGCTGCACCCGCGCGGCAACTTCGAAGGCTTCGTGCGCGCGGCGTCAAAGAACAAATGGCTGGAAGTGCACGGTATCGAGCATTGGACGCATTTCTATACAGACTACGGCCGGAACCTGCAGCTGCGTTTCTTTGACTACTTCTTGCACGGCAAGAGGAATGGCTGGCATAAACAGCCTGCGGTGCAGCTTCAGGTTCGCCACGTCGACCGCTTCGTGGAGCGCACTGAAAACGAATGGCCGCTCAAGCGCACCAAGTGGACACGCTTTTATCTGGACCCCGTCGATGGCGCATTGATCGACAAGCCAGCCAAGAAAAAATCGGCGATCCACTTCGACGCCATGGGCGACGGCGTCACCTTCGTCACCTCGCCATTACCCCGTGAAACGGAAATTACCGGCCCAAGCGCGGTGAAGCTTTATGTCTCGTCTTCTACGGTCGACGCCGACATCTTTGCGGTACTACGTGTGTTTACGCCCGATCTGAAGGAAGTCGTCTTTCAAGGCGCCATCGATCCGCATACGCCGATCGGCCAGGGCTGGCTGCGCGCTTCGCATCGACAGCTCGACAAGAAGCTCTCAAAGCCATATCGGCCTTATCACACTCATACCAAAAAACGGCCGCTCAAACCCGGCGAGGTGGTGGTGCTCGATGTCGAGATCTGGCCGACCTCGATCGTCGTTCCTGCTGGATACCGTATCGCGCTGACTGTCCGCGGCAAGGACTACATCTATCCCGGTGGCGGCGGTGGGCGGCTGTCCAATTTCAAGAACGAACTCACGGGTTGCGGGCCATTTTTGCACAACGATTCGCGCGACCGGCCGGCGGAAATATTTGCCGGAGTCACTGGCTTGCATTTCGGCGGGGCAGCGCGGTCCTACCTGCTGCTGCCCATTATTCCGGCAAAGCGATAACAGAAAAAATAATTCTACCGCGACAATAGCGGACTTTACGGGTGAAACGGCTTATTGGATGATGGCGTTGAAAGACGCGTTGGGGGACGCGACCTAAAGCAACGAAGGCGCCTTGGCGGAAATAGGCGCAAGAGGGAGAACACAATGTCTCGCAAAATCGTGTCTCGAAAAGTGAGCCGGCGCACACTTTTGGCCGGCACTGCAGCCGGCGCGGCGGTCGCGCTGAGCCGTTTCCCGGCGCCGGCCGTCGCGCAAGCGGCGCCGTTCAAGCTCGGTCTCCTGACCGTGAAGACCGGACCGCTGGCCCAGGGCGGCATCCAGATGGAACAGGGCGTGCTCACCTATTTGAAGGAGAAAGATTACACGATCGGCGGGCGCAAGGTCGACTTCGTCTCCGCCGATACGGGCGGCAATCCGGCAGGCACGAAAGTCAAGGCGCAGGAGCTGGTCGAGCGCGACAACGTCGACGTTATTCTTGGGCCGCTCGCCGCATTCGAGATGTACGCCATCAACGATTACATCGTCCAACACAAAATGCCGACGCTCTGTCTTGCTGGCGCCGACAACCTCACGCAACGCACGCCCAGCCCGTATCTGCTGCGCTCGTCGGCGACATCTTCGCAGGCCATGCAACCTATGGGGCATTACGCGGCGACCGAATTGAAACTCAAGCGAGTAGTCACCGTCGTTGAAGACTTCGCCTTCGGCTACGAGCAGATCGGCGGCTTCCAGGCGGCCTTCGAGAAGGACGGCGGCTGCGTGGTCAACAAGCTGTGGCCACCTTTGGTCACGCCCGATTACACACCTTATGTGGCGCAAATCAGCGGATGCGATGGCGTGTGCCAGGGCTTTGCCGGGTCGAACCCGCTGCGCTTCATGAAGGCCTATGCCAGCGCCGGTCTGAAATATCCGGTAGTGACCGGAGAGACTGGCGGCGACGATGCTTTGCTGAAGAGTTTTGGCGACGAAGCGATAGGTCTTGTCAGCTGCACGCCATATACGCTCGATCTCAGTACAGATGGCAATGAGCGCTTCGTCCAGGGCATGCTAAAGAATTACGATACGATTCCCGGGCAGTACGCCGCGATACTCTATGTCAGTTGCCAGGTCGTCGACGCCGCGTTGAAAGGGCTCAATGGCGATGCCAGCGACCGGGACAAGTTAATGGCGGCGCTAAAGGCCGTCAGTCTGACCGATACACCTCGCGGACCGATCAAATACGATCACTTGAACAACGTCATCGGCACCTTCTACATTCGCCGCCTAGGGACCGAGGGCGCCAAATTCGGCCTCAAGCTCTGGAACAAGACGATCAAGACATACGAGAACGTCAGCCAGTTCTGGACCTGGCCCGAGGCGGAGTTCCTCGCGCACCCGGTTTATTCGCGTGACTACCCGCCGCTGACCAAGTGCTGATGCCGATTGTCCCGTAGGTCGGACTGAGCAGCGAGATCCAGGACTGGGCACGCCCGGCCCGGCGCGTGTGCGGTCGCCTGAAAACACAACGCAGCAGCCAGGAATCAGAAAGGGTACAAATGAGTTTCTGGCTGCTGCTGACCGTCAATAGCGTGACGTTTGGTGGTTTGTTGTTTTTGCTCTCAGCGGGCTTCTCGCTGATCTTCGGGCTGATGCGCATTCCCAATCTAACGCACGGCTCGATGTTTATGGTCGGTGCCTATCTGGGCTCAACTTTTCTTTCGGGAACGCTCAGCTTGAACTTCTGGGCGGCCGCCATCATCAGCGCAGTGGAGGTCGCCGTTCTCGGCGCGCTGATGGAGCGGCTGCTGCTACGGCGGCTTGCCGGGCAGCAATTGGCGCAGGTGCTGGTGACGCTTGGCGTCTCCTTCATGGTCGCCGATCTGTGCCTGATGGGGTGGGGCGGCGATCCGATCTCGGTGGCGACGCCAGCCGGACTTGGCGGTTTTGTGCGCGCCGGCGCGGCGGTGTTCCCGCTTTACCGCATGGCCGTGATCGGCATCGCCGTCGTATTCGCCGTCGGCTTGTGGCTCATGCTTGAGCGCACGCGGCTCGGCGCCATGATCCGCGCCGGCGTCGACGATCCACAAATGGCGCGCGTCGTCGGTATCCGCGTCTCGCAACTATTCACGATCGTTTTTGCGCTTGGCGCGGGGCTTGCTGGCTTTGCAGGGATGATCGGTGCTCCCATTCTTTCGGTCTATCCGGGGCTCGATCAGGACATGCTGCCACTCGCGCTCGTGGTCGTAATTCTCGGCGGCACAGGCAGCCTGCTCGGCTCGTTCGTCGGCAGCATCATCGTGGGCTTCATCTACAATTTCGGCCAGGCGCTGTTGCCGGAGCTGGCGTATTTCGTACTGTTTCTGCCGATGGTGCTTGTGCTTGTGCTGCGTCCGCAGGGTCTGTTCGGAGGACAGATCCTGTGAGGCCCATGAGCGTCCGCCACATCGCGATCACGATCGCTATTCTTGCGCTGATCGCGGTACCCTACGCGGTCGATCAGCCTTACTACGTCAACATCGCCAGCCAGATTCTGCTTTATGCGGTTTTTGCGCTGGGGCTTAACGTCCTGGTTGGCTACGGGGGACTGGTATCCCTTGGTCATGCCGGACTGTCCGGAGCGGCCGCATACGCCGTTGCGTATCTGCTGGCCGCCGGCCACGGCCACATCGTCGCCATTGCTGGAGGGCTCGCGGCCGGTTTGGTCGTAACTGCCGGCTTTGCCGCTTTAGCGCTGCGGGCAACCGGCATCAGCTTCATCATGATTACGCTGGCACTTGGCGAAATCATTTGGGGGCTCGCCTATCGCTGGATCAGCATCACCAACGGCGACAACGGCATCAGCGTGTCTTCGCGGCCTGCGCCTTTTGGGCTGCCGCTCGATTCAGCGAATGCGTTTTACGATGCCACGCTGTTCGTCTTTCTGCTCTCGATTGCCACGTGCGCTATCTTCGTGCGTTCTCCGTTCGGCGCCGCGCTCACGGGCACGCGTGACCAGCCGCGCCGCATGAACGCGCTTGGCTTTCATGTCTGGATGATCCGCTTCTGGGCTTTCATGTTTTCCGGCCTCTTGAGCTCAGTTTCCGGAGTCCTGTTCATCTACTATTACCAGTTCATCAGTCCGCCCGCCCTGGCGCTCACCTCCTCGGCGGAGGTGTTGTTGATGGTCATCTCGGGCGGGGCGGGAACGCTGCTCGGTCCAGTCGTCGGAGCCAGCCTCGTTGTCATCATCAAGCTTGTCGTCAGCGCCTATGTTTCACGCTGGAACTTCATGCTGGGCGCGATCTTTGTCGCGATCGTCGTGTTCATGCCTGAAGGGCTCGTGCCCGGCACCGTGCGCTTGGCACGTTCCGCCTTGCGAAAGACGGAACGGCGAAATTTGCTGGCGCGGGTGACGGTCAACGGGCAAAAGTCATGACCGCGCTTGCCGTCACAGGATTGAACAAGGCGTTTGGCGGACTCAACGTCACGAGGAACGTCAATCTCGCAATCGAGCCCGGCGAGCGCCGGTTGATCATCGGTCCCAATGGAGCCGGCAAGACGACGCTATTCAATCTCATCACGGGCGAGCTTGCGCCCGACGGCGGCGCGGTGCTGTTGTTTGACCGCGACATCACGAGGGTGCCGAGCCGCAATCGCGCCCATCTCGGCATGGCGCGCACTTATCAGATCATCACACTGTTCCCGCGCGACACGATTTTGCGCAATGCGATGCTGGCATTGCTTGGGCTTTCGCCCCTGCGGTGGAATCCGTGGCTGGCGCTCCATCGCCAACAGGGCCTGCTGAACCAAGCGCGGGCGGCGCTTGGCCGTGTCGGCCTCGAACAAATGGCTGAACGGCCGTTAGCGGAGACCTCCTACGGCGAAAAGCGGCGTGTCGAAATTGCCATGGCGCTTGCCCAAAAGCCGCGCGTGCTCCTGCTCGACGAGCCATTCGCCGGATTGTCGATCGACGAGCGCCGCGATGTGCGCGAATTGCTCAAGGCTATCCCGCGCGACGTTACCGTCGTCATGATCGAGCACGACATGGACACGGCGCTCGATCTCGCCGACCGCATCACCCTTCTGCATTTCGGCGAAGTCATTGTCGAGGGCATCCGCTCCGAGGTGGTGGCCGATCCGCGCACGCGGGAGGTCTACCTTGGCGAATAGCGCGCTTAGCCTCCGTGATATCGATGCCTACTACGGCGACAGCCACGTGTTGCAAAAGGTGTCTTTCGATCTCGGTGAAGGGCGGCTCCTTGGCCTCCTTGGCCGCAACGGCGCCGGCAAGTCGACATGCATGAATGTCACGGTGGGTCTGTTGCCGCCGCGCGGCGGGGCAGTCGAAGTGTTCGGCGCTGCGGTTACACAGCTGCCGCCGGAACTAATCGCCGCGCGTGGCGTGGCCCTGGTGCCGCAGGGCCGCCGCGTGTTCAAAAGCCT
>Ga0335078_10015338_pt1 | contig 11372 bp, 10 predicted proteins | sample Lox_Sample_32_FD_206711 | JGI IMG/M metagenome (GOLD analysis project Ga0335078, IMG submission 206711) | Soil microbial communities from Loxahatchee National Wildlife Refuge, Florida, United States - Lox_Sample_3.2 | ecosystem: Environmental > Terrestrial > Soil > Wetlands | place: USA...
TCCAGCACGCGCACCTTGCGGTCCCAATTGCTGGAGACCAGCCACTTGCCATCCGCGCTGAAGGAAAGGCTCTCCACTTCCCAATGATGCGTGGCCAGGGTGCGAACCTCCTGGCCGGCAGCCACGTCAACCAACTCCACGCGCGCCGTGAAGATTGCTGTCTTGGTAAAGGACTCGCCAATGACAATCGACTTGCCGTCCGGGCTGAAGGCCAGGCAGGAAACTGACTTGGGGTGGTCGGCAAGGATGATGGTTTTCAAAAGGTCTCCCGTTGCCGCGTCCCACACCTGCACATTGTCATCTTCACCCACCGCCGCCAGCCCGGGCCGCTCGCCCCCAAATGCCAATCCGCGAATCGGCTGGCTGGGGGTCTTCAGGGTCCGCTCCAACACTAACTGGATATTGAGAGGCTCACCTGTATTCACGACCTGAGCCGGCAAGTACGAGACAGCCCCCCCCAGCAAAAGCAAGTATGGAATCGCGACTAAAGTCGAACCTCGCACCCTTTCTCCTGCTACTCCCCAAGCTATTGTCGGGCCATCTCAAATGCCGGTCCGTATTTTACCCCCGGAAAAAGAAGGCGTTAGAGAAAGTAGCAAGCTCGCCGCGCGGCGTCCAACATCAGGAGTCTTGCGATGCGATTCTCGGTAGCACCATTATGTACCAGACACAAAAAGGCCCTTTCAGGGGCGCTGATTGGTACGGCCCCCGAAAGGGCAAAGTGTCGAGTCAAGTTTCCAAATCAAAATTCACGTATGAATAGCAGATTACGGATAGAGACCGCGGAGCACGGTGGCCTCCGCCACGCGGCTGATGCCCAGCATATTGGCCGCGGTGCGCATACTGACCTTGTGGTCGAGGTGGATCTTCAGTACCTCGGCAAAGCTGTTCTTCATTACGCGCTCGAGGCGGTTGTAAACATCTTGCGCCTCCCAGAACAGGTGCTGTTCGTCCTGCACCCACTCGAAGTAGGATACCGTCACGCCACCGGCGTTGCAGAGAATGTCGGGGATAACCATGATCCCGTTCTTCTCCAGGATGGCGTCGCCGTCGGGTGTGACCGGTCCATTGGCCGCCTCACCCACGATCTTGGCTTTCACCGCGCCGGCATTGGTTTCATCAATCGCGTTCTCCAGGGCGGCGGGAATGAGAATGTCGCATTCCATCGCCAGGAGTTCCTGCGCGCTGATCGACTCCGAGTTGGGCATTCCCACCACGCTCCCGGTCTTCTCCTTGTGCATGATGAGCTTGGGAATGTCGAGACCGTTGGAGTTGTACACGCAACCGCGCGAATCATTGGCCGCAATCACATAGGCTTGATTGCTGTCGAGCAGTTGCGCCGCGATGGAACCGGCATTCCCAAACCCCTGCACTGCGACCTTGGAGCCTTTGATGGGAATGCGCAGGTGTTCGGCCGCGCTCTGAATCGTGTAGTAGACGCCGCGGCCGGTCGCTTCGTTCCGTCCCAGCGAGCCGCCCAGGGCAATGGGCTTGCCGGTAACGACCCCCGGAATGGGAAAGCCTTTGGTCATGCTGTAGGTGTCCATGATCCAAGCCATAACCTGCGAGTTCGTGTAGACATCCGGAGCAGGAATGTCTTGCTGAGGCCCAATGAGCGGCAGAATCGCGCTGGCATAACGGCGGGTCATCCGCTCCAGCTCGGTCTGCGACATCTCCTTGGGGTTGCAGGTTATGCCCCCTTTGCCTCCGCCAAATGGAATGTTGACGACGGCGCACTTCCACGTCATCCATGTGGCGAGGGCCTTCACCTCATCCAGGGTGACGCCGGGATGATAGCGAATTCCTCCTTTGGCCGGGCCGCGCGAAGTGCTGTGCTGGACCCGGTAACCCTCGAAACTCTGAATATGACCGTTATCCATCCGTACCGGGAGATTCACGTGCAGAATCCGCTCCGGGGACTTGATCATGTTACGAACGTCGAGACTCAGATTCAGGGCATCCGCCGCGAGATCAAAATTCTCCATGGCGGAGTCGTATGCTGTTTTCACTATTTGAGTTGTCACTGCCATTCAAACACCCCCATTTGCGAGAGACAAGCTGGAGTCCAGCGGGAGTATGGACCAAATCATGGGTGAAACACAACTGTTATCAATCATCTAGGACAATGTGTCATAGAGGTCATAATGTCTCTCTTGCAATGTGAAAGTCGGGAGCCAGCCGCCGAGGCGGGTTGGCCCTATTGATGACCAAGCGCTGCCATAGAAACAAGAGCCGGGCCTGGAGGAGGAGCAGTCCCAATGTTCACGGTTTTCTCGCCGGCAGTCTCGATTGTCCGTCGGAAGGCTACCCTTGTCCGTGGCTCCTTCTATCTAGTTAAGAGAAGGGCGAATCCGGCCGATGGAGCCTTGCGGTCCAGCGAATGCCGGCTGGCACGTGAATTGCTGCCCTCATTCCGAGGGCCTGTCAAAAATGCGGAAGTCATTGTCCGCAAAAGCGTTCGCTGAGTATAAGCACGCAGTGCCAGGGTGGCCCGAGGGGGAAAACGGTGGATTCGAAGAGTGCCAAACAACCTGATTCAGTGCCGGCGGAAGCCAAACCCAAGCTGCGGCGGAATCCCAAAGCGCCTCGCCAAGTCTTGCCGGTGATGGCCCCGGAAGAACGGGTAAAGAGTGCGGTAGAAGTCGCGCAGGGCTTTACCCTGGAACAAGCCAAGATTGAAGCGCTGCGCTGCTTGCAGTGTAAGGACCCCGTATGTGTGGATGCCTGCCCTCTCCACATCAACGTAAAGAGCTTCATTGACTTAATGGCGCAGGGACAATTTGACGCAGCGTTCCAGAAAATCAGCGAGGAAAGCCCTTTCCCGGGTATCTGTGGCCGGGTCTGCCAGCACGAATTGTTCTGTGAGAAGACCTGCCTCTTGGGGAAGAAGCTCGAACCGGTGGCGATCGGGTCGCTCGAGCGGTTTGCTGCGGACCAACATATGCACTCGCAAGAGCCAGCCACGGGGAACGTGGTTCCAGCACAGCAAGTTCACACGGGCGCGCGTGTCGCCTTGATCGGCAGCGGTCCGGCATCACTGATCGCGGCGTACGATCTGGTGCGCAATGGTTATCGGGTGACGATCTTTGAAGCTTTGCATCAGTTGGGTGGCGTGTTGGCTTACGGTATTCCGAACTTCCGCCTGCCCCGGGAAATCATCAACCAGGAAATCGACCGGCTGCGGGAGATGGGAGTCGAGTTCCACAAGGACGTCATCGTGGGCAAGACCTACTCCGTGGATGAACTCTTCGCGGAGGGTTACCAGGCGGTCTTCCTGGGGACTGGCGCGGGCTTGCCGCACTTGATGGGCATTCCGGGTGAGAACCTGATTGGTGTTTACACCGCCAATGAGTTTCTGACGCGCCTGAATCTGATGGAAGCCTTTCGCTTTCCGGAATCCGATACGCCGGTGCGAATCGGGAAGCGGACGGTGGTGGTGGGCGGGGGGAACTCCGCCATGGACGCGGCGCGTTGGGCGCGACGCATGGGCAGCGAGACCACCATCATGTTCCGCCGCGGACGGGCCGAACTACGCGCGCGCCTGGAAGAGATCGAACATGCGGAAGAAGAAGGCGTGCACTTTGAATTTCTTGCGGCGCCGGTGCGCCTGTTCGGAGACGAAAAAGGAACGTTGCGCGAGATGGAGTGCATCCGCATGAAGCTGGGCGAGGTGGATGAATCCGGACGTCCGTCGCCGGTTCCCATGGAAGGCTCGGAGTATCGAGTCCCTGTGGATACCGTGGTGATGGCGATCGGACAGAGTCCCAACCCCACGGTGCAGCGCTCGACCCCTCAGTTGATTACCAATCGCGGAAAGATCGTGGTGGATCCGAAGGGGCAGACGAGCATGGCGCGCGTCTTTGCTGGCGGCGACGTGGTGCGTGGCGGCTCCACTGTGATACTGGCCATGCGCGACGGGCGTGCCGCGGCGGCGGCCATTCATGAGGCGTTGCGCGATCAACAACCTGCCGTCGCGCCTGCTGTAGCGGCGGTCTCCGACCGCCGGTCCGATGTAGCGCCGACCTTTAGGTCGGCACCTACCGATGCCGGGCTAAAGCCCGGCGCTACAGATGCTCGCGCGGAGAACCGCATCCTGGCAAAGCGGCTGATCACCCCGGAAATCGCCTGGTTCGAGGTGAAAGCCACGGGCATCAGCCGGCACTGGCAACCCGGACAGTTCGTGATTCTGCGCCCGCGCCCTGACAGCGAGCGCATCCCGTTGACACTGGTGGACGGCGACCCGGAGAAAGGCACCATCACACTCGTCGTTCAAGGTATCGGCAAAACGACCCGCGTCCTGGTGGCGATGGAAGCCGGAGAGGTGCTGGCCGATTTGCTCGGTCCGTTGGGGCAGGCCGCGACCATCGAAAATGTAGGGCACGTGTTGTGCGTGGCCGGCGGCGTGGGAGTGGCGGAATTGCTGCCCGTGGCCCGCGCTTTCCGCAAGGCGGGCAATCGTGTCACCGCGCTGTGCGGAGCGCGTTCCACCGCTCAGATCATTCTCGATGAAGAACTGCGCACCACGGTGGACGAAGTCGAATGGGCCACGGACGATGGTTCGGTTGGAACGAAGGGCACGGTGGTGGACTTGATGCGCGCCTGGAAGGCCCGGCAAACTTCTCCCCTGGGCGCCGCGCACGTCATTGGACCCATTCCCATGATGCGTTATGCCTCGGCGCTCACCCGCGAGTGGGGAGTGCCCACCATGGCCAGCCTGAATCCCATCATGGTGGACGGCACCGGCATGTGCGGCGGTTGCCGCGTAACCGTTGGCGACAAGGTGAAATTCGCCTGCGTGGACGGTCCCGAGTTCGACGCGCACAAAGTGGATTTCGATGAGCTGACCCGCCGCACCCGCGCTTACCTTGACGAAGAACGAGTAACGCGCGAGGCCCACGCATGCCAAATCGGGTTGGGAAAGTAGAACCCACAGATTTCACCAATTTCACAGATATGGGTCTGCGAAATCTGCGCGATCTGTGGATTGACTCCGTCTTTTTCCCGGACGTAACATCAGGAGGTGCCAACCCTTCGAAAATCTCGTGGGTTTTGGGTGGTGCTTTTTCTCACCTTGCTGAATACGTGGATGCTGGGTTCAGCGCGCGCGCAGGTACCCGAGGACGCCCTCGCCGATCAAGTCACAGCAGAGCTTGAGGCCGGCCGAATGGATGCGGCGCTGGAGAAGGCGCGGGCCGCCACGGGGGAATATCCCAAGTCCTCGCGCCTCCAGCAATTGTTCGGCATCGTGCTGTTCAAGAAGGGAATGAACCAGGAGGCGCGGGCGGCTTTCCGTCACGCTATCGAGGACGATCCGAACGAACCCCAGAGTTATTTTGACCTGGCGCTGGTGGACCTGGCGGAGAAGCACTACCCCGAGGCTTCCAAATCTCTTGAAACCTGCGTCCGCATGGACCCCGCAAACGCGCAGGCTCACTTATTGCTGGGGCGCGCCTACCACAATCAGAACCAGACCGCACCCGCCATCGATCAATTCAAGAAGGCCCTGGCCCTCAGTCCTGACCTGCCGCTGGCGCATTATCATCTGGGATACGCCTACCAAAGCCTGGGAGACCTGACTTCGGCCCTGGAGCAGTTTAATCTGGAAATAGGAGTCAATCCGGGATTCCCCACGGCCTATTGGCTGGCCGGAAACATCGAGTTGGAGCATGGCAAACCGGGGGAGGCCGGGAAACTCTATCAAGAGGCGACACGGTTGAATCCCCGCGCCTACCAGGCACACTACGGTCTGGCGAGGGTTTACCTCGAGGAGAAGAAGTTCCCCGAGGCGGAATCGGAGTTGAAAGAAGCGCTGAACTCCGCCCCTGACAATATTGAAGTGCATTACACTCTGGCGCGTCTTTACCAGCAGACGGGAAACAAGGAATCGGCCGGGCGGGAATTTGCCATCTGCGCCGCCTTGCATGCGCGGCGCGAGAAGCAGCTTTCCGGCGTAGCCGGCGCGAGCTTGCAGCCTTAGATGGGACCAACATGACCCTGCACAAACGTGGTTGCTCACCCCAAAATTTCCTCCTGCTTGTTGTTGGGGCGGGGTTTGCACATAGCTTGGCGCTGATGGTGTTTTCGGCTCTCGGGGCGCAGACTGTGCCGCCGGGGCCGGGCACGCCCGCCTTCCACCCCAAGCCCGCGCCGACGGCCGGGCAGCCTGTCCCGACTCAAAACGAGCAGTTTATTGAAGTGGCGGAAAAATCCGGCATTCATTTCCTCCTCACCAGCGGTGGTCCGGAGAAGCGCTACATTATCGAAGCCAAAGGCGGCGGGGGCGTCGCCTGGATCGATTACGACAACGACGGCTTTCCCGACCTCTTCCTCGTGAACGGATCGACGTTCGAACTGTGGAAGCAGGGCCGCAGTCCTCGCTCCCGGCTTTTCCACAACAATGGCGACGGCACCTTCACAGACGTAAGCGCGAAATCGGGGCTCGATCATAGCGGCTGGGGAATGGGTGCGTGCGTAGGGGATTACGACAATGACGGTTTCGACGACCTCTACGTGACCTACTACGGCGGCAACATCCTTTACCACAACAACGGTAACGGGACCTTTACCGACATCACCGCCAAGGCCGGAGTGGGCGGGAGCGGCTGGGGGATGGGCTGTGCCTTTGGCGATTACGACAACGACAGCCACTTGGACCTCTATGTGGCCGATTACCTGGACGTGGACATCCTCAAGCTCGGCGACATGGGCAGCGCGCCGAATTGCACCTATCGCGGCATTTCGACCTTCTGCGGACCGCGCGGTCTCCCCGGCGGGCGTGACCATCTCTTCCACAATAATGGAAATGGCACCTTCACCGATGTTACCGAGCGCGCGGGGATCGATTCCGGCAAATACTACGGCCTGGGCGTCGTCTGGTGTGACTATGACCGGGACGGCCGCCCGGACATTTACGTGGCCAACGATTCCACCCCCAGTTCCCTCTACCACAACAACGGTGATGGCACCTTTACCGACGTCGGCGCGGAGGCCGGGGTAGCATACAGCAGCGAGGGGATGGAGCAGGCGGGCATGGGCACGGATTTTGCCGACTACGACAACGACGGGTGGGGAGACATCGTGAAGGGAAATTTCTCCGACGACGTCAAAAACCTCTACCACAACAATCATGACGGTACCTTCACCGATGTCACCTATCGCGCCGGCATCGCCGGCGTGGGATGGCTCTTCACCACCTTTGGCGCCAAGTTCCTGGACTACGACAACGACGGCTGGAAAGACATCATGCTGGCGAACGGACAGACGTTTCCCCAGATTGACCGGTACCAGACCGGCATTACTTACGCGGAACGATGCCTGTTGTTTCATAATCGCGGAGACGGGACTTTTGATGAGGTCGGTCTCCACTCCGGTCCGGCGATGGCCCAGAAAAAGGTAAGCCGGGGATTGGCGACGGCGGACTACGACAATGACGGCGACCTGGAAATCTTCATCTCCAACATGAATGGCGCGCCAGAACTGCTGCGGCATCTGCACCGGAACCAGAATCACTCGATTCTCGTAAAGACTATTGGAACCAAGAGCAACCGTGACGGTATCGGCGCGGAGGTGAAGGTGGTCGCCGGCGGCCTTGCACAATATGACACCGTACGCAGCGGCGGTAGCTATCTATCGTCGAGCGACTTACGCCTGCACTTCGGCCTGGGAAACCGCACCTCCATCGACCGCATTGAAATCCGCTGGCCCAGTGGTCAGACGCAGAAGATCGATACTCCTCCCGTCGACCACCTTTTGCTGATCAAAGAAGGTGAAGGTCTGGTAGCTAAGAAACCGCTGCGAAAATGAAAGCCAGTTCACGGTAGGTGGGATGATATCCAACAATCCAGGACGAAATTGCCCTTATGGGATACCCGCCAGCCGGCTCGCGAGAACCGCGGCGTGTTTGTTGTGCGCCGCCTGGCTGCTTTCCGCCTCCGCGCAAGCGGACGAATTCAGTAAAACCTTTCATTATTCGGTTCGCATGTTTTCCTACGGCACGCTGAGCATTGACACCCGCACCGGCAACATCCAGGTGGAAGGTTGGGATGAACCGCGCCTGGAGATTGAAGCCGAGAAGGTGGTGGAGGCAAAGGATGACAAGCACGCGGCGCCGCTCTACGACCAAGTGCAGGTGGTGTTGACCGGACAGGATACACAGGTATTGCTCCACACAGCATATCCCCCGCGCCGGCCCTGGCGGCCCTTCCACGATGAGTCGAAGCTCTCCGTGAACTTCCGCATCCATATGCCCTTTGATGCCAATGTAACGATAAAGTGCGTGGACGGAGATGTGCGTGTCGACGGCCTGATTGGCAAACAGGAAATCAACCTCAATTACGGGGACGTGGAAATTGACGTCCCGTCCGTCTACCGGCTGCGTTCATTGAATGCCCGGTCCATACTGGGCTACGTGCAGAGCGATTTGCACGGCGAGGAAGGCGCGGGGTGGGGCCGGAAAATCACCTTCTGGAATTCCCACGGCGATCAGGACATCAAAATACGAGTCCGCATGGGTGGCGTTTACGTGTATAGCGACCTCTAAGACGGGATACGGAACTGTATGCCGTCTACCGGCGACTTCTCTGCACCTGCCCTGCTCACCGGAACTTACCCGGCCCGTCTAACGTAACAAGTCATAAGAATTCAACAGTGGAGGAGAAAATGAAGAGCAAGGGAATTCTGGGATTGATGGCGGCCACCTTTCTGCTTCTGGCGGCATGGACGCCGGTCTTGGCCGAGACTCGCATCGAGAAGAATCTGGAGCTTCAGCCGGGGGGGCGCTTCACGCTGGCCTCGGAAGCCGGGAGCGTCACCGTGACGGGCGGGGGGCGAGCGGGGGCACGCATCGTGATTACGTCGGACCGGGACGATCTGAATAGCGAACTCGAGTTCACGTTTACCAGCGGCGCCGGATGGGCCAGCGTAACGGCTCGGCGCAAGCACGAATCGGCCTGGTCGCACGGCTTTTCCATGCATTATGAGATTGAGGTTCCCACGGAAACGCGCACGGAGCTTCGCACGGGCGGTGGGAGCATCACGCTTTCAGGCTTAAAGGGGGGCGCCGACGTGAAGACGTCAGGGGGGCCCATTGAAGTAACGGGACTAAGTGGAAACCTGGAGGCGCACACCTCGGGAGGCCCCATTCGCCTTCGGGAGGTGACTGGCGATGCGAACGTGGCAACTTCCGGCGGCCCTATTGATGTGGAGAGTCTGGATGGGCGCCTTCAGGCCCACACCAGCGGTGGAGGGATTCGCATTAATCGTGTTTCCGGCTATGTGGAGGCCAAGTCCTCCGGCGGGCCAATCCATGTAACCTACAGCCCCGGCAACCGGCACGGAGGGGACCTGGAAACCTCCGGGGGTTCCATTGAGATCGCGATTGACTCCTCCGCCAATTTGAATCTGGATGCCTCCACGTCGGGCGGTTCGGTGTCCAGCGATTTGCCCGTGCGCGTGGTGGGGGAAATTGGCCACTCCAGCCTGCGCGGATCCATTGGTTCGGGGGGCGAGGAATTGCGTCTCCACACCAGCGGCGGGTCAATTCGCATTCGCGCACTTTAAGTGCCGGGACTCGCGACTCGTGACTCGGCGTCCGGGATACGGGTTACGGGAGAAACCGTTAACTGCCCGACTCGGCCTTCCTAGTCACGAGTCACGAGTTTCGAGTCGCGTATTCACTTGTTGGGCCGATAGAGGATAACGCGGACCTTCTCAAGCGTGACCAATCCCCCCCCGACCATTTCATCAAGCTTCGGCAGGATGCTTTCAATCCGCTCGGAGTACTCCACCACTTCGAGGATGATGGGCAGGTCCTGGGAAAGGCGTAGAATCTTATCGGAATGTAAGCGACTAGTGGAGCCGTAGCCGCCGACTCCCCGCAGAACCGTAACGCCGCTGAAGCCTTCCTGGCGAAACAACTTGATCAGGGCCTCGTAAAGAGGCGCGCCCTGCCAGCGGTCTGACTCGCCAATGTGAATTCTCATCAGGGTGCGTTCGCCTTCAAAGCGCTGGTGTTCCATGACGCCTCCGCTTAGAACCACTTCTCCACCCGCATGCCGGTACGAAGGAGTATGAGTCCGCCCAGCACGCTGGCGGCGACGTAAACGCAGGCACGAATCCAATCGCCGTCTTCGAAAAGGTGGACGGTCTCCCAACTGAAAGTTGAAAAGGTAGTGAAAGCGCCGAAAAAACCCACTGCGACGGCAACGCGCCACTCCGGTGGGAACGAGAGGTGATCGAGACCAAACTGGCCGATGCCTCCCAGCAGGAAACATCCTACCAGGTTCACGACCAATGTACCCGTCGGAAACGTTGATTCCGTGTGGAATTGGATGACCCCTTGCAGGGCATAGCGGGCGAGGGTCCCTAACGACCCAAAAACGACCAGTAGGATGATCCGCAATTTGGCTTCACTTTCCGCGTGCCCCCACGCAACAAAAAACTCCTGGCGCGGGGAAGCAGCCAGGAGTCATCAGTCCAAGTAAAGGACGGTTGAAGGCGAACTCCATCGCCTGTGATGAACTTATTATATCATGGCATGCCTCGTGGGATTTCTCCGGGAAGGGCATCCATGCGAAATGGAGCCAGCGATTTCAGTCTGACATTGATCGACATCGTTAATCGACATCGAAGTAGCATGGCATGCCAAAACATGGTAAATAGTCTCCACAGTTCTCGGCTCAATTCGGAGAATGAAGGTATGACACGGCTCGCAACTCTCCACCTTGGCCTTTCTCTCCTGCCCGCAATGGCGAGACCCCAAGAGCCCCCATCGCCGGACGTCTGGGGCCCCTACAGGTTTCTCGTTGGGACATGGATGGCGGAAGGTCACGCCGAGCCCGGCAAGGGGCAGGGGAGATTTTCATTCCAATTCGAATTACAGGGCAAAGTCCTGGCGCGCAGAAACCAACTGGCATTTTCTGCCACACCGCAGCGCCCAGCTTTCATTCACGAGGACCCGCTGGTGGTATATCGCGAGGGTGATAGTACCCCCAATCGAGCCATTTATTTTGATAGCGAGGGCTTCGTGATTCACTACACGGCCAGCTTCAGCGAAGATGGAGAGGTGCTGACTTTTCTCAGCGATGCCGCACCGCAGGCTGCCCGGCAAAGGCTCACCTATGTCCAGAACTCGGACGGATCGTTGGATGTGAAGTTCGAAATCGCGCCCCCCGGCAAGCCGGATGCCTTCGTGACTCACGTCGAAGGTGTGGCACGCCGGGTGGGTGCCAGGGAATAGGAGCGGGGACTGGTAAATAGTGAATAGTGAATGGGGTTGGACGGGTGTGTGGCGTTTTTCACCATGTGCTGTTTATCAGTAACGAATCCCTAGGAACAATGCGCTTGGCCGCGAAGGGCTAAGAGAATGATTCAGC
>Ga0335078_10015339_pt1 | contig 11372 bp, 12 predicted proteins | sample Lox_Sample_32_FD_206711 | JGI IMG/M metagenome (GOLD analysis project Ga0335078, IMG submission 206711) | Soil microbial communities from Loxahatchee National Wildlife Refuge, Florida, United States - Lox_Sample_3.2 | ecosystem: Environmental > Terrestrial > Soil > Wetlands | place: USA...
TTGTCCCGCACAAAGAAAAACCACCCTCTCCCTTGGGGAGAGGGTGGCGCGAAGCGCCGGGTGAGGGGTCACGAAATACGTGGTCGTACTCATGAACCAGAGGACTTAGGCGTCCAACGACCACGGCTTGGGAGAACCTATAACCGGCCTGCCTCTTCCGCGGTTCTCAACCCGCTGGCGCCCGCGCCGGTCAACGCAGCCCCACGGCACCACGCGCGGACTCGATCAGCTTGGCGGAGTCATATCCGACGCCGTCCTTGAAGACGATTTCCACCTTCTCGATATCCTCAATGTTGGCGGCGGGATTGCCGTGGATCACCACCAGGTCCGCCATCTTGCCGGGAGCGACGGTTCCGATCTGGTCGGCTTCGCCGAGAAATTGGGCTCCGTTTTGGGTGGCGATGTGGATGGCTTCGAGCGGCGAGAAACCGGCTTGCACCAGCAACTCCACTTCCCGCTGATCGCCGAAGCCGGCCACCACGCCGCCGTAACCGGTGGGATCGAGCCCCGCCAGCAGCAGGCCGCCGGCCTGGACGAAATCACGTTCGAACTGCATTTCCTTACCCAGGTTGGTCAACGCGTTGGAGTGCTCGCGCTGGCCCACCAGGGCGCGGATGGTGAGGTAATCGATCCGTGCCGGCGCGGAGAGGGCGTCCAGCACGCGCGCCTGGAGCGGAGGCCGTCCCGGCACGGAGATCTCAAACACCGGCAGGGTGGACGTGACAGCCACGTGGCGGCTCACGAGCTCGCGGATCATATTCTGCACCGGTGCGCTTTCCACGTCGAGCTTGGCCATGGTTTCGCCGGTGAGCTGCTGCGACGGGCACACGTCCGGCTGTTTGCCAGGATCGAACTCGGTGTCCACGAAGAGACCGTGTTCGAGGTCGTCGATCCCCAGCGCGGCGGCCTCCGTAAAACCGATGCTGCACAGGTGCCCGGTCACCTTGATGCCGCCCGCATGGGCAGCCTCGATGGCCGCCTTGAGCTCGGCGCGCGTGATGTGCATGTAGGCCTTGAAGGAGGTGACGCCTTCGCTGGCCCAGTAATTGACCGTGCGCGCCGCGTCGTCCGCGTCCGCCAGTTCGTGCATGTTAGGCGTGTAGGCTCCCGGGCCTTCCAGATAGGGCCCGGTGATGTGGAGCCTCGGCCCGGGCGTCTCGCCCCGGTCGATGAGTTTCTTCAGGCTCAGGTCCGTATAAGGCTCCACGCTGCCCGTAGTGCGCAGGCTGGTGACCCCGCCGGCCAGGTAGAGCCGCGGAAAGCTGAAGCCCATTTCGTTGTAAAGCACCACCGGGCCGGACGAGGCGCGCTCCGCAAGCTGGCTGGGATAAAACAGGTGGTCGTGCATGCCGACAAGGCCGGGAATCACAGTGTAGCCGCTGAGGTCGAGCGCCTGCGCGCCCGGGGGTGGCGTGGTGCTGGCGGCGCTGCCCACGGAGCGGATTCGTCCGTTCGCGATCACCACCGTCTGATCCTCGGCCGGCGCGGCTCCCGTACCGTCAATTACGCGGACGTGCTGGAGCGCCACCGCCGGCGCGCTCACCTTGACGAAACCCTCTACCAGCTTGGAAAGCTGGACCTGGGCGCGCAGCGTTCCCGTCCCCAGCAACACCGCCGCGATGAGGCCCATAAGGCCCATTAGGCCCATAAGGCAAAGACTCTTGCGCATGGCGTTTCTCCTCAGCTCAACTGTTGATCCGGCCGGTGTCCATTCTACACGGAACCGCCTCCGAAGTGGCGAGTGGCGAGTGGGCTGGCAAGAGAAGTCGATGATGCGAAGGTTGGAATCGAAGAGTGGAAGAGGCGATCCCGCACGAGGCAGGCGATTCAGTTTCAGTCAACATTCTCGTTGGCAGTTCATTTGCATGAAGTGGTCGATCTTGATTAGCGCAGCAAGGTGCGGAACGTTGCACCAAGATAGTACGGCCACAACACAATCGCCAGAACACCCTTCCAAAAAGCCAGGTGTAGAAACCCGATGGTGAACAGCCAACCGCTGCACCACAAGCCCCCTGCAAAAGTGTGCTGCTCGATCTTGATTCTCTCGCCTTTCTCCATGCGGACGAGTATATACCTGCTCCAACTAAAAAGTAAGGTGCTCCGGGAAACTAGGACAGCGACCAATGAACCCAATGAAGCGGGCTATTGACTTCGGGGGCGTTCTCTGCCATATTACAGATGAGGGAATGCTTCGATCATTCATTTCGAGCCTCGTCGCTTTCGGCCTGACCGGCCCCACCGTCACTTTACGTCCCGGCGTGAATTCTATCCTCTGATGTTCGGGTCTCGCGAGGTGCCCATCAACGTATGAAAACCAGTGTGAAGGTCGAAAAGGGCGTCGAGCAACTGTTTGGCAAGTTCGACGAAAACCTGAAGCTGCTGGAGAAGAGTTTCGATGTGGCCACGCACCTCGGCGACGATCAGCTTGAAATCGAGGGGGCGGAAAGCAACGTGCAGCGCGCGCAGCAAATGGTGGGAGACTACGCCGACCTCGTCGCCCACGGTGCCCGCTTTGAGGCGGGGGACGTGCAATCGTTCCTGCGCATCCTGGCGCAGGATCCCACCGCGACGCTGAAGGGCCTGGCGGAAGCCGGCCGCCCACGGGCCTTCGGGAAGAAGTCGATTGCCCCCAAGAGCCTCAACCAGCGCCGTTACGTGGACGCCATCGAGCGGTATGACATGGTGTTCGGTATCGGGCCCTCCGGCACCGGCAAGACTTATTTGGCGGTGGCCATGGCGGTGGACGCACTGCTGACCAAGGAAGTCAGCCGCATCATTCTGGCGCGGCCGGCGGTGGAGGCGGGCGAACGCCTCGGCTTCCTGCCCGGCACGCTCCAGGAGAAGGTGAATCCCTACCTGCGCCCACTCTATGACGCGCTTTACGACGTGCTCGATCCCGACCGGGTGGAGCGGTACATCGAAAAAAGCATCATCGAGATCGCGCCCATTGCCTTCATGCGCGGGCGAACGCTGAACGACGCTTTCGTGATCCTCGACGAGGCGCAGAACACTACCAGCGAACAGATGAAGATGTTCCTGACGCGGCTGGGCTTCAATTCCAAGGCGGTGGTGACGGGCGACATCACCCAGATCGACTTGCCCAGCGAGCGTCGTTCCGGCCTCATCGAGGCGGTCGACGTGGTCTCGCGGGTGGAGGGAATCGCTTTCGTCTACTTCACCGAGCGCGACGTGGTGCGCCATAGCCTGGTGCAGCGCATCATCCGGGCTTACGAGGAGTTCGACCAGTCGAAGGGCGCCGACAATTCGAAATTCGAAAATCGAAATTCGAAACCCGAAGTTGGAAACTCGAAACTCGAAATTCGAAACGCGTAGGAACCGTACTGGTGTGCGAATTTCGCCCGCATGTCATTCTGAGCGGAGCGAAGAATCCCTCTTCGTCTTCAATTCCAAACGGGAAGAGAGATTCTTGGCTTCGCCCGGAATGACATTTTGGAAATTGTGGGCATCGACTGGCGACGTTGTCCATCTGTTCCAGTTTCGAATTTCGCGTTTCGACTTTCGAATTCCGCGTGGCAACGTGGTGATCAATCAACAACGCCGTGTGTCGATCGATCTTCCCGCGGTGCGCACGTTCGTCCGGCGGTTGCGTGCGGCGATGAGGTTGGGGCAGCGCAACTTTAACGTCTGCTTCGTCGCCGACGAAGAGATGGAGCGACTGAACGCCAGGCATCGGGGGAAGGCACGAAGCACGGATGTGCTTTCGTTTCCGTGGCAGGCAGAATCCGGAGTCGAAAGCCGAAGGTCGAAGGTCGAAGGTCGAGTTTCGAATTTCGAGTTTCGGGTTTCGAACCACGAGTTTCGCGGCTTTCTGGGCGACATTGTCATTTCCGCGGAGACGGCTCGGGCTAATGCCCGGCAGGAAGGACACTCAACGGCGAGCGAGATCCGTTGGTTGATTCTTCACGGGCTCTTGCACTTGCTCGGCTACGACCATGCGACCGACCAAGGAGAGATGACGGCGCTCGAACTTTTGCTCCGGGAAAGACTGGGAATCTCTTCAAATCAGAAATCAGAAACTAGAAATCAGAAGAGAAAGACAAGTTGAGCCGTCGTCCTTGAACGCTGATCCACGATTGGGCGCACGTCAGATTTGGTGATGACTGGCTTTTGTTCTGATTTCTAATTTCTAGTTTCTGATTTTGTTTCTTGATGCCAATGTTCCTGACTCTTCTCTGGATTCTGACCCTCGCGGCGCTCGTCGGCGCCAGTTCGGTGGCGTCGTATCTGCGCCTGCTGATGCGCCGGCTTCCGTCGGTGGCGGGGCGCCGGCTTTTTCAGCCGCAGCCCGGCCACCGTTTTCAGGCGGACCGCGAGCGCGTGGGTATTTCGATCTCGGCGCTGCACGGGGTGCTCATGGCTTTCTTCGCCGTGGGCCTCACCGGACTCTTTTTCGTCCTTCAGCCCGGACGCTTCTGGGAGAACCTTGGCGTGGCGCTGCTGGTAGTTCTCTCCGTGGTGGCCATCGTGGACCAGTTGATTCCATTCCTTCTGGTGGCGCGGCACGACGAGCCGGAGGTCATCCTGGAAAAGTGGCTGCCGCTGCTGCGGGCCGCTGTGTTTGCTGTCGTCCCGCTAACCTTCCCCATCTTGATTTCAGCCACCATCGCGCGCTTGCTCGAGCCCGAGGAGGCGAAGGCCGAAGAACCCAGCACGCAAGAGGAATTCGAGGACCTCATCGAAGTGGGCGAAAAGGAAGGCCTGATCGAGAAGGGCCAGGGCGAGATGCTGCAATCGGTGGTGGACTTCGGCGACAAAGTAGTGCGCGAAGTGATGACCCCGCGCCCGGACGTCGCCGCTCTCGACATCAATCGGCCGGTGGAAGCGTTGCGCCAGCTCTTCCGGGAGAACCGGCACTCGCGCTATCCGGTTTACGCGGGCGACCTCGATCACGTGGAAGGCATCATCAACGTGCACGACCTGCTGGCGCTGCCCACCGAGGAGCAATCGAAGGCGAACCTGCGGCAACTGGTGCGCCCGGTGGCCTTCGTGCCGGAAACCAAGCGCAATACCGAACTGCTGAAGGAACTGCAACAATCGACCAACCAGCTCGCGATCGTGATCGACGAGTACGGCAGCGTCGCCGGGCTCGTCACGGTTGAGGATCTGGTGGAGGAAATTGTGGGCGAGATTCGCGACGAGGGGGAGCCTCACCCCGACGATTTGGTGCAGGAGTCGGAGACCACGTACCTGGCGGCGGGTACCACGGAACTGTCGCACGTCGCCGACCGGCTTCACGTCGATGTGGAAGGGCGCGACTATTCTACTGTAGGCGGCCTGGTGCTGGCGGAGCTGGGTCACATGCCGGCGCCCGGCGAGAAGGTGCAAGCGGATGGGCTGGCTATTGAAGTCCTAGAGGCCAACGAGCGAACCGTGCTCAAGGTCCGCCTCAAGGTGACGCCAGCCGCGCAGGCGGCCACGGACTCTTTGGAAAGTAGGCAGTAGGCAGTCGGCAGAAAACAAGAAAGGCAAAAGGCAGAGGGGCGAAATGGCAAGAGTGAAGACGGTGACACACGAGTCTCGACCACCAACTCATGACTCTCAGGTCTCGATTGCCAACTCGCAAGCCCAGGCCCCTGACTCCCCAGCTTCTAATCCCGATTCCCTACTCCTTACTCCCGACTCCCTACTCCCGGCTCCTGACTTATCGCACAAGTCTGGTTTCGTCGCCATCGTGGGCCGGCCCAACGCGGGCAAGAGCACGCTAATCAACGCCCTCGTGGGGATGAAAGTCTCGATCGTGACTCCGACCCCGCAGACCACGCGCAATCGCATTCTCGGCATCGCCAGCCGGCCCGGCGCGCAGATCATCCTCATAGACACACCGGGCATCCACAGGCCGCTCTCGCGCCTCAACCGCCAGATGATGGAGTTCGTTCGACAGGCGCTTCAGGAGCGCGACCTGGCGCTGCTCATCGTTGACGCGGCGGAGAAGTTCGGTAAGGGCGACCAGTTCACGATCGAGTTGCTCAAGCAATACTCGCCGACTACGATTCTGGCGCTGAACAAAATCGACACGATTCACAAGCCGCGCTTGCTGCCGTTGATCGACCGCTATTCGAAGCTGCACGATTTTGCGGAGATCATTCCCATTTCCGCCAAATCCGGCGCGGGGTTGGATGAACTTCTCGAGACCGTAGTCAAGCTGCTGCCCGAGGGTCCGGAGTATTTCCCGCCGGATGTCTACACCGATCAGCCGGAGCGCTTTCTGGCTGCCGAAATCATTCGCGAAAAGATCATCGGCCACACCCGTCAGGAAATGCCTTATGTCACCGCAGTGCTGATCGATCAATTCGAAGAGACACGGACCTTGACGCGGATCAGCGCCACGGTAGTGGTGGAGAAGGAATCGCAGAAGCCGATCGTGATCGGGGCCGGCGGCGAGCGCCTGAAGCAGATAGGAACCGAAGCGAGGCTGGAACTCGAAAAGCTGCTTCCGCCCAAGGTGTTTCTGGAACTCTACGTCAAGGTGGAACCGCAGTGGCGCGACAATCGCGCCGTGGTGGCGGAACTGGACTACCGAAACGAAGCGGGCGAGTGGAGCGGAGCGTCATCGGGGGATGAGTCGGACGTATTCTTTGACGAGAGTCAGGAGCCAGAAGAAGTCTAGAGTCGAAAGCTGGGAGTCAAAAGTGAGAAGAGATGCTCATAACCTTGGACTCTCGGCTTTTGCCTTTCGACTCTTATTCCATAGAGGGATCCTGCCCGGGCCCGCCGACGGGCTTGAAACTCGGGATGCGGTCCTCCACCGGCGGCAGCACCGGAAACCTGGAGTGGGGCTCCAATTGGTACCAGTAGGCAACCGAAAACAGGTTGTCGGAGCGCAGGTCGGCGTGGCCGTCCTCTATGCTGAACTTGATCGACTTCCGAAAACGGATCGGGGCCTCCAGGTGCCAGCGGTACATGGAGAAGCGCGCGCCGGGTTGCCAACCCGTGAACTCGGTGAGGCCCACGGTGGGCGTGCTGTAGAGCCGGTCGAAGCCCCAGGCGCCGTTGAAGTAGTCCTCGCCGCCGGTGCCGTGGATTCAGGTGTCCGGCTCACCGTCGATCCAGACAAACTCGTCGCCCTCGTTCCAGCCGCCCCACTGGTTTTCGAAGACGGAGAGCGTGATGCCTACCAATTGGCCGTCGCCCTGCGTGTCGAGAAAGACGTAGTTCGGGTCGCCTGACTTGTTGTACCAGCGCGGGTCAGAGTGGGCCTCGCGAAAATCGTTACCGTAGAAATTCCCCTGGTACCAACCCTTGCAGGGCGTGCACTGCCGGTACTGGGCGTGAAAATAAGCGGTGTGGGGAGCGAGAGACGACAGCTTGACCCAGTCGATGTTCCAGTAGAAGTCGGAACTATCCTGGCCGCCCTCGTTGGTCACCCTGATCCTGCCGTGCTTCACGAAAGGCATGGGGAAATAGGAGTTCAACGCTTTCTCCGGATTCACCGTGATGAGCGCTGATTGGAACACTTGGTAGTCGCCGAGACCCAGGCCGAAGAAGTCGCCGAGGGGAGTCTCGACGCTCGGGTCTTTCTCGTCGTCCCAATACATGCGCAGGACCATCTTTTTCAGATGGTAGACCTCGGGCGACGCCAGGGTGATCCAGATGTGGCGGATTTCCCCGGGGCCATCTTGGTCGAGAAGGGCGAGGGTCTGGCCGGGCGGAATGTGGGTGTAATCGGCGTTGCCGCCGCTGCGGTCCCAGCTACCGGCGCGTTCGGACTCGTAGCCGCGCAATTGTGGCAGGTCCTGCACGGAGAATTGTTGGGCTGGCAGGGTGTCCACGCAGATAAGTACAAGGAAGAATCCAACCGCTCTTTTCATGGTTTCCTCTCCTGAAACGACATGCGCCCGGCTACTGACGGCTCCGGGTGCGGCAGGTTCGAAGGATATAACTGTTCGGTGCCCGATGCGAGAGGCGATTTACTGAAACCGTTAACGGTCACAGAACGTCCTAAGCTAAGGACTGGCACCGGGCAATACCGTGTCCAACTTTCTGCCGGCGGGCGCGCCAGCAGCGCTGTGGAACGAAGGCTGAATCGTGCGCGTGCCGCGGCTATTCCAGTCCCCGCCTTGTGCGGCCCCGGAACACGGATTTAATCGATCAAACCAAGGAGGATTGAAATGCGACTCAGTTTTGCACGAGCGGTGCGACTCTGTTTTTTTCCGTTGATGACGGTCGCGGCCGTCGCCGCCGCTGCTCCGGCCGAGAGCGGATATCATCTCATCAAGAAAGTGACTTTGGGGGGTGAGGGTTTCTGGGATTACCTGAAGGTTGACAGCGACGCGCGGCGGCTTTACATCTCGCGCGGCACGCACGTCATGGTGGTCGACGCCGATACTTACGCCGTGGTGGGCGACATCCCCGACACGCAAGGGGTTCATGGCATCGCCATCGCTGCGGATCTCGGCCGTGGATTCACGAGCAACGGCCGCTCCAACACCGTCACCATTTTCGATCTCAAGACGCTCAAGGTGATCGGTACGGCTGCCACCGACGAGGGTCCCGACGCCATCGTTTACGATCCTTTCTCGAAGCGCGTGTTCACCTTCAATGGCCACGGCGGCAGCACCACCGCCATCGACGCCGCCACCGGCAACGTGGTGGGGACGCTCAAGCTTGACGGGCGTCCAGAGTTTGCCGTGGCGGACGGCAAGGGTCACATCTATAACAACCTCGAAGACAAAAGCCTGGTGGTGGAAATCGACACCCAGGCGCTTAAGATCACTCACCGATGGCCGCTCGCTCCGGGCGAGAGCCCCTCGGGCATCTCCATGGACACCGAGCATCGCCGCTTGTTCAGCGGCTGCCACAACAAGATGATGGTGGTGATGGACGCCGACAGCGGCAAGGTGATCGCCACGCCGCCCATAGGACAAGGAGTAGACGCCACCCGCTTTGATCCTGGGACCCAACTTGCTTTCAGTTCCAACGGCGACGGCACGCTAACGGTGATCCACGAGGACTCACCGGACAAGTTCACTGTGGTGGATAATGTCCAAACGCAACGCGGAGCGCGCACCATGGCGCTGGACGAGAAAACGCACAACGTTTTCTTAGTGACCGCGGAGTTCGAGCCGCCGCCGGCGGGAACACCGCCAACCGAACGCCGTCGTCCAACGATGAAGCCGGGCACCTTCACTCTGCTGGTGGTGGGACAGTAAGTGGGCGCGGCTCCCCTCATGCGGTGGTGGTGGTGTCTTCACCGCCGCCATAGCAAAGGTCGGTCCGCTACTTTGTTGCCAGGCGGTGCGAGGTGAGATACGCCTTGATGAACGGGTCGATGTCGCCATCCAGAACGCGGTCGGCGTCGCCCACCTCCAACTTGGTGCGGTGGTCTTTCACCAACCGGTATGGATGCAGCGTGTAGGAGCGGATTTGGTTTCCGAAGTCGATCTTACCTTTCTGCTCGGCGAGTCTGTCAGCCTCCTCGCGCCGCTTGACCAGTTCGAGTTCGTAGAGCTTGGAGCGTAGCATCTTCATCGCCATGTCCTTATTGCGGTGCTGCGAGCGTTCGTTCTGGCATTGGGCTACGACTCCGGTGGGAAGATGCGTGATGCGCACGGCCGAGTCGGTGGTGTTAACGTGCTGCCCGCCCGCCCCAGTCGACCGATAGGTCTCAATGCGCAGGTCTTCGGGTTTGATCTCGATCTTGATGCTGTCGTCAATTTCGGGACTGACGAACACTGAAGCAAACGACGTGTGCCGCCGCGCCGCCGCGTCGAAAGGTGAGATGCGCACGAGACGATGCACGCCGCTCTCGGAAGCGAGCAGCCCGTAGGCGTAGTCGCCGCGCGCCGAAAACGTGGCTGACTTCAGGCCTGCTTCCTCGCCCGCTTGGTACTCCATCAACGTGAACCTGAAGCCGTGCCGCTCAACCCACCGCTGGTACATGCGGAGCAGCATGTCCGCCCAGTCCTGCGATTCCGTGCCGCCGGCGCCGGGATGCAGCGTGACGATGGCGTTCAGGCGATCGCTCTCTTCGGGAAGCAGCGTGGCAGTCTCGAGCTGCTCCAGCCTCTGGTCGAACTTGTCAAGTTCGGCCGCCAGTTCGGCCGTGATGCTTTCACCCTCGCGGGCGAGTTCGAAATAGGCGTCGAGGTCAGCGAGGGAGCGGACAAGGCCAGCGTCGGTTTCGAGTTTCTCTTCCAGCCTTCGCCGCTGGGGAAGAATCCGCTGCGACGATTCCTGGTCCTGCCAGAAGTCCGGCCGGGCAATCCGCTCCTCTATGGCCGCTAGTTCCTGCCGCGCTTTGGGAGCGTCAAAGAAAACTCCGCAACTCGGCGGTGCGCCGCTGAAGTTGTTCGTGCTTGCGCTCTAGCTCTTCGATCACGGTTCCCTCTTCGATTATCGATTCAGATTTTAGCTTCGAGTTTTTCAGTCTGAGATGCGTCACCGCCGGTTATGATCGGCCGGCGCGGAAGCACCAGCATGACGAGTGTTGCGGCAACGCACAGCCACGCAAAAACGTCGCCGTGCAGCGTGTAGAATGTCGACTCAGAGACGAAAGCGAACCGTGCCGGCAGCACTCGCTCGACGTGGCGCGGCAGGCTTTCCACGACGCGCCCGTAAGGATCAATCGTGGTCGTAATCCCGTCGTTCGTGGCGCGCAACAGATAGCGGCGGTTCTCGATGGCCCGGAAGCGCGCCGCCTCCAGGTGCTGCGCCGCCGCCGGAGAATCGTCGTACCAGGAATCATTCGAGATACTCACCAGCACACCGGGCCCGGTCGGCGTCAGGCGCCGCACCAGTTGCGGGAAAATGTCCTCGTAGCAGATGAAGACGCCGATCGCCCCGTTAGGCGTCGCGGCGGTGCGATACTCCGAGCCCGGGACGAAGTCGCCCACCTCCGCCGCAATCTTGCCGATCTTCCCCGGAAAAGCCCAGGCCGGCACATACTCGCCGAAAGGCACCAGATGTATTTTATCATACTGCAGGAGCTGGCGCCCTTGGGGGTCGAGCAAGATGGCGCTGTTCTTTGGCAACGTGTAATCCGGGCCAGCGAAGGTCACCGTGTTGAACACCAGGTACGCCTGCGCTTGACGCGCCAGCGCGGTCACCGCTGCGGTGAAGACCGGATCTCGCCGGAAGTAAAACGGGGCGGGATTCTCCGCCCAAACAATGATCCGCATCGGCGACGCACCGGCGCTGCTCGCGTTCTCTCCGCCTGCCGTCGATCCCTGGGCCGAATCTCGGGCTGAAGCTTGGCTCGGGGCGCCGCTGGCCGCGGGCACTTCGTTGCGAGCCGCGTCGAGGCTATCCGTCACCAAGTGATTCAGCGGTCGGGGATCATGCCACGGGCCCCACTGTTCCTGGGCCCGCTCATCGAGGGGGACGTCGGGTTGCAACAGGTAGGCCAAGTCGGA
>Ga0335078_10015340_pt1 | contig 11372 bp, 11 predicted proteins | sample Lox_Sample_32_FD_206711 | JGI IMG/M metagenome (GOLD analysis project Ga0335078, IMG submission 206711) | Soil microbial communities from Loxahatchee National Wildlife Refuge, Florida, United States - Lox_Sample_3.2 | ecosystem: Environmental > Terrestrial > Soil > Wetlands | place: USA...
GCCGTCCACGTGCACCCAGGCATTATGTTGATGCGCGATGTGGCAGATGGCGGCTGCGTCGTCAAAAGAGCCGCTGTTGACATTGCCGGCCTGAATGCAAACGAGAGTAGGAACCGGAGGCGCCAGTGCCTCGGGAAGAGCATCGGCGCGGATGCGGCCCTGGCTGTCGGCAGGAATCCGTACCACCCGCTCGCGGCCCAGACCGAGGAGGCCGAGGGCCTTATGCACGGCGATGTGAGTTTCCTCGCTGACGATAATCCTGATGGGAGGCGCGCCGAAAAGGCCCTGCGCGTCCACATCCCAGCCCTCGCGCAGGAGCAGAGCACGCCTGGCGGCAGCGAGGGCAACGAAGATGGCAATGGTGTCGCAGCCCACGAAGCCAACACCGGACTGAGGCGGCAGCCCGAGAATCTCCAGAAGCCAGCGTGAGGCGACCTCTTCGAGGCGCGCGCCGACCGGCGAAGTGACGGCCATCACCGGGTTCTGATCCCAGGCGGCGGCGAGCCAGTTCGCGGCGACAGTGACGGGCAGGCTCCCGCCCATGACAAATCCGAAGTACCGGCCTCCGGCCGTGGCAACCGTTGCCGGCGAGCCCGCTGAGTCCAGGAGAGCGAGGACGGATTCGGCGTCCATCGGATTTCGCGGCAGTTCCGTGTCGAACCGCGAGAGTTCGCGCAACGCCTCTGGCGCAGGCCAGACACGGCGCTCGGGCAGGCCGGACAGATATTGAACGGAACGGCGCAGGGCGGACTCAAGAAGGGGGCTGTCGCAAATGGAGTTGTTGTTCACAGGATCTTCTCCAGGACTTCCACCCCGTGCTCGAGAACTTCCACCCGGGTGAGCCAGCCGTGACGATCGGGACGCAGGCCGCGCGCCATCGCGAGGAGCTCGGTTTGCAACTTCTCGGTGACCGGCCCGCGCGCTCCGGACCCGACAGAAATGCGGTCCACCGAGCGCACGGGAGTAATCTCGGCAGCAGTCCCGGCGAAGAACAGCTCATCGGCAAGGTAGAGCATCTCGCGCGGGATTGGCGTCTCGAGCACGGGAATGCCGAAATCGGCGGCAAGCTGGATGACGGCGTCGCGAGTGACTCCCTCGAGGACCGACGCGGCCAGCGGCGGCGTCAAAATCCGGCCATGGCGCACCACGAAGATGTTCTCGGCCGATCCCTCACTCACGTTTCCGTCCGGATTGAGCGCGATTCCCTCGTGATACCCATTGACGACGGCCTCCATGCGAATGAGCTGTGAATTCATGTAATTCGCCGCGGACTTGGACAGGGCGGGCAGAGTGTTCGCGCACATGCGATTCCAACTGGAGACGCACGCATCCACGCCGCGTTCCAGAGCTTCCTCGCCAAGGTATGCGCCCCAGGGCCAGCAGGCGATGAAAACGTCGACCGGGTTTTCCAGCCCGTTCACCCCGAGCTCGCCGTATCCGCGAAGAACGATGGGGCGGATATAGCAGGACGAGATGCCGTTCTCGCGCACCAGCTCAGAGGCGGCATGGCGAAGTTGTTGCTGGCTCCACGGGATCTCCATCCGGTAGATGCGCGCCGAATCCCCAAGCCGGCGGAGATGGCGGTCCAGACGGAATATGGCCGGGCCCTCGGGTGTTTCATAGCAGCGGATGCCTTCCCAGACGGCGCTGGCACAGCTCACGACGTGCGAAAGGACGTGAATGGTGGCGTCCTCCCAGCGAATGAAAGAGCCGTTGCGCCAGATCTTTTTCGTGGGGATGAGTGGGTTCATAGCTCATGTTATGAGAAACTGATCATACATAACAGATTCAGATCGGAGGATTTGTTACCATAACAGTTGCATGGGCGGCGATCATACCGGGTTTCTGTATCAGGCAGTATCGGGCAAAATAGCGGGACTCATCGACCAGGGCGTGCTGCGGCCGGGCGACCGGGTACCGTCGGTGCGGCGTATCAGCGCGCAGGAAGGGGTCAGCGTCTCGACGACTCTCCAGGCCTACACGCTGCTGGAGAGCCGGGGATACATCGAAGCGCGGCCGCAGTCCGGATTTTACGTGCGCGCGCGTCTGGCCGCCCAGCCGCCGGAACCCCGCGGGTCAAACCAGGCGCGACAGACCACGCGGGTGGGCATCAGCAGTCTCATGTCCAGGATCCTGCTGGCGGCGTCCGATCCAGCGGTGGTGCCGCTGGGAGCGGCGTGCCCGGCGCCGGAGCTGCTGCCCATCCGGAGGATCAGCCACATCATGGCTGGTCTGCTGCGCCGGGCCGGGAACGAAACGAACGCCTACACGTTTCTCCCGGGGAACCGCGAGTTTCAGCGGCAGATCGCGCGCCGTTCGCTCGACTGGGGCGGACGCCTCGATCCCGACGAGATTCTGGCAACGTCGGGCGCGACCGAAGCGATGCATCTGTGCCTGCGGGCCGTGACCAGGCCGGGGGACATGGTGGCGGTGGAGTCGCCGGCTTTTTTCGGCATTCTGCTGCAGCTGGAGACGCTGGGATTGAAGGCGGTGGAGATTCCCTGTCATCCGCAGCACGGTTTGCGGCTGGACGTGCTGCATGACGTACTCCGCAAGCAGCGCGTGAGCGCCTGCGTCGCTTCTCCGAACTTCAGCAATCCACTGGGGAGTTGCATGAGCGACGACGCCAAGCGGGAGCTTGTGGAGATGCTCGCCGGGCACGGGGTTCCGTTGATTGAGGACGACCTTTACGGCGACATCCAGTTCGACGGTCCCCGGCCACGGGCGGCCAAGGCTTTCGATCGCGCGGGAATGGTTCTGCTCTGCTCGTCATTTTCGAAGCTGGTGGCTCCGGGCTACCGGGTGGGATGGACGGCGGCGGGCCGTTTCCAGGCGCGGGTACAGACGCTCAAGATGAGTTCCACAATGGTCACGCCATCGCTGATGCAGATGGCCATCGCGGAATATCTGGAGAGCGGGTCCTACGATCGCCATTTGCGGCGAGTGCGCGCCGCGTTCAAGCTGCAGACGGAACAGATGATCGCGGCGGTGAGCGAGCATTTCCCGGCGGGGACGCGGGTGGGCCGTCCGCGGGGAGGGTTTGTGCTGTGGGTGGAGCTGCCGTCCGGCAGCGACGCTCTCGATCTGCTGGACCGCGCGCTGGCCAAAGGAATCAGCATCAGCCCCGGGCGCATGTTTTCGCCGCGCCAGCGGTATGAGAACTACGTAAGGCTGAGCTGCGGGTATCCGTGGTCACCACGTCTCGACCAGGCGGTCCGCACACTGGCGACTCTGATCTGAGAGGAGGACAGCAATGAGGCTGTCCCCGAACCCGCTTAGTCCTCGTGATGGCGCGCCCAATCGGCCGGCGACTTGTACAGATCCTTCAGGCTGGCTTTCACGGTCACCAGTACGCCGTCTTCGTTGTCGCGGTCGGCAATCAGCAAAGGCATCCATTTGTCCACCTCGCCAGCGTAGATGTTGGTGCGTTCGTTGTGCTCGCGGACCTCGACGAATCGAGTCCAGCCTGTGGGAAGAACCTTATCGACGTCGTCAGTGAAGGACAGCGGAGCGTTTTCGAAGACCGCCAGGTCGATCGCTTTAACGCGGCCTCCGGAGGCGGCATAGGCGACCGGGCTGGCCATCTTCATTGCAAATCCCATCATGGGGATGTGCAACTGATGTATGCCCTCCTGCGCTTCAAGTTCGTGGACCAGATGTCCGAAAGCGAGTCTCTGGGGAGGAACCATGCGAGGCGGTTCCGGCTCTGCTTCGCCAGTTACATTCATCGCCGCCGCGCCCAGCGCGGGAAGCCCGAAATGACGGCCCAGGCGCGGAAGAGCATTGCCGGGGATCAGACCGTCGATGTGCACCGACGTGATCTCGCCCGCTTCCGAGACGACCAGCGCCAGGCCACCGGGGCCGGCGTAACCGGAAACCAGCTCGTCGGGGTCTTTCGAGCGCGAGGTAAGGAAACGGGTCCATCCCGGTTTTACAGCGGCGGCACGAACCGTCTCCAGGTCTTCCGCCGCGGGCATTTCGTGATCGTTGAACTCGTAAACAAGGACCTGGATGCTCGAGACTCCGGACAGAGCCCTGAGGAACTCAGCGTCCTCCGCCTCATCGGAAGCGAGCTTCGCCAGCGCGTGGAGAGTGGGGGTGTTCAGATTCACCCGGACGATCTCATCGGCGCGGGCTTCGAGGCCGGACAAGGCGTCCGATCGATTCTGCGCGTTCAGGACAACGCCCAGGGACGCGGCGAGAAGGAGAATCCTGATCATCTCACTGTAGATCACGCTGGAGCCCCCGCGCCGGTTCCGGAAAGATCGACCCAAAAAGAAGAAGCCGGGCGCAAGGCCCGGCCCAATCCGATTTTTCTGGTTAGCTCCTTAGCGGTCGCGATACCCTCCGCCTCCACCGGCGCTCCGGCGATTGCCGCGGTCTCCGCGTCCACCGCCATTGCCCTCACGAGCGGCCATCGGTCGAGCTTCGTTTACCACCAAAGCGCGGCCCATGAGTTCACGCCCGTTGCACGACTCGATGGCGTGATTGGCCTGAGCGTCGTTGCCGATCTCCACGAAACCGAATCCACGCGCGTCGCCACTAAAGCGGTCGCGCATCACGTTAACGTTGTCAACCGTCACGCCGGCCTGGGAGAAGAAGCTCTCCAGATCGGTTTCGGTGGCGGAATAAGGAAGGTTACCTACGAAAAGTCTCACATACACTCCTGACTGACAACTTCGGAACCAGCAGGGGACCACTACCGCGGAAAAGCAGGAGGAAGAACTCGAGCAGAGCGGGAGGTAAACCATCGCCTTCCAAAACTGTCCTCGCCATTATCCCAGACTCGGACAGGCACGGTCAAAAAGTACGATGCGTAACACTGAAGTTGTGTACAGGACGCTGGCCGATTTCGTTCTCGCCGCGCATCTGCTGTGGATCATCTTCGTGATCGCGGGCGCGGCGCTGACGCGCGGCAGGCGGGCGCTGACGGGCATTCACGTGGCTGCGCTGGCGTGGGGAATTATTGTCGAAGCCGGCCCGTGGCCGTGCCCGCTGACGCTGCTGGAGAGTTTTCTGGAGGCGAAAGCGGGAATCGATCCGTATCGGGGCGGATTTCTCCTGCATTATCTGGACGCGCTGGTGTACCCGGATATTCCCGGTTGGGTGCTGGCGGTTGGCGGCGTGGGCGTGTGCGCGTTCAATCTTGCGATCTATGGGCGGCGCCTGGCGCGGAACAACAGCAGGTCCAGGCTGAAAGTGACACGGGTGGCTTCGGCAGGGCGCGATCGCAGCGGACGATAGATGGAGTGGAGAACGTCACCGACGGCGCCCGCGTCAAGATAGGCCTGCGTGGTGGCGCGGCGCTGACCGGTGAGGGTGAAATCGGATGCGAACGTTTCGACGGTGCGCGCCACGCGGTCGCGCCCCGCGCCTCGCAGCTCGATGAGATCGTCCGGGGCGGGGAGCGCAATGAGCAGCCGCCCGTCATCGCGGAGCACGCGGCGGAATTCGACGGCATTCATGCGCGCGGTGATGGAGAGGGCGAGCGAGAACGACCCGCCGGCGTAGGGCAGGAAGCGATCCGCGTTGGCGACGATCCACTGGCAGGCGGGGAAGCGCCGCGCAGCCGCGTCGATGGCGGCCACGGAAATGTCCACTCCGTGACCTTCGCTGCCGCCGCGGCCCGCGAGGTTGCCGAGGTAGAAACCGCCGCCGCAGCCGGCATCGAGGATGATGTCACCGGGGATTGGTGCGACGAGTTCGGCAATGGCATGGAGCAGCGGCGCCGTCACGCCCCGCTCATGCAGCCGCTCCCGGCCCGCCAGCGCTTCGGCCGTATCGCCCGGCTGACGCGATCTCCGGTCCTGCGGTTGCAGAAGGTTGATGTATCCGCTGCGCGCGATATCAAACGAGTGCCCGCGCGGGCAAACAACGCGCCGCTGCTGGCGCGTGAACGGTTGATGGCAGTCGCGGACAGGACAGATGATCACTTATCCAGGGACAACTTCCGAATCAATTCCTATCACCGAAGCAAATCTTCCAACTGGATCCTGGTGTCCGTTTTCGAATCGCGGTACTTGACGATGACCGGCGTGTACAGGGAAATGCCCCACTCTTTTCCCTGACCGTGGGCGATGGCGCGGGAACCCGCCACCACTACCGCTTCCTCGGGAATCACCAGCGGATCGGTTTCGGTGGCCCGGTGGATGATGCCGCGGACCACGTCGTAAACGGGCGTGGAACGATTGAGAATGGTTCCGGTGCCCAGCACGGCCCGGCGTTTCACCACAGTTCCTTCGTAAACGCCGCAGTTGCCGCCCACCAGCACCTCATCCTCAACGATCACCGGCATGGCGCCAACCGGCTCCAACACACCGCCGATTTGCGATGCCGCGGAGATGTGACAATTGGCGCCGATCTGCGCGCAGCTTCCCACCAGCGCGTGCGAATCCACCATGGCGCCGTCGCCGACCCAGGCGCCAACGTTGATGTACATGGGCGGCATGCAGGTGACGCCCTGGCCGATGTAACAGCCGTCGCGAATGCTGGATCCTCCGGGTACGATGCGCAGGCCACTGGCCGCGGTGAGCTGCTTCACCGGCCAAGTGGATTTATCGAAGAAGGGCTGGCGCGTTGTGTCGATGGACATGTCCACGATGGCGCCCATGCGGAAACCGAGCAGCACGCCCTTCTTCACCCAGGCATTCACGCGCCATCCGGTGGGCGCGGACGCATCCGGTTCCGCCGCGCGCACGCGACCTTCGTTCAGGGCGTCTTTGAAGCGCTGAAACAGGGCGAAATGTTGTTCGGTATAGGACTGCGGGGGTGAATCGAATAGCGCTTCGACGTCAGCCTGCATGCACGCTCCGGCCAGCGAGGAGCCCGAGACCGTCCAGCACGCTTTCGATCTTCTTCTGGCTAATGGGCGAGGGTGGCACCAGCGGGAGGCGCCACACGGGTTCCAGAAGGCCCATGGCGGCCATGGCAGCTTTCACGGGAATCGGATTCGATTCGATGAAGTTCACTTCCATCAGCGCGAAGAATCTGCGCTGGATGTCGCGCGCGGCGGCGAAGTTGCCGTCCAGCGAGTTTCGCACGATGTGAGCCATTTCACCGGGAATCTCGTTGCCGCTGGTGGAGATCAGGCCGCGGCCGCCGAGGGCAATCACGGCGATGGTGACGGCATCGTCGCCGCTGAGCACGGCGAATCGCTCGGGTACGTGATGCACGATGGCCGCAACCTGCGCGAGGTTGCCGGAGGCTTCCTTTACACCCACGATGTTGTCAATCTCGGCGAGGCGCTTCAGCGTCAGCGGCTCCAGATTCACGCCCGTTCGGCCCTGCACACTGTAAACAACAATGGGCAGGGAGACGGCGGTGGCGATGGCCTTGTAGTGATGATAGAGGCCCTCCTGGGTCGGTTTGTTGTAGTAGGGCGTGACGGAGAGAATGCCGTCGGCGCCGACGCTCTCCACTTCCTTCGCCAGCTCGATCACCTCGGCGGTGTTGTATCCGCCCGCGCCGGCGAGCACGGGGACCACGCCTTTAGCTTCTTCCAGCGTGATCTCCACTACTCTCAGGTGCTCTTCGCGCGTGAGCGTGGGGTTCTCACCGGTGGTGCCGCAGGGAACCAGAAAGTCGATTCCGGCCTCGATCTGACGGCGCACCAGCGCGCGCAGCGTCGCCTGGTCGAGCGCGCCGTCGCGGGTGAAGGGGGTTACCAGCGCCGTTCCACATCCTTTGAACATCTTCATTACCTCCCGAACAATACCTCGCTGAACTCGAAGAGGCCCTTTCGGCCCACCACCCATTGTGCCGCCTTCAGCGCGCCGCGGGCGAATCCTTCGCGGCTGCGGGCGGTATGCCGCAAAGTAATTGTATCCGCTGCCGAATCGAAGCCTATCTCATGCGTGCCGGGGTGCGCGCCGGAGCGGCTGGAGCTGACATCGATGGCGCGCTCGTAGCCGGCGATTTTCATGGCCTCCACCAACTGGAGCATGGTGCCGGAAGGCGCGTCTTTCTTGGTATGGTGATGGATCTCCCAACCCCAGGCGCCGTAAGCCTTCTCATTGGCGAACAGGCGCGCGGCTTCGGAGACAAGGCGCGTGAACAGGTTCACGCCGATAGAATAGTTGGGACTCCAGACCGCGGCCGACTTGTGGAATTCGACGATTTCGCGCACGCGGTCGAGGTGCTCCAGCCATCCGGTGGTGCCGATCACGACGGGGATGCCGCGCACGGCCAGCATCTCCACGTTGCTGAGCACCGCGGACGGCACGGAGAACTCCACGGCGACGTCCACGTCCTCAAGCGGCTCCGGGCGGTCCACGTCGTACCGGGCGGCCACGGTGAAATCGTATTCGGGCGCGAGCTGATCGATCAGCCTGCCCATTTTGCCGTAGCCGACAATGGCGAGCTTAGGCATCGAATACCTCCGGGTCCAGTTCGCGGAAGAACTCGGCATGCAACGCCTGCACGGCAGCTTTCACGTCCGCCCCGGCCACCACCAGGCCGAGATTCAGCGCGGAGGCGCCCTGCGAAACCATGCGCACGTTGATGCCGTGCAACGCATTAAACACGCGAGCAGCGATTCCGGGAGTATATCGAATGTTCTCGCCAACAATGCAGACGATGGCCTGGTCCTCATCCACGGTGACCTCGGCGAATTCGCGAAGCTCGTCAATGATGGCGGCGAGCCGGGGCGTGGGTTCGATGGTGAGCGAGACGCTGACCTCGGATGTGGAAATCATGTCCACGGGCACGGCATGGCGGTCGAAGACCTCGAAGATGCGGCGCAGGAAACCGTGGGCCATGAACATGCGCGTGGAACGAATATTCAGCACGACGATGCTGGTTTTCGAGGCGATGGCCTTGGCCGGGTTGGAGCTGTGGACTTCGTCGGCGACGATGCGCGTTCCTTCCACCATCGGGCGGCGGGAGTTGAGAATCAGGACGGGGATGTTTTTTTCCAGCGCCGGAATCACCGTAGCCGGGTGCAGCACTTTCGCGCCGAAATAGGCCAGCTCGGCCGCTTCCTCGAAAGACATGCGGCGGATGCGATGGCCGCCTTCAACGACTCGTGGATCGGAGGTAAGCATGCCGTCCACGTCGGTCCAGATCTGAATTTCTTCGGCGCCCACCCCGGCGCCCACGATCGCGGCGGTGAAGTCGGAGCCTCCACGGCCGAGCGTGGATGGCACGCCCTCGGCGGTGGACGCGATGAAGCCGCCCATCACCGGAACTGAGTTGGCGGCGAGCGACGGAAGGCACTCCGCGAGGCGCTTGTAGGTTTCTTCGAACTGCGGCGCCGCCTGGGTGTGGCGATTGTCGGTGACGATGAGCTTGCGCGAATCGACGTGCACCGCGCGGAGGCCATGGTGGCGGAAGAGGTTGGTGACGATCAGGCTGGAGAGACGTTCGCCGTAGCTGGAGATGGCGTCAATGGATCGCGGCGTCAGCTCACCCAGGATGGCAAGGCCGCGCATCAGTTCGGACAGTTCCTGAAAATGATCCTCCACCGTGCGCTCCATGCCGGATTCGCGCAGGTGAAAATCGCGCAGCTCGCGCAGATGGGCGATGGCCTGGTCGCGCTGGCCATGGACGGCTTCGTTCGCGATCGCCAGAAGGCGGTTGGTGGTCTTGCCCATGGCCGAGACGACGACGATGGGGCGGCGGTCAAGCCGATCGTGGACGATGCCGGCCACGCGTTGAATAGCCGCGGCCGATTCGACGGAGGACCCACCGAACTTCATGACGATCATAAGAAATCTCCACACAGGCAAAAGCCCGTGCCACCATTCCGAACTAGTCCAGCATCCCTTCGGTGTACATCAGCTCGGCGTTGAGCACGGCCGCGCCCGCCGCCCCGCGAATCGTATTGTGACCGAGCGCAATGAATTTGTAGTGCAACACCGGGCACTCGCGCAGGCGACCCACGAACACCGCCATGCCGTTTTCGCGGCCGGCATCGCGCCGCGGCTGCGGCCGGTCGCTCGCCGTCATATATATCACCGGCTGCGGTGGCGCGCTGGGGAGGTTGCGTTCCTGCGGCTTGCCGCGGAATCTGCCGATTGCCTCGATGAGCTCGTCAAGCGACGGCTTGCGGCTGAACTCCACCGACGCGGCGACGGTGTGGCCATCCACCACCGGCACGCGATTGCACGAAGCGCTCACTTGCGCATCCAGCGGGCGGAAACCATCGGAGGTCAGCTCGCCCAGGATCTTCTGCGTCTCCTGCTGCATCTTCTCTTCTTCGCCGCCGATGTACGGAATCACGTTGGCGGTGGCGTCCATGGAGGCGACGCCGGGGTAACCCGCGCCCGAGAGCGCCTGCATTGTGGTGGCCATCACGCGCGTAATACCGAATGGTTTCATGGGACCCAGCGCCATCGTCAAAGCCACCGTGGAGCAGTTGGGATTGGTCACGATCTGCCCCTTCCAGCCGCGGCGCCGCTGCTGCAGCGGAACAACCTTGAGGTGGTCCGCGTTGATCTCAGGAACAAGCAGCGGGACATCGGGCTCCATTCGGTGATTTTTGGAATTGGACACTACCACGTGGCCAGCCTCGGCGAACGCGCGCTCTTTTTCGGTGGCCACGGCGGCGTCCATTGCCGAGAACAGCAGACGCGGAGCGTTGCCCGGCGCGCATTCCCGCACAGTGAGATCGCGCACGGCCGGCGGCATTTCGCCGTCAAGGCGCCAACTGGTGGCGTCGGCGTACTTCTTTCCCGCCGAGCGATCGCTTGCGCCGACCCAGGTCAGTTCAAACCACGGGTGATTGCGCAGGAACTTCACGAAATGCTGGCCCACCATTCCGGTGGCGCCCATGATTCCGACTTCAATGCGTGGCTGTGTCATTTCATCCTCTGAGGAGTTGGAGAACCAGATTTCGGTACAGGCCGACTGCTTCGGTGAGCTGGCGCTTTTCGACCCGCTCTTCCGCGGTGTGGGCGACGTGAATGCTGCCGGGGCCGATGAGGAACGGCTGCCCCCAGGCGCCGCCGAAAGCGGGGATGTCGGTGGTGTACGCGACAACGGTGGTTTCAAAGCCCGGCAGCGAACCGAGGTGCGCCGCCGGAATGCTGAGTATGTCGCGGATGTCGGCGCGTCCCGCCGCGGCGGCATGAACCGCATCGCGCGACGCCTGGCCATCGTCGACAAGGCGGATCAGCACTTCGGCGCGGGCGTCGTCGGCGATGACGTTGGGCGCGCGGCCGCCGGCGATGGTGCCGATGTTCAGCGTGGAAGCGCCCAGCACGGGATCCACCGGCAAAGGCACGCGGCGGATGGCCTGGAGCGCATCGAGAAGCTTCTCGATGGCCGACTCGCCCAGTTCCGGGTACGCCGAGTGCGCCATGCGGCCGGTGGCCACCACTTCCATCCGCAACGCGCCCTTCGAGCCAACGGCCAGCTTGTTTTCGGTGGGTTCG
>Ga0335078_10015341_pt1 | contig 11371 bp, 9 predicted proteins | sample Lox_Sample_32_FD_206711 | JGI IMG/M metagenome (GOLD analysis project Ga0335078, IMG submission 206711) | Soil microbial communities from Loxahatchee National Wildlife Refuge, Florida, United States - Lox_Sample_3.2 | ecosystem: Environmental > Terrestrial > Soil > Wetlands | place: USA: Florida...
CGTTCGGCCATACGGCCGTGACCTCGACTCGCACGGGCGCTGCCTCCGATCCCTATTGCGAGGTTAGTGAGATAAAGCTTCTAGCCGGCGTGCTGGTCCCGACTAACTGGGTGCGCGCTGACGGCTCCCTTCTTCCCATCTCCAGCTACACCGCCCTCTTTTCTCTGATTGGGACCACTTATGGCGGCGACGCCAGAACGACGTTCGCACTGCCGGATCTGAGGTCGGCGGCTCCGAACCCGAGCGCCGGTTATTTCATGTGCATCAACGGAGCATCTCCCTAGGCCATGCAGCACGCCCGGAGCAGAACGGCAGGCATGTCTCCGGAACAAAACGTTACCTATGTAACCGGAATGGACCTTGATTCAATGGTGGCCAGGGGCGGAATCGAACCACCGACACGCGGATTTTCAGCAGAATCAACGACTTACCCACCAAAACCTAACAAGACCTAACACCGCGATTTCATTGATAACGCGTTGGTGACGGGTTGCCCTGATTTCGCCTCGGTTGGCGCGGGTTGGTGGTTTTTTGGTTGTTTCTCTCGACGTAGAGCCTACGCCACGCTCTATTCTATGTGACAGCGCTCTCTCGACGTGGCCATCATGGCGTCCAAGAAGTACCACACACCGCCGGAGCTGTAGTCGCGAGCGCCTGCCACAGTCAGCTGCACCAACTGCAGTCCGTTCATCGACTCGTGCCAGCGAGTTGTGCACGTCTCCTGCACCCCCCCTCCAAAAGTGACGGTGTAGGTGTTGTCGCGGATGTTGAACTTCGCGGTATCCGTCAGTGCTGCGGTGAACCCTACGGCGGCCGCCAAGAAAGGCTCGCACGCGTCACTATGGATGTCGGAGCACGCGATTTGGGCATCCTTGAGTGAGGTAGTGTAACCTTGCCATCCTTTTGCGTAGATGAGCGGTGCAAAGCCCAGCGCGAGAAGTACAAGTGCAACTAGCCGCTGCCTGTGACTCATTACGCCACCCCTTAATGCAGTCGCATGTCGGACACGCTCCGCAGGTATTTAGATCCACCCGTTATCCTACGCGTTCACCCGCCTTCGCGGTCTAGACAACATCGACCGTGTCCGATGCTCTCACCCTCGAAGAAACTGGAGTAGCTTCTCCACAACCGGCGACGGGTCATAGAGACCTCTATCTGCGAAGGTTCCTTCCACCGGCGCCCTAACGATGAGGCCCATGTTGAGGAGGCCGACCGCCAACGCGCCGTCCGTTGTGCCCATGTCAACGAATAACACTTGGTCAGGGAACGCGAGGTGCTCTTGCCCAGGTGACTTGCCAAACGCCACGGACCGCCCCTTCAGCTCCGCCAGGAATCTGATCTCGGCCGCCGAAATGTCGCGCAGGATTCGCGCGAAGAGCTGTGCCTCAAAGGTGTTATGGAAATCGGAGGCCGCGACATTGAGTGCGGCCGCCTTCAGGAACCGCAGCTTTTCCTCGTCAATTGTCTCGAGGATTACCGCAACGATCCCTGCGACCAGGCGATACTGCGCATCAGACATCTCCCGAAGCGCAGCTCTTTCCTCATTGAGTTGCTCCTGAAGATCCTCCAAGGTCGCCTTGATTCGCGCGTCCGCCCGGCCATGTGCAAGCGAGCCTGTCAGTACGGGCAACAGCGCAGTCAGGTGCAGAGCCGCTTCGGGATAGTTCGCCGCAATTAGCGCGGCAACGCCCCCCGTAAAGGTGCTGCCCGCTATCCGCTCCAGAGCCGTCCTCTCCCTTCGGACACGGCGCTTACGAGGTTTGTGTCGGCGCGGTCGCATGGCGCGGATTATATCGACCAGCCGAAGCGCGTCGACCAGTCCGCGCCGCCGCTACGCAGTCGAACACACTCAGGGTCTGGCCGCTTTCGCTCGCTCTGCCAGTCTCGCTGCGAGCTCCAGACAATCGTCGCTTGTCTGTTTCACCTCGACAGCGAACTTCGTAACCTTGGCGCCGAATCGGTACTGATGCGCCCACTGATGTCGCAATGCCACCAGCTGATCCAGAGCACCAACCAACTTCGGTTCCTCAGGGACATCGATTCCCAGCGGACGAAATAGCTTCCGAAGGTGCTGCATGGCGATCCCATTATTTTGCTCAATACTCTGAGACAGTGTTGTCTTCGCCGAGTCGATGGAGGTTCGGATGTTGTCGAACATCGTTAGGCTCTGCTCATAGTCATCAGAAGGTTCGCCGGCGTGGAGCAGTACTGAAGCGAGACTCCTGCTTGCTCGTTTATGAAAGATCCAATGCCGCTGAACTGACTCCAGCGTCCACAGTCCAAGGCCTTCAACAAAGTTTTCAATCGCACCATGTGCGAGCACGACAAACGCGCCAACATCAAGCTGCTCCGATCGCTTCGGCGTGCCGAGTTGGGCAGGTCCAATGTGCGGTGCTAGAAACCTCCGCTCCACCTCGTCCACAAATCGCCGCAGAACCGCCAGCTCGACGCGTGGACCCCGCCTCTTCATTTATTGCGCCCTCCGTGCGCAAGCGGTAGGGAATCGGCCTCATATCCGGTTGCCTTTCGGAGCGCATGTCGGTACTTGTCAAACCTAATCCGATAGTTTTCGATTGACTTCGTCGTCGCCTCAATCGAGTTAGTGAAATCCTCGTCTGATGAGAGATCCTTGAACGCCGTTTGCAACGCTCTCTTCTTCCCACGCGCCGAGTCTCGAACCCGGGGAAAAGAAAAGTAATACGCCTGGACCTCGAAGAGTGCTCTATTGAGGGAGACTTCATATCTGCCACTTTTGAACTTGTGACCAGCGTGCTCTCCGAAAACCTCTATTGCGGTGTCGACTCCCTTGAATATCTGCTGCACAAGGGATTGGATTGCGGCTCGTTCGGACGGCCATACATCATTCAGCTTCTGCATCGCTTCATCGAGGAACGGCTTCATGTTGCCGATGTAATCCTTCGAGAAGCGTCGCCACGCCACGAGGCGTAGCAGGAGCTCCACATCGCGCAGCCGCGGGTCGGGAACGCTAATCCCAAGGACTTTCCAAATGCCGTTCGCTACCGACGTAACTTCAATTAGGAATCTGGCAAATTCGCCCCGATTCAATACCTGTCGCAGTTCTTGCGAGGACAGGGGGACGGAACCCGTATTTATGCGGTAGAAGATGTCGTACAAGACTTGCTCGTCGCTGAAACCAGTAATCACAGTTGTCCGAATGTCGGCGTTACCCAACTGGCGGCGCCACGTTGAGAACTGCGTACCAGAAAGAAATTCCTCGATCGTCACCCGATTGAGATCCTTGAGAACCTCAAGCCCGGAGAATCTCGGCTGAGTCCAGTAAGCGCGATGAGTCTGAAGATAGAGCCCGGCAACCGTCATCAGCCTTTGTTTACCGTCGATAACTATGAAGGTCTTCTTTCTTCGCGGGTTTTCGGCCAGCACAATCTGCGGAACGGGGAATCCTAGGATGAATGACTCAACTAATCTGCTCCTCCGATTGTCACGCCAAGCGTTTCGGCGCTGGAATGCTGGGTCGAGATCTATATTCCCCTGACGGACTTGCTGAACAATCGTCTCAACCGTCCAATCGCGTGCTGCGATCGCCACTTCGTAGTCGCTCGGCTTCTCGGGGCGAACCAGCTCCGACGCGTCCTCGGCGTTCCATTCGTCTACCTGGTCCAGTGGGGCATCGCGATCCGGATTGGTTTCTGCCTGCATGGTTGTTGCTCTCTAAGATACTGTGGAGGTTGGCCCGACCGACTAGAAGACGAAGGCGACGGGCCTGTTGCATCGACAGCCTTGTCCTATGGTGCCGCACCCCGATAACTCGGGCCCTACGATACATTCTGTCCCATGAGGGCGGTCTATCTCAAAATGCGAGACGCGAATTCCGAAATCTATGCGCATTTGCGCAAGTTGCTGAAGTATCTGCTCCCGAAGGGAGCGTCCGCTCACGCGGCTTTCAAGGAGACGGTGTACCGACAAGAGGCTCGGCTTGACTCCAGATCGCGTCCGATCCTTCCGCTATTACACGAATAAGATCCTTGGGCAGTCGCCCGCGCGCAAATTGCTCTTCAAGCGTATAGGCCATCTTCTCCAATGGGCTCTCCTCGTATCGGTATTGGAGCAGTCCGAAACCATACGCCAACAGAAACCTGTCCACCCCAAGCCTGGTCCACTGCACCACGTGCACCAGCTCGTGAAATTGAAGTCGCACGGTTTGGCGGCCGTTGACGACGAAGAATGTGTTCTTGAACGTTATGCCGTCGAACGCTCGGCGTTCGTAGTTCTCGAACTCTGGCAGCCCAAACCGAGACACCGGTGGAAAAGGCGTCCGATCAACGAGCACAATACGGGCCTGCCCAAGTATCTCAGGTGGGAAAATCGGAGCTAATGGCGGCATGTTGTCCAGCTTGCGTGCACTGGCGGCGTGTGATGCAAGGCATTGATCGATCCACGCCCGAATCTGTGGAAGCGCGCTATGAAACCGAGGGATGATGTCGGGCTGCAAGGGGACACCTCCTAAAACGCAAACCGTTGCGACATCTAACCCCCTCTTGGCACCCGTACTAGAGAGCTATTAACGAAGTCGCGGCCGACCCTCGCCGCTGCCTCATCAAGACAGGCCAAGCAATGCGTCCGGTAGATGCTGGCAATCTGTTCCGCACTGGGTATCTCGCCTGGGGATATAACCTCGCCAATCCCAGGCCACCGTTCTTCCACACGACCGAGCTTGGGCGACGCCCGCTGCAGAACTTGAGCGCGCGTTATACGAATGACTGCTCCTCGCGATCCGGCTCCCGTGCCTTGAGGGCTACATCTCGAGTCCAGATGTGCACGAGTGGCACTGGCAACCGGTCACGTCGCGCCTCTACGAGGATCTTGCAGAAATCGATGATCGCGGCGTCTGTCAGGCCGATCCCCTGCACGGCGTATTCCCCCGCAAACGCACCACATAGATCGAGCAAAGCGTCCGTGAGATCCCACAGTATGTTCCGCGCCTCCATAGGCACGATGATCCACGGTGACTGCCTGTCCAGCGACGTCTCCACTGCAGAGCGCAGCTGAGCGGCAAGACGGTGGCGTATGGTCCCATCACGAATGTCAGCAATATGGTTGGCGAGTTCGAAAATCACGGGAACTGGGACGTATAACCTGCCGTTCGCCGCAACGTGGCCTTGGAATTTCCCCACGACTGCAACGTGCGCTTCTTCGCTAAACATTCCAGGCACCCGATACAGCTCAACCAGATAACTAGTGTCCACTACCACCCAGTTCACTTCAGCGCCTCGAGCCAGCTCTCCGCGATCTTGCGCTTCTCGTCGCTAAATCCCGGCAATAAGTACTTCTCCAGAGTACGTCGCGTAATAAGATTTCCGAGCGATCCTGACTCAAGCAAAAGATCTACATCTGGCAGAGACGTCAGCGACAGCAACTTTGCCTGCTTTCCTCGTGGCTCCACCACACACACGACTACCGACTGCAGCTGCTCCGCTGTAAAGGAGTCTAGAGTTGCCGGATTATGGGTAGTCACCAGCACGTTTAGTCGCCTGCGCTTTCCACACTCCCACAGCGCATTCACCAGGAGACCAACCCTCGTTGGGTGCACCCCATTATCGAATTCCTCGATAACAACTCTAGAACCCTCAGGCACTGTTTCGAGTGCTGTGAGAACAGCCAAACTGCGAAGAGTCCCGTCTGATAGAACACGGGCATCCATGAGTCTCTCTTCACCGTGGACTTTCATTCCGAAAAGAACATCTCCTTGCGACGTAACTACAAAGCCAAATTCTTCGTAGGGCTCCTCCGGCAACTGTTTTATTAGCGCAAGAAGCCTCCCCAACGTTGCCCGCTGCTTCTCGTCACCTGTTTGCAATGCGTAGAGCACCGATGAGAGATTTGCGCCGTCGCGTGCCAAGACGGACTGGCCGACACGTTCGTAAGAGCGCATAGACCTCGGGCTTGGATCGAATACAAAGGACGATCGGAGGTACCGCATTATCGCGCTCACCGCCTCCCGGGCGGGCGCGTATCTTTCGAGCCCTGAGCCTCCCCCTCCCTCAATTGCTGTGACGTAACGAGAAAGCACGGATCGCTCCGTGGACATCTGAATTACAGGTTTATTCCCGCCGCGCGCGAAGTTGTCGTAGGTGACACGCAACAGACTCCCTCGGGCGGGAGACTGCAGTTCCGCTACAAAAATAATTCTTTCTCCAATCCGGAGGAATTCCGCGAAGACGCGGGGTTCCGGGCGGACCTCTATCGCTAAGTTGTATTTGAAGTTCTGCGGTGATCCCGAGAACTGTACCGAGCCTGAAAATCCTAGCGTGAAACGATCCGTTCCGACGCGCGCACATCCGATCAAGCCCCCTCGCACATCGCACACGCCGACGCCACGCCCTACGTCTGCCACCTCGTACAGCGGTCGACCGTGCGCTAGGTTCGCCAGCAACTGCACAGCTTCGATGACGTTAGTCTTCCCTGACCCATTCTTGCCGATCAATACAGTGACAGGCGCGAATAGATTGAGCTCCGCCATCGCAAAGTTCTTGAAATCAATGAATGAATGCATTGGCGTAATCAGCAGTGGGAGGAAAGCGAAGGTTAACGCAGTTCTGTGAGGTGCGGGTTCTGGTACCTAAGATTCTCTACTCCGAGAAATTCAATTTCGATCATGGTGTCGTCGATTGCCGTGCCAATGCAGCAACGAATTACGCGGACGCGGCCTCCAATTCCAAGGGAAGTTTGGTCTTCCATTCGCTCATCAGAACGAGGTCGCATATCACCGTCGTCTTGTCGTCGAGCACCAACTCCAAGGTTCCCGCCGTCTGGACGTTCTGAAACCCGTAGCTCCCACTCATCAGCCGGAGCAACTTGCGCTTGTATGTCGTGTCAAGATTACCGTCTAGCTGATCACCCTTTGTTTCCCAAACGAAAAGGTGAGATCCACCCTCAGACCGCCGTAGGGAGAACAGAAAGTCCGGATAAACTCGGTTCTTCCGCCATCCCTGCACAGAATATTGTCCCGCCTTCACTACATTTCTGTGCCACCATTGCAGGGCTTTTTGCTCGTCGAGGTAGCAAGCAAACTCCGCTTCATCGCTGTTAAAGTCGTCGCGATATACTGGCCTGAATACGCTCCTCTCTGTAATAGCGCCGTCCGATGAGCGCACAAGCTGTGGGCTTGTAACGTCTCGATCGGTCTCAATCTCCTTAGGCATTTCCCAATTGTGGTGATCGGTTCTCAAGCGAAACTGAATGTGCTCATCACGCACTTTCGCCAAGAAGTGCAGCTCAGCGAGCCGGTCACGCTCTCGTAGCAAGAACTCACGAAGCTCTTCGATCAAGAAGCCCGCCATCGTCCCTAGCTTTTCATCCGAGAAACCCCGTGCTTTTAGGGCGTCCCCGAACCGCCCTACCAAATCGCGTCCGACCCAGGGGTTCGGCACGATGTCGGACATGACGCGTGTCGCGAACACGGGGTCATAACTTCCCAGCTCCGGAGTTACGATCGTTTCCGTGGATTCCAGCAGATCGGCACGCGTGTTTCCCATGATCATTAGGCGGGTAACTCGTGTACGTGCTTCGTGTGCTTCCGTCGGCATCTTGTCGGCGAGCGCAATCAGATCGATGTCGGTCCACTCGAGATGGAAAAGTACATCGCGCTCATAGTCCAACTCCCGAACGTCCCCGTTTTCTACCCAATTCACCACCGGCAGAAATATTCCTGTATCTTGAAGATCCTTCCGACGTTTCAGAACCCGCTTCTTCGTCCCGCGGCCCCCAGCCAGGGCAGTTTCGCGAACCTGAACGGATAGATCTGCCATGCCGTCCTGCTCCAAACCCTTCTTGATGCCGTCGATGACTTCCTTCGTGCTCTCGTGTAAGCAGAGCACATAGCATTCATTCAGCTCAGCAATCGGAGTCTTCGTAGCCTTCGGTTGCCGCATGACTCTGCCAACAAGCTGAGTCATCGCACTCATGCTGTTGCTGGCCGCGAGCGAACAGAGCACATAGGCGAATGGGCAGTCCCAACCCTCCTGCAACGCCTGTTTGGTAATGATGACTCGAATGGCGCTTGTCGGAGAGAGGAGGTCCAGACTCTTTGGGTCTTTAAGTTCGTTGACTTCAGCGGTCTTCGCGGCAATTTCACGCTCTGCGAGGCCGACTCGAAGCAGGTAGTCCCTTACATCTTCCGAGTGAATATGAGTCCCATCTCGCTGCTCCCGGCCTGTTCGTTCCACTTGCACTAGCATGATGGGCCGAATGTAACGCGCGTAGTTTGCCTGCAATTTCTGCGCGAGCGCTTGCAGCCCATTGAGTACTTCGAGTGCATCGCGCAGACAATTGCGCCACTCCTTTCCTCCTTTAACCTTTACATTAATCGGGAGTTTGATCATCTCCTCTGCGGCAAGATCGGTGCCGTGGATATCCACAAGCCAGTTTGCGTGCAGTGGTGCCCGGTCCTTGGGCGTGGCAGATAATTCCAACAGGAAACAAGGATTGAAGCCGTACAGCGTATCCAATGCGCTTGCCGAATACGCTTTGTGGCCTTCATCCATTACAACGATGGGGCGGAGATAACGCAGCACATTACCGAGACTATCCTGCACTATCGAGCCGAGCTGCGCGCGATTCTGATCCGCGTAGGCCGTGAGATTGGAAATATCCTTAAGCAGTGCGTGGTGGCCGAGAACATCGTCCGCAGGCGGGAAAAAGCCCTGGACGTCGCCTCGGTCGCGGAAAATTCGAAGCGTCTCCTTGGACTGACGGTTTGCCGATTGCAACATCAGCAGCAACACGCACAGGTGGCTCTCGATATCTCGACTGTCTAGTCGATCTCCTTTTTCTAGGAACTTGACACGTCCCGCGGCGGCCCGGTCAAGCATCTGACGATAGGGGTGCTCGTGATCACTTAGCGCCGTTTTTGTCTGCGCGTAAATTGCCTCATTCGGAACGACCCAAAGTGCGATTCCGTTGTTCGTCGTGAGGTAGCGGGACAGTACACGCGAAATCGCCGCGGCTGCCAACAGAGTCTTTCCGCCGCCCGTCGGCACCTTGAAACAAACGTTTGGAACGCAGCGTCCGGTTCCATCGACTCGGGGGCTGTAGTCTACGGTGGACCGTGATGCGGGAAGGCGTCCCTGCGTCCTGAGCTCCTTCCAAGCTTCAGCCGCAAAATCAGGGACGACCAGTCGAAGCTCGGGCTTTTCGGCTGCAACCCTGGCAATCTCCCTGGCCCTGTCCCGCTGCTTTGCTAGCTCCTCCAAATATGCGTCGAATGTGTCGAGGGCTTGTTGTTGGTAATCCTTGAACTCCATATCTCTTAGCTCTTTTCCACCCGGTAGAGCGCAAAAGGTAATGGCGCATGTTCAACGTGTAGCGGGAGAAGCAGCTTGTTTGGCACATACTTGGCAGGCGAAAACACGAGATGCGACTTGTCTCCTTGAACCGGTCGTGCCTTCGCAATTGTCTCCGCCATAGCCAAGGTCAGGGCAGCGTCTCGAGACTTTAGGAACTCCAGGTCTGCTCGATACACGAGCCACACGTAGTAACCCGCACTCTCGCCGAGGTACCATTTCGATTCGTCGATGTCCGTCCGCTTGAGCGCCTCGCCGGTCGCTGTGTGAAAGAGCCATGCGCCTAGCGCCGCATAACTCGGTAAGCGCTTGCCGGTCAGAAGCTTGTCCATGTCCAGGGGCTCCCCTAGCGCGCAGTACGTGAACGCTCCGCCAAGCCCTTCGGTCTTCTTCTTTACTTTGCGTTCGCCCGTGACAACAAGGACGCCATCCGAAACCTTGCGGTTGATCGCATCAAAGCGATGTCCCTCGAGATTCTCGATACTTTCAAGATGCTTCAATAGCTTGTCAGCATTCCTTAGCGATGTGTAAGTGAGAGTCTCTTTGTACAGCTCCTCGGACTGTGTACCCTCAAAGCTGTAACCGGCGATGACTCTGCGGACCCGTTCGGCAGTGAGTGTGTCCGCATAATCCTCACCTTCGACGAGGATGAACTTTCTATCGCCGTTATCCACCTTATTCGCGAGAAGCACAGAGTGCGCCGTTGTTCCGCTTCCAGCAAAGGAATCAAGAACGATGGAATCGCTTTCGGTTGCCAAATCGAGAATTCGCTCAATCAATCCCACTGGCTTCGGGGTTACAAACAGGTCTCGGTCTTGGCCTGCGGCCATAATCTCGCTGAGATGTTGCTTCGCGTTTCGGGTGCTGCCGACGTCCTTCCAACGCCAGAGCGTCTGGGGAACTACTCCTTGTTTTACTTCCGAGAGAAAACGTTTAATACCGGGCCGGTTGTCTCCGGTTTCGCCCCACCAGATGCGATTGTCCGCATCCAGACGCTCAAATCGCTCCTTACTCACACGCCAGAAGCTACCCGCAGGGGGGCCCTTAATTACGCGCCCTGTCCGCGTCTTAATCGAATAGAGACCGGCCGAATACGGATTTCTTGCCGCAAGGTCGCTGAGTAGCCAAGGACCCCGCGGATCCGAGTCCGGGTTCTGATAGCGGGCGAGCATTTCCTCACTTCTGTCAAGCAAGTTTGGCCGCCAGATCGCCGCATCGCGCGCATACACGACCAAGTAGTCGTGATCTTCGCTAAAGTGAATGGCGGTGTTCTTAGGACTATCCATCTTGTGCCAGATGCATGTAGCGACGAAGTTCTGTTCGCCGAATATCTCATCCAGAATCGCTCGCGCCCGGTACATCTCGTTGTCATCCATTGTCATCCAAAAGCTACCTCTGGAGGACAGCAGTTCTCGCAGTAGTCTCAACCTTGGGTACATCATGCAAAGCCACTTATCGTGGCGAAGCATATCGTCCCGATTCACAGGGTTGCTGCTAAACCAGTCGCGCATGATCGGGCTATTGACGGCATCGCTATAGCTCCAACTTTCGTTCCCTGTGTTGTAGGGTGGATCTATGAAGATGCAATCCACCTTACCTGCGTAATGCGGCTGGAGCGCCTTAAGCGCAACGAGGTTGTCGCCATGGATGATGAGATTGCCGCTCAGGTCTGCGTCACCAAGAGACTTCTTGGGGTTTGGCACGAGTGGGCAATATGGGACACTTAAGTGATGGTTGTAGACAAACTCCTTGCCCTTAAACAAAAGTTCCGTCATATGCGCTCTCTAAGGGTTGTTCTGCGGTGTCCAAAAATGACGTGATGCATTTTTAACCTACAGCTTGGTCGAGTTCCTTAAATAAGGCATCCACATCCACCTTATTGGCTTTGCGTAGCGCGGAGGTCGGGACCCACTGCTTGGTACGGGGATTCAAGATCTCCCAGAAGTCCCATCCGTTTGTTGACGCCGACCTACCCTTAGTGCCCGCTGCGTTCTTAACTGCGATTGCCGCCCTCGACAAGCTGCTGTACGTCTTACCGTTGTAGTCAATCC
>Ga0335078_10015345_pt1 | contig 11370 bp, 10 predicted proteins | sample Lox_Sample_32_FD_206711 | JGI IMG/M metagenome (GOLD analysis project Ga0335078, IMG submission 206711) | Soil microbial communities from Loxahatchee National Wildlife Refuge, Florida, United States - Lox_Sample_3.2 | ecosystem: Environmental > Terrestrial > Soil > Wetlands | place: USA...
CTCGGGCTGGTGCGTGGGCAGTGTCGCCAGCATCGCGGACACCTTGTTGCCCATGGTGCCCTTGCTCGCCGGGTCGCGGATCGACACCGGGATCATCGCGACCAGCGGCGCGTCGGGCAGCGCCTGACGGTCGGTCAGCCAGCGGCGCAGCGCGCCTGCGCACATCGCCATCACGACGTCGTTGACGGAGACCCCGAACGCGTTCTTGACCGTCTTGACCGTCGCCAGGTCCACGCTGCGCAGCGCCAGCCTGCGGTGCGGCGTGATCTGCCGGTTGAACGGCGTGGCCGGTGCCCGGCTGGTGGAACTCGGTATCACGCCGCCATCGCCCCGGTCCAGCCCGAGCATCCCGCCCACGACCGCGTTCACCGTCGGCGCCAGCGTCGGCAGCATCCGGATCAGCTCGTTGGTGAGGCGGACCATCTGTACCGGCCGCCACGCGAGCCGGGTGGCCGCGAGCGCGGTGAGCGCCGCGGGCCCCGGTGGCGGCTGCGGCCGGAACGGCTCGGCTGGCGGCAGCTCCCGGCCGTCCGGGCTCAGGTCGAGCAGCACGGTCAGCAGCTCGGCGCCGGACGCGCCGTCGATCGCGGCGTGGTGGATCTTGGTATAGACAGCGGCGCGGCGCCGGGCGAGACCAGTAATCAGGTAGATCTCCCAGAGCGGCCGGCTCCGGTCAAGCGGTCGTGCGTGCAGACGGCTGACCTGCTCGGTGAGCTGCGCCTCCGAGCCGGGCCGCGGCAGCGCGATCTCGCGGATGTGGTACTCGATGTCGAAGTCGGCGTCGTCCACCCAGTAGGGCTGATCGAGGCCGAACGGGACATTGAGCAGCCTGCGCCGCAGCACGGGCACCAGCGGCAGCCGGTCGGCCAGGACTTCGGTGAGCCGCGCGAGCGTCAGCGGCGCCGGGGCGTCGGCCGGGTCCAGGATGCAGACACCGCCGACGTGGCCGGTGGCGTTGGCGGTCTCTAATGCCAGGAATGCTGCGTCCAGGCCGGTCAGCTGCTGCATCGGGACTGTCTCCTTGTCATGGCCGGGAGGGATAGAGCGCCCGCAGCAGTGCTGGCGGCCGGAACGGCGGGTGCTTGCCGGCCGGGACGGCCAGCCGGTCGGCGATCACCCACAGCGTCGCGGGGTCGACCCCGAAGGCGAGATGGCCGCAGCGGACCTCGACGTTCTCATGCAGGGCCGATTCGGGCTCGATGCAGGTCTGCCAGGACACGATGCCATCGCGCCTGGAGAACAGGGCCGTTGACGGCACGGCGATGGGCTGGGACAGCTGGTCCCAGGTGGGAACGCGGTCGGTCGCGTGCCCCGCGCTGCGCCGGCGGTAGGTTCCGTCCGCGCGGCTCTGGCGCGGGTCGGTCAGCGCGAACGGGCTGCCCAGGGTGATCACCCGCCGGACCAGGTCCGGATGATCACGGGCCAGCTCCCTGGCGTAGATCCCGCCAAGGCTCCAGCCCACGACCGTCACTGGCTTCCCCGTGCCCTCCGCGAGGCCGGCCAGTTCACGTGGCAGTTCGTCGAGCACTCTCGCGGTCGGGCCGACGTTCCTGCCCAGGTGCCAGCCACGAACGTGGTAGCCGAGCCAGCCGGCGTACCGGCGCAGCAGCGCGGTGCTCATGTCGGACGCCAGCAGCCCGGGCAGCACGAGCACGCCGTGGCCGTCGCCGCGCGGAGCGGACGCGAGCCAGCCGGCGGCGAGGGGCAGGATGGCCAGGTCGGCGAGCCCGCGGGCGGGCTCGGTCAGGTACAGCGGGATCGAAGGCCCGCTCACGCCCGGTGTACTGGCCGCAGCCGCCATCGCCGTGCTCCTGCCTGCTGTTCGCCACCCTAGGCAGCATGGTGATACATCTTTAATGTATGTCTCACGGACATTGCGGGAAAGATCTCCCGAGCCGGGAGTGACTGGAGTTGCTGTGAGCTTCAACCTGGCGACCATCCTGAACGAGACGGCCCTGGCTACCCCGGACGCGACCGTGCACACCTTCATGGGCGCGGCCACCACCTACCGTGAGCTGGACGAGCAGTCCGGCCGGTTCGCGGCCGGCCTGCTGGAAAGCGGCCTGGAACCGGGTCAGGTGGTGTCGCTGCAGCTGCCGAACGTGCCGCAGTTCCTCGTCGCGTACTTCGGCGCGCTGAAGGCGGGCATGGTGGTGCTGCCGCTCAACCCGCTGCTCAAGGCCCCGGAGATCGAGTACCACCTGTCCGACTCGGGCGCCTCGATCATGATCGGCTTCGACAGCATCCACCAGGAGGCGGCGAAGGCCTGCGAGCTGCTCGGGGTGCCGTTGTACCTGGTCAGTTTCAGCCCGGAGCCGCTGCCCGCGGGCCTACGGCCGTTCGCCGAGCTCGTCTCGACCGCCGACCTGGAGGCGCCCGGCGGCGATATCCGCGCGACCAGCGCCGACGACACCGCGGTGCTGATCTACACCAGCGGCACGACCGGCAAGCCCAAGGGTGCCGAGCTCACCCACTTCGAGCTGTACATGAACTGCTCGGTGTCGGGGCACCTGTTCGGCGCCCGGCCCGACGACGTCACGCTGGCCGTGCTGCCGTTCTTCCACGTCTTCGGGCTGTCCTCGGTGGTCAACGTCGCGGTCCGGTACGGCGGGGCGCTGTCGATCGTGCCGCGGTTCGAGCCGGCCGCGGTTGTCGACGCGCTGGAGCGGGACCGGTGCTCGGTGATCGCGGGCGTCCCGACGATGCTGCAGGCGATAGCCGCCCAGGACCTGGCGGGCCGCGACCTGTCGCGGCTGCGGGTGGCGGTGTCCGGCGGGGCGTCGCTGCCGGAGGACGTGCTCGCCACGTTCGAGTCAAGGCTCGGGATCAGGGTGCTCGAGGGGTACGGGCTCTCGGAGACCGCGAGCACAGCGTCGTTCAACCGGCCCGACGACCGGCGCGCGCTGTCGGTCGGCAAGCCGATCTGGGGCGTGCAGATGCGGGTCGCCGACGACCAGGACCGGGCGCTGCCCGCCGGGTCCGATCACATCGGCGAGATCCAGATCCGCGGCCACAACGTGATGAAGGGCTACCTCGGCAAGCCGGAGGCTACCGCGGCCGCGCTGAAGGGCGGCTGGCTGCACACCGGCGACCTGGGCTACCGGGACGAGGACGGCTTCTACTTCATCGTCGACCGGGCCAAGGACCTGGTCATCCGCGGCGGTTACAACGTCTACCCGCGCGAGCTGGAGGAAGTCCTGTTCGCCCATCCCGGCATCGCCGAGGCCGCGGTGATCGGCAAGCCGGACGACCGGCTCGGCGAGGAAGTCGTCGCGATCGTGGTGCGCGCTCCGGGCTCGGATGAGCTGACCGAGACGGACGTGATCGGGTACTGCAAGGAGCGGATGGCGGCCTACAAGTACCCGCGCGAGGTGCGCTTCCTGGCCGAGCTGCCCAAGGGCCCGACCGGCAAGATCCTCAAGAACGTGCTGCGGGACGGCTAGCCAGCGGGACGGCCAGCTACCGGGTCGGCCAGCCAGCGGGACGGCCAGCCAGCGGGACGGCCAGCTACCGGGTCGGCCTGGCCCATGCCGGGTCGGCGGCGAGCTTCCCGGCGATCCGGTCGTGGAAGCTCCTGCGCTCGAGTGCCGCCTCGATGTCGCGGACCACCTGGCTCAGCGGGTAGGGGATCTCGTCCTCGATCTCGGCCACCGCGGCCTCGGTCGCCCGCCACTCGACCGCGAGCCGGCCAGCCAGCGCCCGAGCTCTCGCGGTGAGCGTCACCGTCCTGGTCCGGTGGTCCGGGCCGGCCGTCGTTCGGACCAGCCCCGCCGCGCGCATCGCCGCGACCTTCTGGCTGAGCGCCGAGTGGGTCCGCTGCACCGACTCGGCCAGCTCGGTGATCGTCATCGGGCCCTGTGCGTGCAGCCGCAATAGCTCCAGCACCCAGCTCGGCTTGACGTCCCGGACGTGCGCGTCCGCATAGACCCTGGCGATATCGGCATCCATCGACTCCTGCAGCAGGCGCAGCGGCCGCCACCGGCTGTGCAGGGTCGGGTCCTCGTATCCGGCCATGCAGTCATTGTAACAGCACTTGTATAAGTACTGTTACAATGACCCGCATGCGACTGGACCGACGACTTCTCGCGGACGTGACGCCGCTGCGCGAGTCACCGCAGTTCCGGCGGCTGTGGATCGGCTCGACGCTGTCCTCGGTTGGCTCGGCGCTGACGAGCTTCGCCGTGCCGCTGCAGGTCTACGAGATCACCAGGTCGTCGTTCGCCGTAGGCGCGCTGGGCCTGGCGCAGATGATCCCCACGATCACGATCGGGCTGGTGGGCGGCTCGCTGGCGGATGCGGTGGACCGGCGCAAGCTCGCGCTGCTCACGGCCGTCGGCTCCGCCGCGGTATCAGGCGGGCTGGCCGCGCAGGCGTTCGCCGGGCTGCGCTCGGTCTGGCTGCTGTACGCGCTGGTCGTCGTCCAGTCGGCGGTGCTGGCCATCGCGGCGCCGCTGCGGCAGACCTTTATCCCCGTGCTGCTGCCGCCCGCGCTGCTGCCGGCCGGGATGGCGCTGGACCGGATCCGGTTCCAGGTGATGCTGACCGCGGGTCCGGCGCTGGCCGGGCTCATTGCCGCGGCTCCGCACCTCGGCTTGCGCGCCTGTTACGCCATCGACGTGCTGACGTACGCGGGCTCGGTATACGGCATCTTCGGTTTGCCGGTTGCCGGCCGGCGCCCGGTTGCCGGCCGGGGCCCGGTCGCCCGGCCGGGGGCCAGGGCGATGGCTGAGGGGGTCCGGTTCGTGGCCCGCAGCCGCGTGCTCGCCGGCGCGTTCCTCGCCGACCTGAATGCCACGATCTTCGGCCTGCCGGTGGCGCTGTTCCCGGCGATCAACGCCGAGCGGTTCGGCGGCGATCCGCGCACGCTCGGCCTCTTCGCCACCGCAATCGGGGTCGGGGGCTTGATCAGCGCTGGGCTGTCCGGCCCGGTGGGCTCGGTCAGCCGCCAGGGCCGGGCGATGCTGTGCTCGGTCGCGGTCTGGGGCGCCGCATTCGCCGGCTTCGCGACCGTCCGCAGTCTGTGGCTGACCCTCGGGTTGCTGGCGGTCGCCGGGGCGGCAGACATGTTCACCGTCGTGTTCCGCGGCACGATCGTGCAGCAGGCGACACCGGATGAGCTGCGCGGCCGGGTCACCGCGGCCGACTACGTCGTCGGCGCCGGCGGATCGCAGCTCGGCAGCCTCGAGGCCGGCGCGGTCGGCTCGCTGACCTCGCCGGTCATCAGCGCGCTCAGCGGCGGGCTCGCGACCATCGCCGGCGCGGCGCTGATCGGGCTGGCACTACCCGCGTTCCTGCGCTACCGCGCGCTGCCGTCGGGGCACGGTGCGAGCGACGCCCAGCCGGAGCCGGTCAGCGCCGAGGCCTAAGGCACCAGAGGGCAGTTCGCTGCCTCTCTTAGGGCCCCGACCTGCCCTCTGGTGCCCATGAAGGCGGGGCGGAAGGGCAGCAGGCGCGCCATTGCTGCCCTTGCGGGTCGCCGCTACCCGCCGGGTCGAGGCTGCCCGCCGCGGGCCGGGCGGCTAGCGCCGAGATCCGGGCTCCCGGTCGTTCAGCAGGCCGGCCACATCAGGCGGGCGGTAGCCGGGTCCCTTGACTGCCTTGCCACCCGGCACTGCTGGCGGCTGCTTGGTCATGTTGCTCGCGTGCACTTCCGCCAGCACGGCGTCGAGGTCGAACCCATAGCAGTGCGCGGTGCCGTACGCGACGTAGATCATGTCGGCGAGCGCGTCGGCGATGCCGGGCAGGTCGTGCGCGTCCTCGGCATCCTCGTACTCGCGGTACTCCTCGGCGAGCAGCGCCCGCCGGCTCGCCGACCTCGCCTGCTGGCCGGCGCCTCCCGCGGCCGCGGCACCGGAGCCGAGCATGCCGTGAAACTCGGCCACCATGTCCGCGGTGCGACGGGAATCCGGGGTCAGGGCGTACAGACACAGGTCCACGCGGCCGCCGTGGATGATCCCGGCGTTGCGCATGACGCCCTCGAACCTGAACCCTGCCTTCTCCGCGACTCGCTGCGAGGCCCGGTTGCCGGTCGCTGCGGCCAGTTCTACCCGCTCCATCCCCTGCCCGAGCGCCCAGCCGGCCAGGTGCGCCGTGGCCGTTGAGGTGTGGCCGGCCGAGCGCATGGCCGGTGCCGTCCAGTAGCCGATCTCGGTGACCCTCGCCTGCCAGTCGGTCTTCTTGAGCGAGATGCACCCGATGAACGAGCCGTCGCCTGCGGTCATCGCCAGATGCAGGCCGTCGCCCTGCTCGCGGAGCTCATGGGACAGCCGCAGGCACCAGTCCGCGGCGTGCGCGTGCGTATACGGGCTCGGCAGCGGGAGCCACCGCTGGATCAGCTCGTCGTTGCACGCTGCCTCGACCGCGGGGATGTCGCCGGCCGCCAGGGGCCGCAGCACGACATCGCCTGCGCGCGCGTGCAGGCTGGGAAAGTTATGCGTCAACTCCGCACCTCCTGCGGTAAGCGAGACTATTGGACGGACAGCGGGAGTCGTCACGCGGCGGCAGGCAAATGCGGGTGCTCAGGACGCCGGACGAACGGCTCGCCGGACGAACGGCTCGCCGGGCTGCCGGTCTGGCCATCTGAGCCGCGCTATGCCGAGGTGCCCGCCGACTCGGGCAGGATCCGCGTCCAGTACGTGGACGAGGGTCCCGCGGGTGCCCCGCCGGTGCTGCTCATGCTCCCCCGCTGGTCAGAGGTGACATGCAAGTATTTGCCTGCCTATCGTCCTGGAGGTGGCCGACGCGTTCACGGCCCTGCTGACCCGACCGCCGGATCATCCTGGACGGGCTGGCGGACCGGGACGGCCAGACGCTGTTCGAGATCTGCTCCCGGCTCGCGACCAGGCATCAGGTCGGCTCGTTCCGGCGGGCGGTCTCACAGCACCTGGACATCCTGGCGGACGCGGGCCTGGTCGGACGCGCCGCGAGGGCCGGTACAAGTTCCACTACCTGGACACCGAGCCGCTCGAGCAGATAGCCGGGCGGTGGACGAGCAAGCGCGGGAGGCCAGCGTGAAGATCCACCTCACGAACGTCTGCTCCTGAAGCCGGCGGACCATCCGGCCGTGAAGCCGTTCCGGGATGCGCTCGTCGACGACGGTATCCCGTTCGCGGTGTCTGCGGTCGCCGACGTCCAGGCCGAGTACCAGCGACTGCTGGACCGGGGGGTCCGGTTCACCCAGCCGCCGCTGGAGATGGGCGGCGCCATCATCGCCGTTTTCGACGACACCTCCGGCAACCTGATCGCGATCGGCCAGCAGACGGGGCCGTGACCCGCTTACTTACATCCAGTCCGCGTACCTGGGCCACGCCAGCAGCGTGTCGACCACCTCGGGCGGGGAGTCCCCGTCCGTGGCAGCCGACAGCGTGAACCGGCCGCGGTAGAACAGCAGCGGATCGCCACTGGCGCAGTCGCCGAGCTCGGTCACCCGCGCTGTCACGATGAAGTGATCTCCGGCGTCGTGCACGGTGTCGACGCTGCACGAGGCCCAGGCCAGGACGCCGTCGAGGATCGGCGCTCCGTTCGCCGCCGGACGCCAGGGCACGCCGTCAAACTTGTCCGGCGATGTCACTCCGAACCTGCGGGCGACGTCACGCTGACCAGCGGCGAGGATGTTCACCCCGAGCAGCCCGGTCCTGGCGATGCGCGGCCACGTGCCGGAGAACTTGCCCGGACAGAACAGCACCAGCGGCGGATCGAGGGACAGGGCGGTGAAGGCCTGGCAGGCGAAGCCCACCGGCTCGCCTTCGTGCGATCCGGTGATCACGGTGACGCCGCTGGCGAAATGGCCAAGTACCTGTCGGAACCGCTGCTGGTCAGGCTCGGGGGACGGCACGTCCATGGCACCAGTCTCGCGCCCCGGCTGCCCGGGCGGTGCGGCGGCCTGGCCCGGCGGTGCGGCGGCCTGGCCCGGCGGTGCGGCGGCCTGCCCGGGCGGCGCGGCAGCCTGCGGCTCCGCGGCGGCATCGGTACCAGGACCTGAAGCCCGGCGCATGCTGGCTAGTGCGCCTGACCGGCGCTGAATACGTGGCCCCAGAGGCTGACCGCGGTGGATTCCCGGCTCACCCACGTGCTGTCGTCGACGAGCCGGCCGTCGGTGCCGTACTCGATGTCGAAGCCGCTGGGCGTCTGGACGTAGAAGGACACCATCAGGTCGTTGGCGTGCCGACCGAGCGTCGAGCTGATCGGCGCCTTGCGCCTGGCGCACCGGTCGAGCGCCAGGCCGACGTCGTCGAGTCTGGCGACCTCGACCATCAGGTGCACGATGCCGGCGGCCGGGCTCATCGGCGCCAGCGCCAGCGAGTGGTGCCGGGGGCAGCAGCCAAGGAAGCGCATCCATACCTGGCCGCCGGGCCTGCCGAAGAACTCGCCCGGCATCCGCATCGAGTCCCGGAGCCGGAAGCCGAGCAGGTCGGTGTAGAAAGACAGCGTCTCCTCGTCACCGCGGACCGGCAGCACCACGTGACCCATGCCCTGGTCGCCGGTGATGAACCTGGTGCCATACGGGCTCACCGCCGGCCGGTTGTCCATGACAGCGCCGCTGAAGATCTCCAGTGCGTTGCCGGACGGGTCGTCCACGTGCAGCAGGGCGCCGACCCTGCGGTCGGCGAGCTCGGCGTCGTCCCCCGCCTTCACCGCTACGTCCGCGGTCCCGAGCCTGCGGGCGACCTCTGCCAGCCGCTGCTCGTCCGCGACCTCCCAGCCAGCGGCGAGCAGCCGGTCCGCCTCGCCCGGCACGATGATCAGCCGGGCTGGGAAGTCGTCCATCCGCAGGTAGACGGCGTCCGGATCGGGGCCGCGTCCCTCGGACATGCCAAGAACCCTCGTACCGAACTCGCGCCAGGCGCCGGGGTCGGCCGACCCGATCCGCAGGTAGCCGAGCGAGCTGATCAGGCCCGGCATCAGGTACCGCCTCCCGCCAGGAACCGCAGCGTCAGCTCGTTGAACTCATCGAACTTCTCCAGCTGCGCCCAGTGGCCGCAGTTGCCGAACACGTGCAGCTGCGCCTTGCGGAGCTGCTTCAGCGCGATCAGCGCGCCGTCCAGCGGGTTCACCCGGTCCTCCCGGCCCCAGATCAGCAGTACCTCGTGCCTGAGCCGATGTGCCTCGCGCCAGAGCATCCCGTCCTCCGCGTGCTCGCCGAAGAACGATGCGCCCATCGCCATCATGGCAGCCAGCGCCTCCGGCTGACTGGCCACCGCGTACCGCTCGTCGATCAGCTCGTCGGTGATCAGGCGCTGGTCGTGCACCATGATCCGCAGGAACGCCGCCATCTTCGCCCGGCTCGGACCCGGCGGCGCGCCGAACTCCATCAGCCGGCGGACGCCTTCGGTGGGGTCGGGCGCGAGCACGTTCAGAGCGAGCCCGCCCGGCCCCATGAGTACCAGACGCCCCGCCCGCTCCGGGAAGTCGAGCGCGAACCGCAGCGCGGTGCCGCCGCCCAGCGAGTTGCCGATCAGGTGCACCTTGCCGATGCCGAGGTGGTCGAGGAGGCCGGCCAGCGTCTGCGCGGCCACCGTGAAGAAGTGGCCGGTCGCGGGCCGCGCGGCCGTGCCGCCGTAGCCGGGCAGGTCCATCATCACGATCCGGTAATGCTGGGATATGACCGGCATGTTCCGGCCGAAGTTACTCCAGGACGACGCGCCGGGGCCGCCGCCATGCAGCAGCACGACCGTGCTTGCCGCACCGGGCCCCTCGCGTGCGGCACCGGGCCCGCCGGGCACCGCCGGCGCCGGCGTCGACCCGGCCGGTGCCGGCGAGGCGCCCGGCGGTGCCGGCGAGGCGCCCGGCGGTGCCGGCGAGGCGCCGGGCTGCTCCGGCGGCCGCCCGGCCTCGTGATAGCGCACGGGCAGGCCGCCGATGTCCGCGACGTGCCCGGTCGACTCCGCGGTCAGCGCGGACATAACGGTCATCGCCCTCCTCCGTGCTCTGGGCGACTCGGCACCCCACCGACCTCAGGCACTTCCGCGCCGCCAGGAAAGCACCCGGTTACGGCCCCGAGTCCGACGGGACGCCGGCCGGCTCTGATTGCCGGACCTCCTGCCTGCGGCACGGTGCCAGCTCAGAACATCGCGTCGGCGGGCACCGGCAGCCCGAACTCGCTGCCGCCGTACATGGTCAGCGCCCGCTCCGGATCGTTGATCGCGTGCACCCGCCCGGCGTGGGCATCCCGCCAGAACCGCTGGATCGGGGTGCCGGTCTTCAGCGCCCGCCCGCCGGAATTCTCGAACAGCTTGTCTACCGCGCGGATCGACTGGCCGGTGCCGCGTACCTGGTCGCGGCGGACCCGCAGTCGCACGTCCAGCGGGATCGGCTCCCGCGCCCGCGCATACCCCATGAGCTCGGTGAAGTTGCGCTCCAGCGCCAGCCACGCGCCGTCGATCTCCGCCGCGGCCTCCGCGACGCGGACCTGCGCGTGCGGGTCCTGGGCGGCCTTCTGCCCGGCGTAGGCTACCCGGACCCGCTCGCGAGTGTAGGCGACATGCGCCTCGTAGGCCCCGCTGGCCATGCCGATGATCGGCGTCGTGATCGAGTAGGGGAACACCGAGCCGTACGGCAGCCGGTACAGCGGCCCGCCGTTCAGCTCCTGACCCGGCACGACGAGCTTCGACACGTCGATGAAGCTGAGCGAGCGGTGCTCGGGCACGAGCACGTCGCTGACGACGATGTCGTTGCTGCCGGTGCCGCGCAGCCCGACGGTGTCCCAGACGTCCTCGATCGCGTAGTCCGACCTGGGCAGCAGGAACGTGCGGAAGTCGATCGGCCGGTTCTCCTCGTCGGTCACGATCTGGCCCAGGAATACCCAGGCGGCGTGGTCGCAGCCGGAGGAGAAGCTCCACCTGCCGCTGACGATGTGCCCGCCGTCGGCGGGCTTCGCCCTGCCGGTGGGCGCGTACGAGGACGAGACGCGCGTCGCCTGGTCGCCGCCCCATACCTCCTGCTGGGCCTGCGGCGCGAACAGGCCCAGGTGCCACGGGTGCACCCCGAGCACCGAGGCGACCCACCCGGTCGACCCGCACGCGCTGGCGATCAGCCGTACCGCCGAATAGAAGGTCAGCGGGTCGGCCTCGAGGCCGCCGAACGCGGCCGGCTGGAGCAGCCGGAAGAAGCCGGTCTCGGTCAGCGCCTTGATCGTCTCGGCCGGAACGACCCGGCCGTCCTCGGTCTCCTGGGCCCGCTCGCGCAGCGTCGGCAGCAGGTCGCGAATCCCGGCGATGACCTCGTGCCCGGCTACCTCAGCCACGGTGCTGTCCCAGCCGCTGTGTTCTCTTGACCACTGGCGGGAAACCTCCTGATCGGCGGCGCGACTGTAGCGCGCTGAACGATACCCCTAGACTAGAACATGTTCTACTCTAGGGGTAGCGGCCACGC
>Ga0335078_10015346_pt1 | contig 11370 bp, 14 predicted proteins | sample Lox_Sample_32_FD_206711 | JGI IMG/M metagenome (GOLD analysis project Ga0335078, IMG submission 206711) | Soil microbial communities from Loxahatchee National Wildlife Refuge, Florida, United States - Lox_Sample_3.2 | ecosystem: Environmental > Terrestrial > Soil > Wetlands | place: USA...
CAAGACGGAAACAGCGATGGAGTCCAGATACGCCAGCGCTTTTTCCATGCGCCCTTGATTTTCGTTGCCGCCGCCCAGCCTGGCCGCGGAGAGTTCCTGAGAAATTTGCTTGAATTCGGCAGCTGCACCCCCGCCACTTTGCGCATCGAGCCGCGGCGAAAACGAGCAGACACCGAAAATGACAATAGCCGCGAGAGCGGCGTGCGCGGCTGTCGCACGCCAACCAGCCGGAAGATTTCCACGTTGACAAGAAAAAATAGAGTTCATTTGCGGCTCGACTCTAATACACTCTTTGTCAGGGGCGCAACAAGCCTCGGGGGGCATCCAGGCGCTTTATGCTTCATTGCGGACTCGCTTTGCCGTTGGAATTGTATAGGACCGCGCCGGCGCATCATACAATTCCATATTCCTCATCGAAGGGCCCGATCCCCCGCGGCCCATGTTTTCTTGGAACATCGCCTTGGCTGCCCCTTGGCGATTCGGACAAGTCATAATCGACAAACGAAAATTTCACAGTTGTGAGATAAGATATCCATCTTTTGCATGCAACGCTGTTCTGGAAACATAACAGAAAGGTAGCTTTCTCATGGCAATTCGGAGTTTGAGCCATCCTGGAGACCTTCCCGCTCCAGACATGCAGCCGGGTACCCGGCTGCGGAGGTCTCGCGAACGCCTTGGCCTGACCTATCGGGATGTGGAGAGGGCCAGTTACGAATTGGCGTGCCAACGCGGGCGCCCCGATTTCATCGTCCACTTGAGCCGCTTGGCGGACATCGAAAATCGCGACGTAACTCCCACACTCTACAAGCTTTACGCACTGGCGGTGATCTATCACTTGGACCCCAAAGAGGTCTGCGAGTGGTATGAGGTTCCTTTTGAGGGCCACTTTTCCGATGGCATTCAACTCAGCGCTCCCAACACGCATTTGGCCGCGCCGCCGGCCAAGCTGCGACTCCCCATTCGTTTCGATCCGGCCTTCGACCCGCGAAGGACGGAATTTTTGACGCGCATGGTCGAGCGCTGGGGAGACTTGGAAGGGACTTTTTTCACTCAGCCCTCGAGGTACCTGTATGGCTATGTGGGAGTGGATGATAGGCGAATGCACCCACTGATTCGCCCAGGGAGCCTGGTGCTCGTGGATCCCAAATTACGGCAAGTCAAGAACTCCGGGTGGATGAACGAGTACGAGCGACCAGTATACTTCCTCGAATTGCATGGCGAATTCCGCTGCTGCTGGTGCCAATGTGAGGGAGGGAAAATCGTACTGGTTCCGCACCCTCTATCTTCTTGCCTGCCGGAGGTTTACAACTACCCGGAGGAGGCGGAGATCGTCGGCCAGGTCGTGGGTGTGGCGATGAGGCTGGGTCCTAGCTAGCCTTTTTTGCGGTAAAGATGGCGAGCAGAGCACCCATATTCGAACGAAACAGGTCGTTCAGATAATCCGGCAGGCCATCCGGCTCCATATTTTCGAAGCCACGATTCTCACGCCAACTTTCCACCACATCCCAATATTGCTCACCCGCCGAAACAAGGCACTCACGTAAATCGCGCTCTTGGTCCCTCAAGGGTGTTTCCAGAATTCTGGAAAACAGTTCTTCGTGGCAGTGTGAAAGCGCCTGCTGGACAGCGCTCTCGGGATAGAGGCTCTTGAGACCGTCGTGCTCGTACCGGCCCGAGATCGAGTCCTTTAGCGAACTCACGTAGTACAGCCGACCGAAAACGCTGGAAATTGCCGCCAGGGTGCGGGAGGAGAAATCTTCGGTCACGGCCCGGTGCTTCTGGAAAGGTTCTAATGACTCCACATGATCACCCGTTCTGATTCCTGAACTCTTTTCCTTCCATCCAACCCACGGGAGCGCTTATCCGTTATGAAGGTGGCGACTGGAGGGTCATCCACCAATGAAAAAATATATCACTGCGTCGTTTCTCGCGTCCCTTACTTTGATCATGCTACTCCCGGTTGCACGGCAAGTCAACGCCGTATCGGTTAATCGTTCTATCATGCGCCAGGGCGGCGTGCCAATTCCGACCAGCGGCGGCGGGCAATTCCAAGGCGGAGTGCCGATTCCCACCAGCGGCGGCGGGCAATTCCAAGGCGGAGTGCCGATTCCCACCAGCGGCGGCGGGCAGTTCCAGGGCGGAGTCCCAATTCCCACCAGCGGTGGCGGGCAGTTCCAGGGCGGAGTGCCAATTCCCACCAGCGGTGGCGGGCAGTTCCAGGGCGGAGTCCCAATTCCCACCAGTGGTGGCGGGCAGTTCCAGGGCGGAGTCCCAATTCCCACCAGCGGTGGCGGGCAGTTCCAGGGCGGAGTGCCAATTCCCACCAGCGGTGGCGGGCAATAAATTATTCGAGTCTGGACCGAGTAGTATCGCCATGGATGTTACGTGGCAACTGAATGCACACTCATGGTAAGATGAGGCTGGTCGGTCCAGACTCATGAATCCTCTCGAAAGGTTTTTGCTAGAGTCCGCGTTATCGTGTGAAATCATCCTCTGTGTCTTTGTCTTTACGAGAAAGGTGCAGCGGGTTCTCCCCCTTTTCGCAATCTACGCTTATGTTATTTTGGTCGGCTCGACCAGTGTTTGGCTTACCTATGAGCGTTTTGGAATAAGTTCCTACGTTTCGACTTATGCGTATTGGGGTTCCGTGCTTTTGAACGCAGCCGTGCGTAGTCTTGCGATTGCCGAATTGTGCCGCTACGGGCTCCGTGCCTATCGAGGGATATGGGCGCTCGTGTGGCGCGTACTCGCAGGTTTGTCGGTCCTTCTCCTCGTTCGCGTTGCCATGGATGCTTGGGGCCAGCCTAATAAAATCGCCATCTATGGGATGACTCTCGATCGCGATCTCGCCCTCGCTTCCATTGTCATTCTCGCCGTTTTGTTGCTCTTCCGAAATTATTATGGGATTGCCCTCGATCCTCTGCAAAAATCAATCGCCATGGGGATTGGCCTCATCTGCGCCGTGGACGTCATCGGGAATACGATCCTTCGAAAAATCCTGACCGGCTATCTCTTTTCCTGGTACTTAACCAGCCAAAAGGCGCTCTGGCCTGCATTACGGCCCCAAATCCGATACATGAACGATATGTGGAGCACCATCCACCTTTTCGCATTCATGTTCACGATGGGAATCTGGTGTTACGCGCTTCGAAAACCGGCGCCCGCGCCATCGGAGAGCCCCGTGCTCCTCCCTGCGGATATCTATCGGGATTTGTCGCCGGCTATCAACATGCGCCTCGCTACATTTAACGACCGGCTGGTGGAGTTGCTGAAACCATGAACGATGTGGGCATCATGATTCTCGTTGCGCTAGTCTTCTCCGGAATTCTCCTTTGGCTCCTGATTCCGAAACGGAAATCGTCCGGCGCGGCCGCCGCATCTTCCCACGCGGAAGCGATCGGCGCGCTCCCGACCGCGAAGCACTACGGATATTTTCCTCAGATTCGCCAGGCCCTTTCCGCGGCGGACACTCGTTACCTTTTGGATAATGCGCCTCCGCAAGTGGCGAGACAAGCGCTTCGCGAACGGCGCGCGGTGGCTCGCCGCTTTCTCCAGGGATTGCACGAGGATTTCTCGAATCTCGCCAGGCTGGGCCGGATCATCGCGGCGTTGTCTCCGGAAATTAGCCGCCGGCAGGAAACAGAACGGTTGATGCTGAGCGTGAAATTTCAAATTTTGTACGCCCTCGTGTGGCTGCGCCTCTCCACCGGCAATTTGCCGCTCGCGCAACTGGAACATCTGACCGGCTTGGTGGGAAGATTAGCCACGCGCATGGATGAAGCCATGACGCAGATCAGCGCGCTCTCCGTGGGCCAGCTTTCCGGAAGAATCAACGCTTAAGAATACTCTCAACTCGGAGCGCGCGGCGCCTGAATCGCTGCTTGATGCCACGCGGAACGATTCTCTTGAAATTTCGGAATTGAACGAAGAAAGCCAAACCCGCGAACTTCACGACGCCATCCCCGTAACGAATTCAGCACTTCACATTCTGATTTGACACTTGCCCCTTGGCGGGGATACAGCCTGCCGTATAATGGTATCTTCCGAGGTCTTGCGTGGTTAAAACCAAAATACTGATCGTGGACGATGAAGAAGCCATTCGGGAAGTCGTTTCGACCCTTCTCGAAGCGCTCGGTTACGAGTGCATGTCCGTAAGCAACGGCCGCCTGGCCAAGGAATTCCTGATCCAGCACCCCGTCGACATCGTCCTGAGCGATATGATGATGCCGGAAATGAACGGCCTCAGCCTGGTGGAATGGCTGCGCAAAGCCGAGCCAGATGTTCCGATCATCATGGTTACCGCCGTGCACGAGCTCGGAACGGCCCTGGATGCCATCCGCCGAGGGGCCTACGACTACATCTTAAAACCCTTTGAAAAAGACCAGCTTTACATGAGCGTGCGCCGCGCTCTCGAGCACCGGCGCCTGGTGCTTGAAAACCAGAAATACCAGAGCAATCTCGAAAAGCTGGTCGAGGAACGGACCGCGCAACTGCAAGGCGCGCTCGAACAACTCGAGCAGTCTTATGACGACACGCTCGAGGCCCTCGGTGGTGCACTGGACTTGAAGGACGCCGAAACCGAAGGCCACTGCAAGCGCGTCACGGCCTTCACCATTGCCATCGCCAAGGCCATGCGCGTGGAACCCTCGCAGCTCCCGCAAATCGCCCGCGCCGCCTTTCTTCATGACATCGGCAAAATGGCCATCCCGGACAATATCCTGCGCAAGCCCGGGCCTCTCACTCCGGAAGAGCGCGACATCATGCGCACCCATTGCGAAATCGGATACAACATGGTGACGCGCATTCCCTTCCTTCGCGAAGCCGCCGAAATTGTCCTATCGCACCAGGAATATTTCGACGGCACGGGCTACCCGCGCGGCTTACGCGGAGAGGAAATTCCGCTCGGAGCGAGAATATTCGCCGTTGCGGATGCTCTGGACGCCATGATTTCCGACCGGCCCTACCGCAAAGCCTTGTCCATCAAACATGCGCAAGAGGAAATCAAGCGATGCTCGGGCAGCCAGTTCGACCCGGCCGTGGTCGAGGTATTTCTCCGGATGCATTCCACGCTTTGGACCGAGTTGCGGGAAAACATCGGCACGCCGTACCGCCTTTCCCAATTAAAGCCCGCTTGAAGAGGCTCGCGCTCATCTGAAATTTTGGCTGAGGGTCTTGCGCAAACCGCTTTGCGCCTGTACTATCCTGCGGAACAAGGACAAACCCTATGGCTCTGGTGCCCATCAAGACGGCTTCCACGACGGGATATTGCGATTGCATCCACGGCTGCTATGAATTTGCCAGCCTTCGCGACGAAGACACAGGCAAATCCTTTTGCCCGCGCTGCGCCAAGGAACACTTCGAGATGAACGTCGGCATCGGCCTGCCGCAACCGGCGCCCTCGAAGATCTCCGCGAATACAGGCGCGCCCGCGGCCACTCCCGCGATTCCTCCTCCGGCCGATCCTCCGGGCCGCCTGCGATAGCGGGTCCCCGAGTGAGACTTTCTCCGTGTTCTCTGTGTTCTCTGTGTCCTCTGTGGTGAAGGGTGTATTGCTGCTCACCACAGAGAACACGGAGAAAGAATGCGACGTGGGCCATTCGATGCCTAAGGCCGCGACTTACGACGTCTTCATGGACGGCACCTGCTCCTTCTGCCGCTGGTCGAAAGCGAAGGTCCAGGCGTACGACTCCGCCTCGCGTTTGCGATTCTTGGATTACAACGACCCTGTAGTAGCGCTGCAAGCCCCCTTTCCGCGCGTCGAACTCGGCGGAGAGATGCACGTTCGAACGCCCGACGGCGCCTGGCTCAAGGGATTCGAAGCGTGGCTGGCGCTGATGCGCGTTCTGCCCAAGCTCGCCTGGCTCGGATGGTTCGCCAGCATGCCTCCCATGCGCTGGATGGGCCCCTACGTCTACGCTTTCATCGCCCGGCACCGTTACAGCCTACCCGGAGCGCCCGCGCGCTGTGAGACGGATACCTGCGCGATTCCCGGGCATCGCGCCAAGTGACCCGCGCGCACATCTCGCGTGATACCATATTCGCGCCGTGAAAAATCCTTCCTCCAACCTGGACGATTCGAATTCACGATGACCGCGCCGGCCCGCACATCCACGGAAACGATTCCGCTGCTCGATCTGCGGGCCCAGTTCGAAACCATCGCCCCTGAAATTCGCGCCGCCATCGAAGAGGTGCTGGCCGCGCAGCAGTTCGTCCTCGGCCCGCAAGGAGATGCGCTCGAGCGCGAAATCGCGGAAGCCTGCGGCGCGCGCTACGGCATTGGACTCGCCTCCGGAACGGAAGCCATCGAACTTGGGCTTCATGCTTGCGGCGTGAAGGCCGGAGACGAAGTAATCGTTCCGGCGTTTACTTTTATTGCCACGGGCAGCGCCGTCAGCGCACTGGGCGCTCGCCCGGTGTTTGCGGACATCGAGCCCGCATCGTTCAATCTCGATCCCGACCAAATCGAATCGCGGATCACGCCGCGCACGCGCGCGATCGTGGCTGTCCATTTGTTCGGCCTGGCGGCGGACATGGACCCTATTCTCGCCGTTGCGGAAAAGCACGGCATTCCCGTCATCGAAGACAACGCGCAATCTTTCGGCGCCACCTATCGCGGGCGGAAGACGGGATCGATGGGCCGCCTCGGCTGCCTGAGCTTTTATCCGAGCAAGAATCTGGGCGCGTACGGCGACGCGGGAATGATCGTCACCAGCGATGAAAAGCTCGCCGCGCGTTTGCGTGCGCTGCGCAATCACGGCCAGACGGGCCAATACCTCAGCACCGAACGCGGCTGGAACAGCCGCCTCGACGAATTGCAAGCCGCGATCCTGCGCGTGAAATTGCGCCATATGGCGGATTGGACCGCAAAGCGGCAGGCGCACGCCCAGACGTACAACGCATTGCTGAAGGATGTTCCGGGGATGGTGATCCCGCGCGTACCGCCCGGAAGAGAACACGTCTACTACCTCTACACGATTCGCGTGGAAGGTCGCGCCGGCGGCTATACTCGTTCGAATGAAAAAGGGAACGAAGTGCGCAGCGACCTCGTTCAGCATCGCCTCAAGGAACGCGGCGTCGCCAGCACAGTCTACTACCCGGTTCCGCTGCACTTGCAGCCGCTCTACGCGCTACTGGGAGGCAAGCCCGGGGATTTGCGCGTCAGCGAGCGCGCCTCGCGCGAAGTCCTTTCCATCCCAATCTACCCTGAGCTGACGCAAGAGCAAATCGAGCGCGTCGCGGCGGAAGTGCGCGATGCACTTCCCCACGACAAGTGAAGATTCAAGTTTCGGGGATTATGACCTTGATGTGGGTGGCTTCATCCGCCAATTTTTCACTGGCACAATTTCTTCAGCATTCCGGCCGCGAACCTATGCGGTGGCGGCAACGGCGCGGCGATAGAGCATGAACAACACGCTGAGGAAGAGGACCAGCGCGGGAGTGAGCAAAGCGAGGATGCCGTAATCGAGCGAACGCTGGCCGGACTGGCCTAATGCGGAGGCCGACGTGTAGCAGAGGGCGCAGCCCTGCGCGTAGACTCCGCGCGCCGGAGCTAGAATCGCAAGTAAAGCGGCTAAACCAAATTTCAGGCGCATTCTTTTCCCCTCCAAAAACTTTTGCACCGCCAGTTCCTTCTACCTCAATCAGGGCTACGCTGATCCAGGCTACCTCAATGCGGCCGCATTTGCAGCAGCCGGAACGCCTCCGGATAGAAAAAGATAAACATCATGCAGAGGCAAAAAATCGTCGCCGGGATGAGCAAGAGCACCAGGGAAAATTTCTCGAATTTCAAGTGCATGAACCACGCCATGATCAGGCCGGCCTTGACCACCGACAAGATCACCAGGATGGTTAGCATGAGCGTGGGATTCAACTCCTCGTACGCCAGGAAAACTTCCAGGAAGGTGATCGTCACGAGGCCGATCCAAACGGCGATGTTGGTTCCCACGCTGGCGCCAGCGTGCGCTTCCAAGGCATGTGCTTCGGTGCTCATAGCAGGATTTTCTCCCGATTCGCCGAAATTAGTACTTCACCGACATGAGATAGATCATGGGAAACACAAACATCCAAACCAGGTCAACGAAGTGCCAGTACAAGCCGTTTACTTCGACGTCCTCGGCGGAGAATTTCCCGCGCCCATAGCCAATCGCCACGATCCCCAGGTAAATCACGCCGATCATGACGTGCGTCATGTGCAGGCCGGTGATACCAAAGAACACGGCGCCGAACAGCGGCGTGCCTTCCGGGTTTCCGGTAATGGTGAAATGCTCCTTGAAAATCAAGTTCATCCACTCGGACAAGTGCAGGCCGGTGAAGAGCAATCCACCCACCATGGTGGCCACCATCCACATCACGGTCTTCTTGCGGTCGTTGCGCTGCGAGGCCATCACGGCCATGACCATGGTCAGCGAACTCGCCAGCAGCACCACGGTCATCGTCGTCGAGAAAGCGATCGCCGGAAAAATGGGAAAGGGCCGCGGCCAGTCGGGATTGGTGAGCCGCGAATAGCTATAGGTGATCAGCAGCGCCGAAAACGTCAGCGTGTCGGAGACGATGAACAGCCACATCCCCAACTTTTTCGAGCCGACCGCAAAAGGAGATTTCCCGCCGGACCACGCCGATTCCAGCGCCACCTCGGTTTTCACGTCATGCACGATTCACCGTCCCAGAGTTAGAAGTGCCAGCAAAAAAACCCAAAGCCCATCCATGAAGTGCCAGTAAATCGACGCCAGTTCCGCCGCCGTGGACTGCGAAATCCGCGAACGGCTCCACGGCCGGAACGCGACGTAAAGCAACGCCAAAATTCCGCCGGCCAAGTGCGCGCCGTGCGCGGCGGTCAAAAGATAGAAGAAGCTGCTCGAGGGATTGGTGGCCAGCAACATCCCCGAGGCGGCGAGCTGGCGCCAGGCAATCACTTGCCCGGCCAGGAAGAGCAATCCAAGCCCGGTGGTCACCCACCACCAGGAACGGAACGCTTCGCGCTCGCCGCCCTCCAGCTTCTTCCGCGCCACCACGATGGTGGCGCTGCTTGCGAGCAGTATCGCAGTGTTAAACCAAAGAACCCGAGGCAAGGGCGCGCTCTGCCAGTCCAGACCGAGACCCTTGCGCACAATGTAGGAACTGGCCAGCGCCATGAAGAACATGACGATGGCGGCCAAGCCCAACTGTAACGCCGTGAAATACGCCCGCCGCGGCACCGGCCGGCGAGAGCCGGAGGAATCTCCATCGTCGTCGCCCCCGGCGGGCGGAGGAGTTCCGCCGCCGTGACCGCGGTCTATAATCTCAACATCGTCGACGATTGTTCCGGGCATTTTCTCTACCTCGCAGGCCTATGGAAAACTCATAAACCGATCAGCCTGCGGAAAAAGTAGCACAGCCACTCTTGGCTGTGTGGTTTTCTTAACTCACGCACGGTCAGGCCGCACTAAAAATCCAAAACCACACAGCCAAGAGTGGCTGTGCTACTTAGGCCTTGCGAACCAAATTCGGCGCGAGATGCTGCGGAATGTAATCGTCCGCGGCGCCGGGCACGCTGAATTCATACGGCCCATGATACACGACCGGTTCCAAGCCGCCGAAATTATCGTGCGGCGGCGGCGAAGGAATCGACCATTCCAGCGTCGTCGCATGCCAGGGATTCTCTTCCTTGGCTTCCTTCCCCGCGAACAGGCTCCAAAGGAAATTGAAGAGGAAGATCAGCTGCGCTCCGATCGTAATAAACGCCATGATGCTGATGAACCGGTGCAGCGGCTGGAGCGCTTGCAGGAACGGCCCCGCGGTCATTTCCGAATACCGGCGAGGATTCCCGGCTAGACCCAAAAAGTGCATCGGCATGAAAACGGCGTAGACGCCGATAAACGTGAACCAGAAATGTACCTTGCCGATCCCCTCATTCAAGAATCGGCCGAACATTTTCGGGAACCAGAAATAAAGACCGGCAAACATTCCGAAGATGGCGGCGACGCCCATGATCAAGTGGAAGTGCGCGACGACAAAATAGGCATCATGCAGATACAAGTCCAGCGCGGGCTGCGCCAGGAACAGGCCGGAAAGTCCACCGCTCACGAATAGGGAAACGAAGCCGAGCGCGAACAGCATGGCGCAGTTGAATTGGATCTTGCCGCCCCACAGCGTACCCAGCCAGTTGAATGTTTTAATCGCCGACGGCACGCCGATGGTCATCGTGAGGATGGAGAAAGCAAACGCCGAATAGGGGCTCATGCCGCTGACGAACATGTGATGCCCCCAAACGCAAAAGCCGAGAAACCCGATGCCGCAGACCGCCGCAACCATGGCGCGATAGCCGAACACCGGCTTGCGCGCGAATGTGGCGAGCAGGTGCGACGTTACGCCCATCCCGGGAAGAATGGCGATGTACACCTCGGGATGGCCGAAGAACCAGAACAAGTGCTGCCAGAGAAGCGGCGAGCCGCCCTTGTGCCAGGTGATGACCTGATCCGTGACTACCAGGCCGCCGGGAATGAAAAAGCTCGTGCCGGCCAGACGATCGAGCAGCAGAAGGATGCACGCCGCGAGGAGCACGCCGAACGCCAGCAGTCCAAGAATTGCGGTGACGAGCCAAGTCCAGCACGTCAGCGGCAGCCGTCCAAGCGTCATGCCCTTGGCTCGAAGATCGATCAGCGTGGTGATGAAATTCAGCGCGCCCATCAGCGACGCGCCGCAGAAAATGGCCAGACCCACGATCCACAGCGTTTCTCCCGCGCCTTGCCCGGGGCCGACGATTTCACCGAGCGCGCTCAGCGGCGGGTAAGAGGTCCAGCCGCCGATCGGCGCGCCGCCCGAAACAAAAAACGCGCAGATCATGACCACCAGAGAAACAAACGTGGTCCAGAACGAAAGCATGTTCAGTACGGGAAAGGCCATGTCCGCCGCGCCGATCTGGATCGGCAGAAAATAGTTGCCGAAGCCGGACTGCGGCGCCGTGGTGAGCACCATGAAGACCATGATCGTACCATGCATGGTCATCAGCGCCAGATATTGCTCCGGCGTCATCTGGCCGCCACGGAAAATGGCGAAGTGCGCGGCCGGCCAGCCCAGGTGCAAGCGCATCAACAAAGAAAGCGCCATGCCGACGAACACCGAGAACAAGGCCAGGCACAGGTACTGAATGCCGATCACCTTATGATCGATGCTGAACACATATTTCCGAATGAAACCGGACGGTGGGTGGTGCGGGCCGTGTCCGCCGCCGTTTTCGTGTGTCACCATTGCGCCTCTCCTCGGGTGATTCGTGGGACAGGCTTCAGCCTGTCGCCTTTCTGATGCCCCTCAGCAAGATCAAATGCTTCTCAGCACATTTAAATGATATTCAGCAAATTCAAACCCGACAGGCTGAAGCCCGTCCTACTGATT
>Ga0335078_10015347_pt1 | contig 11369 bp, 13 predicted proteins | sample Lox_Sample_32_FD_206711 | JGI IMG/M metagenome (GOLD analysis project Ga0335078, IMG submission 206711) | Soil microbial communities from Loxahatchee National Wildlife Refuge, Florida, United States - Lox_Sample_3.2 | ecosystem: Environmental > Terrestrial > Soil > Wetlands | place: USA...
TCGCCCGGCAGGTCCATCCCGGCGACGGCCTCGCGGAAAAGGCTTCTCGCCGCGCTCGCGCAGGTCGCATCGAGCGGCAGCGGCCGCGCGAAGCAGCCTCCGCTGCGCACGCTTGCCTCTGCCACAGGCTCCTCGGTGCCGCATGCCTGCGCTACAGGTGCCGCCATGAAGCCACGGTCGGCGGCGGACTGGCCGGCTGCGCCGCAGCGGTCCGGCCCGCCGTCGGCGGGCGACGGTAGCATGTTCCTCCCGCCTTTCGGACTCGGACATCTGTGAAACACAGATTATGAGTCGGGTACGAACTTACGCAATGGTAACGAACGAAAAAGACGGGACCAATAGCCTGATCTCCGGCTAGCGCGGCGATAGTGACGGAAGCATGGCCTTGTGGCAACAACGAACGGGCGGCATGTTGTAGTCAGTGGCCGGTCCTGCAGGTAACGTCACTCTCGCGGCGGGCCAGACCTTGACCAGGCATGGCCGCCGGGCCTCGAGACAGGCTGAGTACGTGAAGAATCCCCGGGGGGAGAGCCCGGGGATTCTTCACGTGCGGGGGATGCGGTCAGCTCTCGCGGCGAGAGCCGGCGTCGTACCGGCCGTTCCGCGCATCGGCAAGGAAGGCGGCGAACGCCGGCCGGCCGACAACATGGGCCCCTGCCTCGGGGCGCTTGCTGTCTCTGACAGCGACCACGCCGGGCAGGTTGGCTGCGATCTCGACGCAGCCGCCGTTGTGCGAACTGAGGCTGGCCTTCCGCCAGACGGCTCGAGACAGGTCGTGCATGTTCACTCCAGTTGTTCTGCGAGTTCCTTGAGGTACGCCATGGTGTCAGTGGACACTAGCGACCCATCACTGGCACGGGCGAAGTCATGAACGTAGTTGGCCACCTCTTCCGGCTTGCTCACCTCCTGAATCGTCACGTCGTTCTCCAGGTAGACCAGACTCGGCTCTTCGTCCGGCAGGTCGAGGATGTCGACCATCGAGTGCACGCCCCGGGGAGGACCATCGACGAAGCGCTGGATACGCAGCTCGATGTTGGCGCGGCCACCCATGTCGATCAGATGCTCGATCTGCTCACGGCGGTCCGTCTTCGCCCCCCACCGGTACATCAGCGACGCCTCGGTGATCACTGCCATGAGCTTCGGCGCGGTGCCGTCGACGCGATCGAGGATCTGCTGCCGCCGCAACCTCGCTTCCATGGCCAGCCGCTGCCAGGCCGGAGGTCGCGAGCCGGCGCGCCAGAGCGCCTCCATGTACTCCCGCGTCTGCAGCAGCCCCGGCAAGATCAGCGGCATGAAGACCCGGATCCGGACGGCGTCGTTCTCGAAGCCGGGGAACTCGTTCTCGAACACGTCCGAGTAATCGCGCCACCATGGCTTGACCCGCGCCCGCAAGGCGAGTTCCTCGATTTCCTCGCGCAGCGAGTCGCCGGCCCCATAGACCCGAAGCAGGTCCCTGATGTCGCTCATCTCGGGACGCTTCCAGTGGTTGGCCTCGAACCGCCCCACCTTGCCCCGGCCCCAGTCCAGCAGGTCGCAGACGTTGTTCGCGGTGTACCCCGACGCGCGCCGCAAGTCCATCAGGCGGCGAGCCAGCCGCCGCTTCGCGACGGTTGCCCCGTAGGCGTCGTCGCTCATCGGCGATTGCCTCCTTGACAGGACGTCTCGTTCAGCATAGCGCTACTTAACTTGTGAATCACAAACGTTGAGATGATCGGGTATGCGTCGGTTGGGTATCGGTTGGATATCGGTCTCGCCAGCCGCGGGCGAAGTACCCGGGGAATGGCGGGGACGGCGGTCAGGCACCAGCGTCATCGAACTCACCGCCCCGCACCCCGTCGAGAAAGCACTCCCACTCGTTGCGGTCGTAGACGAGCACCCGGCCCTCGGCGTCGCCCGACACACGCATCAGCACCCACTTCACGCCACCCTGGGCGTCGCCGACGAACGCGACCTCGATCGCCCCGTCCCCGTCGCCGGACCGCTGCCAGTCCAGCGCGGCGACATCGACGCCGAGCCCGGTAACGGTCGGCTTGACGCTTGCCTTGGTCATCTTGCCTCCGCAGGCGCGAGCAGGTGGGTCAGGGGCGGCGCGCCACGCCGCAGTAAACTCCGCGCGAGCTGTCATCGTCCGCCAGATCCGGGTCTTCGGCGCCCCACAGGCTCACGTAGGTGATCGCCGGATCCGCGTCCTGGTAGGGGGATACTAGTTCGAGCCCGTAGAAGAACCGCTCGATTTCGGCTTTCGTTCGGAAGTGGACGCTGGACTGCGACTTCGCGTAGGTGTTCACGCCCGCCTGGATCTGGTGCGGCGGAATCTTGTCGTGGGTTCCGTGGGACAGCGCCAGGTAGCTTCCCGGCGCCATGGCAGCCATGTAGCGCGCCACCAGGCCCCACGGGTCCGACTCGTCGGCCACGAAGTGCACGACCGCGGTCATCAGCACTCCGGTCGGCTCGGCCAGGTCGATCATCTCGCGTAGCCCGTCATGGCTAAGAACGGAATCGGGATCACGAAGGTCAGCCGTGATCACCACGGTCGTGCCGTCCCTGGCCAGCAGCGGCGCGGAGTGGGCCGCCACCGCCGGGTCGTTGTCGACGTACACCACTTTCGCGTCCGGGGTCACCCGGTGCACGGTCTCGTGGGTGTTGTTCTGCGTAGGCAGCCCGGACCCGATGTCGATGAACTGCCGGATCCCGTGCCTGGCCATCCATGCCGCGGCCCGCCCGTGAAAACCGCGGTTTGCCCACATCGCGTCGGCAATGTCAGGGACCTGGGCCCGGAGCTTCTCCGCGGCTTCCCGGTCAACCGGGAGGTTGTTCGTGCCGCCCAGGAAGTAGTCATACAGCCGCGCCGCGCTCGGCTTAGTCGCGTCCGCGCCCGGTCGTTGCTGGTCTGCCTCGGTCATATGCTGCCTCCGGGAAATAATAGGTAATACCGGTCAGGGACGGCGCGCGACCCCACAGTAGAGCGCCCGCGACCCCTCGCTGTCGGCGAGGTCCGGGTCGGCGGCGCCCCACAGGCCCACGTAGGTCACAGCGCAGTCCCCGCCCGGGTAGGGCGGCACCAGTTCCAGCCCGCCGAAGAACCGCTCCACCTCGGCCCTGGAACGCAGGTACGCGTGCTCGGTGGCCTTCGCGTAGGTGTCCAGGCCCGCCTGGACGAACCGCGGCGGAAGGTTCTCGTAGGTGGCGTGGGACAGCGCCAGGTAGCTGCCGGGCGCCACGGCGGCCATGCAGCGGGCCACCAGGCCCCACGGGTCCGACTCGTCGGCCACGAAGTGCACGACCGCGGTCATCAGCACCCCGGCCGGCTCGGCGAAGTCGATCAGCCCGCGCAGCCGCGGATGATCGAGCAGCGCTCCGGGATCGCGCAGGTCAGCTGTGATTACCGCCGTCGTCCCGTCCCCGGCCAGGAGCGCCCCGGCGTGAGCCGCCACCACGGGGTCGTTGTCGACGTACACCACCCTCGCGCCGGGCACGACCCGGTGCACCGCCTCGTGGGTGTTGTTCTGCGTCGGCAGCCCCGACCCGATGTCGATGAACTGCCGGATCCCGTGCTCGGCCATCCACAACGCCGCCCGCCCGTGAAAACCGCGATTCGCCCACATCGCGTCGACGACGTCGGGGGCCTGGGCCCGGAGCTTCTCCGCGGCTTCCCGGTCTACCGGGAGGTAGTTCGCGCCGCCCAGGAAGTAGTCATAGAGCCGGGCCGGGCTCGGCCTGGTCGGGTCCACGCCTTCGGCGATGCCTCCGGACATGCCTGAAGCGCCTTCGGCCGAGGGGACGTCATGGGCCTGTGTCACATCGCCTCCGTGGCCCCCCTTTCATAGTTTGGCACGCTCCGTCCGATGGACAAGACGCGATGAATGGGCCTTGCCGCTATGGTTCTCACCATTTGCGCCGACCCCGGCAATGGCGCGACGGCCGTCAGGAAACGTAGGCGCCGCGGCGGAAGCAAGACTTCAAATGATCATCCACCATGCCGCAGGCCTGCATGGTGGCGTAGGCGGTCACCGGGCCGGTGAAGGAGAACCCGTGCCGCCTGAGTTCCCCGGAGAGCGCCTTTGAACCGGGCGTCCAGGCCGGAACGTCGGCCAGGGTCAGGGGAGCGCGATCCTGGCCGCCGGCGTAGTTCCACACCAGCGCCGCAAGCCCGCCAGACAGCGTGCGCGCGGCCCGGGCGTTGCCGATCACCGCCTCGATCTTGGCGCGGTTCCGCACGATGCCGGCATCGCCGAGCAGCCGCCTGGCTTCCTCCGGCCCGTAGCCGGCCACAGCCTCGATATCGAATCCCGCGAACGCGCGGCGAAAGCCCTCCCGCTTGCGCAGGATGGTCAGCCAGGACAGTCCAGACTGGAATGCCTCCAGGCAGAGCCGCTCGAATATGCCCGTGTCGTCGCGCACCGGGCGGCCCCACTCCTCGTCGTGATAGGCGAGGTACTCGGCGGCGCCCAGGCTCCACGGACAGCGCAGCACTCCGTCGGGCCCGGGCTGCGCGCCCTGAGCGGGCGCGCTCACGGCCGCCCCCCGTGACCGGTCTCCGGGCGCTCACCGTAATCTGGCAGCGCCGACGGGCTGGGCCGGTCCCACGCTGACCATGGCCGGGCCCGCCCGGCCGTGCCCGGCTCGGCCTGATCACGCTTCCCCGCCTTGCCCGACTGCATCTCGGCGAGCTGGCTGCGCAGCGAAGCGATCTCGACGTCGCGCTCGGTCACCGTCCGCGCGATCATGTCCAGGGCCTCATCGGTAGCCCGCTTGTCGTACCCCCACAGTGCTGCGGGCGGGCGCAGCAACGCCACGTCCGCGGCGGTCACTATGTCGGTATCCATCGGCCGGACGTCGGCAGCGGGCCGCGCCAGTTCCCCGCCGCGGCCCATGGCGACGACGGTCACGCCGCCGAGGATGGCGGCGGCGGCCATGAGCACCACGGGCAGCACGACGGGCACAAAGGAATCGTGCCACGCCCGGCACCGGGTTGGGGTGTCCGGAAGGCCTGGATCATGTGGCCGGGCCGCGGCGGCCCGATCCGTCGTTACGGTGCGCCTCCCTGATGGTCGCAACCACCTCGCCTGGATCGTCGGCAATCCGGAAAAGGTCGGGATCGGCGGCCGAGATCTTGCCCTGGGCCAGCAGCGTCTGATGAATCCAGCAGACGAGGCCCGACCAGTACTCGCTGTCGACCAGGACGATGGGGAACTTCGTGATCTTGCCCGTCTGGACCAGCGTCAGTGCCTCGAAGAGCTCGTCCAGCGTGCCGAATCCGCCCGGCAGCACCACGAAAGCCTGCGAGTACTTGATGAACACTGTCTTGCGGACGAAGAAATACCTGAACTCCAGCCCTATCTCTACGTATTCGTTCAGGCGCTGCTCCAGCGGGAGCTCGATACCCAGGCCGACCGACACGCCGTTGGCACTCACCGCGCCCTTGTTGGCCGCCTCCATGATCCCGGGACCGCCCCCGGTGATCACCGCGTAGCCGGCCCTTGCCAGGCCGGCGCCGATCTGCTCCGCGCGAGCGTAGTCCGCCGTTCCCGGCCCGGCTCGCGCGGACCCGAAAACGCTCACCGCGGGGCCGAGCTCGGACAGCAGCCCGAAGCCCTCGACGAACTCCGCCTGGATCCGCAGCACCCGCCACGGGTCGGTATGCACCCAGTCGCTGGGCCCGCGCCGGTCCAGCAGGCGCTGATCGGTGGTGGTCTTCGGGATGTGCTTGCCGCGCAATGTGGCCGGTCCCTGCCGGCGCAGGCGACGGTACTGCTCTGATGGCACGCTCACGATCCCATAACGTAGCCGCGTTCGTCCGCGGGGGCGCACGCGCGGGCGCTCCCCTAGTCGCTAGGCAGACCGGAGTGGCCGCAGGCGATGCGTTCTGGACCTATCTGTTCGGCTGGAGGGGGCCGGCAGCGGGTAACTTCGGTGATGTGCCGGTAACACGCCTTAAGCGTCGCGCAATCTCGGGCGTCAGCCTGCTGATCGCGGTGCTGGTGGTGCTGGGGTGGTACCTGGCGTTCCAGCGGGTCGCTCCGCTGCTGCGGGGAAGCGAGTGCACGGCCGCGGGCGACGGCCAGGAGATCCCCATGCAAGCCGGGCAAGCCGGCATCGCCGCCACGATCGCCGGCGTCGCGCAGCGGGAGGCGCTGCCCGCGAGGGCGGTCACCGTCGCCTACGCGGCCGCGATGCAGGAGTCGAAGCTGCAGAACCTGGCCTACGGGGACCGGGACTCGGTAGGGGTCTTCCAGCAGCGCCCCTCGGAGGGCTGGGGGAAGCGCAGCCAGCTCGAGAATCCGGTGTATGCGACGACGAGATTCTTCAGCGCCCTCGTCAAGGTTCCCGGCTACCGGCAGATGCCCGTCTACCAGGCCGCGCAGGCCGTGCAGCACAGCGCCGACGGCAGTGCGTACCAGCAGTACCAGCAACTGGCCGCGCGGATGACCGCGGCGTTCACCGGGCAGGCCCCCCACGCCGTCTGGTGCTCGTACAGCGCGAAGATCAGCGGGACGGCCCTCGTCACCGCCGCCAGCGTGGAGCTGACGCAGACGTTCGGGCCGCATGCTATCCGGGCGACGGCGGACCCCGGACTGATCGTGCATGCCGGGCGCGCCAGGCAGGGCTGGGCGATGGCGGCATGGATGGTGTCGCACGCTCAGCAGTTCCGGATAAGTGACGTACGCTACGCGGGCTACCAATGGACAGCGGCTGACGGCACGCGAGGATGGGCTCGCACAGGTTCTTCGCCGGCTCCGCCGGGGAGCCTCGAGGTTGGCTGATAACCTGCGACCCTGGGGACGGATAAGGAGTGATCAAGTGACCTACGTCATCACCCAGTCGTGCGTTGATTTGTTGGACAAGACATGTATCGAGGAATGTCCCGTGGATTGCATCTACGAGGGCGAGCGCATGCTGTACATACACCCCGACGAATGTGTTGACTGCGGTGCCTGCGAGCCGGTCTGCCCGGTGGAGGCGATCTACTACGAGGATGACGTGCCGAGCCAGTGGAAGGACTTCTACCGGGTCAACGTCGAGTTCTTCGAGGACGTCGGCTCGCCCGGCGGCGCGTCCAAGGTTGGCAAGATCCGCAAGGACCACCCGGTGGTGGCGTCGCTGCCCCCGCAGCCGCACTGATCCACCTGGCTGGGGGACGCCTTGGGTTCGGGAACGCCGACGATAGCTGCGAGGCTACCCCGGTTCCCCTGGGATGCGCTGGAGCCCTACAGGGCCAGGGCTCTAGCACATCCCGACGGTATCATCGACCTGTCGGTAGGCACTCCGGTTGACCCTGTTCCGGCTGTAGCGCGCGATGCGCTGGCGGCTGCCTCGGACGCTCCGGGCTACCCGGCGACCGCTGGCACCCGAGCGCTGCGGCGGGCAGCGGCCGCGTGGCTGGCGCGCAGGCACCAGGTGTCGGTGGACCCGGATGCCGTGCTGCCCGTGATCGGGACCAAGGAGCTGATCGCCGGCTTGCCTGCGATGCTCGGCTGCGGCACGGGTGACGTGGTAGTTCATCCCGACCTCGCATACCCGACCTACGACATCGGCGCGAGGCTGGCCGGCGCCCAGTCGGTTGCCGCCGACGGGCCGGCCGGCCTCGGTCCCGAGCCGGTGCGGCTGTGGTGGCTGAACTCGCCGTCCAACCCGACCGGACGAGTGCTGCCTGCCGGGCACCTCAGGAAGGTGACGGCATGGGCGCGCGAGCGCGGCACAGTGGTCGCGTCGGACGAGTGCTATATCGAGCTGGGCTGGGAAGCCCGGCCCGTCTCAGTGCTCCACCCGGACGTCTGCGGCGGGTCGCACGAGGGCCTGCTGGCGGTGCACTCGCTGTCCAAGCGGTCCACCATGGCCGGGTACCGGGCAGGCTTCGTCACCGGCGACCCGGTACTCGTCGCCGAGTTGCTGGAGATCCGCAAGCATGCCGGGATGATCATGCCCGAGCCGGTCCAGGCGGCCGCGGCAGCCGCGCTCAGCGACGATGAGCACGCCGATTCCCAGCGGGCCAGATACGCTCACCGCCGGGCCGTGCTCCGCCCTGCCCTGGCGGCGGCTGGCTGGGCCACGGCACACTCGCAGGCCGGCCTCTACCTGTGGGCCGCACATCCCGATCGTGACTGCTGGGAATCGGTGGCCGTGCTGGCCGGGGCCGGCATCCTGGTCGCGCCCGGCTCGTTCTACGGCCCCGCGGGCGCGCGGCACATCCGGGTAGCCCTGACCGCCACCGACGAGCGGATCGCCGCGGCCGCCAGCCGCCTGGCCGCGGCGGCCTGAACGGGAGGCTGCGCGCCGCCGGCGGAGATGGCTCATCTCACTGGCCGCAGTTCGTAGGCTGGTCGGGTGTTCCGGCTCTACGACACCAGGACCAAGCACGTCGAGGCGATCAAGCCCGGGCGCGGGGGGCTGCTGCGGATGTTCACCTGCGGCCCGGCCGGGTACCGGGATGCCCACGTCGGCGACCTGCGCTCCTATCTGCTCGCCGACCTGATCCGGCGGAACGCCGAGCACCGGCACCGGCTCACCGTCCTGGCCTGCCAGAACATCTCCGACGTGGGACGCCTCGCCCGTTCCCGCGAGGAAGCGTTCCGCGCCGACTGCTCCGCGCTGAACCTTCACCCGCCCCAGCACTCGCCCCGCACGTCGGAGGGGATCGGCCTGATGACCGGCATGATCTCCAGCCTGATCGAGGCAGGGCACGCGTACCGGGCACCCGGAGGCTGCGTGTACTTCGACGCGAGGTCCTTCCCAGGGTACGGCGAGCTTTCCGGCAATAGCGGCACCGGGCGTTCCGGCAGCGGCGGCACCCAGATGCGGCCCGAAAGCGGCGAGCCGGCGGGAAGGCGCTTTCGGGCCGACTGGGCGCTCTGGGAGGGCGCGCCGGCGGGCCGCCAGCCTGCCTGGCCTGCCCCGTGGGGCGCCGGCCTGCCCGGGTGGCCCACCGAATGCTCAGCGCTGTCCCTGCATTATCTCGGGGATGCCATCGACTTGCACGCCGGCGGCGTCGACCTGTGCTTCCCGCACCACGAGGACGAGCGCGCCCAGTCGAACTCGCTGGCCGGGCATGAGGTGGTCCGCCAGTGGGTGCACGGCGGGCAGGTGCTCTTCGGCGGCCGCAGGATGGCCGGGCCCGCCGGGAACATGGTGCTCCTGTCCGACCTGACTGACCGCGGGCTCGACCCGCTCGCGCTGCGGCTGGCCTTTCTCGAGCACCGCTACCGGCAGCAGGTGAACCTTGGCTGGGACACCCTGAGCGCCGCGGACCGGGCGCTGCGCCGGTGGCGGCAGCTGGTGGCTGAGTGGGCCTGCTCGCCGAGCAAGCCGATGACGGCGGCCGCGGAAGTCGCCGAGGCGTTTGACGCCGACCTGGACACGCCGGCGGCGCTGCGGGTCCTGCGCGGGCTGGAGAACGACCCGCAGATCGCGCCGGGCTCGAAGTTCGAGTCGTTCGCCCACGCCGACCAGCTGCTCGGCCTCGACCTGGCCCGAGAAGTCGGCCGATAGGCGCGGAAGCAGGCGCCGCCGCTTTGCGCAACGATTCGCCGGCTTGCGGGCAAAGGACGCAACAGATCATCGTCAGCGCACATAGGTTGCCTCTGCTGTGTACTGCCCCCGGCTCCTACGCTGGAGATCCGCCTAGATCATCAGCCGATCGGAGCCGCATGACCGAGACGGATGGCACCCGGTCCCGCCGCACCCCGCGCGCCAGGACCTACCTGATGTGCCCGCCCGATTACTTCACGGTCGAATATTCCATCAACCCGTGGATGAACCCTGATTCGCCGCCCGATGCCGCCCTCGCGATGCGCCAGTGGCAGCAACTGCGGGAGACCTTCGGCCACCTCGGCCACTCGGTGCGCATCATCGACCCCGTGCCCGGCCTTCCGGACATGGTCTTCGCGGCCAACGGCGCCACTGTGATCGGCGGCAAGGTCCTCGGGGCGTCCTTCCGGCACGCTCAGCGGGCAGCCGAAGGGGCCGCCTACCTCACCTGGCTTTCGCGCAGCGGCTACCCAGCCGCTGCGCCGGGCGGCGTGAACGAGGGCGAGGGGGACATCGTCTTCGCCGAGCACGCGATCCTGGCCGGGTACGGTTACCGCACCGACGCGGGGGTAGCCAGCGAGCTGGAGGCATGGTTCGGCCTGCCTGTGCTCAGCCTCCGGCTGGTGGACCCGCGGTTCTACCACCTGGACACCGCGCTGTGCGTCCTGGACGCCCACACCGCCGCCTACTACCCGGCGGCGTTCGACGACGCCGGGCGGGCGGAGCTGGCGAGTCATTTCGCGGAGCTGATCGAGGCGAAGGACGAGGACGCCGAAGTGCTGGGCCTGAACGCGGTCAGCGACGGACGCCACGTCGTGCTGCCTGAGCAGGCAGCCGGCCTGGCGGCCCAGCTAGCCGACAGGGGTTTCCAGCCGGTCGGGGTGGACATGTCGGAGTTCCGCAAGGCCGGAGGCGGGCCGAAATGCTGCGCGCTGGAACTCCGGTAGCAGCAGCGGGGTAAGAGTGCCGTAGGAGCTTTGGGTGAAGACCGACGCCACGAGGAGCTGGACATGGCAGGCAGTGACGGCACACCGACGTCCCAGCGGCTACTTGCCCAGGCCGCGCGCCACGGCGCGCACAACTACCACCCGCTGCCGGTCGTGATCGCCGAAGCCGAGGGCGCCTGGGTGACGGACGTCGACGGCCGACGCTACCTGGACCTGCTCGCCGCGTACTCGGCGTTGAACTTCGGGCACCGGCATCCCCGCCTCGTGGCCGCGGCGCGGCGGCAGCTTGACCGGGTGACCCTGGTCAGCCGGGCGTTCGAGCATGACCAGTTCGGCCCGTTCTGCGCCGAACTGGCGGCTCTGGCCGGCATGCAGATGGTGCTGCCGATGAATACCGGCGCCGAGGCGGTGGAGACGGCGATCAAGACCGCCCGCAAGTGGGGCTACGAGGTCAAGGGCGTACCCGACCACCAGGCGGTGATCGTGGCCTTCGCCGGCAACTTCCACGGGCGCACCACGACGATCATCAGCTTTTCCACGGACGAACAGTCCCGTGCCTCATTCGGGCCGTATACGCCCGGGTTCACCGTCGTGCCCTACGGTGACCTTGACGCGCTGGCCGCCGTCGTCGATGACCGCGTGGTCGGCGTGCTCGTCGAGCCGATCCAGGGCGAGGCCGGCGTGCTCGTGCCGCCACCCGGGTTCCTGGCCGGGGTACGCGAGATCTGCTCCGCGCACGGAGCACTCATGATCGCGGACGAGATCCAGTCGGGGCTCGGCCGGACCGGCACCACGTTCGCCTGCGAGGACGAGGATGTCGTCCCGGACATGTACCTGCTCGGCAAGGCGCTCGGCGGCGGCATCGTCCCGCTGTCCGCCGTGGTCTCCTCGGCCGAG
>Ga0335078_10015349_pt1 | contig 11369 bp, 8 predicted proteins | sample Lox_Sample_32_FD_206711 | JGI IMG/M metagenome (GOLD analysis project Ga0335078, IMG submission 206711) | Soil microbial communities from Loxahatchee National Wildlife Refuge, Florida, United States - Lox_Sample_3.2 | ecosystem: Environmental > Terrestrial > Soil > Wetlands | place: USA: Florida...
CCCAGATCCTGATCGTGGGCGGGGCGATCACCAAGAGCCCGAACATCGTCGAAGCGACCGAGCGGATCCGGGACGCGATCCGAACCCAGAAGGAGGTCGTGACCGAGCACTTCCGTCGGTACAGCGGGGGCGACCTCCGCGCGGCCTTCCTGCGCGTCTCGAGCCCGAACGTGACGGACGCGATGATGCGCCAGGGCGCGATGCACGGAATTCTGCCCCGACTGAAGGAGCCGACCGTCCGGATGGTCGGTCCGGCGGTGACGGTCGTGACCCGGGACGGCGATTGGGCGAAACCGGTCGAGGCGATCGACCGGGCCGGGCCCGGCGACGTGATCGTCGTCGACGCCGGAGGCGGTACGACCGCGGTCTGGGGCGAGCTCGCGAGCTGGTCGGCCCACGGCCGCCAGGTCGCCGGGGTCGTCATCGACGGGGCGATCCGGGACCTCGACACGATCCTCGAGATCGGGTTTCCGGCGTTCAGCCGGTCGGTGAGCCCGAACGCGGGCGAGCCGAAGGGGCACGGGGAGATCGGCGTCGAGGTCGTCGTCGGCGGCCAGCGCGTGCGACCCGGAGATTGGATCGTGGGCGACGTGAGCGGGCTGGTCGTCGTGCCGCGCGAGCGGGCCCCGGAGATCGCGAACCGGTCGCTCGACGTGCTCGAGCATGAGAACCGGGTCCGGGAAGAGATCCGCCGTGGTTCCACGCTGAGCGCGGTCCAAAAGCTGGAACGCTGGGAGCGCGTTGGGTGACCCCGTAGGTCGGAGCGCGGCCGTCGCGCAGCCTAGTCGACCGCGAGCGCCCGCACCAATTGCGACTCGACCCACAGCGCGTCCGCCATCGATCGCATCCGCTCTCGTTGGTGCCGGTTGGGACCCGTCCAACGAAGGGTCCACGGGATCGGATACTCGACGTCCCAAAGGACCAGCCCCTCGGGTTCGGCCATCGGCAGCGTGAGGCGCTCCTCTCCGCGGAGCGCCGCCTCAATCCGGGAGAGCGCGATGCGGCCGGCGTCATACTCTCGCAGGGTCCCCACGATCTTCCGGACCATTCCCCACACGAACGACGGCGCCCGAACCTCCACCACGATGCCGCCGTCCGTGACGGCCACGGTCACCGATTCCAGGCTCCGTTCGACCGGGGTTCCCGCGGGCAGCCCCCGTCCGAACGACCGGACGTCGATCGTTCCGCGGAACAGTCGGGCCGCCCGCTCCCAACGGTCGGGGTCGTGCTCGCCGAGGGGCTCGAAGTAGCGGTAGGTCCTGCGGACCGCGCGTCGCGCTCGGAACTCGGCCGGAACCAGCGCGGCCGCGGTGCAGGTGATCTCGGTGGAGATCCCGTTCAGCGACCGAAGCAGCACCTCGCTCGCAAGCTCCGTGTCAAAGGCGAAGGCGTTCGCCCGTGCGCTCACTCCCCGGTCCGTTCGACTGGCGACCTCGAGACGGGCGGAGTCCGCCGAGGGCACGACCCGCAGGTGCACGAGGCCCCGCCGGAGCTCCCCCTCGACCGTCCGGCGACCCGGCTGCCGCGCCCAGCCACCGAACGCACGACCATCGTACCCGAATCGGACGAGCCACCGCGCCACAGGATCCCGTTTGGAGGACCGACCAGGAGCGACGGCGGCGAAGAAATTTGCTTGACAACCACTCTCAGATAGACCACTATTGTCGACTATATACTCTACGTCAGATTACTATAAACCCCCTCGCAAAGTTGGCTCGACCGATGTCAACCGGGATTCCGAGCGGTTTCCCCGCCGGACGCCTCGTCGGGAGTTGACGTCACCATGAAGGTCCGTGAAAAAACGGCAGGAGAACAATGAGCAGTACCCAAGCAGGAACGAATACGCCACCCGGGAGCGACTCGGATTCGACGATGATGCGGCGAAAGAAAGGGGGCGGTCGCGGGGTCATGATCGCGGTAGTCGCGGTCGTTGTCGTGATCATCCTCATCTTGGTCGGTGGATACGCGGCGGGATGGTTCAAGACCTCGACCGGTTCCGGCGGCACCGGTTCCGGCGGCTGTAAGTCGCCGACCCCCGCCACGCTCAGCGGCGCGGGCTCGACCCTCGTGGCGCCCCTGATGTTCCAGTGGTCCGCGGTCTACACCTCGAGCACCGTAGGGTACTCGTCCGTAGGTAGCGGCGCGGGCATCAGCGACATCACGTCGAAGACGGTCGACTACGGCGCATCGGACGCTCCCCTCAACCCGCCGCAGCGGACGGCCATCCCATCCCCCGGCGTCGTGACGATTCCGGAGTCGATCGGGGCCGCCGTGCCGATCTACAACCTGCCCGGCATCAGCGGGCACCTGCGGTTCACCGGTCAGGTCCTCGCGGCGATCTACCTCGGCGACATGACGAACTGGAACAACAGCGCCCTCCAGACGATCAATCCGGGCGTCACGCTGCCGAACGCGAACATCGTCGTGGTCCACCGGTCGGACGGAAGCGGGACGACGTTTGCCTGGTCGAGCTTCCTCGCGGCCGCCAACGCGACCTGGAAGACCACCTACGGCCACTCCACGACCATCAACTGGCCCGTGGGGATCGGTGCGAAGGGTAACGCGGGCGTCACGGAGACGGTACAGGTCACCTCGGATGCGATCGGCTACGTCGACATCAACTACGCGCTCACCAACGGGGTCGCCTTTGGAGCGGTCCAGAACCCCTCGGGCAACTACATCGTCGCGAACATCACCAACATCGCTTCGGCGGTCAAGGACGCGAACGTCGTCTTCCCGTCCCCCACCGGCGACTGGTACAACGTGACGGTCGAGAACGCCCCCGGTGCGCAGGACTATCCCATCGCGACGTACACCTATCTGTTCGTCTACACGGACCTTGGAAAGGCCTACGGGTCGTCCATGTCCTTGTCGACCGCGGAGAACCTGGTGAACTTCCTGCTGTGGATCGTCGGACCGACGGGTCAGTCGTACGCCGCCCCCTTGTACTACGTCCCCCTCTCCCCCGCGACGGTGACGTACGATACCACGACCATCGACTCGATCACCTACAACGGCGCAGCGATTACCACCTGCGTCCCGAGCTAGCGAAGATCGGCCCCACGACCACAGGCACCCTCGGGGAGGAGCGCGACGATGACCCGAGGTAACCCCTTCCGCCCTTCTTCTTCCCGTCGAACGCTCCGGGCGCCCCGCATCGGCGACCGAATCTTCTTTGTCCTGACCTTGATCGGTGCGCTCGGCGTCGTCGCCGTCCTCATCGCGGTCGTAGCTGCCCTGTTCCACGGCGCGCAGCCGGCGCTCCAGCAGTACGGCTTCTCTCCGGTGTTCGGACGGATCTGGAATCCCAGCGACTACGTCTACGGCTTCGTCCCGTTCATCCTGGGAACCCTGGTCACGAGCACCATCGCACTCCTCATCTCCGTCCCGCTCTCGCTGGGAGCGGCGATCTTCCTCACCCAGCACGCGCCCCTCTGGCTGCGGGAGCCGGTCGCGCAAGTGATCCAGCTGCTCGCGGCGATCCCCTCGGTGGTCTACGGCCTCTGGGGCCTGATCATCATCACACCCCTCATGGCGGCGGACGTGAACCCGGCCCTCGCGTCGTACCTGGGCTGGACGGGCCTGTTCGGCGGCCCGACCAACTACGGGGAGAACCTGCTGACCGCGAGCATCGTGCTATCGATCATGACGGTCCCGACGATCACCGCGTTCAGCCGGGACGCCATGGAGGCGGTTCCGCGCAGCCAGAAGGAGGCGGCGATCAGCCTCGGCGCCACGCACTGGGAAGTGACCCGCCGCTCCATCGTCCCGTACGCCCGCAGCGGCATTGTGGCCGGCATCGTGCTCGGTCTCGGCCGCGCGCTCGGTGAAACGATGGCCGTCACGATGACGATCGGGAACCGGAACGCGATCCCGACGTCCCTTCTCAGTCCCGCGCAGTCGATCCCCAGTCTGATCGCCACCGATTATTTCGAGGCCATCACTCCGAACGAGATCCCCGCCCTCTTCGAGATGGCCCTCATCCTGCTGCTGATCACGCTGGCCGTCAACATCGGAGCGCGGGCGATCCTCGCGCGCCTCGCCCTGGGATCGGGAGTGGGGGCCGAATGAGCGCGCGGACGCGTCACGCGACCCGGCGGAAGCTCTTCAGCCACGCGATGACCGTCCTGACGGGGCTCGCGGTCGTCATCGTGATGATCCCCCTCTTCTGGATCATCTACGAGTGCGTGCTGCTCGGCGGGTCGCATCTCACGCTCGGGTACTTCACCCAGGGGACGCCGCCCCCGTGCTCGCCGATCGAGTGCAAGGCGGGCGGGGGTCTCCAGCTGATGCAGGGGACGTTCATCGTCGTGGGCCTCGCCTCGCTCTATGCCGTACCGGTCGGGATCGCCGGAGCGATCTTCGCGGTGGAGTACGGCGGGCAGCGGGCCTGGGCGCGCGCGTTCAGCTTCGCGGCCGACGTGCTCTCGGGAGTGCCGTCGATCGTGGTCGGGATGTTCATCTACGTCGTGATCTTCTACTACGACCCCCAGATCGTCTTCAGCGTCACCTCCGGGTCGCTCGCCTTAGGAGCGATCATGTTGCCCATCGTGATGCGGGCGACCGAGGAGGCGCTGCGCACGGTGCCGCACTCGGTGCGGGAGGCCGCGCTCGCCCTCGGGATGTCCCGATGGAAGATCTCGCTCCGGATCGTCCTATTGTCGGCGCTTCCGGGGGTCCTGACGGGAGTACTGCTCGCGGTCTCCCGCGCGGTCGGCGAAGCCGCCCCGCTGCTCCTCCTGGACAATACCAACCTGGGCTTTACCGGGACCAACAATCCGGCGGACACGATGGCGCTCAGCATCTACCTCTTCGCCGCATCCCCCTACAAGAACTGGGCCAATCTCGCCTGGGAGACCGCGCTCGTCCTCCTCATCTTCGTTCTGGTTCTCAGCCTCACGTCACGATTGTTACTGAACCGATGGAGTCGCAAATGGAAGGCGTGAACAGCGTGCTGGGAGAGAGCCCGACCAAGATGGACGTCCAGAACCTCAGCGCCTACTATGGGCAGTCGCGGGCGATCCAGGAGATCAACCTCGCATTCCCCGAAAAGAAGGTCACCGCGATCATCGGGCCGTCCGGCTGCGGTAAGTCGACGTTGATCCGGTGCCTCAACCGAATGCACGAGACCGGCTATCGGGCCCGGGTCGAGGGGAGCGTGCTTCTGGACGGAGAGGACCTCTACGAACTGGACGCCACCCTCGTGCGGCGGCGCGTCGGCATGGTGTTCCAGAAGCCGAACCCGTTCGCGACCATGTCGATCTACAACAACGTCTCCGCGGCGTTGCGGTTCAACGGCCGACCGTCGCGCGAGGAATGCGATGCGGTGGTCCTCCGTTCGCTCCGGCAAGCGGCGCTGTGGGACGAGGTGAAGGACCGGATCGACGAGCCCGCGACATCCCTCTCGGGGGGCCAGCAGCAGCGCCTCTGCATCGCCCGTGCCCTGGCCGCGAACCCCGAGGTCATCCTGATGGACGAGCCGTGCTCGGCGCTCGACCCCATCGCCACCGCGAAGATCGAGGAGCTCATTGGCCAGCTCAAGAACGACTACACGGTGATCATCGTGACGCACAACATGCAACAGGCCGCGCGGGTCGCCGACTTTACGAGCTTCCTCTACCTCGGGAAGCTCGTTGAGTTCGGCCCCACCGAGCAGCTGTTCGAGCGGCCCAAAGAGCATCTCACCGAAGCGTACATCACCGGGAGGTTCGGATGAACAAGGACCCGCTCGCCGACACAGGGGAGCCGCGCGGCTACGACCTCGAAGTTCGCCACCTGAAGGACCGCGCCGTTCGGATGGGGGCCTTGGCCCTCGCGATGGTCCACGACGGGTGGCGCGCCTACGACGAGGGGGACCTGGGAGCGGCACAGAAGGTGCTCGACCGCGCGGGACCTCTCGACCGGTTCGACGAGGACATGGAACACGCCACCATCGCGTTCCTCGTCCTGCGCCAACCCGCCGCGGTCGACCTGCGAACCGCGGCCGGCCTCCTGAAGATCACCACGCACCTGGACCGGGTCGGTCGGCTCGGGTTCGACATGGCACGGATCACCTCCTCGACCCCGTCGAAGGAACTCGCCGAACTTCGGGGACTCCTGCAACAGATGGACGACACGGTCGAGTCGATGGTCCAGCAGTCGCTCGAGGCACTGGACCACGACAACGTGGAGCTCGCGCGCCAGCTCTTCCGGCGCGACGACGCGGTCGACCGGATGCACCGACAGGCGAACCGCCTCATCATCGCGAACCTCGAGAAGGACCCGGCGCTTGCCCGACGGCTCGCCGGCGACCTGCTGGTCGCCCGACATTTCGAGCGGATCGCCGACAATGCCTGCAAGATCGGGGAGAAGACGATCTACGCGCTCACGGGCCAACGGCGCTCGGAATACCTGCCGCGTCACGTGACCCGGCCGTACGTCCAGGAGAGCCCCGACACGTCCACCGGTCCCGCGCGCGGATGAGCGACCCCCTGGCCCGTGGCCGGGGCGCCGATACGAAAGCTCCTTAGCGCGCCCGGAACCTCCCCGCCACCGCGCCGCCGAGGTGCTCCCGTAGTCTAGTCCGGTCAAGGATAGAGGGCCTTCGAGGTGTCCGAAAGGATGCCGAGGATACCCTCCAACGCGGGTTCGAATCCCGCCGGGAGCATCCCCACCCTCTTCGGTACCGGCGAACCTCCGTCCGAGGTTCCGCGTCCACGACCCACCCACCGCCTGGGAACGGTCACGGAAAAATAGTGAGGAAGGGGTTGCCGGCGCGGATCCCGCGCCGGCTCCGGGTGCTGGGCGGTCCTCTACGGAAGCCCGTTCCCTCCGATCTGCGGCCAGTAGATCTCGTTCCCGCCGCCGATCAGCACGTTCTCGTTGATCGTGGAGGGGTTGATCCACGGGGCGTAGTTGAAGACCGAGTTCTGCTGGTCGATGCCGATCGTCAGCTGGAGGTTGTTGTAGACGGCCTGTACGAGGTCCCAGTCCTGGGTCGCGGTCGCGACACTCGACGTGTACGTCGCCTGGCCGATGAAGTACGTCGCCACGCCGAGCGCCGTTCCCTGGCAGTCCTGCGGGATCACCTGGTTCGGCTGGTCGGCCCAGTACTCGAGGTTCGCGAGCGTGTCCTGGTAGTGCCCACAGCTCGAGTCGTTGAAGTTCCCCCCGTAGAGGTCGTCGGACAGCGTCTGGTACAGCGCGTCCGCGCCGCCCCAGAGGCCGGTTCCGTACGCGCCCTGCCAGTTGTTCACCGGCGCCGGGTAGTCGGGGATCCAGCCGAACCACCAGATCGTCCACGGCACTTGGCCGGGCGACAGGTAGGTGTAGATCTCCGAGGTCGACGGCACCAGGATCTGCTGGAACTTCACCACGCCGCCCGTGATGCTCGAGACCGAGTTCCCCCACGCCGTCTCCATCGCGTTGATGTTCGGCGCGACGATGAAGCCGAGCACCGGGATCACCAGCGGGTTCGCCGAGCTGTAGTTCGCGAGCTCCGGGTCGCAGAGCGGGCCGGGGCAGGTGTTCGCCTGCGCCCAGTACCACGCCGCGGTGCCGGGGGTCGACGGGCTGCCGACGTTGGGGTTCCCGAACACGTGGGTCACGTTGTCGTAGTTCGGCCACGGTACGTTGGGGTCGTAGAACGCCGTCTCGCTCGACGGCAGGAAGCCGCCGAACGGGTTACCGAGGTCGACGCCGTCGATGACGTTCCCGACCGCCTGGGCGGTCAGGTACGGGTAGGCGTACTCGAGCGTCGCGCGCAGTCCCTCGTAGGCGAACGCATCCGCCGGGATGTTGATCGGGTTCGAGTCGTACTGCTGCAGCAGGGTCAGGTCGATGTGCAGGTTGAACCCGAAGTTGTTGGTCGTCAGCGTCGGGAAGTTGATCAGCCCAAGCTGCCCGTTCTGGACCAGGCTCAGCATCAACGGGTAGTGGGACGTTTCGAACGCGGCGAGGTCCGCGTACCCTGCCTCGAGCTCGGAGATCCCGATCGTGTCGCTCGACCCCCAGTACGTGATCACGTTGGGCACGTAGTCGCCCTTTTGCGGAAGGCACGCGGGGTTTCCCGCGCAACCGGTCGGCTGCTGGTAGGCCGGGTTCGCCTTCAGCACGTAGCCGACGCCCTGGTTCGCGTACGAGAGGTAGTACGGTCCGCTACCGACCTCGCTGAAGCCGACGGCCGGTACAGGGTCCGGATAGTTCGTCGCGCCCGCCGTGATCTCGGGGTCCCAGGCGGTCGGGGACATCGCGGCGACCGCGTTGGTGAAAGCTGCGCTGGTCGTGGTGTTGGTGTCGCCCGGGAGCATGCACGGAGAGTCCGCCGCCTTGCAGACGAATCCGGGCACGGTCGCGCCCTGAGCATAGTACCAGCCCGACGCTTCGATCCCGTCCGCCGAGATGATGGCGAGGATCTGGAGCAGAGCAGGCCACGACTCGCCGTCCGCGTCCGCGTGGAAGGTGATGCATCCGTTCCCCGCACCGATGGGGCAGTACGCCGAGTCGTTGATCGCGAAGGCGTTCAACGTCCAGTACGGCGTGTTGTTGTACGGGTAGTGGAGCGGCGCCCCGCCCACGCCGAGGTCCCAGCTCGCGTTGACGTCGTTGGGAGAGAGTCCGGCGTACGGGACCAGCGGGCCAGCAATGTCGAACCCGACATAGTAGCCCGTGACGGTCTCCACCTGCGTGTACATGATCGCCCGAATGATCGAGTACATCACGTCCACCGGGTAGACCTCGCGGCTGGCCCCGGTCCCCGGGTCGTAGAAGTGCGCCGCGGGGTCGATCACGAAGGTGTAGTTGTCGCCCGAGACCAGGGTGTTGCCCCCGTAGAGGCTGGCGCACTGGGCGCTGCCCGGCACGCAGGTCGCGACCCCGGCCACGAAGTTCGAGGGGGTCTGGCCCGAGTCGGTCCCGTTGAAGTACACGAGCGACTCGTCGAACGACTGCCCGACCTCGTAGCCGACCGAGTAGTAGTCGGCGGCCGGGTCGAGCGTTAGAGCGCCGCCCGTGGCCAGGTCGTAGTCGACCAGCGTGTCCGGGTGCGGGCTGGAGAGCTTGGGAGCCGAGCACGCCGCGCAACCGAGCCCGGCAGCGGTGGCTCCCACGTAGATGCCCCAGGTGTAATCTTGCGTGAGGGTCGTGGTCGAGTTCGACACCGAGACCACGAAGCTAATGGCGTAGTATCCGGCGGTCGCAAAGGTGTACTTCGCGCTCGCGTAGTTCGCCCCCGAGGAGAGGTCGGACTGGGTGGCTCCCGCCGGCGTGGTGAGGGTCGGAGCATTCGTCGCGAACAGAGCATCGGCGGGCGGCGTCGTGTAACTGCCGTTCACCGTGACCGAGCCTCCGGCTCCGATCCACGGATACGGGCCGCCGGTCGAGTTCTTGAGCGAGGTCGCGACCGTCGGATAGTACCCCGAACCGATCGCCCCGGCGCTCGGATTCACCTGAAGCGCGACGAGCTGACCGGTTCCGGTGTGCACGACACCGGCCGGCGTGGTCGCGTTGGCGAACACAGTATAGAGGCCGGGGGTCGAGTACGTGTACGAGAGCGCACCGGTGGCGCCGGTGGTCGAAATTCCGGGCGCCCACGTGACACCGAAGGACTGGATCGTCTCTGAGCCGGTGACACTCACGGTCGCCGGCACGGACGCTCCGGCTGCGACGACCGAGTAGGTCTGTCCGGCGCCCACCGTATACGGAATGAACAGGGTGACGTCGTTCGTCGTGGTCCGGGAGGTACACGCGGTCGCAGGAGCGCACGAGGAATGCGTCGCGGTCGACGGTTTCACGGACTGAAGTCCGAGATACCCGCCGCCGGCAACCACCACGATCACCACGACCATGATGACGACCGCGAAGGTCATCGACATCCCCCGGCGTCCCAGTCTCTCGATCGGCTCGGAATCCGGTTTGCTATTCACCGACATGGCAGCTTCGAGCCACCAAGCCCGGGTGCCGGTATATATTCCGAATGCGGAAATCATAAAAACTGTGGCCACTATAGGCCTCATAGCATCGATGCCAACGACTACTATCCAGATCGAGGTCGAGGTTCGAGACCAGCTGCGGGCCCGGGGCCGTATGGGCGAGAGCTACAACGATGTCATCCGCCGCCTCTTGGCCGCGACGCGCTCGATGGCGCCCCCGCGGGAGGAGTTCCCGGTCGCACCGGGTGCGGCCGCGTCGAAGGCATGGGTTCCGCAGAAGGACCGGGACTGAACGTGAGGGTCCGAACGGCCAAATACCATGGGCGTGGGTGGTGAGGACATGCCGAACGTTTGGGAGGCGTCTTCCTGGCGTCGACTGGCGGCGAGCGTTCTTGGCCCCTCGCTCGGCCTTCACCGCGGGAGTGCGGTCATGGTGGAGAGCCCCCCTTACGCCCTCGGCTTCGCTGAGATCGTTGCGGCGGAAGCGCGCCATCGGGGGGCGCGGCCCGTCATCTTCTACGACCCCGAGGCCGCGCTCTACGGGGCCCACCAGGGGACGGAAGCATCCGACTGGAGCGCCCTCGCTCAAGCGGAGGTGGCGGCCGTGGCTGCGTCCGACGGGTACGTGCTCTTCCCCGCGACCCCCGAGGACCGCGAACGACGGGAGCGGCTCCCAAGGGCCCACCGGGAGGCCGTTGAGCGGCGCGCTCAGGAGTGGAGCCAGGTGCTCGTCCGAAACTCCGTTCCCTCGGTGCTGATGCTGGCGGCGACGGCCACCGAATCCGCGGCCGTGCAGTACGGCGTCAACCTGCCCGCGTGGCGCCGGGAGTGCTTCCGAGCGGGTCTCGTCGATCCGCGGGACCTGCAACGCGCCGCACGGCCCCTTCAACGGGCCCTGCATCGGGGTCGTCGGGTCACGATCTCCCACCCCAACGGCACCCACTTGGAATTGAAGCTCGCGGGACGAACACCGGTCGTGGACGACGGCCGGGTCGATGCCCACGACCTCGCGGCGGGACGCGTGTGGACGACCATACCTTCCGGGTTCCTGCTCGTCGCGGTCGACGAGAACACGGCCGAGGGCCGTTTCCTCTCGAATCGGCCGTCGCGCCACCGCCGAGGGGTCATCGAAGGGATGAGCTGGACGTTCCGAGACGGGCGTCTCCGTGAGGTGGAGATCGACACGGGGCGGACGATCTTCGAGAGCTCGTACCGTCGAGGGGGTCCCGGTCGGTCCCGCCCAGCGCTCCTTTCGATCGGGCTGAACTCAGAGATCCGGGACTTCCCGCTCGCCGAGGACCAGGAACGAGGGGTCGTTACGCTGTACATCGGCAGCAACGACGACCTGGGCGGGACGACCCACGGGCCGTTCCGGGACTATGCCCTTCTTCGGGGGGCGACCGTCTCGGTCGACGGCCAGCCGATCGTTCGGTCCGGCAAGCTCGGCTGACCCTTCGGGCG
>Ga0335078_10015350_pt1 | contig 11369 bp, 9 predicted proteins | sample Lox_Sample_32_FD_206711 | JGI IMG/M metagenome (GOLD analysis project Ga0335078, IMG submission 206711) | Soil microbial communities from Loxahatchee National Wildlife Refuge, Florida, United States - Lox_Sample_3.2 | ecosystem: Environmental > Terrestrial > Soil > Wetlands | place: USA: Florida...
CCGGTGACGGCCTGGATCACCCTGACCTTCTGAAGGGGAAGGCCGAGGACCTTGGCCACCGCAGCCTGGGTGTGATGAGGGCTCTGCATGGATCCGATTACCTTCACCCCGCCGTCTTCGGGGATCGCCAGGCCCACTTCCGGCTCCAGTGGGATGGCGTCCTGGAACTGGGTCCTGTAGGTCTTCTCGAGGATAATGTCTGACCTGGCGAAGCCATCCTCCACGTTCCCCTTCCTGATCTTCATCTGTCTGGCGATGTTCCCTTTGGGATGGATCTTCACCGCATCCGGCTTCAGGGCCTCGATGGGGTCGAATATCGCCGGAAGCCGCTGGTAGTCGACCTTGACTCTCCCGGCAGCGTCTGCAGCGGCCGACGCAGTCTCCGCCACGACGGCGCCCAGGATGTCTGCGGTAGAACGGACAATCGAATCGGCGAACAGCTGTCTGTCAGGGAGGACGGCCGAAGATTGGTTGAGCCCCGGAATGTCCTTCCAGGTCAGCACCCCCAAGACCCCAGGGTAGGACTTCGCGGCGCCCAGCTCCATGTTCTTGATCACGCCGTGCGGGACCGAGGAGTGGAACAGTCTCGCGTACGCAGTCCCCTTGGGGATGAGGTCGGCCGTGTAGACAGGGTTCCCCAGCACCTTCTCCAGAGAGTCCACCCTGATGATGTTCTCCCCTATGTAGAGGAGCTCCCCCTTCTCAGCCTTCGCTCTCAGTGAGTCCAGCAGTTCGGAGACCTGTTCGCTCAAGGCCTTCTTCCCTCGCATCCCTGATGGACCGCGTCGATAATCTGATAGTAACCCGTGCAGCGACAGAGTATGCCGCTCAAAGCGACCTTGATCTCGTCGGTCGATGGGTCGGTCCTATGCCTGGCCAGGTCCCAGGATGCCATCAGCATCGCGGGGGTGCAGAAGCCGCACTGGGCCGCGTTGTTGGCAATGAAGGTCCCCTGAAGTTTCTTCATTGAAGGGTCGTTGGCCAACCCTTCGAGGGTCGTTACCCTCCGCCCATCGCACTGCGACGCGAGCATGAGACAGGTGTTCACGAGTTTCCCGTCCACCATGGCGGCACAGATTCCGCAGTCCCCGGTGCTGCACCCTTCCTTGACGGACTTCAGTCCAAGTTGGTCCCTTAGCACGTCGATGAGCCGGTCCAGGGCGTCCACCTGAACGGGGTGTTCGGTTCCGTTGACGTTTAGCGTGACGACTCGCTTTGACAAGTCAGGACGACCCCTCTATTCTCTTGTGGCACCGCCGGATCAGCTTCCCGAGAAACGCCTGGGCCACCTCGGTGCGGTAGGAAGCCGATGCCCTGAAGTCGCCGGTCAGCGCCAACTCGGATGCCAGTACCCTCTGCGCGTCCCTCAAAGTCTCTTCCGTCACCTTCCGACCAGCGAGGAACTCACCTGTCTTGGGAGCCAACGCCGGGATTCTTCCGGCGACCCGATTCAGCGCGAGCCTTGCGGAGCGGATCGTGAGGAGGTCATCCTCCATGGTCAGGGAGAGAGCCTCGTTCACCAGGGCGATGATAAGCATGTTCCTGCGCCCCAGCTTCTCGTAGGCGGTCCAGCTGTTCCCTTTGGGAGACTCAAACGAGACCTCCGAGAGGATCTCCGACGGCTTCATCGCGGTCTCCCGCTTTCCGACCATGAAATCATCCAGGGGAAGAGTTCGTTCTCCCTTGGAGCTTACGAGCTTGACCTTGGCTCCCAGCACCGTGAAGACCGGAATCAGGTCCTCAGAAGACGATGCCGAGCAAACGTTCCCACCGACCGTCGCGACATTGCGGATCTGTGGCGCGCCGAAGAGCTCAGCGGCCTCTCGGATGATTGACAACCTCCCTTCAAAGATCGGAGACTCGAGAAGGTCAGCAACAGTAGTCAAGGCGCCCAGGCGGGTCGCTCCGTCAGACTGCCGGATGTATCTGAGGTCCTCCTTGAACGAGGAGATGTCGAGGAGCGTCGAAGGCGCGATCTTCATCCGCCTCATGCGAGGCAAGAGGTCCGTCCCGCTCGCGATGACCGTTACGTGCCTGTCTTCATTCTCTATGTACCTGAGGGCGTCACCAAGATCGACGGGAGAGTAGAGCTCTGCGGCCAACGCCTTTCTGCTTTTGGAGGGCTTTGAGAGTTAAAAAACTTCATGGAAGCTTCGAATCGCCCTCGGGAGTCTGATATCCCCGAAAAGGGGCGAATACAGGCCTGTTGAAAGGGAACCGCGTATAAACGTGCGTTGCGAGGGACCGTTGTTATGAAAGTTCCATCCTACGTGGGTTCTATGGCCGGAAAGGATTTCCTGAATACGAACGACTTCTCGCAGGAGGAGATCGCCAAGGTACTGAAGGCGGCAGATGATTTGAGGGCCAGTTTCCGCAAGAGGACCCCTACCCCCTACCTCCCAGGCCGGACCCTATTCATGCTGTTCTACAACAGGTCACTGAGGACGAGAAATTCTTTCGAAGCGGGAATTTACCAGCTCGGCGGCCACGCCCACTTCCTGAGCCCCAGCGACGTGTACACTCCGTCGCTCCCCGAGGACATGGTCCCCTACCAGACCGAGGCCATTGCCGATGTGGGCCGAGTACTATCGAGATACGGGGACGCCATAGCCATCAGAATCTACGGGGACGCTGCGAAGTGGACCATCGGGAGAGGGCATAGAGTCATCCAAGAGTTCGCGAAGTGGAGCGACATCCCAGTGCTCAACATGGAGGACGACATCTACCACCCGTTCCAGGCACTGGCGGACATGAAGGCCATAGTCGACGTCGCCCCCAAGCCCAAGGGGAAGAAGTTCGTAGTCTCCTACGCCTACTCCGGGGGCCTCAAGCCGCTCGCGGTCCCTCAGAACTGCGCCATGATAGGGACCCAGTTCGGCATGGACGTGGTCCTTGCCCACCCGAAGGGGTTCGAGCTAGAGGACTCGGTAATCGCGATGTGCAAGAAGAATGCGGACAGGTACGGTGGGAGCTTCGAGGTCTCGAACGACATGAAGGAGGCGTTCCAGGGCGCTGACTTCGTCTACCCCAAGGCCTGGTCCCCCAAGAACTTCATGCCCCCGTACGGCGATAAGGTGAACAAGGAAGCAGCTTCCGAGTACCAGAACAAGTTCCAGGACTGGAAGTGCACCCAGGAACTGATGGACGTGACGCACAAGGGGAAGTACATGCACTGCGGCCCCGCAGACAGGGGACAGGAGGTGACCGACGAAGTCATCGACAGTCCGAAGTACTCGCTCTACTTTGAGCAGGCCGAGAACAGGCTGCATGTGCAGAAGGCCGTCATGGCTATGGTCATGGGTTCGAAGCGCAGGAGATAGCCAGAGGGGAGCCCGTTGGTAAAGGCCAGCTCGATACTGGATGTCATAGGGAACACGCCCACGGTACGCCTTTCCAGAATCCCATCTGAGGAGAAGATCAGGGCGGAGATCTTCGGGAAGATGGAGGCGTTCAACCCTACTGAGAGCCTGAAGGACAGGATCTACAAGGAGATGATTCTGGGGGCAGTCAGAAGGGGGGACCTCAAGCCCGGGATGGAGATCCTGGAGGCTTCAACGGGCAACGCTGGGATCGCATGCACCTTCATCGGCTCAAGGCTGGGCTACAAGGTGACCATAGTCATGCCCGAGGGGATGAGCGACGAACGCAAGAAGATGATCCGGGCATACGGGGGGGACCTCATACTCACCCCGGGGGCCGAGAGTGACGTGGACCTCTGCCTCGACAAAATCGACGAGCTCGTCAAGAAGAACAAGGGGAAGTACTGGGTCCCCGCCCAGTTCTCGAACCCCGACAACCCGGCAGCCCACTACAAGAGCACCGGACCCGAAATCTGGGACCAGCTCGGAGGGAAGGTAGACGCGTTCGTCGCCTCCCAGGGGACTGGAGGGGTGCTGACAGGGGTAGGGAGATACCTGAGGAAGAAGAACCCAAAGGTCAGACTGTACGCCGTGGAGCCTTCTGAGGCCCCCATACTCTCTCACTCCAAGTGGGGGACCCACAAGATAGAGGGGATCGGAGACGGGTTCGTCCCCAGGAACCTGGACCTCAGCCTCCTGGACGGGGTGGTGACCACCACCTCCGACGAGGCCATCGAGATGACCAAGAGGCTCAGCAAGGAGGAAGGGATCTTCTGCGGGATATCATCAGGGTGCAACGTCATCGCGGCGGTGAAGCTCTCCAGGAAGCACCCCGAGCTGCGCAGGATCGCGACGATGATCAACGACTCGGGCGGGAGGTACCTGTCCACGGAGGTGTTCGGGGCGAAGAAAGAGAAGAACGTCCCGAGGACCAGCAAGCCCCTCGACCCGTATACGCTGGAGCAGCTCGCGAAATACCAGAAAGGGTTCGACATCGTATCATAGAATGACATTGGGGCTCGAGAGAAGGGACCTGCTGGCTCGGCGAGACAGGAGATTATGTCTCACGTAGAGCGTCTGGTCTGCTCGAAGTGCGGTACCGGATACGAGCCGGACAAGAATCAGGTGATGTGCAGGAATAAGGACCTCGGGAGGCTCGACATAATCTATGACTACGATGCGATCTCTGAGGGGTTCACCAAGGGTTCGCTGAGGTCGAGAAGCGAGAGAGATGTCTGGCGCTACGAAGAACTCCTCCCTGCGCTGACGAAGTTCGCGGTAAGGTTGGGAGAAGGGGGGACCCCTCTGATCAAGGCCAGGAGGCTCGGGGAGAAGCTGGGCATGAAGAGCCTCTACCTCAAGGACGAGACTAGGAACCCCAGCGCCTCGTTCAAGGACAGGGCGATGGCTGTGGGCATCGCCAAGGCGGTCGAGATGGGAAAGAAGGACGTGGCGATAGCGTCCAGCGGCAATGCCGCTGCATCCCTGGCGGCATATTCGGCGGCCGCGGGAATTCGGTGCCATGCGTTCGTCCCTCCTGATGCGGGGACCGGCAAGATTGCACAGCTCCTGCTCTTCGGGGCTTCGATAACGAAGTGCGAGCAGGAAAAGGAGGGCGAAGACTCGACCGTGCAGGCCATGCTCGAGGCCGTGGAGAGGCACCGATACTATCCCTGCCCGAGTTTTGGTCCCTTCAACCCCTACCAGGTGGAGGGGCCGAAGACGATGGCCTACGAGCTGTACGAGCAGAGGAACTGGGAGAGCTTGGACGCCGTCCTGGTTCCCACGGGGTCCGGCTGCCTGCTTACGGGCATCTGGAAGGGCGTGAGGGACTTGAAGGAGCTCGGCCTAATCGATTCCTACCCGCGCATCATAGCCGTGCAACCCCAGGGGAACCAGGCTTTGGTAAGAGCGATTCGCAAGGGAACCGGAATGGAGAAGCTCGTTCCCGAGCCTTTCCCGGCATCGGTCGCAGGGGGACTGCTCGACCCGTATCCATGGGACGGGGACGCTGCAATCACCGGGGTGAAGGCCACGAGGGGGACGGGGGTCAGTGTGAGCGACAGGGAGATCCTCGGGTCGGTGAAGGAGCTCGCGGCCTACGAGGGCATATTCGCAGAGCCGTCCGGGGCCGCGGGACTTGCGGGCCTGGAGAGGCTCCTCTCGGAAGGCGACATCGAGAGGAGCGACCGGGTTGCGGTCCTGGTCACCGGCTCAGGGCTGAAGGAACCCGACAGGGCGATCGCGATGACCAAGAAACGGGCCGGGTGAGATGTTGGTGAGAGGACTGCCAGGCCCGGATAGACGTTGCCGATGAAGCGGGATTCGGCGGATAGGATTTAAAGGCCGACCGTCTCTTTCAGTCTAGCTTGGCCACCCAGGAGCTCCAAGAGCCATCCCGCCGGGAAGTGCCTAGGCTCGACGCCCTGGAGAAGGCCCTCGGAGGGACAAGATACACGACAGACAACGTGCAGGAGGATGCCCTCTACGTCCGCGTCGTCAGGTCCCCGCACCCGCACGCCCTGATCAAGAGCATAGAACCATCAAGGGCCGAGAACGTCCAGGGGGTTGTCCGGGTCGTGACCGCCAAGGACGTGCCGGGCTCGAATTACATCGGTTACGTGGTCCAGGACAGGCCGCTGCTCTGCCACGACAAGGTCAGGTTTGCAGGAGACAATGTCGCGTGCGTCGTGGCCGAAACCCCCGAGGCGGCGGAGCTGGGGGTCCAGGAAGTCAAAGTCGACTATGAAACGCTCCCGGCCGTATTCGACGCGGGCGAGGCGCTCCGCCCCGGCGCGCCGAAGATACACCCAGGAGGGAATCTGACTGCCAGGCACTTCGTCAGGCTGGGGGATGCCGGACAGGCGCTGGGCAAGGCGGACTTCGTCGTCAGAGGGACCTACAGCACCCCGGTCCAGGAGCAAGCGTACCTTGAGACTGAAGCCGCCCTCGCCTATCCGAGGGGAGATGGCGTGGAGATCCTCGCCTCGATTCAGAACCCGTTCATGGTGAAGAAGGCGGTGACAGCAGTTCTGGGGAGTGGGGTGAGGAATGTGAGGGTCGTGCAGGCACCCACCGGGGGCGGGTTCGGGGGAAAGCAGGATGCGCCCGACGAGGTCTGCGCCATGGCGGGGCTCGCTTCCTGGCTGACCAAGAGGCCCGCTCTGCTGGCGTTCTCACGGAAGGAGTCGACGACCTTCCACCCCAAGCGCCACCCTATGGTGTTCGAAAGGGAGATGGGGGTAAATTCGGACGGGAAGATAACCGCGGTAAGGGCCCGCATACTTGCCGACGGTGGAGCCTACGCCTCGCTGAGCGAGCGGGTCTTGTTCGTCGCTGTGGTCGTGGCGGCCGGACCGTATGAAGTCCCCAACGTCGATATCGATGGCACCGTGGTTTACACAAACAAGGTCCCCACGGGGGCATTCAGGGGGTTCGGGAAGCCGCAGGCTTCCTTCGCCGCGGAGCTTCAGATGGACGAGGCCGCGGAAAAGGCAGGGATCGACCCGGTGGACTTTCGGCTCCGCAACATCCTCGAGGTGGGTTCGATCACACCGACCGGACAGGTCCTCCCTCCCGGGGTAGGGCTGAAAGAGTGCATCGTCAAGGCCAGGGCCGCCTCCGGGTGGGATGCGAAACGAAGGGCAGGCCCAGGAGCGGGAACAAAGAGGCGGGGGGTAGGGATGGCCCTGACAATACACCCCGAGGGACTGAACGGAGAGGCCGACTCGGCAACCGCGGCCGTGGAAATCACGGCGCAGGGGCGGATCGTCGTCAAGACCAGCCTAACCGAGTACGGCCAGGGGATCCACACGGGATTCGTTGGCATAGTCTCAAGGGTCCTCGGGGCGAGCCCCGAGCGGGTCACGGTCATTCTGCCAGACACCGACATCGTCCCCGACTCGGGCCCCACCGTGGCCTCAAGGAGCACTGTCTTTGGAGGGAAGGCGATACTGCTTGCCTCTGAGAAGCTCAAGGGAACGCTGACAGAGGTCGCCTCCGAACTGCTCGCCTGCCAGCCCGGTGAAGTCGTGCTCGAAGGGGACTCGGCAAGACGCCGGGGGCATGAGGGAGGACGGGTGCGGTTCGACGAGCTTGCCTCGGAGTGTCATAGGAGAGGGGTGAAGATGGAGGAGGAAGGGAAGGTCTTCAAGCCCATGCCATCCTGGGATAAGGCTGGACATGGAGACCTTTCGCCTTCGTACGCGTTCGCGGCCCACGTCGCAGAGGTCGAAGTGGACACTGAGACCGGAAAGGTGGACGTCGTCAACTACACGGCCGCCCACGATTCGGGGACCGTCGTCTCGCGTGAACAGTTCGTGAGCCAGATTGTAGGAGGCGTGGCCCAGGGCCTAGGCTACGCGCTCATGGAGGAACTGATCCTCCAGGACGGGATAATCAGGAACAAGACGTTCCTCGACTACCACATCCCCACGGCCGCGGACGTCCCGAACATCAACACCATAATCGTGGAGGCCCCTGACGAGTTCGGGCCGTTTGGGGCCAAGGGGGTGGGAGAGGCAGGGATAGAGCCGGTGGCCGGAGCAGTGGGGAACGCAGTGTATAACGCGCTGGGGTTTCCCATCAGGCGGTTCCCCTTCACGCCGGAACGGGTCTTCGAGGCGATGGAGTTGGCAAATCTGAGATGAGGTCCTTCCAATATCTTGCGCCCATTCCAAAGTTCGAATACGTCGCACCGAAGACGCTGTCCGAGCTTTTCGAAACACTGGATGGTCATGGGAAGGAGCTGGCGATCGTAGCAGGCGGAACGGATCTGACCGTGGCCCTGAAGGAACGGACCTACTCCCCCGAAGTCGTGGTGGACTTGCGCAACCTTGGCGAGCTCGGAGGCATACGTGTCGCCGAACGTGTTCTGCGCATAGGTGCCCTGGCCACGTTCTACCAGATGGAGTCGAGTCCGTTGGTCGGCAGGTATGCCAACGCCCTCCGCCAGGCGGCGGCCAACGTCGGGACCCTCCAGATCAGGACCATTGCGACGCTGGGTGGAAACCTTGCTACGGCGTCACCAGCGGCAGACTCTGCGCCCCCCCTGATAGCCCTAGATGCGAAGGTCAATCTTCTCAGCAGGTCTGGTCGCCGGACGTTGCCCGTTCAGGACTTCTTCATCGGAGTGAAGAAGAACGCGCTCCGCCCGGGAGAAGTGGTCGAGTCGGTGGAGATGCCTGCGGACGAGGGTGTCTCGAGCGCCTGGACGAGAGGAGCGGTGAGAAACGAGAACGTTTTGTCCACAGTTTCCGTGGCGGTCGCAACCACGATCGGCGATGGCAGATTCGGGACCAGCAGGGTCGCCCTGGGGGCAGTGGCTCCCACTCCGATTCTCGCCAAGGGTGCGTCCAGAGCGATGACGGGGGGCGAAGCGAAGGAGGGGGAGGCGGACAGGGTGGCGGCACTCGCCGTGGAAGACTCCAAGCCGATATCCGACATCAGGGCGAGCGCCCAGTACAGGAAGCACCTGGTCCGAGTGCTAACCAGACGCCTCATCCTGCAGCTGCTTTCGGAGGCGGGGCCACCCTGAAGGGAAGGGTAAAGGTCACCTTCGACCTCAACAGGAGGCGGATCTCCGACGAGATTGAGCCAAACCAGACCCTCTGCGACTATTTGCATGATGTCGCCGGGACCACGAGCGTGAAGAAGGGATGCGACACCGGCGAATGTGGCGCCTGCACCGTCCTTCTGGACGGGATGCCGGTCACTTCCTGCCTTGTTCTCGCCCCCCAGGTGGACGGTCGCCGCGTGGTCACATCCGACGGCCTGGGGACGATGTCGGCCCCCCACCCGGTCCAAAAGGAGTTCGTCGAGCACGACGCCGTGCAGTGCGGCTACTGCATACCAGGGATGATAGTGACGCTGTCGTGGATCCACGAGCACGTCCCGGACGCCTCCGAGTCGGAGATTAGGCGACTGATGTCAGGCAACCTCTGCAGGTGCACTGGATACCAGCAGCAGATCGGGGCGTTGAGGTCAGCCCAGAGGGAGAGCCCAGGGCAGGCCGGTCGGGCGACACTCGCTTCACAGGCCTGATACGTCTATAAGCGCAGGGTCTCGGCCCGGGACCATGCGACCCCGAGACCTGCACGGGAAGGACCTGATTTCAACGCAGGATTGGGACAGGGAGGAAATTGATTATCTGATGGACTTCGCCGCCGGCATCAAGCGAAAGTACAGGAGAAACGCCGTCCCGGAGCTCTTCAGGAACAGGACGTTCTTCATGCTCTTCTACAACACTTCCACCAGGACCAGGTCCAGTTTCGAGGCCGCGGCCACGGTCCTAGGGGGCCACTCACAGTTCATCGACTTCGCGACGACAAGAGGCTCCGAGGGGGAGTCGGTCAAGGACATGGCGAAGATGTACGAAAGGCTCGGGCATGCGTTGGGGGTAAGGATTCTCGAAGCCGCCGTCGACTACGTCTACGGCAGGGGGAACGCGGTCATACGAGAATATGCAAAGCACGCAGACATACCGGTTGTCAACATGGCGGACGACGTCTTCCATCCTACCCAGGCGATAACCGACGTCTTCACCCTGAGGGAGAAGTTCCAGGGGAATCTGAAGGGAAAGAAGTACGCCCTCCTCTGGACGTACAGCGACCACGTCAGGAGTTGGGGGAGCATGCAGGACGAAATGCTCATTGCGACGAAGTATGGGATGGACACCGTCCTCGCCTACCCGGAGGGGTTCGAGCTCGATCAGAAGATGGTGGACGCGGCCAAGAGCAACGCCAAGAAGTCCGGAGGCAGCCTCGAGATAAGCCACGACCCGGACGGGGCCATGAAACAGGCGGATGTCGTGTTCCCTCGCAGCTGGGCGAGCCACGAGTGCGTCATGACCGGCATGAACCGGTTCACCAAAGAGAAGGAGGTGGAGCTGCACAAGAAGTACATGGACTGGCGCTTGACGAAGAAGCTTGCCGACACCATGAGCAGGAGGGGGGTGGTCACCCACGTCCTCCCGGTCTTCAGGGGGCAGGAGGCAGACGACGAGGTGATGGACGGCCCGAGGAGCGTCATCTACGACCAGGCAGAGAACCTCCTGTACATCCGGGCGGCGACTCTGGCACTTCTTGCTGGAAGGGCCAGGTAGCCCGGCGCCCCTTTCTCTCGTTAGGCTCCATCTTAATCTACTTGCATTCGGGCATCGGCGGCGTGAAAAGGACTCGGGTCTTCTTCATTACCGATGTCCACGGCTCGACCAGGTGCTTCAAGAAATTCCTGAACGCCGCGAAGTTCTACAACGCCAACGTGATCGTCCTCGGAGGGGATCTGACAGGTAAGGTCCTGATTCCAATTGTGGAGCAGGGGGACGGGACTTTCAAATGTAGGTACGAAGGGAACGAGCTCACCCTAAAGAATGGGAAAGCCGTGGACGAGGTGGTCGCCAGGGCAACAGACACGGGACTATACACGCAGGTGATGACGAAGAAGGAGTTCGACGAGATCTCTGCCGACCCCAAGAACGTGACCGCGGCCTTCAACAAGGCGATGGTCGACCGCGTAGCTGCGTGGATGAGGCTCGCTGAGGAGAGGCTGGGGAAGACGGATGTGAGCTGCTACATCTCACCGGGGAATGACGACCTCTTCGACGTCGACCCCATACTCAACTCGTCAGGCTACGTCATCAACCCGGAAGGCAAGGTCGTGTCCATCGACGGGGAGCACGAAATGATAACGTTGGGATACACCAATCACACCCCATGGAACAGCCCGAGGGAAGTGGATGAGGATGAGCTCGGCAAGAAGATTGAAGGGATGGCGTCCCAGGTCAGGAACGTGAAGACGGCGATCTTCAACATCCACGTCCCTCCCATAAACACCCTCATCGACCGGGCGCCCATGGTTGACAACGACCTCAAGGTCGTGGTGAAGTCAGGACAGGTGCAGATGACCTCCGCTGGGAGCTCGGCGTGCAGGGCAGCCATCGAGAAGCATCAGCCGATGCTCGGGATTCACGGGCACATACATGAGTCGCACGGCTTCGTCATGATAGGGAGG
>Ga0335078_10015351_pt1 | contig 11369 bp, 10 predicted proteins | sample Lox_Sample_32_FD_206711 | JGI IMG/M metagenome (GOLD analysis project Ga0335078, IMG submission 206711) | Soil microbial communities from Loxahatchee National Wildlife Refuge, Florida, United States - Lox_Sample_3.2 | ecosystem: Environmental > Terrestrial > Soil > Wetlands | place: USA...
TCAGGTTCTTGACGATCTCCGCCCCGTAGTGCCGCGCCGTGGGGAAGCCGAAGGTGTCGATGTCGGGCGGCAGGTCCAGGTCGTTGTCGATCGTCTTGGGGACGTGCACCACCTGGATGCGGCCCGCCGCCCGCTCCTCCAGCTTCATCGCCGAGAAGGCCGTGTCGTCGCCGCCGATGGTGATCAGCTGCGACACGTTCATCCGGAGCAGCGAGGTGACCGTGTTCTCAAGCAGGCGCGGATCGGTCGTGGGGTTGGCGCGGGCGATGCCGATGATCGAGCCGCCGCGGAAGTGGATGCGGCTCACCGCGTCGATGGTGAGCGGCTCGACGTGCTCGATGTTGCCCTGCATGATCCACTCGAAGCCGTCCTGGATGCCGATGACGTCCACGCCTTCCAGGCAGCCGCGGATGGTGGCCGCGCCGATGACGCTGTTGATGCCGGGCGCGGGCCCGCCGCCCACGAGGATCGCCAGTTTCGTCCGATGACTCATTTCACCGCCTCCATCACCTGGTCTATCTCGCCGAGATCGCCCGGCGTCAGCCGCCAGCCGCCGGCAGCTGCGTTGGCCTTCACCTGCGCCGGCGACGACGCCCCCGCGATCACCGACGACACCGCCGGCCGCGCCAGGAGCCACGACACCGCCAGCTCGAGCAGCGTGTGCCCGCGAGCGGCGGCCCACGCCTGCAGCGCGCCCGCCACCGCCAGGTTCCGCTCCGTGAGGAAGCGGCGCGCCCAGTCGGTGTTCGTCGCCAGCCGCGTGCCGCCCGGCGGCTGCGCGCCCTGGCGGTACTTCCCGCTCAGTACCCCGCTCGCCAGCGGGTAGTAAGGCAGAAAGGCGAGGCCCAGCCGCTCGCATTCGGCGAGCACCCCCTGGTCGGGTTCCCGGTGCAGCAGGCTGTACTCGTTCTGGACGCTCGCAAACTTCGCGCCGCCGCCCGCGGCCTCCCGCGCGGCCGCGAGCTCGGGCGCGGTGAAGAAGGAGCAGCCGATCTCGCGCACCTGCCCGCTCGCCACCAGCTCGTTCAGGGCGCCGAGGGTGTCGGCGAGCGGCGTCTCGCGATCGGGCCGGTGCAGCTGGTAGAGGTCGATGCGGTCGGTGCGGAGCCGCCGCAGGCTGGCCTCGACGGCGCGGCGCACGTACTCGGGCCGGGCTCCCTTCCGGCCTTCGCCCATGTCCATGCCGAACTTGGTGGCGAGGACGACGCGCGAGCGGTGCGGCGCCAGCACGCTGCCGAGGAACTCCTCGCTCCGGCCGGCCCCGTAGACGTCGGCGGTGTCGAAGAAGGTGACGCCGGCCTCCAGCGCCGTCTCCATCACGGACGCCGAGGCGTAGAAGTCGAGCCGGGTGCCGAAATTGTTGCAGCCGAGCCCTACGGCCGAGACCTCGAGCGAGCCGATGCGGCGAGTGTCCATCCGCCTACGGCAGCCGCCGCCGCTCGCCGGCGCGCAGCGCGGGCTGCCCCGGGGCCAGCTCGCGCGCCAACGCGGCGAGCCGGTCGGCGAGCAGCTCGAGCTGCCGGGCGCGCGCGCGCACGCTGCGCCGGTAGATGATCCGCGCTCCCACGTACACGCCGCCGAGCCACAGCGGAACGATCAGCACGGCGCCGAGCGTTCCCGCCAGCGCCGCACCGCCCGGCAGCACCAGCCCGAGCCCTCCGCCACCGACGCCGCCGCCCACGCCGCCGAAGATGCCGCCGATCAGGTTGCCGAGGCTCTCCTGTGCCGTGATCCGCGTCCGGCCGGCGCGCACCGACACCGCGATTTCGATCCCGCGGGTCGTGCCCGACGCGCGCGCGCTGGTCCAGGAGAACGAGCGCCCGAGCTGGCTCACCTGCCCCGGGTGATTCAGCACGGTCCGGATCTCCTCCACCATCGTCGGGAACTCGGAGTCCGGCAGCTCGCCTTCCACTACCCGCTCGTACGACAGGCGCGTCGGCCCGCCGATCCAGCCGTTCGGACGGGTCAGCTCCTCCAGAGACATGCCGTCGCTGGCCGAGACCCGCAGCGAACCGGCACCGGAGGGCCGCAGCGAGCGCGCGGCCTGGCGCACGACCTCCGGCGCGATCCCGACCTCCGCCGCGAGCGCCTCCACGCCGCCCACGGTCATCGTGCCGCCCGCCGTCGAGGTCGTGGCCTCGATCTCCGAGGCGCGCTTCACGATTTCCTGCACCTCGGTGTCGGTGTAGCGGCGGCGTGGTGCCACGGTCCCCGTCAGTTCCGCGATCAGCGCGTCCGGGCTCGCGGTCCGCTGCTCGTGGCGGATCGCCATGCCCCGCACCAGCGCGCCCTCGACGGAGTGGCCGAGCTGCGCCAGCCGCGACCGGTGTGCCGCGGGAGCCTCGAGGCAGCGGCCCGCCCTGACCGCCTCCTCCGTGGGCCAACGGCCGGGCACCTCGCCGACGAGCATCTCGTAGATCACCACGGCGAGGCTGTACACGTCCGTGCGCTCGTCGAGATCCGTCATCCCCGCCGCCTGCTCCGGGCTCATGTAGCCCGGCGTGCCGAGCGGGAAGCCGGTGCGCGTGAGGTTGGTCTGGCCGGCCGTGCTGATGGCCTTGGCGATGCCGAAGTCGGCGACGATGGGGTGGTGGCCGAGGAACAGGATGTTCTCCGGCTTGATGTCGCGGTGGAACACGCCCATGCCGTGCGCGTAACTCAGCGCCTCCGCCACCGGCGCCGCGACCGCGAGGGCCTCGGGCAGGTCGAGCCGGCGCTCCGCCTCCAGCCGCGCCCGCAGCGAGGGGCCGTCGATGAACGGCATCACGTAGAAGAGCGTGCCCGACGCCTCGCCGGAGTCGTGCAGCGCCAGGATGTTCGGATGGGTGAGCCGCGCCGCGATCTGGATCTCCTGCAGGAACCGCTCCGCACCCAGCGACGCCGCCAGGTCGGGGCGCAGCACCTTCAGGGCGACCTGCCGGTGGTGCTTGCGGTCGTCGGCGAGGTAGACGGTGGCCATGCCGCCGCGCCCCAGGACGCGGCGCAGCTCGTAGCGCGCCGCGAGGGCGTCTCGGAGTTCCTGCGGGATGTCGGGCACGCGCAAGAATATTACTGCGGCCGGGCGGGCGTCAGTACCGGCGGGCCGCGCCGCGGGCCGGGCTCCGCAACGCTAGTTGGGGCGCACGCTCAGACCGAGCAGGGTTCTCCGATGAAACAGGCTCTGGTCGGTGCCGATGATCACGGCGTCCGGGAAGGCGCCGTGGCTGATCACCACGCCCGCCGGCACGGCCCCGGCCGGGAGCCGGAAGGGCTCGGCCACGGTGAACGACTCGCCGGGCCCGAGCTCGTCGGCCAGGGCGTGGGGCCCGAGCGGCGGCGCGCACGCGGGGTATTCGCGCCCGCCGGCGTCCTCGAGCAGCGCCCGCGCGTCGAGCGCCCGCTGGCGCACCCGCTTGGCGTCGCTCGACACCTCGACGGTCGCGATCCACACGCGCGTGTCCGGTGTCGCGGCGCACGGCGCGGCGGCCCCGGTGGCGGGCCCGGCGCCGACGGCCGCCGCGCACCAGTCGTCGAAGCACTCCCGCTCGCCCGGCGCGCGCGAGTCGCGCGGCATCGTCAACGCGACCGCCACCAGGATCACGGCGTACGCCGCGAGGTACCCGCCGAGCCAGCGCGCCTGCCGCGCGGCGTCGCGCCCGCGCCCGCGCGCCGCACGCCACAGCAGCCGCGCCCCCATCACGAGCACCACCACCACCGACCCCAGCAGCGCCAGGATTCCCGCCACGTCGAGCAGCGTCACGCGACCGCCTCCGTTGTGTGGCGGAGTACTTTACAATACAAAGTATGCTCCCGCAAGCACGACGGGCGGCCAGCTGCGGCCGCCCGTCGGGCATCGAGGCGAGTCCGGTCTAGAAGCTGCCCAGCAGCGTCGTCGCGTTGTTGGCCATCGCGACCAGCGTCTGGGTGTAGGCGTCCCCGCCGTAGCTCACGACGTACTTCACCACGCCGCCCGGCACGTTGTCGGCGGTCCACCACTCGTAGTTGCCGCCGCCCATCATGGTGTACTTGATGTGCTTGGCCGTGAAGGTCCCGGCGGGCGTCGTCACGGACTCGGTGCCGACCGTGGCGGCATTGAGGCTCTCCTGCGTGAGGTAGGTCGGCTCGCGCCACGCGAAGCCGGTGTTCTGCTCCACCGGGATCTCGCCGGCGGCCTGGCCGCTGGTCTTGCCGCGCATCCGCAGCACCTGCGACCGGTCGGCGCTGAACATCGCCTCGAAGATCACCGTGTCGGGCTTCTGCGTGTCCCACCACATCACGCGGTACCACTGCTTCCCGTCGTCCGTCTTCTTCAGGTACGCGCGCTCCATGCGCTGCGTGTTGCCGTTGGCCGAGAACTCGAAGGTCACCGACTGCCCGGGCTGCAGGTCGGAGTTGGGCAGCCAGTAGCCGCCCGAATTGAAGCCGAGGGTGAACATCCAGTTGGCGTAGTAGGTCATCATCTGCGCCGACTGCGGCCCGGACATGCCGGCGCCGCCCGCCCCGCCCGCCGGCGCGCCCGGCACGGACGGACCGTGGAACTGGCCGGCCACCGCGGCGCCCGCGGCGTTCGACACGCCGGTGTTCACGCCGCCCATCGCGCCGCCCATGGCGCTGCGGACGGTCGAGCACCCGGCGACCGACAGCGCCACCGCGCCGTAGAGGACCGCCTTGCCTGCACGAATGGTCATCTCGAAGGTCTCCTGTGATGGGGGGAAGGGCGCGAAATGTATCTCCCGCCCGTGGCGGGCGCGAGGAGGCAGGGCCCGCTAGGAGGCCGCCAGCAGGCGGGCGGGCGCGAGGCGCGACGCGCGCCACACGGGCAGCAGCGCGCCGAGGAGCGTCGCCGCCGTCAGGAGCAGCGCGTAGCGCAGGACCGCGCCGGCATCCCACGCCGGCAGGCTGGCATCGGCGGCGCGCAGCGCGTCCCAGACCATCATCCCCACCCACAGCCCGAACGCGATGCCCGCCAGCGCGACGAGCGCCGCGCGGGCGAGGACGAACCGCAGCACGTCGCGGCGCCGCGCCCCGACCGCGCGCCTGAGTCCCAGCTCGCGCAGCAGCGAGGCGACCCACAGCCACATCACGGCGAAGGTGCCCGCGACCGCGACCGCCAGCAGCGCCCATCCCTCGGCCCCGAGCACCGCGGCGAACCACCGCAGCGGCGCCGCCGCCGCGTCCAGCACCTGGGCCTCGCTCACGCGCGTGGCCGACGCGAGGTGCGCGCCCAGGGCCCGGCCGAGCGCACGGTCCACGGCGGCGCCGGCGCCTCCGGGGCTCGCGGGCCGCACCAGCAGCTCGACCGCGGGTGCCGGATGCTGAAGGACGCTGAGGTAGACGGTCTCGAGCGGCTCGTCGGAACCGCCCATCCCCACCGGCCGCCGGTCCGCGACCACGCCCACCACCGTGTACACGCCGGCCTGGTCGTGGCCGAGGAAGAGCTTCCGCCCCAGGGGGCCCGACGGCTGGAAGTGCAGCCGCGCCAGCGACTCGCTCACGACGGCCACGTGCGCCCCGCCCCAGCGGTCCGCGTTCGTGAAGGCGCGACCCGCCAGCAGCGGGAGGCCCAGCGCGCGGAAGCTGTCCGCGCTCACCAGGTGGTAGGACGCGAAGAACGCGTGGTACGGCACCCACAGGGTGCTCCACTTGCACTGGCCGCAGTCGGAGCCGGTCGCGTCCACCGGCCCCACGCCGGTCACGGCGCCTCGGCTCCCCAGACTCGCGACCGCGATCGACGAGTCGCGCCCCAGCTCGTCGAGCAGCGCGGCGTAGGCCACGGCGCGCTGCGCCGGGGTCGTGTCGCGCGTCGTGAGCTCGACGACCTGGGCGGACGCCGCGACCGGACCCGCCGCGCCGGTCGCCGATGCGGCGCCCCGCGCGAGCAACGATCCGGCCACGAGCACCGTCAGGCTCACGCCGAGCTGCACCGCCGGCACGGCGAGCGCGAGCGGCGCCTCCTCGGCCGTCACCAGCCGCGCGCCGGGCCGGGCCGCCGCCAGCGCAAGCAGCGCCCCGAGCACGATGCCGCTCAGGGTGAGGAGCACCGCCGCCACGCCGGGGCCGGTCGCGGCCGGCCCCGCGGTCCCGGGCCAGCCACCCAGCGCGAGGCGGGTCGCCGCGAGGCCCGTGGCCCCACCGACGACGAGCGCCGCCACGGCGATCGCGCCGCCCTCGAGCAGCGCCGACGCGAGGAGATCGAGGCGGGTGGCACCCACCGCGCGCCGCACCGCCACCTCGCCCGCGCGGGCCGTGGCGCGCGCGGTCGAGAGCGAGAGCGCCGTCAGCCACGCCACCGCGACGACGCCGGCCGCGACGCCCAGCAGCACGTGCGACAGGCTCGCGAGCGCGTGCGCGCGGACGGCGTCGGCGCTGCGGGCGAACTCCCCCCACGCGAAGCCGAAGTCGCCGCCGCCTGCCGCCGGCAGACCCAGGCGCGTCGGCAGCCCCGCGCCGGGGCCCACCACCGCGGCGGCCGGCAGCAGCGCGGCCAGCGCGACGGCGCAGGCCGCCGCGAGCACCACGGCGGTGCCCCAGTAAGTGCGGAGCGATTGACGGACGGGGACGACGATCCGGCGCGCGTTCACGCCGGTGAACCTACTCGCGCGGCCGGCCGGGCTCCAGCGCGAACCAGCGGCTCACGCGCGCGCGGGCGGCGGCGTCGCCACCCTTGTGCGCGTACTCGTTCGTCGTGGAGGAGTATTCGTAGTCGGCCGCCCACGCGCCGGCGTGGGCCACGATCTCCGCCACGGCCCCGATGCAGTGCGCGACCTCGGCCGCCGTGGTGGTGGGATGGAACGAGAGCCGCACCCAGCCCGGCTTCTCCGAGAAGTCGCCGGCATCGATGCGGTCGGTGATGTGCTTCGAGCGCGTCGGATCCACGTTCAGCAGGTAGTGCCCGTAGGTGCCGGCGCACGAGCAGCCGCCCCGGGCCTGCACGCCGAAGCGGTCGTTCAGCAGCCGCACCACCAGGTTGTAGTGCACGCCCTCGACGAAGAACGAGACGATCGCGAGCCGGTCGCGCACGCCGCGCGCCAGCAGGTGCACGCCGGGGATCGCCTCCAGTCCGTCGAGCACCGCCGGCACGATCGCCTCCTCGCGCCGCGCCATGCGCTCGACGCCCATCGCCTCCTTCAGCTCCACCGCCAGCGCCGCCCGGATCGCCTGGAGGAAGCCGGGGGTCCCCGCGTCTTCCCGCAACTCCGGATCGTCGAAGAACGCGTACTTCCCCCACGGGTTCGTCCACGTCACGGTGCCGCCGCCCGCGTCGTCGGGCACCCGGTTGTGGTAGAGGTCGCGGTTGAAGATGAGCACGCCCGACGAGCCGGGCCCGCCGAGGAACTTGTGCGGCGAGAAGAGCACCGCGTCGAGCTGCGCCTCCCGGTCGGCCGGATGCATGTCCAGCGCGACGTACGGCGCGGACGCCGCGAAGTCCACGAAGGCGACGCCGCCCGCGCGGTGCATGAGCTTCGCCATCTCGTGGTACGGCGTCCCGATGCCCGTGACGTTCGAGCAGGCGCTGAACGCGCCGATCTTGAGCGGGCGGTCGCGGTAGCGGTGCAGCAGGTCGTCGAGCGCGGCGAGGTCCACCAGGCCCCGCCCGTCGGGCGGGATGACCACCACGTCGGCGAGCGTCTCGTACCACGACGTGTGGTTGGAGTGGTGCTCCATGTGCGTCACGAACACCACCGGCCGCTCGGCCTCCGCGAGCTTGCAGCGGCCGCGCAGGCCGTCGGGCACCTTGAGGCCGAGCAGCCGCTGGAACTTGTTCACGCCACCCGTCATCCCGGTGCCGGTCGTGAGGATCAGGTCCCGCGGCCCGGCGTTGACGTGCGCCTTGAGGATGCGGTGCGCCTCGTGGTAGGCCAGCGTCATCGCCGAGCCCGTGGCGCTCGCCTCCGAGTGCGTGTTGCCGACGAAGGGCCCGAAGTCCTCGACCAGCCGCTGCTCGATCGGGCGGTACAGGCGGCCGCTCGCCGTCCAGTCGGCGTAGACGATCCGCTGCTCGCCGTACGGCGTGCGGAACGCCTGGTGGTGGCCCACCGTGTTCGCGCGGAACGGCTCGAAGAACGCCTCCAGCGCGTCCGCCTCCACCGGCGCAGCCGTCCGTGCCCGAGCGATGGGTGCCGCCACGTTCACTCCTCGAGCCGGCCCGGGTGGCCGGCCAATCAGAGCAATCTGCTCACGATTGCCGCCGGAGGCCAGCGGGGCGCGGCGCCGTGTCCCGCGCCCGCCGCCAGGCGATCTGCAGCACGACCACCCGCCAGTAGGCGGCCACGTTCAGGGCGATCACGGCGGCGCCGAGGACGACCTGGATCTCCCGGGTCAGGCCTGCCGGGTACAGGACCGAGCCGACGTAGTGGCCGACGAAGTCGCCCGTGTAGCCGCGCTCGCCGCCCAGCACCCTCAGGTGGTTCTCGAGCGGCGTCAGCGGACAGATGATGCCGGCGAATTCCACGATCGCGGCCCAGGCGGCGCACGGCAGGTGGAGCCAGGCGAGGCGCGGCCTGCTCGGCACGAGCAGGCCGCCCGCCACCGCGAACACGACGAAAGCCAGGTGGCACACCAGCACCAGGTCGGCCAGCCAGACGTAGGCCACGGCCCTAGCCCACCTTCGTCGTGACGCCCTCGTTCGTGGTGGTCCAGTGCTCGCCGTCGTCGGAGTACTGGGCGCGCCAGTGCATCTCGCCCGCGCTCACCCACTCGTTGATCGTCCGCCAGCGGGTGCCGCCGGCGGGTGCGTTCGGGTTCTGGTACGTCCAGGTGCTCCCGGCGATCGTGACGCGCGAGTAGTACGCCGGGCGGCCGCCCGGCGTCACGGCGTACAGCGCGAAGAAGCCGGAATCGGCGGCCCCGTACGCGCTCAACTGCTCGATCGAGTCGGCGCCCGCGACGACCTGCATGTCGCAGGCGAGGAACCGCCCGCCCACGGACCACCGGCACTCGACGTCGGCGGTGGACCGGCCCGCCTTGGAGAACCTGGTGTCGTGCGACTCGCCGACGCTGTGCCACCGGCCGAGGTACGCGCCGAGCGGCGCCACGTCCGGGCGCTGGGCGGCCAGCGCGGCGGGCCAGAGCGCGAGCGCCGCGCCCGCGAGCAGGCAGCGCGCACGCCTCACGGCTCGAGCACCAGCAGCGCGAACGTGCCGGGCAGCACCGGCGGCCGCTGGCGCGGATGCTCCGGGGTGGGAGCGGGCGCCGGCCCGAAGTCGGCCGTGACGGTGTACACGCGGTGCGTGCGCTCGTCCAGCTCCATGGTGCGCGCGCCGCGCTTGGTGTCGGCGTTGGCCACGACGGCGAAGCTGTCGGGCGACACCTCTCGGATCACGGTCAGCGTGCCGTCGCCGTTCGACGCGAAGGCGAGCTGCCGGCCGCGGTCGAAGCGGCACGCGTCCACGCCGCGACCGATCGGCACGGTGGTCACCAGCTTGCCGGCGCGCGCGTCGGAGATGCCCATCAGGCCGTTGCGGCAGCCGCTGAACAGGCGGTGGTGCGCGCGGTCGATCGCCAGGCCCGACGGGTTCTCGCACGGCGCGATGGACCAGTGGCGCAGGACCTTCAGGTGCCGCGCATCCACCTCCACGACCTGGCTGCTGTCCTCGAGGTTGATGTACAGCTTCCCGTCCGCCGCGCTCACGCCGAACTCCGGCTTCCCGCCCAGGTCCACCGAGCCGATGCGGCGGCCGGTGCGCCCGTCGATCGCCGTGGCGCTGCCCGCGTCGCCGTTCATCGTGAAGATCCGGCCGGTGGCCGGGTCGAACAGGATCCCGTCGTCGTCGATCGCCGCCACGGTATGGCCGAGCACCTTGAGGCTCTTGAGGTCGAACATCGTGACGGTGCTGTCGGCTCCCGAGGTGGCGAAGCCGCGGCCGGTGGCGTAGTCGAACGCCACGCCGTGGGCGCGGTCGAGGCCGTGGATCTCACCGAGGAGCGCGCCCGTCGCCGGATTGACGACCATCACCCGGTCCTGCCGGGCGATGAACAGCCGGCGCCCGTGCGTATCGAGCGAGAGGTAGTCCCAGCCGCCGTCGCCGCCCAGGGTGTAGGTCTGGACCACGTGGTAGTTCTGCGCCGCGGCGGGGGCCGCCGCGATGCCGAGCGCCAGGACGCTCGCGGCAAGCAGTGTGGACCGCATGGTGACCGTGCTCCTTTCTAAGTGGCTGGCGGGCAATCGAGCCGACGGTACACGCTAAACGGGTTTTGGGTCCGTGGCGATGGCCGGCGGCACGCCGCCTCCCGGGACCCGGGAATGGCCCGACGGCCCCGCGGGCATTAGAGTGGTGGCACCCCGGGCCGCGGAGCGGACCGCGCGCCGGGGCCTGGGGGCGCGACGATGGCCACCGACGTCCGGGCGCTGCTCGACAACATCCAGTCGGCCTACGACTTCCGGGACAAGTCGGTCATCCACGTCGGCGCGCGCGGCGGCGAGCTGATGGGCTACGCCGCGTCCGCGCGCAGCGTGCTGGCCGTGGACGCGAGCCCCGAGGCCGCCCGCCGGCTCGGCGTGAAGCTCCGCGAGCAGGGGCTCTTGAGCCGCTGCATCGTCTTCCGCGGCGACTTCCGCGCGGTGCGCGCCAGGGCCGACGTGGTCTTCTTCGCCTTCTGCCTGCACGCGATGGGCGATCCGGAGGCCGCCCTGCGCCACGCGCGGTCGCTCGCCCCCGAGACCCTGGTGGTGGACTTCGCGCCGGGCTGCCGCTGGGCCTGGTACCGGGGCGAGGACCAGCGGGTGGACGCGGGCTGGGCCGCCGCCGAGCGGACCGGGATCGCTCGCGACGACACCTTCATGGGCGCCGAGCAGTTCCGCGACTACCCCGAGCTCCTCGCCGCCCTCCAGTCGCGTGGGGAGCCGGGCCTCGCGCGCATCGCCGAGCTGGCCGGCCGCCAGGGCATCGCCATCCAGATGCCGTACCGCATCGCCCTCCTGCGCTAGGGCCGGCCGGTTTCACGCTCCGCCGCCGGGCGGTGTTACAGTACGACCTCAACGACGAGAGAGCGCTCGATGGCGGTGCTTCGCGGCAAGGCCCTGGTCGCCTACCTCCTGGTGTGCGTGTTCTGGGGCTCGACCTACCTCGCCATCCGGATCGGGGTCCACGACCTGCCGCCGTTCCTGTTCGCCGGCACCCGGTTCCTGATCGCGGGCCTGCTGCTCCTCGGCGGAGCGCTCGCCGCCGGCGAGCGGCTGCCGCGCCGCGCCCGGGATTACGCCGTGCTCGCGCTCGTGGGCCTCTTCCTCCTCGGCGGCGGCAACACGATGGTCGTGTGGGCCGAGCAGTTCACGCCCTCGGGAGTGGCGAGCCTGTTCGTCGTGACCGTGGCGCTGTGGATGGCGGTGTTCGACGCGGTGGTGCCCGGGGGCCCGGGCCGCCTCACCTGGCGCGTCATCGCCGGTCTCG
>Ga0335078_10015352_pt1 | contig 11369 bp, 12 predicted proteins | sample Lox_Sample_32_FD_206711 | JGI IMG/M metagenome (GOLD analysis project Ga0335078, IMG submission 206711) | Soil microbial communities from Loxahatchee National Wildlife Refuge, Florida, United States - Lox_Sample_3.2 | ecosystem: Environmental > Terrestrial > Soil > Wetlands | place: USA...
GCCATCGGCGATGACAAGGGCACCGTTAGCCATCGAGCCCATCCTCGTCCTCCCAAGTGTGCGCCCAAAGCCTATTGCCCGGGCGGCTTTCTGTTAAGCGCCCCGGGGCGAGATGACTGAAGTTGGGTAAGATTAGAGATTAGCTGGCACTCGGCGCTCAAGCTCGGCTTGTGCACAACGCCGATCTGCGCTTCGGTGGTGAGGCCGGGCCAAGTCTCCCCACCTTCAGCATGAGCGGGCCGACATGAAGACAATCCTCTCGCATGCCAACTTGATCGATTGCGTCGAGCCCAAAGTACGGCCGGATGCTGCCGTGCTGATCGAGGATGGGCGCATACGCGCCATCCTGCCAAACGGCGAAGTGGACAGCGTCGGCGACGCTCAGTCGATTGACCTCAAGGGCGGGTACCTGATGCCGGGCCTTTGGGACGTGCACATTCATCCCGACTATCTGTTGCCTTACGAAATGCCGCTCGCCGATCAGGTGACGCTGTTCGGCCACCGGTTGGTGGCCGCGCTTACCGAATCCGGCATTACCGGAATGCGCTGCGCGGGCGCCCATCACTTTATGGATGTGGCCTGGAAGCGGGCCTTCGATTCGGGACAGCATCTAGGCCCTCGGCTGTTCGCCAGCGGCCATTTTCTCACCACCACAGGCGGGCATTTTCTGACCTCGGGGCACGCGCTGGAGGTCGACGGTCCATATGGTTGGGTGAAAGCCATTCGCGAACAGATCAAAAACGGTGTCGACCATATCAAGCTCAACCTGTCGGGCGGCATCATGGGACCGGCATGGGACCTCCACACTCATTCATTCCTACTTGATGACGAGCTCCGCGCCGCCTTCGAGATCTGTCGGAAACGCGGATTCAAGGTCATGGCGCATGCCACCAACCCGGAGGCGGTGAAGAATGCAATCCGGCTAGGCGCCCACAGCGTCGAGCATGGCTACGTCATGGATGACGAGTGCATTGCGCTCCTACTCGAGCACGATACGTGGTACGTGCCGACCCTCGCCATCAGCCATCTCACCGAGAACCAGGCCACCAACTCGTTCGAAGCCGACTGGGTCGCGCAGCGTGGGCTTTCGCATGCGCTGTGTTGCCGCGCGGAGGCAGCCTCGGACGTACATGCCACCTGGTTCCGCAAGGCGCTTGATGCCGGGGTACGAATGGCATTGGGATCGGATATTCGGCCTCTCAAAGATGCGGCCCTGCTCGAGATGGGATTGTGGGTGCGCGACGGCGCGACGCCCTGGCAGACGCTGGTCGCAGCCACGCGTCATGGCGCCGCAGTATGCGGCGTGGGCGCCGAACTCGGCACGGTGGAGGTGGGCAAGCTCGCCGACCTGATCGTGGTCGGAGCCAATCCGCTTGAGAACATCAGCAACGTGCGCCGCCTGCAGCTGGTCCTGAAAGAAGGTCGGGTTGTATCGGACAAACGGCGTCCTACTGAAGCGCCTCGTAACGTGTGATCGGGGATTACGGGGCATGGCTCAGACGGCGGCACTCCATGTTGGCTTACCGCGCATATGACCCGTTGCCGGGAGGGATGGGCCACGTCTGCTTCCCGAAACATTAGCAGCCATCTCGGATGAGCCTTCCGGCTGCGGCAAAGCGGTGCTCACGTAGAAATTTCCACTTCGGGCCTGTGTATTGACCTGAGTGAGAGCCCTATCGTAACGCTTCGAGGGTGGTTTTAAACGAGCGGCTCGATGGAGTTCAGAGTTCAATTCTTCGGCTCGGTTGATCGCCTGCTCTATACCGACGTGCTCGACGCCAAAGAGCTCCTCGATGTGCTCGATTGGGCCCGGGAAGCCCTGCGGCGGGCATCAGTATCCGATACCGGCACCGCCGACATACCCGTAGGCTATGTGATCCTGGACGATCGCGGGCGACAGGTCGCCCGCGGCTACAAGCGGGAGCCGACTCCCGTAAAGCGATGAGCCTTCGCTATGGCCACTGTCATTGCTGGCGCGCGGTGTGCGTCATATCGTTACTACATGTTGATGGGTGCCGAAGATGTTTGGACCGCAGCTGGTCCGTGTCGTGAGTTCGTTCAGAACGCCAAGGCGCGCGGCGCGTCGATCGACGGCGTGTTCTACCCGGGGGCTTATCACGATTTCGACTTTCCAAACCAACCGGTGCACGACATTCCGCAATACGTGACACGTGCCGGCGTTGTGCCAATCGCCGGAACTGACCCCGCCGCACGCGCCGACGCGCTGCAGCGCGTGCCCGCGTTTTTCGCGACGCATCTGAAGGGCGGCTGACAGAAGCGCCACGGCGCGGGCGCGTGACCAGGCGCGTCCCGACCGTTGCTGCCCGCTTAGGCTAGGCTAAAGTCCGCATAGCGAACACGTGATGGGCGCAAAAGGCGGGCTCGATCCGGAAGTGGGCCCCCATAGCGGTCGTTCGCGCCGAGCCGCGGAATGTTACGGCCAATTCTCTAGCGGTGATATTTAGCGCCTCCTAGCGGGATGCGACGTGCGGATATTTTCAGCGAACAATTTTACACCGCGTCTAGCATACCGTCCATCCAATCGGACGCTTGAGAGCCGCACTTCCATTGCATGAAGGCAGAACTGCATTGTGGCAAACTCAGGGGCTTTCCCTTGTGCGATAGGCCGGTTGTGCCTAAAGATTTCGGCAAAATCCGCCGCGACGCGTGAGCCTCTCGCGGTTTGGCCGGAAGGAAATTGCCTCATGGCGACTGTCGACGCCGTCGCTCGTCCGCAATATGTCCGCGCGCCGCGACGCGGACCGATCACCCGCCTGCTCGAAGACGAGCGGCGGCTTGCATTCTGTCTGATGCTGCCGACGATCGTGCTGCTGGCTCTGTTCATCGCCTACCCTTTCGTCAAAGGCATCGAATTGTCGGTCACCGACACCACGGTCGGTGTTCCCGGCAAGTTCGTCGGTTTCGATAATTTCAAGAAGATCTGGTCGGACGACATCTTCCACATCGCGGTGTGGAATACCTGCCTCTACACCTTCGTGACGACCGTCTTTAAATTGGCGCTCGGCCTGTGGCTGGCGCTGCTCTTAAACCGGCATTTCAAGGGCAAGGCGTTTATGCGCGCCTTCATCCTGCTCCCCTTTATCATTCCGACCGTGCTGTCGACCTTCGCCTGGAAGTGGATGTTCGACCCGACATTCAGCGTTCTCAACTGGACGCTATGGCATCTGGGCTTGATTCATGGCCGGATTAACTGGTTGGGCGATCCAAGCCTGGCGATGATCTCGGTAATCATCGTCAATGTCTGGCGTGGCGTGCCGTTCTACGCGATCAGCCTGTTGGCGGGCCTGCAGACAATCAGCCCCGAATTGCACGAGGCAGCGGCGATCGACGGCGCCCGTGCCTGGGCTCGGTTCCGTCATGTCACCTGGCCGCTGCTGCTGCCCGTGACCTTGGTCATCGTGCTGTTCTCGGTGATCCAGACCTTCGCCGATTTCCAACTCGTTTACGTGCTGACCGGCGGCGGGCCGGCGAACGCGACGCAACTTTTCGCCACCTACGCCTACCAGCTCGGCATCGGCACGGGACTGCTGAGCCAGGGCGCGGCCATCAGCCTAGCCATCTTCCCGATCCTGTTGCTCGTGGTCATTGTCCAACTCGTCTACATCCGCAGGGCGGAGACCCTCTGAGCCATGATTGAGGGTGCGCCGTGGCGGCGTTGGGTCTTTTTTTACGTGCCGGTGACCGGGTTCGTCGTCGCGCTGCTTTTCCCGTTTTACTGGATGATTATCACCACGATACGGCCGGACAAGGAGCTGTACCGGCCGTGGAATTCGGTCAATTACAACCCGTTCTGGACCTGGCAGCCAACTCTTGAGCATGTCCGCGACCTGTTGACGACGACGTTGTTCAGCACCTGGATGCTGAACACGATGATCATCTCGCTGGCGGCGACCGGGATTTCGCTGTTTTGCGGGCTGCTCGCCGGTTATGCGCTGTCGCGGCTCAAATTCCGCTTCGCCGGGCTGATCGGCACCGGGATTTTCATTACCTATCTGGTGCCGCAGACGCTGCTGTTCATCCCGCTCTCCGATATCATCCGCAACTTCAAGCTCGGCGACTCGCCGTGGGCGCTGATCCTCACCTATCCGACTTTTTTGATCCCGTTCTGCACCTGGCTCCTGATGGGCTACTTCAAGTCGATCCCCAAGGAGCTCGAGGAATGCGCCCGGATCGATGGCGCACCGCGCTGGAAAGCGATGCTCTACATCATCTTCCCGGTGGCAATCCCCGGCATCCTGTCGGCCGGCATCTTCGCCTTCACCCTGTCGTGGAACGAGTTCATCTACGCGCTCGTCTTTCTGTCGTCGCCCGAGCAGAAGACCGTGCCGGTGGGCGTCACCAGCGAGCTGGTGCGCGGCGACGTCTTTTTTTGGGGCGAGCTGATGGCAGGAGCGTTGCTGGGGTCGATCCCGGTCGCCTTTGTCTATTCTTTCTTCGTCGAGTACTACGTGTCCGGCATCACCGGGTCGGTGAAAGGCTAGCGCCCACCGTTTCACAGGGGAATTCGCCATGGCCCGCGTCGCGATGCGTAGCCTGAACAAGAAATATGACGAGGTTCACGCCGTCATCGACGTCAATCTCGACATCAGGGACCAGGAATTCGTCGTCCTGGTCGGGCCGTCGGGCTGCGGCAAGACGACGACCTTACGCATGGTGGCCGGGCTCGAAAGCATCACCTCCGGCCACATTTCCATCGACGAGACGGTTGTCAACGATCTGCCGCCGATGGACCGCGACATCGCGATGGTGTTTCAGAATTACGCGCTCTACCCGCACATGAGTGTCTACGACAACATGGCGTTCGGGCTCAAAATGCGGAAGTTCGACAAGCCGGAGATCGCCAAACGGGTGCAGGACGCCGCCGAGATTCTCGGCATCGAGCAGTTGTTGAAGCGCAAGCCGCGGCAACTCTCCGGCGGCCAGCGTCAGCGTGTCGCGCTTGGCCGCGCCATCGTCCGCCATCCGCAGGTGTTCCTGTTCGACGAGCCGCTCTCGAACCTCGACGCAAAGTTGCGCGTGCAGATGCGCGTCGAATTGAAGAAGCTGCACGAGCGGCTGGGTACCACCGCAATCTACGTGACCCACGATCAGGTCGAGGCGATGACCCTGGGCGACCGCGTCGTCGTCATGCGCGACGGAAGGATCCAGCAGGTCGGCGACCCAATGGAACTCTACAACGAGCCCGCCAATCGTTTCGTCGCCGGGTTTATCGGCTCGCCGGCGATGAATTTCGCCGCCGTTCGTATTGCTGGCGCGAATGGCGGGCTATGGGCCGAAAGCGCGGGCATCAAGATCAAGGTGCCCGCACGGCTCAAGGACCGGCTCGACGCCTATGCCGACAAGGAAGTGACCCTCGGTGTTCGGCCGGAGGATCTGCGCATCGCCAGCGACAGTGACGACAAGGATTTGAATTTTCCGGTCACGGTCGAGGTGGTCGAACGACTGGGCTCGGAAATCCTGCTCGACGTCGCGGTCGGCGGTACCAGCATGGTGGCCTCGGTCGAGCCGACAGCCACCGCCAAGGTGCACGAGACGCTGCGCCTCGCGGTCAACCCCGACCGCATCCATTTTTTCGACAATGAGACCGAAGCGGCGATCTAGCCGCTGGGAGCATAACCTCGCGGGCGGGGGACCGTTCGCCATCCTTGGGAGGAGACCATGACGAAAATTCACCGCCGCCGCGTCCTGCAGCTTTCGGCCGGCGGCGCGGCCGCCGCGGCGACCGGCGGCCTCGCCGGCATCCTGGCGAGCGGGCGGGCGCCCGCTTATGGCCAGGCGATGACCGTGCACTGGCTGCGCTGGGCGGATTTCGTACCGGCCTCAGACGCCTTCCTCAAGGGCCCTTACACCGAACAATGCCAAAAGGACCTCGGGGTCAAGCTCACGGTTGAGACGATCAATGCCAACGACATCCAGGCGCGTGTCACCTCGGCGATTCAATCGGGCGCCGGGCCCGACATTTTCTACCTGCTGAACAATTGGCCCCAGCTTTACGGCCAGAGCGCGGTTGATGTCAGCGCCCTCGCCGATGATATCGGCAAGGCGCAAGGCGGTTTTTACGACATCTGCAAGGTCGTCGGCACAATGGGCAGCAAGTGGGTAGGGGTGCCGTATTGCGTCGGCGGGGGCCTCGTCGCATATCGCAAATCCTGGCTCGCCGAGGCAGGCTCGCCCGATGGCTTCCCCAAGGATTGGGACACCTTCCGCGCCGTGGGGAAGAAGCTCAAGGCAGCTGGCCATCCATACGGCCAGACCGCCGGGCACACCTTCGGCGACGCTCCGGGTTGGTGGTACCCGTATCTCTGGTCGTGGGGCGGCAAGGAGGTCGAGGCCGATGGAAAAACCGTCGCGCTGAACAGCAAGGAGACCATTGAATCGGTGAGATTCGCGGTCGCGTTGTGGAAGGAGACGATGGACGAGGGCGGGTTATCCTGGGACGACACCAGTAACAACCGTGCGTTCCTGTCGGGTACAATCAGCGCCACCAATAACGGCGCATCGATCTATCTCGAGGCCAAGAAGAAGCCCGATTCCTACCTGACCGAGAAAGGCGACCCGATGTTCAAGGACATCCTCCACGCCAGCATTCCGGGAGGCGCGGGCGGCGTGTTCAATGAACCCGGGCCCTTCACCAACATGCTGATGAGCTACTCGAAGAACCAGGATGCGGCGAAGAAATTCCTTGCGTGGGCACACTCGAAGGATGTGTTCGAAAAGTGGTTCACCACGCAACAGGGCTACACAGCCGGCGCCACCAAGGTCTGGGAGGACGATCCCGTGTGGAAGGCGGACCCGGTGATGGAGCCGTTCAAGAAGATCCCGGTCACTGGGCGAATGGTCGGCTATGCCGGCCCGCCGAACCAGAAAGCCGCCGAAATTCGGACCAAATACGTCATTGTCGACATGTACGCGAAGGCGATCCAGGGCATGACCGCCGAGGACTCGGTGAAATGGGCGACCGACGAACTCACTAAGGTCTACGCGGCTTAAGGTTCGCAGCCGGGAGCCGGCGCCGTGCCGGCTCCCGCCAACAAGCAAAATTGGAACAGTGAGATTGGCGATGCAGCGCATCAACCGACGACGTGTCCTGAAGCTTTCTGGTGCGGGCGCGCTTGCCGTCGCGAGCGGCGGTCTCGCCGGCATCCTGGCGAGCGGCCGGGCACCGGCCTTCGCTCAGGGTACGACGCTGCACTGGCTGAAATTTGTCGATTTCGTGCCGGCTTCCGACGCCTTGCTCAAGGGCAAGATCAAGGAGGATTGCCAGAAGGCGCTCGGCATCAACCTGGAGGTCGAAGCCATCAACGGCGACGGGATTCACGCGCGCATTACCTCGGCGATCCAGGCGAAGACCGGCCCCGATATCCTGATGGCGGTCAACAACTGGGCGCAGCTCGATCTATCTCTCGGCGCCACCGCCAGTCCCATCTTCTTCGCGCATTCACCCAAGAGCAGCGCCGCCGAGAATAGAGTCGTGAGCGCTTAGGGCTTGGGCACGGCCGGAGCGGCCTCTTCCTCGTCGACGCCGCGCACCGAGCGCGCGGACATACCTTCGATCAGACCGACGATCCCTTGCGGCATGAAAATGACGAAAAGAATCAGGAGGATGCCGTAAATCGTATTCGCGGCGCCGATGAAGTGGATCCCGAAGAGGATGCGCAGGCTCTCGTTAAGCACGATCGTGAAGAACGCGCCGACCGTCGGCCCCAAAAGCGTTCCCATCCCGCCGGCGATCGCCGCGAAGACGATCTGCAGCGAGACCGCAACCCCGGAGACGACGTCCGGATTCACGTATTGAATGTATTGCGTGAGAAGCGATCCGCCGAGCGCAGTCAGCGCCGCGCTGATCACCGTGACCCGCAGCTTTTCCCGCATCACATTGATGCCGCCCGATGCGGCGGCGATCTCATCCTCGGAGATCGCCTCGAGCGCGACCCGGCCAATGCCGGTGTCGACCCGCCACCACACGACGAGCCCGGCCATCCAGACGACCAAGGCGATCGCGTAGAACACGCTTTTCTGCCCGAACTGCAGCGCTATCCAGGAGTGTTTGACGTTGAGGGTCATGCCGAGCGAGCCGCCGGTGACTTCGCGCGCGGCGACGAGCGAGAGCAGCACAACCTGGCTCAAGGCCAGCGTGACCAGCGCGAAATAATGGCCGACAACGCGGAGCCGGAATGATGGATAACCGATCAATACGCCCATTAGCATCGCCAGCGCCATGCCGACCGGGATGCCGAGCCATGGCGTCAGGCTGTAGTAGTTCCATAACAGCGCCGGCACGTAGGCACCGATGCCGAGAAACGCGCCGTGCCCGAACGAGGTGAGCCCAAAGCGACCCATCAGCGACCAGGCGGTGTAGATAAAGCCCCAAATCAGAATCTGGATCGCGATATGGAGGGCGTAATCGGCCGCGACAAACGGCACGAGCGCCAACGCGATCAGCCCCGCGATACCGGCGAGGACGCCTTTGCTCATCGGCTGAAAATCCCCTGCGGCCTGACGAAGATCATCACGATGAACAAGAGGAAGGCGAGCACGTAGGAAAACTCTATCGAGAAGTAATAGCCGCCGACTGCGATGATCTGGCTCATGATGAAAGCGGCGGCGAACCCGCCGATCATATTGCCGAGCCCGCCCAGCACGCAGATCATGAAGGTGATCGGGCCGAACGAATTGCCGATGAACGGGTGCACGTCGTATTGCAGCACCAACAGGCAGGCGGCCAATCCCGCCAGCCCACCGCCGATGCCCGAGGTGATGAAGTAGATGCTGCGAGGGCTCACGCCCATCAGCCCCATGACCTCACGATCTTCTGCTATCGCGCGGATCGCGGTGCCGAGATAAGTCCGCTTGAGGAACAGGTACAGACCACCGGCACCGAGCAGCGCGATAGCGAATGCCAAGAGCCGCGCCTTGCTGACATCGATCTCGCCGAGTTCGATCGGCGCCAGGTGAATGCCGACGTTCCGGAAATCGGTGCCGAACAGCAGCGTCGTGAAGCTCTGCAGGAAGAACAGCAGGCCGCCCGTCGCCAAAAGCTGGTTGATCGGCGCGAAGCCCAACACCGGCTCGATAATCAGCCGGTGCACCGCCAGTCCCAGCACGGCGACGAGAAGGATGGCGGCGATACAGGCGAGAATGAACGGCACGCCGAAATAGCTGTAGAGCCAGTAGACGGTGTACATGCCGCACATCACCAGCTCGACATAACAAATCCAGACGACGTCGATGACCCCGAAGATCAGGTTGAGGCCGAGCGCCAGCAGGGCCAGCACGCCGCCCAACAGCAACCCGTCGACGACCGCTTCGAGCAGAAAAATGTCCATTCGGTCCCTGTTCCCCTAAAGGCCCATATACGCCTTGCGGATCGCCTCGTTCTCGCGCAGTTCGGACGCACTGCCGGAAAGGTGAATGTGCCCGGCTTCGAGCAGATACGCGCGATCCACCAGCGCCAGCACCTGCTGCACGTTCTGCTCGACGATCAGCACCGTAAAGCCTTCGGCGCGAATGCGCCGGACCAGATCGAACACCTGCTCGACGGCGAGCGGCGCCAACCCGGCCGACGGTTCATCCATCAACAGCAGCTTGGGCCGCGACATCAGCGCCCGGCCGATCGCGCACATTTGCTGCTCGCCGCCCGACATCGTGCCGGCGGCCTGGCCGCGCCGCTCCTTGAGACGCGGAAAGAGGTCGTAGACCCATCGCAGCCGCTCGGCGAGATGCTTGCGCGCGGCAGGGATGAACGCCCCCATGCGCAGGTTTTCCTCGACGGTCAGCCGTGCAAAGAGACGCCGGTTTTCCGGCACATGGGCGATGCCCTCGGCGACGATGCGATAGGCCGGCAGATGGGTGATCGAGTTGCCGATCAGCCGGACATCGCCGGCGATAGCGGGCAAGAGCCCGGAGATCACCCGCATCAACGTCGTCTTGCCGGCGCCATTCGGGCCGATGACGGCGACCGCCTCGCCGAGATTGACCGAGAGCGACACGCCGAACAACGCCTGGAACGAGCCGTAAGCCGCCGAGACGTTGCTCAGCGCGAGCAGTTCCGGCTCGGGGGTCGTCTCAGTGGTGACCACGGCCAAGATAAACCTCGGTCACGCGTTCGTCCTTGATGGCGTCGGCGGGAGAGCCTTCGAAGATCTTTTCGCCATGGTCGAGCACGATGACGCGGTCGACCACCCGCATAAGCACGCCCATGATGTGCTCGACCCAGACAATCGTGATGCCGAGCTTGGTGCGCACGTTCTGGAGCATCTCGGCGGCGCGGTCCATCTCGGCCGTGTCGAGCCCGCCAAGGCTCTCATCGGCGAGCAGCATTTTGGGCTGTGTCGACAGCGCCCGGGCGATTTCGAGTTTCTTGAGCGCCGCGGCGCCGAGCCCATGCGTCGTCGCGCTCGCCTCGCCCGGCAACCCGACCATGTCGAGCGCCGCCACCGCCCGCCGCTCGGCCTCGACACGGGAAATTTCGCCGCCCTGGGCGTAATACGCCGATAGCGCGACGTTGTCGCGCAGCGACAGCTTGCGAAACGGCCGCGGGATCTGAAACGTGCGGGCCAGACCGCGGCGGCAAACCTGATGCGCCTGCAGGCCGCCGATTTCGCGATCCTCGAAGCGCACCGAGCCGGCATTCGGCGCCAGCGTGCCCGAGATCAGGTTGAACGTCGTGGTCTTGCCGGACCCGTTCGGGCCGATCAGCCCGACGATCTCGCCGCGGCGGACCGAGAACGAGATCGCGTTGACGGCGGTGAAGCCGCCGAAACGCCGGGTCAAGCCCGCGATTTCAAGCACCTCAGCCCATCGCGTAGGGCGACGAAGAAGGCAGCGGCAGTACTGGCGACTGGGTCTCGATTTCCGTCGGCCAAACAACGGTGATTTCTTTGCCGTGATTCTGCATGACCACGGGCAGCGCGCGATCATTCTGTCCAGCCATCGCGTCGTCGGGCGGGAGGAACTTGACGCCGTAGCCCTGCAGCGTTCCGCCGAGCGGGACATCGACCTCGAGGGCTGCCTTGCGCACCGCCTCGGCGTCGAAGCCGCTATATTTCGCGGTGGCGATCGGCAGCACTTTTTCGAGCAGGATCCAGGTGTTGTTGAAGCCCATCGAGCAATGCGTCGGCACCTCGGTGGCGCCGGTCTTGGCCTTGTAGCCGTCGACCATCAGCTTGATCAGATCGCCTACCCCCGGCGCCAGCTTCGCCGGATCGAGCCGCTGCGCCGGCGCGGGGTCGATGTTGCAGAAATTGTCGACATCATCGCCGAAGGTGTCGCGCAACTTATCGAGTTGGCTGTAGCCGGCGCCGTTGCCGATCAGCATCTTGAACTTGAGCCCGGCCTCGCGCCCTTGG
>Ga0335078_10015353_pt1 | contig 11369 bp, 7 predicted proteins | sample Lox_Sample_32_FD_206711 | JGI IMG/M metagenome (GOLD analysis project Ga0335078, IMG submission 206711) | Soil microbial communities from Loxahatchee National Wildlife Refuge, Florida, United States - Lox_Sample_3.2 | ecosystem: Environmental > Terrestrial > Soil > Wetlands | place: USA: Florida...
CGTAGCGAAGGCCAAGGTTGAGCGTAAGCTTTTGGTTGACCTTGAAATCATCCTGAACGTACCCGGCCATCATGGAGCGCCGCAGTCCCCACCAGACGAATCCGCCGCCCGGCGGGCCGTAGCCGGTGGCGGCCACTGACCGCGCGTAGTAATCGACAGCACCCTCCATCATGCTGATCAGACCGCTCGGGCTCTCGGTGCCGGCGGGCAGTGGCGCGCCGCCGCTGATGGAAGGAATCGCCTCGGGGAGCGGCGTGCCGGAATTGAAGTTGAACTGGCCGCTGGGACCGTAGGAGGTCACCCCGGTGCCGTTGTCCCACTCCCGCCGAAAACTCCCGCCGATGTTGAACGAGTGACGGCCTTTGGTCCAGGCGATATTGTCCTTGTATTCAAAGACGGTGGTGACGTACTTGGTCTCGAACGTGTCTGGTCCCCAGCCTTGCAGGCTGCCATCCTCGAATTGTGTGTTGGTGGTGGTGTACTCCGCGGGAACCTCAGGCTGACCCTCGATTCCACGGTTCAGCGTAAACGTGAAACTGTTGAGCAGGGTCGGCGAAAACAGATGCGTCTCGCTGAGGGTGTAATTCCGCGCTTCGCCGATGGCGTCTTGGGAGAAACTGGCGCCGGCCAGCTCGGCCGCCCACGAGTCCGTTTCCCTGGCGATGTTGTTAACGTAAGAAGCGCGCACGAAGAGCGAATCCTTGGACGAGAAATGATGGTCGAGCCGCGCGGACCACTGGTCGTTATTCGTGGGCTGGGAAAATACGTAATTGAACGTATTGGGACCCAATACTCCGTTGGGCTGGTTGGGGTCCGGATATCTGGAGAGCACGTCGGCCGCCACCGCGTTCAGAGGTACCTGGAGCGTGTCTGGGTTGCCGGTGTTTGGGTCGGGAATTGTCACCGTGCCGGCCTTCTCCTCGGGCGTCGGCACGGCAACGATGCTGGGTTCTCCGAGGCGCTGCCGGAAGCCGGCGTACTCGACGAAGAAAAACGTCTTGTCTTTTTTGATGGGGCCGCCAAACGTTCCGCCGAATTCATTCCTGCGGAAGGGCGGGACCCCGCCGGCGATTCCTGGTCCGGTGGCGAAGAAGTTCCGCGCGTCAAAGGCGCTGTTTCGGAGGAACTCGAACAGGCTGCCGTGAAATTCATTGGTGCCGGACTTGCTCACCATCTGGGTGATGCTCCCCGATCCCTCGCCGTACTGGGCGGAGTAATTGTTCTGCTGCACCTTGAATTCCGCGATGGCGTCGAGGTTGAAGTTCGTGAACTGCAGCGTGCCCATTTCGGCGTCGCTGATGTCCCCATCGTCGAGGGTGCCGGTCATGGTCTCGCCGCGATTGCCGTTGCTGATCCACTGGCCCTGCGCGTCCATCCAGCCCATCCCGCCCGTGTTCGACACCACCCCGGGTTGCAGGTAGACCAGGCCTGTGATATCCCGGCCGTTCAGCGGGAGATCCTGAACTTGCTGTGCGGAGACGAGGCCGCCGAGCGTTCCATTGGTCGTGTTGAGTAGGGGCGGAGCCGCCGTGACCTTAACCTGGGAAGTGACCCCGGACAGAGCAAGTTTGAAATTCACCTCCCGCTGCTGGGCAACATCGAGGGTGATATTGGATGCCGTTCCCGCCTTAAATCCTGACGCCTCAGCGGTAACGTTGTAGTTGCCCACCACCAGGTTGGGAATCGTATACGTCCCGGCGCCGCTCGTCACCGTGAACTGCGATACTCCCGTCTCAATGCGCGTGGCCGTCACCCTGGCGCCCGGAATCACCCCACCGCTCGGGTCCGTCACCGTTCCCGTAATGGAGCCCACGGCCTGAGCGCGCAGGGAGGATGAGACCGCCAGCAGGAGAAACGCGGCCGCTCCAAGCAAGCCCGGTAGATGCTTTCGGTCTTTTTCTTTCAGTTTCGGGGGAATGAATCGAACTGAAGCGTTGGAATGACGACGCCAGATATTCTTGAACATCCGAGCCTCCGCTTTCTGGCGACCCTCCCCCTCACGCCAGGAATATCCATCACATCAGTCCGTGATCGCAATATGGCGCAGCGCCGTTGTGTTGTCAAGGAAGAGGCGGAATGGCTGGAGTTCGGCCAAGTGAGTACGCTCGATGGCGGCCAGCACACTTGATCTTGCTCGAACTGCGGCAGGGTCAGCCGTGCGGCTGCTCCGCGACGGCCACTTCCTTTGGCCATCGAGGTTTAAAGATCACTAAATATTAACTTGATATATAAATTGCAAGGACATATTCTTTCTGCCGCCACCAGGAATGACAGCGTTGGCGTCGTGATTGGGCCGAAAGCTGGGTTATCCGGGAGGAGAAGTTCCCACGATATTGAAGTGGACGACGAACTCATCGAATTCACCGAGGATCTCGCGAGCTTCGGGTTCGACGACGGCCTTTTCCGGTTCGCTGCCGGCGAACTTGCGAATCGCCCGCATGGACTCCCAGAGGGTGAGCACCGTGAACTCTACGTTGGCTCCAACTGCCCGCCCGAGCAGGTAGGCGCCGCGGTACCCTTCAATCGCGCGCAGCGCAGGGAAGACCCTGGTTGAGGCGTGTTGAACGTATTCGGCCGCCCTCCCTTCCGGCGCGCTTCCCTTCCACATTCGGAGAATTGCAGCTCGGGGTGGTGATTCCGAGCACGGCTCGCTGCCAGCGGCTGTTTTGGCCGATTTCGCCGCGCGATCGGCAGCTTGCGGCTGGACGGGCAGCGCCGCGCCCGATCCTACAACCGTTGTCCACTGTCGCACTTGCCATCGCTTTACAGCGCCGCCGGTGACGTAGGGATCGGTTCGCGCAAAGCTCGCCGCCACCTCCGGCGAGTCGCCCTTGAACAGCAGAACCGCCCCGTCCACGGGATCCGCCAGCGCCCCGCCCAGCACGAGTTCGCCGCGCTCGCTGGCCTCCCAGGCTTTCTTCAAGTGTGCGTCGCGAAACTCGGCCCGCCGGGAGACGTAGTCGTCGGCAACCTCGTAGAACAGAAGGTAGTGCATTGCATCCTCCTTGCCGCGTGGAACGTTCTCTCAAGTCTGCAAATGACAATTCTAATCGGTGCCCTCGTCGGAATTCCCATCAGCGATTCCAATCTCGCTCGAACTGCGCTAACATTCGTTCGCAGGCCTTGGCAACCAGAGAGGTTCCGATGAAGAAATCGATCGGCGACAATATGATTCCCCACGGTTGGAGCTTCGAGCAGGGGCTCGACCTGATCAAAAAGTCGGGTTACGACGGCGTGGAGCTCTGGCTCGGCGACGTCCCGTGGTTCCAGATGACTACCACGGACGCCCAGGTCGCGGACCTGCTGCGCAAGGTGCAGAACGCGGGGCTGGTGGTTTCGAACGTATCTACCGGCCTGCACTGGGACTCGCCGCTCTCGGCCCGCGATCCCAAAGTACGCGCCCACGCCAAGCGAATCGTGGAGCGGCAGATCGAGGCGGCGCAAATCGTCAAGACGGACGCCGTCCTGGTGGTCGCCGGGCTCGTGACCGCCGAGGTGCCGTACAACGAGGTCTATCAGCGCTGCGTGGAGGCGCTACAGGAGCTTGGTCCGAAGGCGGAAGCCGCCAAGGTGAAAATCGGATGCGAGAACTGCAATTCGGAACAGAGATTCCTGATGAGCCCCCGCGAGTTCCAGACGTTTCTCAAGGATGTGAATCATCCCTGGGTCGGTATCCACCTTGATGTGGGCAATATCCATGACACCGGCTTCGCCGAGCAGTGGATCGAGATGCACGGGCCTGACATCACGCGCATTCATCTGAAGGACGTCAAGAAGCATCGCGGGCGCTGCGGGGAGGAGAGCGTCTACACCAATCTTTTTCTCGGCAACAACGACTGGAAGGCGATTCGCGCCGCGTTGCAGAAGGTGAACTACGATGGCTGGCTGATCGCGGAGATGGAAGACCGCTATCGTTTCGCACAGGACCAGCAGTTCTACGACACGGCTGCGGCCATCGACCGGCTGATTCAGGGAAGGTTGTGATGACGGTCTCGCGTCGCCGATTTCTCGAAGTCGCGGCCTGCGCTGCTCCCGGCGCGCTCGCCGGTGGGCGCTGGCTGAGTAATTCGTCCGGTGCTCCTGCGGGCGGACCGTGCTGCGTGCTGATCGATGCTGGCGCCGACTGCGTGCTGCCGGAGTCGCTGCGCGGTTTCAGGCGTGGTCTCGACGCGGCCGGCGTGCCGTCTGAGTCTCTGACAGTTCAACGCCTAAGCGAATTGATTGCCTCGGGTGCTTCTCCGCGGGGCGGCGTGGTCTTTGTCCCCGGCGGCGCGCTGCAATCGGCCAGCGTTGCCGCAGCCCTTCGCGCTTTGGCCGATCGCGGCGCAACGGTGGTCTACGAGTCCGGCGCTGCTTACGCCGATTCCGGGGACTTCGCGAAGGAGCGGCACCTGCTGCAAAAGCATTTCGGAGTCCCTGTTGATGCGCCGATCGATCTTTGGGACTCGAGCCTAAAGTCCGATTCTGCTCCGTACGTTCACTATCATTGGCCCCGGCGAGTGATCGTGCGGGATTTCAGCCGCATGATCCCGGTCTCTCGCGCGCAGCACGCATTTGCGACCATCGATCGCATCCCTGCCGCCGAACGCGTCCGCTTGGGCGCCGGCGAGTTCATCTTCCTCGGTTCGCCGCTCGGTCCTCATCTAAATATCGACGATCGCGAAGCGCTGGCCCTGATGAAGGCGTTTGTCTCATGAGCCCGATCTCACCGTGGCGCGATCCAGCAGAATTTCATCCAGAGCCTGCACACTCTTCGCCACGCCCACGCGTGCCGTGGTGAACGGCGACTCGTGCTCGAGGCTGATCACGTGCTCGTAGCCGACTGCCTTCAGCTCTTCGACGATGTCTTTCCAAACACCGAGATCGTGCCCGTAGCCGATGTCGCCATAGGACCATGACCGGTGCGCGATGTCCTCGTACGGCGTGAGATCGACGAGGCCGTTGACCGCCGCGTTTTGGGGATCGATGAGAATGTCTTTACCGTGCATATGGTAGAGACAGCCTTCCTCGCCCAGTTTCTTGATGACGGCGAGCGGGTCGACTCCGAGCTGGAATAGGCCGCTCAGGTCGAGGTTGGCGCCAATGTTCTCACCCGCGGCGTGCCGCAGCTTCAGAAGCGTCGCCACGTTGAACACGGAACAGCCGCCATCCATTTCGAGGCAGACTTTCACGTTCCGTTGCTGCGCGTAGGCGTTCAGGTCCTTCCAATAGGGGATGAGTACCGAGTCCCACTGCCACTTCAAGATGTTCACGAACTCGTCGGTCTCCAGCGTCGTCACCCAGTTCGGATGCTTGCCCGTTCCGTCGCCCGGGCAGCCCGAGAAGCAGACCACGTGGTTGACGCCCGTCTTCGCCGCCAGGTCGATAGTCTTGCGATAAACCCCGTCCTCTCGCTTGGCTTTTTCGGTGTCCGGATGAACGGGATTGCCGTGGCAACTGAAGGCGCTCACCGTGATGCCGTTCTTCTCGAACTGCTGCATGTAGGCGCGGCGCTTCGCGTCGTCCGCCAGCAGGCCGTCGAGGTCGCAATGCGCGCTCCCGGGATCGTTGCCGGAGCCGATCTCCACGGCCTCGATGCCGAACTCCTTGATCATCGCGATCAATTGATCGAGCGAGAGATCGCTGAACGCCGGATCGAAGACGCCGATCTTGAGCTTGGGCGATGTGCCGCGGACCTCGTGGACTTGGCCTGCCTGCGGAGTTGCGGCGAAAGCATTCGCAGCGCGTGTTCCTTCCGCCACCAGCAGAGCGGCGGAGAGCTTTTCTGCCGTGTCTTTCAAGAACGCGCGGCGGGTCTCCAGGGATGGACGACTGTTGAACCTCATAGCTCACCTCACTCATCGCCGCTCGGAGGGTGGCGCGCCTTCTCAATTCGAGTCACCTTCGCGGGGGCGGCCATGGCTTCGAGCTGGGGGATGTCGAAGAATTTGTAGAGGTCAAGACAGAACAATTCCGGAGCGCCGCGGTAGGGCACGGGCTTCTCGAGAAGATAGCCCAGGCTCTCGATCGCGTCGCTGCTCACGATTTCTGAGAACACGTCGGGTGCGAGCGCCGCCGCCACGAGCGCGATCACCTGGCTGCGCTTCCCGTCGGTTTCGATGCGGACCCGCGCGCCGCCGCTCGTCGCTCGGAGCCACTCGGTGATGGCCAATAGTTGCGCCACTTCGATACCGAGCGGACGATCGCCGGCGCTTGCGGTCAACATCTCCCAGTCGGCCGGATCGGGTTCCTGGGGAATCGTCGCGCCGTTGAACAGCAGGTCGAGCGCCAGCACCTGCTCGCCGCGGTTGACGCGATCGGAAACCAGCACGCCGGCGGCTTTTCTCCCCTTGTCGTCGAGCACGATGGCGGCCGGCGCCTCCGGCTGCGCCGTGACGGCCTTCAGCAACACGGCCGTGGCCTCGAGGCCGTTGGAAAACTCGAATCGATCCGATAGCGTTTCCAGACCCTGGTGGTGCGTGGCGGCAATTCTCCAGGCATTCTCGACGCGGACCGGCGAGTAGCGAATTACGTTCTTGAGCTGGTCACGTTGAGCCTTCGCCCATGAGGCACGCTCGTCCGCAGCGCTCGGGACGGGAGGACGCGTGATGGATTCCGCGAGCTTGCGCGCGAGACCATTCAGCGTCAGGTTATCCGGCGGCAGGCCGACCGTGAGTTCCTCCGCGGAGCGTATTTCGGCATCGCTCGGGATTTCGCTCTCCGTAACGGGCAGGTGGAAGTGCTCAGTGAAGAATCGATAAGCCTGCTGCCGATTATCGATTTGATAATTGTGCGTCGCCGGGTCGAGATTCTCATGCCAGGCGAACGCGCCGGAATCGCCGAAGAGCGCGAAGTAGGGTCGAATCCGGTCGTAGATGTACGGCTTCACCAGCGCCGCGCGGAAGCAGCAATTGTCCTCGGCATTGTGGACCAGCAGCGTGGGCCGCGGCGCGCGCAGCATGACGAGATCCGGGTAGTCCTGGCCAGCGACAAGGTCGGTGGCATTTTCCTCGATCTCGTCCGTATCCACCGGATGGGTCAGGTTGGACTCGAGCGACCCGAAGCCAGCCACCTCCACCGCCACCGCGACACGTTCATCGAGCGCGCTCAAGGTGATCGTCTGCCAGCCGCCGCCGGAGATTCCGGTCATGCCGAGGCGTTGCGGATCCACATTCGGCAGGCCGGCGAGGTAATCCAGGCCGCGGCGCATCGCGAGATAAAAGATTCCGAGCGCGTTCGACCCCACGAAATCGAGGTGCGCGGAGTAATCGTGCTGGTCCAGGGGTGTGCCAAGCTCGCCGAATCCCATCCATCCGAGGTTCAGCGCGACGATCCCACGCTTGGCGAAGTTGATTGCCCGTTTCTGCTCGTATTCCGCCGCTTCGCCCATAGGTTCATGGCCGATCACGTTGAGAATCGCCGGCGCACGGCCGTGAAGATTTTCCGGCTCGTAGAGAATGGCGACGGAATCGAATCCCGGCACGATTTCATAACGCAGCTTGTGCAGCCTGTATCCGTGGCGGGTCTCGATCATACCGGCTTCTTGGAATCGCGGCGGCGCGTCGATCCATTCACGCGACCAACCGTGATAGGCGATATCGTCGAGAATGTGCCGTCTCAGTTTGTCCTGCCAGGCCTTCAGGGCGGCCGGGTCCGAAATGGCCGGGAGCTTCGGAATGCGCCGGTTGAGGTACGACTCCAGTTGATATTCCGTGACACTGACCGGCTGGATCGATTGCGAGAGCGGTTCCGCTACCGAATGCGGGGTGGTCTGAGCCGGCAGCCAGCTTGCCGCCAGCGTAAGAATCGCAAGCAGGAGGACCGGGCGCGCCCTGCGGGACCCGCGTCGGCATCCACAATGCGAATCGCGCAAGAGCAAATGGCAAAAGCGTCTGGAAGTAATCATCGGACAGGCCTTAAGAAAGTCGCAGCCCCTCGGGCTGCGCCCTGGGCTGACGTTTTGGCCGCATGCGCGGGCTGACTCCGCGGCGGGTTTTTGAAACATCACGCCGGGACGTCTCAAAACAGAAGACCGAATCGGCAGGTGGTAATCGCCAACCGTCAGTTCTTACAATCCGTGCCATCTCGCAATGATGCTCTTCTGAATCTCGGTCGTTCCCGAATAAAGCGTGCCGGAGATCGCATCCCGATACTGGCGCTCCAGATGGTTCGCGGTCAGTGTGCCCGTCGGGCCGAAGATCTCGATGGCGTCGAGGCACGTATCGATGCAGGCACGGCTCACGGCCAGCTTGGCCACGGCGGCTTCGCGCAGCGGACGCTTGCCTTGGGACTTCAGCCAGGCGGCCTTGTAAAGCGCCAGCCTGGCCATTTCCAGGCGCAGATCCATCTCGGCGACCTTGTCGGCGATGCCCGGCGACTTGTCCACGGGACGGCAGCCGCATTTCTGCTTGGTGCTCGCGTAGCGGACCGAATCCTCCAACAGGCGCTGCATCATGCCCAATTCGCTCGCCAGGATACAAATGCGTTCCCATTCCATCGAAATGGTGAAGATCGCCTGGCCACTGCCGATCTGGCCCAGGATGCTAGTCTCCGGCACCTCGCAATCTTCGAACGCCAGCTCGGCCATCGGCGACGTGCGCAGGCCCATCTTGTGCAGCTTCCGGCTGATGCTGAAGCCGGGCGTGTTGCGGTCGAGGATGAATCCGGTGACGCCGGCCGCGCCGCGCGACGGGTCGACGTTGGCGTTAACGATGATCATGTCGGCCACTGGCGCGTTGCTGATGAACGTCTTCGAGCCATTGATCAGGTAGCGGTCGCCCTTCTTCACCGCCCGCGTGCGCAGGCTGAAGGCGTCCGATCCCGAGGTCGGCTCCGTTGTGGCCTGAATGCCCACAAATTCGCCGCTCGCGAGCTTGGGCAGGTATTTCCGCTTCTGCTCCTCGGTGCCGAACTGGAGCAGAGGAATCTCGGCCGTCCACTGGTGGGCGTTTATCGAAAAGATCAAGCCGTTGTCCTGGCAACCGTACCCCAGCGCCTCAAGAGCGCAGACCGTGGTGACAATGTCCGCCCCCTGCCCGCCATACTCCCTGGGGATCGGCAGTCCGATGATGCCGAAGGCGCCGCACTTGTTCCAGTTCTCGCGAGGGAATTCGGAATTGCGGTCGCGCTCGATCAGGTTGTCGTTGAGCTCGCGCTTGGCGAACTGAATGACAGATTTGCGCAGCGTCTGCTGCTCAGGGGTGAGGGAGAAGTCCACGGGTCTACCTTTCGTGTGGGTATCTGCCGGCCGGAGATCGCCGTCTGATTCGGCAGCCTCGGCGAGACGCTCCTGAGCCTCACCGCCGGCGTGGTGAAACGCCGATACGCCAACCCATGTCAGGGCGCCAACCTTAATGCCGGTAGTAGACCATCATAGCTGATTTTTTGCGCGCTGCGTACCGGTCTCTCGTGATCGCTTGCTCATCCCGGGGGTCTTCATAATTCAGTGATTTCTGGGTAGTTGCCTCCGTTTTTGTCGAAGTCACGAGTTGCGACATAGTTGCATCAAATGGAGGGTGAGTATATGAGAGAGGCAATTATGAAACGGACATCGAATTGGATTTGGCTAGCGCTGGTCCTTCTGGCCACGACGGGACTGGCGGCAGCGGATACGGGCAATTCGAATATGCCCCCACCCGGAACCCTGAATTACGTCGAGGGGCAGGTGTACGCTCAGGGTCAGGCGCAGACACCGAAATCGGTGGGATCAACTTACCTGGAACCGGGCCAGGTGATGGACACAGGCAATGGCTACGCTGAGATTCTGCTCACGCCGGGCGTTTATCTTCGGCTCGGCCACGACAGCGCCGTCAGAATGCTCTCGCCGGGGTTGTCGAAGACCCAGGCGGAGCTAACGAAGGGCTCCGCGATTGTCGAAGTCGACGAGTTGTTCAAGGAGAACAATCTCAGCGTGGTGGTGGATGGCACGGCGACGCGGATCGAAAAGAGAGGATTGTACGATTTCAACGCCAATGAGCCTGCTGCCGAGGTCCTGGACGGCGAAGCGATCGCATACGTCGGAGATCGGGGATTCAAGCTCAAGAAGGGGCACGAACTGGTTCTGGCGGCGGGACAAGCTCCCGTCAAGCAGAAGTTTGACGTTGCCCAGGTTGAGAACGATCCTCTTTATCGTTGGAGCAAATTGAGAGCCGAATATGCGACGGAAGCCAACGTCGATGAAGGTAATGCGCTGATGGGCGCAGGCGGTTGGTGGGGTCCGGGCTGGTACTGGGATCCTTTCTGGTCTGACTTCGCCTTCATACCGGGGTGGGGTCTAGGATGGGGTCCGTTTGGATTTCCGTTCTTCTCGCCATGGTACGCGGCCTATGCTCCCTACTACGGCTTCTATGGCGGCTTCTACCGCTATCCGGTCCGTCGTGCTGTCGGCCGACCTGTGATTGGCGCCGGAGCACGGCCCCTGCCGCCGCTGGCGCATCAGCCCGGCGCGGGATCGGCGGGATTCCATGCGCTGCCGCGAGGGATGGCCATAGGTGGAGGTCACATGGCGGCGCCCGCGGGCGGGTTCCGCGGTGGCGTCGGCGGTGGAGTCCACGGTGGAGGCTTTCAGCGTGGGATCGCTGGAGGCTTTCACGGCGGCGGACCTGGCGCTGGCCGTCGGTGATCGCCGAGTGGCGATGGCCAAATGCTGATTGACCTGACGGGTGGTGATGGCAGACTGTCGTCGCCGCCCGTTTTTATTGGTTGGCCCCACATTCCAACGCCAGGACCGCGTACGCCGTGGCGGCGTCGCTCATGAACTCGCCGATATAGGAACCAAGGTCCCGCCGCTCGTTCAGCGAATAAGCGAGCCAGCGTCCGTCAGCGTTCTGCTGATTCGACTTGAGCCACGCGAGGCTGCGCGCCAGGCGGGAGTCGCCGGGCGCGACGCCCGATTCGAGCAGCGCGAGTGTGACCAGACCTGTTGCGTAGCCGTCGCTCCGGCTGTCGAGTGGCGTACCGTCCCGCCGCTTCCACGATCCCACGAAGTCAGACAGGCTGAAGGCACCGTCGGGTCGCTGTTTCGACAGCGCCTCATCGATGATCGACTGCTTTTGCATTGTCGTCAGAACACCGAGCAGACGTGCCGAAGCCCAGAGGAGCATCACGCGGTCGATCAGCACCTGCCGGTCTTGTTCGCGCACCAGGTAGTCGCGAAGCAGCCGTATCGGGTCCCGATTCCCCGGTCCGGACTGATAGCCCAGGCCGTCGGGAGCGCAGGCGAAAGCAATAGCCGCCAGGGCGGCGCCGTAATATTGTGAATCGCCTTCCCACGGCTTGTTGTGAAACTCGAGCCAGGGCCAGGCTCCGCGAGCATCCCCCGTCTGCAACTGCTCCTTCCACATGATTTCGAAAGCTCGACGCGTGTCGGGGTTTAAGCTTCCACTGCGTGC
>Ga0335078_10015354_pt1 | contig 11368 bp, 11 predicted proteins | sample Lox_Sample_32_FD_206711 | JGI IMG/M metagenome (GOLD analysis project Ga0335078, IMG submission 206711) | Soil microbial communities from Loxahatchee National Wildlife Refuge, Florida, United States - Lox_Sample_3.2 | ecosystem: Environmental > Terrestrial > Soil > Wetlands | place: USA...
ACCGGGGCGAAACGGCCAGCGAGATCAGGCGCGCGAGCGCGGCGGGCGTGATGCGGTCCTCAGGTGACAGCCCGCTACCGTCAACGGTGGAAATGCCGGTACCCAACCCGAGTTGCCGCAGGGTGGCTCGCACCGCCGCCGCGCCGCCACTGAAGGACCCGGGCCCGCCGGTTGCGATCGCCACCTGCCGGGCTAGCGCCTCCGCTATGTCGTTGTTGCTCTCGGTCAGCATCCACTCCACGATGCTGGGCAGCGGCGGGGACTGGACCTGGGCAAGCTCGGCCGCACCGGGCGCGGCCCGGCGCGGCGCCAGCTTGCCGATGACGTGGATCCCCTGCGCGGCAAGCAGGGATGCGAAGGCGTGGGCCGCGTCCGCGGCCGGGTCCTGCGAGCGCGGCCGGTAGTTGGACGGATCGTCGGCGTCTTCTGGGGCACCGCCCGGGGTCAGCCGCCCCTGATCGACCTCGAGCGCGCTCACCGGGGTCACGGCGCCTGTGCTTACGTAGCCTGCGGACCAGCCGGGTGCCAGGCCCGGGCCAGTGAACAGCGACGTGTCGTAGCTTACCCGTACGCTACGGGCGTGCGCGGCCCGCAGTGCACTCGCGGTCGAAGCGGCGAGCGCCGCCAGCGTGGCGGGCTGCGGATAGTCGGCGGCCGGTGGCCGCCCCACGGCGAGCGTCGGGTCCCCGCCCCCGACGAGGATTAGCTCGCCCGCCGTTTCACCTTGTACCACCCGCGTGGTGAAACGGGCACGTGGCCCGAGGCAGGCGAGCGCCGCGACCGATGTGGCGAGCTTGTTTGTGGACGCCGGGATGAGCGGTGACGTGCCGCCGCTGCTGAAGAGGACGTGCCCGGACACCGGGTCGGTGACCACGGCGCCCACGCTGGGGCCGAGCGCGGGCGACGAGAGCAGGGGTGACAGGGCTGTGGCGAGCCCGCCGCGAACCGGAAGCGGGCCGGCTCCACTGTCGGGCCGGAGCACTATGCTCCCGCGGACAACGGGCCGCACCACGACCCGGGGCTGGGCGAGACGGGCATGCAGCAGGTCGGCGAGCGTGACGCCGGCCGCGACGGTGAAGACGTTGAGCACCGCCAGCGTGACCAGCGCAACGACACGCGGGCGGCTCAGCACGCCGATACCTCTCGTGGATGCGGGATCCTTAGATGTTTGGAGACTGGACAATCGGACGATGAAGCCAGGTTGCCATGGGCGGCCGCACCGCCAGGCCACCAGAGTCAATCATCTAAGAGGTCGCGGGTACGGAGGCGACCTCTGCGTGTGCGTGGAGGAGCCGCATCGTGGAATTTGACGTCGTCATCGAGATACCGCAGGGGAACCGCAACAAGTACGAGATGGACCACGAGACCGGGCGGATCAGGCTGGACCGGATGCTGTTCACATCGACCAGGTACCCGGCCGACTATGGGTTCATCGAGGGAACGCTTGGCGATGACGGTGACCCGCTCGACGCGCTTGTGCTGCTGCAGGAACCGACCTTTCCCGGCTGCGTGATCCTCTGCCGGGCGCTCGGCATGTACCGGATGCGCGACGAGAAGGGCGGGGATGACAAGGTGCTCTGCGTGCCCGCGCGGGATCCGCGGCTGGAGCACCTCCGCGACATTCGCCACGTGCCGGAGTTCGACCGCATGGAGATCCAGCACTTTTTCGCTGTCTACAAGGAACTGGAACCCGGCAAGTCCGTGGAGGGCGCGGAGTGGACCGGCCGCGCCGAAGCCGAAGCGGAGATCAACATATCTCGTGAGCGACTGATGACCCTCGGCCATTGATCCGCCTCGCCACCTGATCGGTTGCGCAGGGCAGCGATCCCGGCTCAGGCTGGGCGGGTGGCGCCGATCAGGCCCGGCTCGAAAATGCTGTCAATTCGCACATTCACGCCGGTATAGGGCGCGTCGACCATCATGTCGTGGCCGATGTAGATGCCGACGTGATGGATGGTGCTCGGATCGTACGGGTTGCTGGCGAAGAAGAGGAGGTCGCCACGCTGTAGCCCGGCGATGGGGATGTGCGGGCCGGACGTCCACTGTGTACCGGTCCAATGATCAAGCTGAACCCCTGCGTGCTGCCAGGCGCGCATGGTCAGACCGGAGCAGTCGAACGCGTTCGGCCCGGCGCCGCCCCACACGTATGGTTTGCCGAGTTGCCGCAGCGCCCAGCTTGCGGCGGCATCTCCTGCGCTCGCGGACGACCCGGCGGCACCCGGGCGGTACGTCCAGGCCGGTGCCGAAACGACTGCGCTGAAGGCGCTCGTTGCGGTCGGCGCGGGCCGGGCGGCTGCCACTTCCAGCACGCCCTCTTCGGCCCGGGCGGCGGCAAGCTGGCGCGCCAGCCGGCTGCGTGTTACCTGCGTCGACCTGAGAATCCGCTGCTGGCGGGCGACCGCCAGCTGGGCAGCCCGCTTCAGCACGGCAGCCTGCCGCGCCGCGGCCCTGGTGGCCGCAAGCTGATCGCGCGCCTGGCCACGGAACACCTGCGCGACGATGCTGGCGGCGGTTGCGGACGCGAGGATATCCGTGTGATGTTCCGCGATGACACGCAGGACGCCCACGCGGTCGAAGAATTCCTGCGGGCCGCCCGCGTCGCCAATCGCCCCCGCGATCGAGCCGAACGCGCCATCGCTTCGATAGGCTTCGCTGGCCAATTCGCCAACGGCGCCGCGGCGCGCCGCCTCCGCCGCCGCGGCGGCGGCGGCCCTGCGCTGCGTCACGCGATAGGCGTCGGTGGCCCTGCGCACCTCGACGACTGCGCCGTCGTAGCGCTCGACTGTCGTCTCGGCCCGCGTCTCGAGCCAGCCCAGCCGAGCCTGGACGGCGGCGAGGCGATCGGCGGCCCTCCCGACCGCGGCCGCTCGCCGTGCCACGTCGCCACGGACCGCAGCCAGATCCCGGCTCGACGGTACCGGGGACCCAGCGGACGCCGTTTTCTCCATCAACCCGGTCGCCGCCCCTGGCGGCCCGGCGATGAGCGCCACGGCGACGAGGATCCGCACCGGCCTGCGGCCGTCCCGCGTTCCCATTGCGTACCCCCTGCCCCGTTTTGACTGCCCCGTTTGCCCGTCCGTGCTGAGTGCCCCGTGCGGACTGCCGCCCTGCTAACTCCCCCGGCTGACTCCCCCTGCTGATCGCACGTGCTGGGCGCTGCCCTGCTGAGCGGCACCCACCGATGTAGCAGCAGCTGTGCGGTGGGCTGCTGGGCGATCGGCTGCCGGGCAGCCGCATAATGCAGCATTCCACGATCTGACTCTAAGTAATCGCCCCGATTCATACTGCTGAATATCGGCGCTAGGCGGGCGGAGCCCACGGCCGTAATGGAGGGCGGTTAGGCGGTGGCCAGGAAGTGCGCAACACTGGTGAACAGCAATCGCAAGGAGGCACCATTGGACCAGGCCGATGATGTGCTGAGCCAGGCACCGCTCTTCGGGGCGCTGGATGAAGGGGCATCTGCGGCCCTGCGCAGCCGTGTCGAAGAGGTAGAACTCAGTCGCGGTGAGCGGCTATTCGAAGAGGGCGACGACGGAGACCGCCTGTACGTGATCCTAAGTGGCAAGATCAAGCTCACGCGGGCCGCGCTCGACGGCAGGGAGAACCTGCTCAGCGTGCTTGGCCCAGGTGAGATGTTCGGCGAACTGTCACTCTTCGACCCAAGGCCCCGCACGGCGAGCGCCACCGCTCTTACCGACACTCGGCTTGCCGCGATGGCTCATGTGGCCTTGCGCCCATGGCTCACCGGGCGGCCAGAAGTGGCCATGCACCTGCTTCGCGCTTTGGCACAGCGGCTGCGCAGGACCAATGACGTCATGGCCGACCTCGTGTTCACTGACGTACCTGGCCGGGTGGCGCGTGCGCTGCTCGACCTGGCCGACCGGTTCGGCCAGCAACGTGACGATGGCATCGACGTGCAGCACGACCTGACACAGGAAGAGCTCGCCCAACTGGTGGGCGCCTCGAGGGAGACAGTGAACAAGGCGCTAGCCGACTTCGCGGGCCGTGGTTGGCTGCAGGTGTCGGGCAAGTCGGTGCTGATCGTCGATCCAGAGCGCCTGCGCAAACGCGCACGCTGAGCACGGACTCCGGCCGCCGGCCCGCTGAGCGGGTCGCGCCGAGCACGGACTCCGGCCGCCGGCCCGCTGAGCGGGCCGCGCCGAGTCCGCCGCGGCCCAGCCTGCCGCGGCAGCTCAGAACGTGACCGCAGGCGGCAGCGTGCCGAGCGCTGCCAGGTACGCGAGGTGCGCGCGCACCGTCCAGGCGACGAACGGGCGGAGCGCCGGATCGATCCCCTCGTATATACGTTCGGCAATCTGGTCGACGGTCCGGTCCCCAGCCTCGATCGCGGCCGTCACCTCGGCAAGCCGCTCAGCGCGGTGCGCGATGTAGAAGTCGAGGATGCCCACTGGATCGGCGACCAGCGGTCCATGGCCCGGCATCAGCAGGCTGACCGGCGCCGAACTCGCCAGTGCGTGCAGCCTGTCCAGCGACCGCAGGTAGTCACCAAGGTCCCCATCGCGCGCGATCACGGCCGTACCACGGCCGAGCACGGTGTCACCCGTGAGCAGGGCCCCGTCCTCCGGCAGCAGGAAACAGAGGGAATCGGCCGAATGCCCAGGGCTCGCAACGACCCGCAGCTCACACCCACCCGCCGTAATCACGTCTCCCCCGGCCAGCCCTTCCCCGCCGAGCCGGTGCGCGGGATCGAGAGCCCGAACGGCAGCATTGGTGATTTCCGCGAGCCGCCGTGCACCGCCCGAGTGGTCTCGATGCCCATGCGTGAGCAGGATCAGCGCGATCCTGCGCCCCTGGCTCTCGACCTGCCCGGCCACCCGGCGGAGGTGACGTTCGTCGGCGGGACCCGGATCGACCACAACCACCGTATCGGCCCCAGGCGCGGCTATCACCCACGTGTTGGTACCGTCCAACGTCATTGGCGACGGGTTGGGTGCCAGCACACAGCGCGCACGGGCCGTGCCTGACCCATCGATTCCTCCCGCCGGGCCCGGCCCGCCGATTCCTCCCGCATCGCCGTCACTGTGTTCTCGGGCGGCTCCTGTGGCATGCCCGGTCACAGTGGGTAGTCCAGGCCATCAGGAATGGTGAGCCACGCGGCGCCACCTATGACCGAGATCCCCGGCTGCCTCGGCACCATGTCCCTGCGTGCGGCGAGCGCACCCGCTGCGGTCTGGTGCCGCGCGAACTCGGCGAGCGTAACCGCGGTCGGCGGCATCAGCAGCATCTCGCCCCTGCGGGCTGCGGCGATTGCTGCGGCTGGGGGCAGCCACACCACCTCGTCGGCTTCCCCGCCCACATCCCTGGTGCGCTGACCCGCGGGTAGCGCGGCGGCGAAGAACCTCGTGTCGAATCTGCGGCTCTCCATCTCCGGCGTGATCCATCTCGCCCACGGGCTGAGCAGGTCGGAGCGGAGCACGAGGCCGCGGCGCCGCAGCAGCGCGGCGAGCGAAAGCGAACGGTCGACGAGGGCCCGCCTGTCCCATTCCCAGTCGTCACCCCGGGTGTCGGCCACCACAGTGTCTGGGAGCGGCCCGGCAAGCAGCACTCCGGACTCTTCGAACGTCTCGCGGACCGCGGCGCAGATCAAGGCGCGCGCCAGCTCGGGGGGGCCATTCAGCACCTGGCCCCAGGTTGCGGCGTCCGGGCCCGACCAAGCCAGGTCGGCATCCGCGTCGCGCGGGTCCACCGACCCGCCAGGGAACGCGTGCACGCCAGGCGCGAACGCCATCGACCGTCGGCGCCGGAGCAGGTAAACATCGAAGCCGCCACCGCTGCCCGCAGGGCGCAGCAACGCCACGGTGGAGGCATCCCGCGGCGCCGCGGGTTCCATGTTGCCCGCCAGGATGTCGCGCACCCGTTGCGTGAATCTATCCGCGAGCCGGATATCCGAGCGCGTCACCATCGTCCCAATCCGCTGCTGTTCCCGTCGCTGCCGTCGCCAATAAACCTCCTGGGCCGCGACCCACCACGGGCTGTCTCCTGCCCGGCGACCGGGTCGTGCCGGTAATTGGACACGACCCCTGAACCTACGCCTCCGGGCGGGGCTGGTGTCTCCTCGGCCTAGGGCGTGTCCCGCCCTAGGCCGCTACCTCGACGATCAGCTCCACCTCGACCGGCGCGTCCAGCGGCAGCACCGCGACGCCGACCGCGCTGCGCGCGTGCCTGCCCGCGTCGCCAAACACCTCCAGCAGTAGTTCGCTCGCGCCGTTGCCGACCTGCGGCTGGCCGGTGAAACCGGCGGTGCTAGCGACGAATGCGGTCACCTTGACCACCCGGCGTACCGAGGACAGGCCACCCGCCACCGACGCCACGGCGGCGAGCGCGTTCAGCGCGCAGGTGCGCGCAAGTTCCCTGGCTTGCTCCGGGGCAACGGCGGCGCCGACCTTGCCCGTCGCGCGCAGTTCGCCGTCGACAAGCGGGAGCTGGCCGGCGGTGTAAACATAGGCGCCGGTACGGACTGCCGGAACGTACGCGGCAACCGGTGCCACCACGTCCGGCAACTTCAACCCGAGCGCGGCGAGCCGATCCTCGGGCGACGTCAAGGCTTCGCACGCTTCATGTAGGCGACCAGTTGTTCGGCGTTCGGCCCGGGGATTACCGTAACGAGCTCCCAGCCGTCAGCGCCCCAGTTGTCGAGAATCTGCTTGGTCGCGTGCACGAGCAGCGGCACGGTTGCGTACTCCCACTTCTCCATGCCGCCACCCTAACGATCCCGATTCACCGTTCCGATCTGGCCGGGTCCGCTGCTGGCTCGACCACCGGCGGCGGATCGATCTCGGGCACAGCTGGAATGTCAGGCTGGGCCACAGCCGGGGTGTGCGGCATGGGCACAGCCTCGATGCCAGCATCAGGCGGCCCGCCGGAACCGATCGCCGCCTCCGCCGCGGCGACCTCGGCATCCCCGGTGTCCTGAAGGCTTGACTCGTCGCCGGTCTGCGATGGCAGCGCCACCTTGTCGAAGAACCGCAGCAGTTCCACCGGAACTGGCATCACGAGGGTGCTGTTCTTCTCCGCTGCGACCTCGACCACGGTCTGCAGGAGCCGCAGTTGCAGCGCCGCTGGATCGCGGGCCATCACGTTCGCCGCCGCGGCGAGCCGCTTGGAGGCCTGGTACTCGCCGTCCGCCGTGATGATCCGGGCGCGGCGCTCGCGCTCGGCCTCGGCCTGGCGGGACATCGACCGCTTCATGCTCTCGGGTAGCGACACGTCCTTGATCTCGACGCGCTCCACCCGGATTCCCCAGGGGCCTTCTGTCGGTTCGTCGATGGCCTCGCGCAGTTCCGCGTTCACCGTGGCCCGGTCGGTGAGAAGCTGGTCCATCTCGGAACGCCCGATAATCGACCGCAGCGACGTCTGAGCCTGCTGTGAGACGGCGAACAGGTAGTTCTGCACATTCACGACGGCCTTGATCGGATCGACGACGCGGAAGTAGACCACCGCGTCCACCCGGACGGTCACGTTGTCCCTCGTGATTCCGTCCTGAGCCGGCACCGCCATCGCGACGATCTGCATGTTGACCTTCTCCATGCGATCGCCGATCGGCCTGATCAAGGTGAGCCCGGGTCCGCGCGGCTCGGATATGATGCGGCCCCACCTGAAGATGATGCCCCTCTCGAACTGCTGTACCACACGCAGCGACCGGGTGAACCCGATCACCCCCAGGACCACAAGCACGATCAAGATGGCAAATATCGCTGCTACCACGGCTGACACCTCTTCTCGGTGAACCAGGCATCCCGGCCGCCCGGGCCGGGCTGCACCCCGTTCCGCGGGTTGCTTTCCGTCCCAGCCTAGTGACGGCCGGCCCCTGCACCAGTCGGCAAGATCCGCCGACGCGGCCCCCGGGCGGGCACGTGCGGTCCCGGGCGATCCGGGTGCCGTACATAGATCCGTGACAGGCTTGGCGGCGGACTGATCGGTGCGCAGGCGACGATAACCTTCATGGAGTGAGCGCGAGGGATACCGACTGGGACGGCGTGCGGCTGCACGTCGTCACCGGCAAGGGTGGCGCCGGCAAGACCACAGTGGCCGCCGCGCTCGCTCTGGCGCTGGCGGCACGGGGACGCAAGGTGCTGCTCATGGAAGTCGAGGGGCGCCAGGGTATCGCACAGCTTTTCGACTGCCCACCATTGCCGTACGCAGAGCGCAAAGTAGCAGTGGCGCCGGGATCGCCCAGCTTGCCGGGCGGCGACGTATATGCCCTCGCCGTCGACCCGGAAGCAGCACTGCTCGAGTACCTGGAGATATTTTACGGTTTGCGCCGCGCCGGGCGCGCGCTTACCCGCTTCGGCGTCGTGGATTTCGCCACGACAATCGCTCCCGGGCTGCGTGATGTCCTGCTCACCGGCAAGGCCGCTGAGGCTGTGCGGCGACGCACCAGTGGCGCAAACCGAAGGCACGTCTATGACGCGGTCGTAATGGACGCCCCGCCGACTGGACGTATCGGTCGGTTCCTCAACGTCACAGCCGAGGTCGCGGGGCTCGCCAAGGTCGGCCCGGTCCGCGCTCACGCGGATTCGGTCCAGAACGTAATCCGCTCGCCACAGACGGCCGTGCATTTTGTCACCGTCCTTGAGGAGATGCCAGTGCAGGAGACTCTCGACGGTACCGGCGAGCTACGCGGGAACGGTCTGCAGGTCGGTGGAATAATGATCAACATGGTGCGCCCGCCGATGTTGCGGCCGGCCGAGCTCGCGGCCGCAGCCCGCGGCGCCGTCGACCTGGACGAGCTGACGGTCGGGCTCAAGGCCGCCGGGATCGAAGAGGGCCGCGAGATCGCAGGCGATCTGGCTGCGGAACTTACCGCGCACGCCCGGAGGACCGCGCTGGAGCGCAGGGAACGGCGGCGCCTCGCTGCCACTGGGCAGCCACGCTATGACCTGCCGCTCATCCCAGACGGGATCGATCTGGGCGGCCTCTACCAGCTGGCTACGACGCTGCGCGAGCACGGGGCGGCATGACGGTCCCGGGCCCACGTGCCGCCACGCCGCCGAGGTTCGACATCGACCGGCTGATCGGCGATCCGCGGACCAGGATCATCGTGTGCTGCGGATCCGGCGGGGTCGGCAAGACCACCGCGGCGGCCGCGCTCGGCCTGCGCGCCGCCGAGCAGGGCAGGAACGTGGTGGTGCTCACGGTGGACCCGGCACGCCGGCTGGCGCAGTCCATGGGCCTCACAACCCTGGACAACACCCCGCGGGTGGTCGCCGGGACCGACCCCGCCGCCGGCGGCAGCCTGCACGCAATGATGCTCGACATGAAGCGGACCTTCGACGAGATCGTCGAGGCGCACGCCGAGCCGGGCCGTGCAGCACAGATCCTGGCCAACCCGTTCTACCAGTCGCTGTCGTCGAGTTTTTCCGGCACCCAGGAGTACATGGCGATGGAAAAGCTCGGCCAATTGCGCCGTGCGGACGAGTGGGATCTCATCGTCGTGGACACCCCGCCGAGCCGGTCGGCGCTCGACTTCCTGGACGCGCCACAGCGGCTCGGCCGGTTCCTCGATGGACGGCTCATCAGGCTCCTAATGGTCCCCGCGCGAGCGGGCGGCCGGGCGTACGTGAAGGTATTGAGCGCCGGATTCGGGATGGTGACGGGGGTCCTGACCAAGGTGCTCGGCGCCCAGATACTCCGGGACGTGCAGACGTTCGTCTCGGCGTTTGACACTATGTTCGGCGGGTTCCGCGAGCGCGCGGATCACACCTACCAACTGCTGCAGACGCCGGGCACCGCGTTCGTGGTCATCGCGGCACCAGAACCTGATGCGCTCCGCGAGGCCTCGTACTTTGTCGAGCGCCTGGCGGACGAGCGGATGCCGCTGGCGGGTCTCATCGTGAACCGTGTGCACCGCTCAGCGGCAGCGCGGCTATCCGCCGCCCGCAGCCAGGCGGCCGCAGAGAACCTCGATGATTCCCGCTATCCATTGGCCGCTGCGGTTCTTAAATTGCACGCAGAAGTTATGCAGTTGCAGACGCGTGAGCGGAGGCTCGCGGAGCATTTCACCTCCGCGCATCCCGACGTGCCCGTTGTCGAGGTGCCCGCCCTGTCCGAGGACGTACATGACCTCGACAGCCTCCGAGTCATCGGGAACTGGCTCGCCACATCCGGCGCCGTCTCACCGCGGTAAGCGTTACCGAATCTCCGGTGGATCGTGGCCTGACGCGCGACAGCCCAGATGGCGGCCGGAAAGGCAGCTGGCTGCGTTCTACCCGCCTATCAAAAATGGCGCACACGTACTAACCGCGAGGGGGGCTGCCGTGCCAGCCACGCCTGACCTTTACTTTTTCAGGCACCAAACCGCCCGCGACGACCAAAGTCCTACGGGAGACCACTGGCGGGAAAACCCAGCGATGTTGAAGTGCCGCAGCCCAGAGGCGGCCCGGAGGCTGCCTCCACCGGCTACGCAGGGGGTTGGCCCCTGGAAAGCGGCGGCGGTAGAGGGGGGTGGCCCCTGGCGAACAGCGGCTGTGCAGGGGGATAGCCCCTGGGAAAGCGGCTAGCTGGCGACAAGCTCGTCGTCGGTGAGCCCATCGTCACCGCTGCGCTCGTACTTGGCGCGGGCGTCCTCGAGCAACTCGTGCCATGAGGTCACGTCCGGGCGGCGGCGCAGCAGTGCGCGGCGCTCCCGCTCGGTCATGCCACCCCAGACTCCGAACTCGATGCGGTTGTCGAGCGCGTCCGCGAGACATTCTGTGCGCACGGGACAACCGCGACAGATCAGCTTTGCACGATTCTGAGCCGCCCCTTGCACAAACAGCTCGTCAGGATCACTCCCCTTGCACGCTGCGCGTGCAGTCCAGTCCGTGATCCACATGTGGCCCCACTCCTTCGGTGTCACACCCGTGGCGGGCGTCACGCTGGATGGCGTTCACTTGCGATCTGGGCCGACGGGCGCGGACGTCGGACCGCTTTTTTCAGCTGCGGAAGCACAACTTACGGAAGTCCCGCCAGTATGGCCAGACCCCGATGGGCCCATTTCACGGATAGCCCGCCTGGGTCATCCGGCCGGGAAGGACTAGTCACGCACAGCAATGGCCGAAATACGGTATGCCCCGATTAGGTCTATGACCAGCGCCAATATTGGAATATGACCAGCGCTGAGATTAGGGGGGGTATGACCAGCCCCAATCCGCCGGGCCGACCGCGGGCGTACCCTGGTCGCGTGCTGACCACAGGCTTCGCCGGGAAGACGAACGCTCTCGCCAGGCTCGTCACCATGTCCGCGGTCGGCGGAGTGCTCGTCGCGGGGATCCTGCTTCCCGCTATCGGCGGGGTCGGTGTCACCGCACGCAACGCGGCCGACAAGTTCCAGGCGCTGTCCGCCACCCTACCTAACCAGCTGCCGCAG
>Ga0335078_10015356_pt1 | contig 11368 bp, 11 predicted proteins | sample Lox_Sample_32_FD_206711 | JGI IMG/M metagenome (GOLD analysis project Ga0335078, IMG submission 206711) | Soil microbial communities from Loxahatchee National Wildlife Refuge, Florida, United States - Lox_Sample_3.2 | ecosystem: Environmental > Terrestrial > Soil > Wetlands | place: USA...
GATCACGTCGCGCCGGTCGAGGATCGCCGAGGCACCGGCGATCAGCACCAAGTCGGCGCCCTGGTCGAGTGCCTTCTTCAATTCCGGCACGAGATCCTCTTCGCGATGCTCGGCGCGGCCTTCGGACACGAGGGTCGAGCCGAGCGCCTCCAGCCGCTCGCGCGTCGTCTCGACCGTCTTGTCGAGGATGCTCGGCTTCAATCCCGGCAGCACGGTCTGGATCAGGGCCGCGCGCCGCGCGCGGAATGGCGCGACATGGAAGATGGGATGCCTCGCGAGCGCGCGGCAGGCATCGAGCGCCTCGCGCCGAACGGCGAACGGAATGATCTTGACCGTCGCCACCATTTCCTTCGGCTTGACGACGGCATCGCGCGGCAAGGTCGCCAGCGTGATCGTCTCGTCGACCAGGTTGAAGCGCTCGACCGCGGTCTCGTCGACGACGCAAAGCCCGGCCGCCTCGGCAAAAAAATTGGCGCGGCCGGTAAACGCCTTCCCGGCGGCGACATTCGCGCCGGCAAGCTCGGCGGCCAATTCCTGCGCCGCCTCGTTCTCGCCGACGTCGCCGGCTTCGAGGCGCGCCGCCACGACGCTTGTCATGCCGGATTTCGCAAGCGCCGCGATGTCGTCCGCGGCGATGACGCGGCCTTTGCGCAAGGTGCGGTCGCCGGCCTTGAGGCTGTGCGCGAGGATCGCGCCCAAGGCTTCGGCAAGCGGCGTGTCGCCGAATTTCACGCCGCTTCCGCCTTGCCGCGCCGCTCGCCGCGCAGCGTCAGCACGATCTGCGCGATGATCGAGACCGCGATCTCGGACGGCGACACGGCGCCGAGGTCGAGCCCGACCGGCCCGTGGATGCGGGCGAAATCCTTCTCGCCGAAGCCAAGCTCCGAGAGACGCTTCAGCCGTGCCGCATGCGTCCGCTTCGAGCCGAGCGAGCCGATGTAGAACGCATCCGACTTGAGCGCCACGGCAAGCGCCGGGTCGTCGAGCTTTGGATCGTGCGTCAAGGTCACGACCGCAGTGCGCCGGTTGGGCTTCAGCTTTTCGAGCGCCTCGTCCGGCCAGTCGGTCGAGACCTCGATGCCGGGGAAACGCTCGTCGGTGGCGAAGGCGGTGCGCGGATCGACCACGGTGACGACGTATCCGGCCAGCGCCGCCATCCGCGCCAGGGGCTGCGCGATGTGCACCGCGCCGACGATGATGCAGCGGAGCCGCGGGTTGAACACCTCGACGAAAACCGGGCCTTCGCCGCTCTCGACCATCTGGTTCTTGTCCTCGGCGAGCGCGCGCCGCACGCCCTCGCGCAGCGCATCGTCGAACGGGACATCGCCCGCGGCGGCGCCGTTTTCGAAGAAGCTCTGCCGGCCGCTTCGGATCGCGGTGAGGAGGGCGGCGCTCTTGCCCTCGCGGCTCGCGGCCAGCGCGCGCTTCAGAAGCTCGAGCTTCATTCGACGCGCTCGACGAAGACCTGGATCTTGCCGCCGCAGGCGAGGCCTACTTCCCAGGCCTGCTCGTTGGTGACGCCGAAATCCAGGAGGCGCGGCTTGCCGTCCTTGATCGATTTGAGCGCCTCGCCGATGACTGCGCCCTCGACGCACCCGCCCGAGACGGAGCCGAGGAAATTGCTGTCCTCGTCGACGACGAGCTTTGCCCCCGCCGCGCGCGGCGAGGAGCCCCACGTGCTCACCACCGTGGCAAGCGCGACGCCCTTGCCGGCGGCGCGCCAGTCGGCCGCCTTCTGCAGGATCTCTTCATTGTCTTCCATCTGTCACCCCGTTTCTCGCCAGGCCGCGGCCGCTTCGAGGCGGCGCGGGCCGGGACGCGTCAAGGCCGCCACCAATTCGCCCAGGCTTTCCAGATTGTGGATCGGCTTGAATTCGTCCACATGCGGCAGGATCGCCCTCATGCCCAATGATTTGGGCGCGAACCCATCGTAACGCAACAGGGGATTGAGCCAGATCAGCCGGCGGCAGGATTTGTGCAGCCGGTCCATCTCGACGCCGATGCCGATGCCGGCGTCGCGGTCGAGTCCGTCGGTGATGAGCAGCACGATCGCACCCTGGCCCAGGACGCGGCGCGACCATTTGCGGTTGAACTCGCCCAGCGCCTCGCCGATGCGCGTGCCGCCCGACCAGTCCTCGACCGCGTCCGCGACCTTGTCGAGCGCCACGTCGATGTCCTTGTAGCGCAGGAACCGCGTGATGTTGGTGAGCCGCGTGCCGAACAGGAAGGTGTAGACGCGGTCGCGGTCGTTGGTCACCGCGTGCATGAAGTGGATGAAGAGCCGGCTGTAGCGGCTCATCGAGCCGGAAATGTCGCAGATGATGACGAGCGGCGGCGGGCGGCGCTGGCGCGTCTTGCGCTTCAGCGTGATCATCCCGCCGGCGCGGAGCTGCGCCCGGAAGCTCGCGCGCATGTCGGTACGGTGACCGCGCGGGTCGGGCGCAAAGCGCCGCGTCGGAAGATCTGCGAGCGGCAGCACCATGCGCCGGATCGCGGCCTTCGCCGCGGCGATCTCGGCGCCCGACATCTTCTCGAAATCCATCGTGCGCAGCACTTCGCGCTCGGAGAAGGTCATCGCCGCGTCGAGCTCGACCTCGTCCTCCTGGTCCTTGCCCTGGCCCTCGCCCGGCTTCTTCAGCGCCTCGGCGAGCCGGCGGCTCATCTCCTCGCCCTTTTCCTGATCGGGCAGCACCACTTCCGGCAGCATCATGCCGAGCATGCGTTCGAGCAGCTTCGGATTGCGCCAGAAGATGTGGAACGCCTGATCGAACAGGTCCTGCTGGTCGCGGCGGTTGACGAAAACGGCGTGCAGCGTCCAATAGAAATCGTCGCGGCTCTCGAGCCCGACCGCGCGCACCGCCTCGACCGCGGCGAGCACCTTGCCCGGACCGATCGGCAATCCCGCCGCGCGCAGCGCGCGCGCGAAATACATGATGTTTTCGAGGATGCGCCCGCCGTCGCCGGCGGGGCGCGGCGCCTGCGCCCCTTCCATTAGGGGGATGCTTGGAGCTCGGCCTTGACCTGGGCGAGCAGCCGCTCGGCCTCGCTGCCGTGGATCTTGGCGATGTCGTCCTGGTATTTGAGAAGCACGCCGAGCGTGTCGTTGATCGCCTCGGGCGTTAGCGCCAGCACGTCAAGCTGCGTCAGCGCGTGCGCCCAGTCGATCGTCTCGGCGACGCCCGGAAGCTTGAACAGATCCTGGCGCTCGCGCAGCTTCTGCACGAAGCCCACAACCTCGCGCGACAGCGCCGCGGCCGCGCCCGGCGCCTTCACGCGCAGGATGTCGAGCTCGCGCTCGGCGCTCGGATAATCGATCCAGTAGTAGAAGCAGCGCCGCTTCAGCGCGTCATGGATCTCGCGCGTGCGGTTCGACGTGATGACCACGATCGGCGGATGCTCGGCCTTGATGGTGCCGGTCTCCGGAATCGTGATCTGGAAGTCGGAAAGGACTTCGAGGAGATAGGCCTCGAACGGCTCGTCGGTGCGGTCGAGCTCGTCGATCAGCAATACGGGCGGCCCGGAGATCTCGGGTTCGAGCGCCTGAAGCAGCGGCCGCTTGATGAGGAAGCGGTCGGTGAAAATCTCCTCCTCGACCGTATCGCGCGATTCGGCGCCTGATTCGGCAAGCCGGATCTCGATCATCTGGCGCGGATAGTTCCATTCGTAGACGGCCGAGGCGACGTCGAGCCCCTCGTAGCATTGCAGGCGGATGAGGCGCCGGCCGAGCGTCTCGGACAGGACCTTGGCGAGCTCGGTCTTGCCGACCCCGGCCTCGCCTTCGAGGAAAAGCGGCCGCCCCAGCGTCAGGGCGAGATAGACCGCGGTCGCAAGGCTGCGGTCGGAGACGTAATTGCCGCGACGCAGCAGGTCGAGAGTGTCGCTGACCGAGGCGGGAAGGGGCATGGGGCGCCTGAAATTGGGACGGACCGTTCTTTGTAGCGGAGGCGGGAGGCCGGTCCAAGGGGGCGGGAGACAAAGAAAAAGGCGCGGCGGCGGTGGCCGCTGCGCCTTCAGGAAAGGGGAACTGCGTCTGCGCTAGACCGGCTGGCCGTTTGCCTTCATCACCGCGCGGCGCGCCATCACGCCGACGAGGTGCGCGCGGTATTCGGCGCTCGCATGGATGTCGGAATTGAGCCCGTCCTGCTTCTGCTTGATGTCCTTGATGGCATCGGCCGCGAAGGACTTGGAAAGGGCCGCCTCCATATCCTTCTGGCGGAAGGCGCACGGCGCCGCGCCGGTCACGCCGACGCGCACGGTGTTGCCGGTCTTGGCCGCGAACGCGCCGACGATCGCATAGCGCGAAGCGGGGTTCGGGAACTTCATGTAGGCGGCTTTCTCGGGGATCGGGAAGCTCACCGAGGTGATGATCTCGTCCGGGCCAAGCGCCGTCTCGAACAGGCCCTTGAAGAAGTCGTCGGCGGCGATCTTGCGCTTGTTGGTGGTGATTGTCGCGTTCAAGGCCAGCACCGCCGCGGGATAGTCGGCCGCCGGATCGTTATTGGCGATCGAGCCGCCGCACGTGCCGCGGTGCCGCACCGCCGGATCGCCGATATGGCCGGCGAGGTCGGCCAAGGCCGGGATCGCGCTCTTCACCTCGCTCGAGTTCGCGACGTCGGCGTGCCGCGTCATGGCGCCGATGACGATCGCGTTGCCCTCTTTCTTGATCCCTTTGAGGTCGGGGATCTTGCCGAGATCGACGATGTCGCTGGGCTTCGCCAGGCGCTGCTTCAAGGTCGGGATGAGCGTCATCCCGCCCGCCATCAGCTTCGCCTCGGGCTTGCTGGCGATAGCCTTCGCCGCGTCGGCGACGCTTTTCGGCTGCTGGTATTCGAAATTGTACATGGTTCGCTCCCCTTAGAATCTCGTGGTCACGCGGCCTTTTGCCCGCGGCGGGACGCAATAGCCCGCCAAACTTTTTCCGGCGTCGCCGGCATGTCGATGTGGCTGACGCCCAGAGGCGCGAGCGCGTCGATGACGGCGTTGATCACCGCGCCAGGCGCGCCGATCGCACCCGCCTCGCCGCATCCCTTGACGCCGAGCGGATTGTGGGTGCAGAGCGTGCCGTGCGTCGCGACCTCGAACGACGGCAAATTGTCGGCGCGCGGCATGCAGTAATCCATGAACGAGCCGGTCAGCAGCTGGCCGCTCTGGTCGTAGCGGCATTCTTCGAGCAGCGCCTGCCCGATCCCCTGCGCGAGCCCGCCGTGGACCTGCCCCTCGACGATCATCGGATTGATGATGCGGCCGAAATCATCGGCGGCGGCGAAATTGACGATGCGCACGTCGCCGGTGTCGGCGTCGATCTCGACCTCGCAGACATGGGTTCCGGACGGGAAGGTGAAGTTCTTGGGATCGTAATAGGCGGTCTCGTCGAGCCCGGGCTCGAGCTCCTCGAGCGGGTAGTTGTGCGGCACATAGGCGGCAAAGGCGATCTCGCCAAACGCCTTGGCGCGATCGGTACCGGAGACCGTGTATTTGCCGTCCTTGAACTCGATGTCGGCTTCCGCCGCCTCGAGCAGGTGCGCCGCGATCTTGCGACCCTTGTTCACGACCTTGTCGAGCGCCTTCACCAGCGCCGACCCGCCCACCGGGAGCGAGCGCGAGCCATAGGTGCCCATGCCGAACGGCGTCTTGCCGGTGTCGCCGTGCACGACTTCGATGTTCTCGACCGGCATGCCGAGCCGGTCGGCCACCACTTGCGCGAACGTCGTCTCGTGGCCCTGGCCGTGGCTGTGACAGCCGGTGAGGACCGTGACGCTGCCGGTCGGGTTGACCCGCACGGCGGCCACCTCGTAGAGCCCGGCGCGCGCGCCCAGCGCGCCCGCGACGGCCGAGGGTGCTACGCCGCACGCCTCGATATATGTCGCGACGCCCAGCCCGCGCAGCTTGCCCTGCCGCTGCGCCGCGGCGCGTCGCTGCTCGAATCCGGCGTAGTCGATGGTCTTCAGCGCCATGTCGAGCGTGGTGAAATAGTCGCCGCTGTCATAAGCGAGCGCCACCGGCGTCTGGTAGGGATAGCCCTCGGGCGGAATGAAGTTGCGCCGGCGCAATTCGGTGCGGTCGATCTTGAGCTCGCGCGCCGCCTGATCGACCAGCCGTTCGAGCACATAGCTCGCCTCGGGCCGGCCCGCGCCGCGATAGGCATCGACCGGCACGGTGTTGGTAAAAACGCCCTTCACCTCGGCATAGATCGCGGGCGTGGTGTAGGTGCCGGCGAGCAGCGTGGCATAGAGATAGGTCGGCACCGCCGCCGCGAAGGTGGACAGATATCCGCCGAGATTGGCGAGCGTCGAGACGCGAAGGCCCAGAAACTTGCCGTCCTTGTCGAGCGCCAGTTCGGCATGCGTCACGTGATCGCGGCCTTGCGCGTCCGAGAGGAAGCTCTCGCTGCGCTCGGCTACCCACTTGACCGGGCGGCCAAGCTGGCCCGCGGCCCAGGTGACCGTCGCCTCCTCGGCATAGTGATAGATCTTCGAGCCGAAGCCGCCGCCGACGTCGGGCGCGACGACGCGCAGCTTGTGCTCCGGCACGTGCAGCACGAAGGCGCCCATCAAAAGCCGGATCGCGTGCGGATTCTGGCAGGTCGTATAGAGCGTGTATTCGCCGGTTGCGCGCTCGAACTCGCCGATATAGGCGCGTGGCTCCATGGCATTGGGCACGAGCCGGTTGTTGACGAGATCGATCTTCGTCACGTGGCTCGCCTTGACGAAGGCGGCGTCGGTCGCGGCCTTGTCGCCAATCGCCCAGTCGTAGCAGAGATTGCCGGCCACCTCGTCGTAGACGCGCGGCGCGCCGGATTTGACCGCGGCTTCGACCGAGACGGCCGACGGCAGGACGCGGTAATCGACGGCTACGCTCTCTGCCGCCTCGGCGGCATGGTCGCGGGTGTCTGCGATGACGACCGCGACCGGATCGCCGATATGGCGCACTTGGCCTTGCGCCAGGACCGGGTGCGGCGGTTCGGCCATTGGCGTGCCGTCCTTCGACTTGACGCCCCAGCCGCAGGGCAGGGTCCCGATCCCAGTCGCGGCAAGGTCGGCCGCGGTATAGACGGCCACGACGCCCGGCGCGCGCTTTGCCGCGGCGGTGTCGATGCCGCGCAGCTCGGCATGCGCGTGCGGGCTGCGCACGAATACGGCGTGGAGCTGTCCCGGCCGGTTGATGTCGTCGGTGTAGGTGCCGCGTCCGGTGAGGAAGCGTCGATCTTCCGTTCGGCGCACCGGAGCGCCGATCGGGGCGGTCATTTTCCGCCCCGTGCCATCGCCTCGGTGCCGGCTTTGATCGCCTTCACGATGTTGTGGTAGCCGGTGCAGCGGCAGAGATTGCCCTCGAGCCAGTGGCGGATGTCCTGCTCCGACGGGTTCTTGTGCTTCTGCGCGAAATCGACCGCGCTCATAACCATGCCGGGCGTGCAGAAGCCGCATTGCAGGCCGTGATGTTCGCGGAACGCTTCCTGCATCGGATGGAGCTGCCCGTCCTTGGCGAGCCCCTCGATCGTGGTCACGTCGGCGCCGTCGACCTGCACCGCGAGCATGGTGCAGCTTTTGGCCGAATAGCCGTCGATCATGACGACGCAGGCGCCGCATTGGCTCGTGTCGCAGCCGACATGCGTGCCGGTGAGGCCGAGATTCTCGCGCAGAAACTGCACCAGCAGGGTGCGGTTCTCGACGTTCGCGGTCTGCTTTTTGCCGTTGACCGTGATGGTGACGGATGGCATCGCTTCATCTCCCTGCGATCGTCGGCTCTATCCCCCGTGGGATCGCCGTCGGAATTCGGTTGCGTCCAAGTTTCGTGCGGTCGGGCGGCGCGGTCAAGCGATCCGCTTTGGCCCCGGCTCAGCCGCCCCGGCCGACCGCGAAATAAAGCACAATGGCGACCACGATCGCCATCAGCACGACCCACAGCGCGGGCCCAAGGCGCGCGCGCTCGGCCGCCGGGGCTGGCGCGGGCCTCGCGCCGCCTGTTGCCGCCGCCGGCGCGGCCGCTTCTGCCGGCGCGGGCGCGGATTGATCGACCACCGCGGCGAAGCGCTGGAAGAAATCGCCCGCCATCTTGCGAGCGGTTGCATCGATGAGGCGCGAGCCGATCTGCGCGAGCTTGCCGCCGACCTGCGCTTCGACCTTATAGGTGAGGAGCGTGCCGCCGCCGTCGTCGGCAAGATGCACCGTCGCGCCGCCCTTGGCGAAACCGACCGCGCCGCCAGTGCCCTCGCCGGTGATCTTGTAGCCGGTCGGCGGATCGAGATCCGAAAGCGTGACCTTGCCGGAAAAGCGCGCCTGCACCGGCCCGACCTTCGCGACCACCTTCGCCGTCATCTCGGTGTCGGAGAGCTTTTGCACTTCCTCGCAGCCCGGGATCGACTGCCGCAAAATCTCGGGATCGTTGAGCGCCGCCCACACCTTCGGCCGCGCCGCCGCGAGCCGATACTCGCCGGTCATGTCCATGAGGGCCTCCTTGCGCCGTGCATAGCGCCGGTCCCGACAAGCGGCAAGCCGTCGCCAATTCGCGTGCAGAGGCGGCGGCGAGCGGGAATACTCGGCGGGCTCATGGAGGACTCCTTCTCGCTCGTCTGGGGGCTGCCGTTCGTCGGGCTGGTGCTGTGCATCGCCGCGATGCCCAGCGTGGTGCCGGCGTTCTGGAACCGGAATTATGGCAAGGTGGCGGCGCTGTGGGTGCTGGCGTTCGCGGCGCCGGACTTGGCCCAGCGCGGCTGGCACGTCTCGGCCGGCGATCTCTTCACCGTCGCGCTCCACGAATACATCCCCTTCGTCCTGCTGCTGGCGACGCTCTACATCATCGCCGGCGGCTTGCGCATCAGCGGCGTGCCGCGCGGCACGCCGGCGGTGAACACGGCGATGCTCGGCATCGGCACGGTGCTTGCGGGCGTCATCGGCACGCCGGGCGCATCGCTCCTCATGCTGCGGCCGATGATCCGCGCCAATCGCCACCGTCAGCGCACCACGCATGTCTATGTGTTCTACATCCTGCTTGTCGCCAACATCGGCGGCGCCATCTCGCCGATCGGCAATGCGCCCCTATTCTTGGGATATCTGAATGGCGTGCCGTTCTTCTGGCCGACCGTGCATATCGCGCTGCCGACCCTTACCATCACGGCCGGACTGCTCGCCAGCTTCTACGCGATCGAGCATTACCTGCGGCGCGGCATCCGCGACGAGCACACGCTCGCCGAGATCGAGAAGCTCGGGCTCGAAGGAAGCGTCAATGTCCTTCTGCTCGCCGCCGCGATCGTGGCGATGATGTTGAGCGTGTTCTTTCCCGTGTCACTCGCGGTCACGATTTTCGGCGTGCCGTGGCGGGTGATGGATGCGGTTTCCGACCTGATGCTGCTCGTGATCGGGCTTGCATCCTTTCTGCTGACGGCGCCGAGCGTGCGCCGCGCCAACGACTTCGCCTGGGCGCCGCTTGTCGAGGTGACGGTGCTGTTCGCGGCGATCTTCGTCACGCTCATCCCGCTAACCGCGATGATGGCGGCGGGCGACGCCGGGCCGATGAAGCCGATTTTCGAGCGCGCGTTCGTCAATGGTGTCCCGGACAATGCGCTGTTCTATCGCGGCACGGGGATACTGTCGGCGATCCTCGATAACGCGCCCACATATCTTGTGTTCTTCGGATTGGCCGGCAACGACGCCGCGCGGCTCGTGGGGCCCTTGGCGACCACGCTCGCCGCCATTTCGGCCGGGGCCTGTTACTATGGCGGCCTGACCTATCTCGGCAACGCGCCCAATCTCATGGTCCGCGCCGTCATCGAAAGTCACGGCGTGCGCATGCCGAGCTTTTTCGGCTATATGCTCTGGGCCGCGGTGTGCCTCGTGCCGTGGCTGCTGCTGGTCGAGGCGATCTATTTCGATTGAGGCCCATGAAGCTCGCCCGCCCGTTCGTCCTGGCCGTGCTGCTCGCGTTCGTGGCGGTTGCCGCGCGCGCGCAGTTGCAGCATTTCGATACCGCCGCCTTGACGATCGACACGAGCCGCGGGCCGCAGCGTTTCTCGATCGAGCTTGCGCTCACGCCGGCGCAGCAGGAACAGGGCCTCATGTTCCGCAACAGCATGCCGGCCGATGCCGGCATGCTGTTCGTATTCGCCGAGCCGCAAACGGCGGTATTCTGGATGAAGAATACGCTCATCCCGCTCGACATGCTGTTCATCGCCGCTGACGGGCACGTCGCCGATATTCACGAGCGCGCCGTGCCGCTGTCGGAGGCCAACATCGTCTCGAGGGCGCGGGTCAAAGCCGTGCTCGAGCTGAATGGCGGAACCGTCGCAAGGCTCGGCATCAAACCAGGTGATGTCGTGCATTATGCTGTCTTCGGCACTGCCGGCTGAGAAGGAGGATCGCCATGCTCGAGCTACGCACCACGCCACTCTTCACCGTCACGCTCACGGTCGGGACGATCCACGATCTCGGCCGCACGCCTTTGGGCGAGCGCCGCGTCGCCGTCGTTACCGGCGGGCAGTTCGAGGGGCCGCGCCTCAAGGGTACGGTGCAAGAGGGCGGGTCCGACTGGATCCTGATCCGGCCCGACGGCGCAATGCAGCTCGACGTGCGCATCACCCTCAAGACTGCCGACGGCGCCATCATCGGCATGCGCTATGGCGGCTTCCGCCATGGCCCGGCCGATGTGCTCGACCGGCTCAATCGCGGCGAGCCGGTCGATCCGTCGCGCTATTATTTCCGCATCGCGCCGTTCTTCGAGACGTCGGCGCAGCAATACGGCTGGCTCAACCGCATTGTCGCGGTCGGTACCGGCAACCGGCTCCCATCAGGGCCGGTCTATGACGTCTACGAAGTGCTGTAGCGCCTATTTCAGGAATTCGTTGGTCGCGAGATTGTCGTAGGAGGTGAGGAGATCGCCGGGCTTCATGAAGCCCGCCTCGACATTGATCTCGTCGGCCTTGCGCAGCGCGACCGGATCGACCATCGGCACCGGCGGCATGACCTTGACGAGCGCGTCGAGCGAGCGCGCGAGCACCGGCGCCTTGATCTTGTCGAAGCGCTTTTCGAGCGCAACGAGCACGTCTTTCGTCTGCTCGTGCACGGCTTTTGAGGCGAGCACCATGGCGCGCCCCATCTTCTCGCACTCCGAGCGGTGCTCGACGCAGGTTTGCGGCCGCACGATGAGCAGGCTCGAGGCGATCGGCACGAGCGAGCCGGGCTCGCCGTTGGGCCCGATCGCGACGGCGACCGCCGTGCCGTTATCCTCGACGATTTGCGGCCACGGCGGACCCGACACGAACCCGTCGATCGCCTGGCGCGTAAAGGCGGCGATGGTATCGGGCGCGCCCATCGGGGCGAGCTTGATTGCAGCGGGGTCGGAGCCGCCGATCTTCACGACGATGTTCAGATAGGCG
>Ga0335078_10015358_pt1 | contig 11367 bp, 7 predicted proteins | sample Lox_Sample_32_FD_206711 | JGI IMG/M metagenome (GOLD analysis project Ga0335078, IMG submission 206711) | Soil microbial communities from Loxahatchee National Wildlife Refuge, Florida, United States - Lox_Sample_3.2 | ecosystem: Environmental > Terrestrial > Soil > Wetlands | place: USA: Florida...
TTTTCCTGCCGACGTAAAACATCAACTTGATCAGAATCGAATCAGCGATTGATCAGCAGAAAGTCCCGCGCAATCCTGCACGAGCAATGTCTGCCGTCCTACCCATTGAAGGAGAGTCTATGAAGAGCAACCTCTTATTGGTCCTAATTGTGGTGTGCGCGTTAAGCGCCTTTGTCGCCGCTCAGACTGACACGGGTCGTGTCCTAGGAACCATTACCGACCCAAGCGGCGCGGTGGTGCCCAATGCGACGGTTACGATCACCGACGTTGGAACCGGGCGCACGCTGACGGCAAACACCACTGACTCGGGCCAGTACGTCTTCAACGCCTTGCCGGTTGCAAATTATCACATTGACGTGAAACGCGAAGGCTTCAAGACGGCCACCGCTGACTTCTCGGTCCAGGTCTCCCAGGTCCTTGATATCAGTCTGAAGCTGGAAACTGGTTCGGCCTCCACAACGGTTGAGGTTTCTGGCGAAGTTCCGATTGTCGACACCTCGACTTCCAGCACGGGAGAAGTCATTCAGGGACGTCAGGTCGTCGAGCTTCCATTGAACGGACGCAACTTCACCTCGCTCGCTCTGCTCACACCCGGCGTCAGCCGCGGCTTTTACGGAGATAACGCAGCGGGCATCGGCCCTGGCGGTCCGGCGGCTGAAACCTGGCGGAACTACGAATCGGGCGGCGCGGCGCTTTCTGTAAACGGTTTGCGTCCTCAAGCCAACAATTACATGCTCGATGGGCTGGATAACAACGACTCGATGGTCAACACCCTCATCATCATCCCGGCGATCGAAGACATCGCTGAATTCAAGACGACGACGTCCGTTGCACCCGCCGAATTTGGCCGTTCCGGTGGTGCGGTAGTACAAGTTGCCACCAAGTCCGGGACAAACGCTATCCACGGATCTGCCTTCTGGTTTAACCGCTCCAGAGAGGGGGCTGCCAAGGAGTTTGGCGCCGCTGATATTCCCGAGTTGAGCCGCAACCAGTTCGGAGGGTCGCTAGGAGGGCCAATCTGGAAGAACAAAATCTTTGCCTTCCTCGATTATCAGGGATGGCGTCAGAATGTCCCGGGAAGTCCCAATTTCAGCAAGGTCCCGACAGCGCTGATGCGTACGGGCAATTTCCAAGAACTGTGTTCAGGGCCCAACGGCACAGCAGATTGCCAGACGGGGTCTGGAGCGGCAACTGCGACCACCGTGCCGATTCAGACGCTCTGCCCGAACCTGTGGACACTGACGAGTACCGGATATGTAACGTTGCCCCAATTCAACGCAAACAATGGGTACGTCTACAATCCGCAGACCTGTTTGCCCTTCGGATGGGTCGGGTCCGCAAGCACCTCGCAGGTAGGCAATACGCAACTCAACATGATCCCGGCCGCCAATCAGAACACGGTCGGTCTGGCTTACCTGCAACAGTTTCCCAACACAAATCTGAGCGGCTTCAACCCGGCCACCAACGACAACAACTACCGTGGCCCGACGCAGAACCTCACCCACAACGACGACTACGATGGGCGCTTGGATTTTGTGGCCACGTCTAAAGACTCGTTCTTCGCACGCTACAGTTTTGGAACCGACTCTCTGTCGAACAGTCCGTGGCTGGTGGGCGCTAACAATTCGCAGCACTTCTTGCCCTCTGGTAGCGGCTCGAACCCGCAGCATCCGCGCCAGGTTGCGGTGGGATACACGCGGCTTATCAGCAACAACATCGTCAATGAATTCCACTACGGCTACACGCGCCCATATTACGGTTACCAGCAGCCCGGTTTCGGAATTAACATGGCGTCCGCGATTGGTATTGCGAATGCCAATACCGACCCATTGCTGGGCGGCTACCCGATCATCGGCGGATGGTACGGGAACATGGCATACGTCGGTGACGGAGGTCCGTATCTAGTGGTCGAGCCGGCGCACCAGTTCTCTGACTCCGTAAGCTGGACCAAAGGAAAGCATATTTTCAAGTTCGGCGCGTCTGTCGTTCATCGCGACGTGAACTGGACCCAGGGCAACAACGCCAAAGGCTACTTCTGGATTGACGACAACAGTTGCGCCTGCGGATCGTATCCTGCGGCCACTTCGGGCCATGGAACCTTCACCGGTTTTGAGGTCTCCGAGCTGTTGGGAGGATTTGTGGGTGCCTACAGCGTAGGCGGCTTCCATGGTTATTACGACACTCGAAGCTGGGAAAACGGCTTCTTTGCTCAAGACGACTGGAGGATAAGTCCGAAGCTGACGTTGAACCTTGGCATTCGGTATGACCTGTTCACGTGGCCGTACGAGGTCAATAACAACCAGTCCGTTTTCAATCCTGCAACCGGGCTCTTAGCTGAGGCTGGCAAGGCCCCCGGGTACAATCGCTCGCTCATCGACACACCAACCCACAACATCGGCCCACGCATCGGATTTGCCTATGACCTGTTTGGGACTGGCAAAACCGTGCTCCGCGGCGGTTATGGCCTGTTCTACTATCTTGACCGCGGCGGCGTGGCCAACCAGCTTTCCGAAAATCCGGACTTCAACGGCACCAACACCTACTACGCCTGCAACACCTCTGCTTCGGGGATCGATTGCTCTGGTGCCCTCAATCCCAATAGTGGATACCGCGTCACCCTTAGCGGAGCTGCCCCCATCAACACCACCAACCCGGTCGGTGCCAGCGGTAGCTTGCCTCCAAAAGTCGGAATCAACCCGGCCGACGTGACCGCAGCCAACAACGTGATCTATTACCCGAAAAACAGTCCAAACTCGCACATTCAACAGTGGAACGTGCAGATCGAGCAGGCTTTGAATAGCAAGACCTCATTCGTCATCGGCTACGTTGGGACGCATTCCTCGAACCTGGCGACGCCGTTCAACGCCAATGAAACGATGCTGGCTCCCTTTTCGGCAGGACCGGCGACGAACTGGTTCCCGTTTGGGGGCGCCATCAATCCCAGTGGCGTTGGTGCCATCAACGAGTACGGAATGATTGGCACTGGGAACTACAACGGGCTCCAGACAAAACTGACCCACCAGATGAGCAATGGGCTGCTCGTGACTATGGCGTATACCTGGTCGCATGCGCTCGATAATTCGGCTGCTATCTTCGGCGGCGCGGGAGGCGTTATGGTCGGCGCCAACGGCGTACCACTCCTGAATTACCAGTACGGCAACTCCAACGATGATCAGCGCCAAAACTTTGCCGCCAGCGTTCTTTACGAGCTGCCTTTCGGGCGCGGAAAGATGTTTGGCAACGATATGTCACGCGGGCTGGATGCAATCGTGGGTGGCTGGCAATTGAACAACGTCATCGTACTGGCGAGCGGCACACCGATGGACATTACCAACGCGGGGCAGACGGCCAACGGTCAGAATGGACGGCCCGATTATAACGGCGGATGCTCGACCGGCGTCTCTGCTTTTGTCTGGATCCGGTGCGCTCCGGGGGCATTTACGGATCCTGCTGGTCTCGTGGGAACACTTCCTAAGAACTTCTTCCCCGGGCCGGGAACTCACACATGGGATGCCTCGCTCACGAAGAACATCAGCTTTACCGAACGCTTCAAAGGGGAGCTGCGCGCTCAAGTCTACAACTTGACCAACACTCCTCAATTTTCGAATCCAGACCTCAACTACCATGACACTGGCACCAATGGCTTCGGCATCCTGACGACGCCACGGCTCGCACCCAGCAACCGGCAACTGGAACTGGCGATCCGATTGTCATTCTAGTGCGGTAAATCGGGTGGGCGCCTGACTCAGCTCTCAGGCGCCCCCGGACTCACTGGAGGCGGGAAGCAGGTGACGCTCTCGGCTCTCATTTCTTGACGTGTTGATTCGCACTGAGGCCCCTGATTTGCCTCGCTGCCGGAACTGCCATGAAAATCAGAACCACTAGCTCTTTATTGCTACTCTTCGTGTGCTTGCTGGCATGCGGGATGTTGGCTCAGTCGGCTGAGGAACCGGTTAGGCCGGCGTCCCAACAATCCCCGCTCATCCGCAAAATCGATCCTCCCAACTGGTGGGTGAATTACACGCCTGACCTCACGCTCCTTCTCACTGGCGAGAATCTCGGCGGAGCCTCCATCGAGAGCGATACGGCTGCAGTCATCGTCAAAGGCTCCAACGCCTCCGCTAACGGCCACTATCTTTTCATCCATCTACAACTCAGCCCCGACCTGAAGCCTGGAAACGCCCAACTCGAAATCAAGACACCGAATGGCTCGGCGACCGTTCAGTTTCCGCTGCTGGCTCGTGCCAATCCCAGCGGCCATTTCGAAGGATTCTCCCGCGATGATGTTATCTACCTGATCATGCCCGACCGCTTCGCTGATGGAGATCCCTCCAACGACAATCCTCCGGGCTTGCCGCCGGCCAATCGTGCCAATCCGATGGCCTTTCACGGAGGCGATTTGCGCGGCATCCGCGAGCATCTTGGCTATCTCCACGATCTCGGCGTGACGACCCTCTGGCTTACACCGGTCTGGAAGAACACCGACTCCGACTATCACGGCTATCACCCCGTCGATTTCTACGCCGTCGATGAGCACATGGGCACCATGCAGGACTATCAGTCTCTCGTTGCCGACGCTCACAAGCTCGGCATGAAAGTCCTGATCGACTACGTTGTCAATCACACTGGTCCTCATCATCCATGGGCCAATGATCCGCCCACCGCTACCTGGTTTCACGGAACTCCGGCGAACCACCTTAATGCTTCTTACAAGTTCAACGGCCTCGTCGACCCACACGCTTCGCCGCGCGAGTATCTCAGCACGCTCGACGGTTGGTTTGCCAACAAGCTTCCCGATCTCAATCCCGATGATCCTCCGCTTGCCACCTATCTCGCGCAGAATGCGCTCTGGTGGACGGAGATCGCCACGCTCGATGGTTTTCGCCTCGATACCTTCCCCTACTCCTCGCGCCAGTTCTGGAGTGGCTGGCACGCGCGCCTGCACGAGGTTTATCCGCACATCAATGACATTGGAGAAGTGGCTGATCCCGACTCGTCGATCACCGCTTTCTTCGAAGGGGGACGCAAGCAATTCGACGGCATCGATACCGGTCTAACGACGGTGTTTGATTTTCCGATGCGTGACGCGTTGCGCGACACAACCCTGAGGGGCGATTCCATGCAGAAGATCATCACCGTGCTCCAGCATGATGAGTTCTATCCGCACCCCGAAATGCTCGTTACCTTCTTTGGCAATCACGACAACATGCGCTTCATGGGCGAGAAAAACAGCAGCCCCCAAAAGCTAAAAGCTGCCTTCTCACTCCTGCTCACCCTGCGCGGTATTCCTCAAATCTATGCCGGAGACGAGATTGCCATGGACGGCGGCGCCGATCCCGATAATCGCCACGATTTTCCCGGAGGATTCCCAGGGGATCCGCGTAACGCTTTCACCGCGGCTGGCCGCACGCGTGAGCAACAGGATGTTTTCTCACACGTTCAGGCGTTACTTACACTGCGCCGGAACCACCCAGCCCTCCGCACCGGCAAGCAGTGGCATATCGGATGGGACGACTCCTACTACGCCTTCCTGCGGGACTTCCCGGATGAAAAGCTGTTCGTTGTCTATAACAACGCCTCAAAGACGCGGGCACTCGAGATTCCTCTCGCCGACACACCCATGGAAAACGCCCGCGAACTCGCGCCAATTTTTGGGGACGTCACCGCTAGGATCGACGGCGGCATCGCCCGGCTCTCCCTGCCCGCTCGCTCCATCGCGGTCTTCACCGTCCGTTGATGCGCTTAACTCCTTATTCCCCAAAGACCTGGCGCAAAACGATCGAAATATCGCGGAAAACAATCCTCTAACTTATTGATTTATAAATACTTTACTCGTAATTACTTATTTCTCAAAGACCTGGAAGGAATGATCGCCAAGTCTCTGATTTCAAAAGACCGCATCAGGAGGGGTCCTCGAAAGCTCTACACTCTTCCAGTCAGAGCGCGGTGAAACGCCAAGTTCGCGCAAATTTGCTTTTCCCCCGCCGAATGAAGAGGATAGTACGCAATAGAAAATGATCGTCAACTTCGCCGAGCGAGCGCACAACCATAATTGGGAACTCGACCCGATCATCCGTTCCCTGCTCGACACCGACTTCTATAAGCTCCTCATGCTCCAGTTCATCTGGAAGCATTTCCCGACCACGCGAGTCACGTTTTCCGTTGTTAATCGAACCGGCGCGGTTCGCCTCGCCGACATGTTTTCCCGCGAGGAACTGATCCACCAGATGGAGCATGTGCGGAAACTGCGTTTTCGACGGTCCGAGATCGTCTGGCTCGCGGGAAACACGTTCTACGGCAGAAAGGGCATTTTCGAGCCCGCCTTTCTCGAATGGCTCGAGCAGGATTTCCACCTTTCCGAGTATGAGATTTCGGTCTATGACGGCCAATACCACCTGAATTTCGACGGCGTTTGGCCCGACACCACAATGTGGGAGCTTTATGCCCTTCCCATCCTCAGCGAGCTGAAGACTCGGGCAAGCCTCAAGAACCTGCGCGAGTTCGGCCTCGACATCCTCTATGCCCGCGCCAAGACCAAGCTCTGGAACAAGATCGAGCGCCTCCGGGGGGTGCCCGACCTTCTCGTCGCCGACTTCGGCACCCGTCGCCGCCACAGCTTCCTATGGCAGGAATATGTGGTCAACGGCATGGCTGCGAATCTCGGCTCTGCCTTCACGGGCACCTCGAATGCCTTCCTCGCCCATAAGCACGATCTGGAAGCGATAGGAACGAACGCCCATGAAATTCCCATGGTGCTGGCAGCGCTGGCGCCCAACGATGATGCGCTGAAGGCCTCGCAATACAAAGTACTTGAGCTGTGGCAGCAGACCTACGATGGGGCTTTGCGGATCATGCTTCCAGATACCTTTGGCACGACGCAGTTCCTGCAGAACGCTCCAGAATGGGCCGCAGATTGGACCGGACAACGTATCGACAGCAAAAATCCCTACATCGCTGGAGAGGAATACATCGACTGGCTACAGTCGAGAGGTCGCAATCCACATGACAAGCTAATCATCGCTTCCGATGCGCTCGACGTCGACGACATCCTCGGCCTGCATGCCTACTTTGCTGGCGCCATTGCCGATGGAGTCAAGCCTGTCAATTTCAACTCGGCCGCCGACTTCCTCGATCGCCAGAAGTGGACACGCGCCCGTCGTATCCGCTTTAGCACTGGTTGGGGAACTCTGTTGACTAACGACTTCCGCGACTGCGATCCAGCGGGTGGAAATGGCTTTGATCCCGTAAGCTTGATTTGCAAGGTGTCAGCCGTCGAAGGTCGACCGGCGGTGAAACTCTCCGATAACTACGCCAAAGCGGTTGGTCCCAAACGAGAGATTGAGCACTACCGCCGCGTCTTTGGAACCGCCGGTGTCAGCAACGTGCCCGTAATCACCTAACGGGCGCAGACAGCCTCGTGCGCCCAGTGCAACCACACTTAGATCGTCAGTACAACCTTGCCGAACATCTGGCTTTTCTCCAGATATTCATGGGCAGCGCGAGCCTCCTGCAGCGGAAAGACGCGGTCAACAACTGGCCTGAGCCGTCCCGCAAAGACATGGCCAAGCACCTCGTTGAGTTCGCTCATGGTGCCCATATAGGAGCCAAGGATCGACAGGTTCCGTGAGAACAGGAAGCGCAACTCAAGTTCCACCCTCGGCCCAGTCGTAGCGCCACACGTGACAAGCGTTCCTCCGGCCTTGAGCGATCGCATACTTTCCTGGAACGTCGCGGGGCCAACATGTTCGAACACGACATCGACCCCTTCGCCTTTCGTGATGGTCCGCACCTCTTGCGCAATCTTCTGCTGGTAATGGTTGATCACGAAATCGGCGCCCAGTTCGCGCGCCTTCTGGATCTTGCGTTCATCACCAGCAGTGGTGATTATGCGGCAGTGGAACATCTTTGCAATCTGTATCGCCGCGATGCCGACGCCCGAATTTGCCCCGATGATAAGGACAGTCTGGCCGGCGCGGAGCCTAGCTCTCCCTATCAGCATGTGCCACGCGGTCACGAACACCAGCGGCACGCTCGCAGCCTGGGTGAAGTCAAGCGAATCAGGGATCGCTATGATATTCACCGCCGGGACAGCGATCAACTCGCAATCTCCGCCATCCACCGCATTGCCGTAGACGGTGAATTGCCGGCACTCATTCTGCAGTCCCGCAACACACTTCGGACAATGGTTGCAGAACGACATGGGCGCCACAACCGCGCGCTGGCCGACCTTGAAATCGGAAATGTATTCGCCGACCTCGGCGATCTCGCCAGCGATATCGCTGCCCAGAATGTGCGGCAGGTTCACTCCCGGCAGTCCATTCCTTACCCAAAGGTCAAGGTGGTTGAGCGCGCAGGCACGCACCCGGACGAGAACCTGGTCCTTGCGCGGTTTAGGATCGGTGATCTCCTCGTACTTCAGAACCTCGGGACCACCAAATTGATGGATGCGAACAGCTTTCATGTAGGCTCCTAGATCGGGATGGTTGCAATTCGGAACTCAATGGCAACTGAAAAATGTACCAAAGACACCGTGTACCTGACATCGTATTTGTCTTCGCCTCGACTTAGCTTGGAGTACGGGGGCTGAGTTTGGAGGCCGTTTCCAGTGGGTACTGGACCCGGTCCGCGAAATCGGTGAGCGGCGCATCAGCCGCTGCAGTTCGAGTCTGCCGCGCTCCGCACGCTTCTCACCAAAGTAAGCTTGACTGTCGACACTGATGATTTCATCATGAAAGTGGTTTCGCGGGCCGTGTTATCCAGTATCACTGGTTTACACCAGTTGCCCCGGAGTGATGACCCGGGGCTTTTGATTTTGCGCAGCCTGACTCGCCGGCTGAGGTTCGGTGGCTCGAACCGAGTTCCAATCGCTTGTTCGCTATTGAATCCACGGTTTGACCTTCCCCTCTCGAACCCACCATAATCGTCTTCATGGACCTCTACGAGGAGATTGTCGCCTTGCGCAAGGCCGGCCGCCGGGGTGCGGTTGCGACAATCGTCAACGTGCGCGGCTCGATCCCTTCATTCAAGAGCGCAAAAATGCTGGTCCGCGATGACGGTTCGATCATTGGCACAATAGGGGGTGGCTGTGTCGAGGCTGAGGTGTGGCAGGCCGCTCGCGAAGTAATGGAGTCGGAACGCCCCCGCACTCTCAGTTTCGATTTGAATAATGATCCCAAGTACGACACAGGGCTCGTATGCGGCGGAACGCTCGAGATCTTTATCGAGCCAATCCTGCCTCCGGCTGATCTTTTCATTTTTGGTGCTGGGCACGTCGCCACGGCTGTTTATCGGGTTGCCCGAATTGTTGGATTCGACGTGACTGTGATTGATGATCGCGAAACCTACGCGAATGGGGGACGATTTCCTGAGGCGCAGCAGGTAATCGCAGAGGACTTCGACAAAGCAATGGGGCGGCTCACTCCGAGTGAGTCGTCATTCATCGTGATTGTGACGCGCGGCCATCGCGACGACATGCGAATCCTGCGGTGGGCCGTTCAGACTTCGGCACGTTATGTCGGCATGATCGGATCGAAAAGAAAAACGATCGGTATCTTCAAAGAGCTGCAAAGAGAGGGGTTGCCCTCACATCTATTTGACCGCGTGCACGCGCCCATTGGACTCGATATCGGTGCGGTAACGCCCGAAGAGATTGCTGTTTCCATCATGGCCGAGATGATTGCGAAGCGCCGAAACACGGAACGAGAACTGCCGCACATGAGCTGGTTTCAACGGCACACGCCTCACGCCGATTCTGACCGACGGCCTGGCACGGAGACACCGGCAGTCCCCAATCAATCGACTGAGTGATGATCGACTGATCGTGTCGCGCTGAAGATTCCGTTAAGATGGGATGCGAATCCTGCCTATTCTGCGTTCTGCGGAAACTAACTCAAAGCTATTGCGTTTCTCTGCGCTCTCGGTGTCTCGGCGGTTTAAGATTTCGTCATGGCAAATGAAGTCGAAATCAAATTCCGCATCAACGACATGAAGCCGCTGGTTCGATCCCTGGAGCACGCTGGATTCAAACTTGAAACGCCACGCACCCACGAAGTGAATTCTCTCTACGATCAACCGGGACAGAAGCTCCGCAGGAAAGGGGAATTGTTGCGCCTTCGCAAGTATGGCGACGAGTGGGTACTCACGCACAAGGCTAAGGGCAAATCAGGCCGACACAAAACGCGAGCCGAACTGGAAACCCGCGTGGATAACGGAAAACAGTTGGACGCGATCCTGCGTGCTCTAGGGTTTAGCCCAACCTTTGTTTATGAGAAGTACCGCGCCGAATGGACTGATAACAGGGGGCACGTCGTTCTTGATGAGACTCCGATTGGCAACTTCGGCGAGATTGAAGGCACTCCGCGTTGGATCGACCGCACCGCAACAAGTTTAGGAATCAGGCCGACTGACTACATTACTAAGACTTATGCCGATCTCTTTTTCGCGTGGAAACAACGAACCCATAGCCCGGCGAAGTCGATGACGTATCGGGCATTGGGAGCCAAGGCACCGCGCTAACATAATGCGCATGCTTACCCGAGCTGCTGAGACCCGAGGGTGGAAAGAAATACCTTGGCAATCCGCTGAACTTCGCCCGCTGACCTGCCTCACTCAGGTAGCTGAAGTCCAGAAACTCAAAGCACGTGTGCCATGCGCTCGGCCTCACGCGTGGGCTTATCCTTGGCGCTTTTGTCTGGTTTCTGCATCCAGTAGCTTTCATAACCAAGCGTCGCAAAATAAATGGCTTGATCGAAAAACTGGTCGAGCAAGCGTAAGAGTTCGAAGCCACCGAGGATTTCCAGCGGCTTTTCGCGCATGCCTTCAAGTTCGAGGAAATCCCAGAGATTCTCTTCGGTCATCATGAGTGCCCAGCAAAGCGCGCTCAAGCTGACGCCTTGCTCGGCTCGACGACGTCCAAGCGGTTTGTACACGCGCTCGATATCATCTCCGGTTTTGGTCAAAATCCAGTCACTGAGGTTACGGTACACTTCACGCGCTCGTTCCCGCACCTCTTGCGGCGGAATCTTCTTCAGGTCAGCAGCTCGGCTCGAGCGCTCAATTTTATGCACCAGACTTTCAACAAGTTGTTCGGAGTGAGACTCGATGAGGCGAACAAGACGAAGAGCGATCATAAGGAACCTCCTCGACCATCCTGAACCTATTGTAGTCCTTCGGCCAGGTCGCGGGCGAAAGGAAATACTGTCGAGTAATCGCGCGATGCAATAAAAGTTAGAATCGCCTGAACGTCGTACCGCGCTCACGCGCCGCAGCACTTCTTGTATTTCTTGCCGCTCCCGCAGGGACATGGATCGTTTCGGCCGACCTTGTCTCCGGAGCGGACGACTTGCTGCACCGTCCGAGCATCTCCCG
>Ga0335078_10015359_pt1 | contig 11367 bp, 11 predicted proteins | sample Lox_Sample_32_FD_206711 | JGI IMG/M metagenome (GOLD analysis project Ga0335078, IMG submission 206711) | Soil microbial communities from Loxahatchee National Wildlife Refuge, Florida, United States - Lox_Sample_3.2 | ecosystem: Environmental > Terrestrial > Soil > Wetlands | place: USA...
GTCGTCGCCAGCATCATCGAGTAAGCATTGGCGGAAGTGGACCGCGAGCCTGAAGGCTCGCTTAGACGGAAATGCGGAGGGCGGGCCTCACGGCCCGCGCTCCCGGTGGCCGCGCGTCTCCATCGCGCAACCAATTCTCCACATCCAGCCCCGGCGCGCCCAGAAAGGTTGCCTCGTCGATCACGAGAATCAGCCCATCGAACGGGCGCGACCGGCGATGAAGAGATTGCGCCGAGCGAGGGCTCGGAGGCCCGCAGTCCTTCGACGCGACCCGCGAGATCGCGGTCCTTTCGCTCAGGCGGCGAGCGTGGTGTTTTCTTCGCGCAGAAACATCGGCATCTGCGGCTCGCTCTTGATCTTGGCGGGCGAGCCGTTGCTGGCCACGGGAGGAGCGTTCACAACCTCGAGCGCGGCGGCGACGGCCGAAACGCCGATCTCGCGATAGAGTCGCGCGAGTAGATCGTGTTGGGGATTGGGAAGCGGGGACTCGCCGAACTCTGACACTAACAGCTTGGACATGGGGCTCTCTCGACTTGGGAGGGAAGAGCGGGGACGCCAGCTCCGTCAGATTGTCGGCATCCTGTTAAAGCCCGGTTAAGACAGACCCCTTCGCCAGCGCTTTACGCAGGCTTTGCGCCACGCGATAATGCCCGCAAGCGCCCGTCCCGGTCTATCAAGGTCTGACGCGGGCGAAAGCTCGAGAAAACGGAATTCGATGCGTCGTCACCTGCCGCCCGAACCCACCTCCCAGGCGGCTCTTTGGAGCCGTCGGCTGGGTCTATTCGCGGCGGTCGTCGCCGCTCTCGCGGTCGTTCTCATGCGGCTGCACGTCCTCGATCCCGTCGCCGCGCTGACGACGCTGGGCGCCGCCGTGGCGATCTCGCTCGGCGCGCTGCTCCTGTTCGTGGCGGCTTGCGTGACGATCTGGCGCAGCGGCGCGCGCGGGCTCGGCATAGCGCTGGGCGGCCTGTTCTTCATCGCAGCGACGCTCGCGTATCCGAGCTATCTCGCCTTTCAGGCGGTAAGGCTCCCCAAGCTCGCGGACGTTTCCACGGATATCGCCGATCCGCCGGACTTCTCGCGTTCATCGGCGGCGCTGACGGCGCGCGGCGGGGTCTCGCATCCCAATCCTTCTCCCGAGGCGCGCGCCGGCCAGCGCGCGGCCTATCCGGACGTCGAGCCGATCGTCCTCGACATTGAGACGGAGGACGCGGTTCCGCTCGTCATCAGAACGGCGGCGGCGCGCGGCTGGCGTCTCGTCGACCAGCGCGCGGCGAGCCCCCGCACCGGGGAGGCGCATCTCGATTTTCTGGACATGAGCCGCATTCTCGGTTTCGACGTCGACGTGACGGTGCGGTTGCGGCCTCTTCCCGGTCAGACGCGCATCGACGTGCGCTCGGCTTCCCGCTACGGCCGCCATGACTTCGGCGCGAACGCGCATCGCATCCAGGCCTTCGCGGACGAGCTACAAAATCAGCTCGACCTGGGGGAAGGCGCGTCCTCGACGCCCGAGCTGCCTCCGGTCAAGCCTCCATCGATTCGAGCTCGTCGATGAGCCGGGCGATCATCTCGAGCCCGATGGACCAGAAGGCGGGGTCGCGTGCGTCGAGCCCGAAGGGCGCGAGCAGCTCGGCATAGGGCTTCGAGCCGCCGGCCTCGAGCAGCGCGAAATAGCGCTCGACGAAGCCTTCATGCGCCTTCTCGTAGACGCCGTAGAGCGAATTGACGAGGCAGTCGCCGAACGCATAGGCGTAGACGTAAAAGGGCGAGTGGATGAAGTGCGGGATGTAGGCCCAGTAGTTTTCATAGCCTGGTCCCAGGCGGATTGAGCGCCCGAGGCTCGCGCCCTGTACGCCCATCCAAAGCTCGCAGATTTCGTCGGCGGTAAGCTCGCCCTTGCGGCGCGCGAGATGGAGTCGGCGCTCGAAGGTGTAGAAGGCGGTCTGCCGAACGACAGTGTTGAGCATGTCCTCGATCTTCGAGGCGAGCATGGCCCGCCGTTCCGTTCTGTCCTCGGCTCCCGCCAGCATTTCGCGGAATGTCAGCATCTCTCCGAAAACGGAAGCCGTCTCCGCGAGCGTCAGGGGCGTCGGCGCCATGAGCGCGCCCTGCCGCGCCGCGAGCACCTGATGCACGCCGTGCCCGAGCTCGTGGGCGAGCGTCATGACGTCGCGCGGCTTGCCCTGGAAATTGAGCAGCACATAAGGATGCGCGGAGGGCACGGTCGGATGCGAGAAGGCGCCGGGCGCCTTGCCGGCGCGGGCTGGCGCGTCAATCCAGCTCTTCTCGAAGAAATCTCCCGCGATCCGCGCCATTTGCGGCGCGAAGCCCGCGTAGGCCGAGAGCACAACGTCCCGCGCCTCTCCCCAGGAATAGCGCTTCGCCGGCGTCATCGGCAGCGGCGCGTTGCGATCCCAATAATCCAGCGTCTCCTTGCCGAACCATCTCGCCTTGAGCCGATAATAGCGATGCGAGAGCCTCGGATAGGCCGTCTCGACTGCGGCGACGAGCGCCTCGACGACCTCGCGCTCGACCCGGTTTGCGAGATGGCGAGAATCGGCGACATCGGCGAAATGCCGCCAGCGATCGGAGATCTCCTTGTCCTTGGCGAGCGTGTTGGAGACGAGCGCGAAAATGCGCAGATTGGCCTTGAGCGTCGCGCCGATCGTCTCGGCCGCCGCGCGGCGGGTCTCCTCCTTCTCGTCCTGGAGCAGATTGAGCGCCGGTTCGATCGCGAGTTCCTGGCCTTGGATCGGAAAGCGTAAGGAGGCGATCGTCTCATCAAACAGCCTGTGCCAGGCGGCGGCGCCCGTCACCGATTTTTCGTGGAACAGCTCCTCGATCCTGTCTTCCAGTTCGTGCGGCTTTTCCTTGCGGATGTCCTCGAGCCAAGGCCGCCAGCGCGACAGCGGCGCCTTCTCGGTCGCAGCAAAGAGAAGCGCGTCCTCGAGACGATTGAGCTCAAGCTGAAAAAACAGCGTCGCGGTCGAGGCCTCGACGACCTGGCTTTGAGAGTCGGCATAGAACTTGCCGCGCTTGGGGTCGCTCACGTCGCCGGCATGCAAAAGTCCCGCGTAGGACATGAGTCGCCCAAAGAGATCCTGTAGCGCCTCATAACGGGAAACCGCCGCGCCGAGCTTCTCGCTCGCGTCAGGCGAGGCGGCGAGCGTGGCGAGCTTGCCGCGATAGTCTTCGGCGAATTCACGCGCCTCCCGGTTCGCGCGGTCGAGATCGTCCCGGAAGGCCGGCGAGTCGGGCCCAGGGTAGAGGTCGCCGAGGTTCCATTCCGGCAAGGGGCCGAGGTCGACTACGGCTGTCGGGGTCGGCATGGCGAGCTCCTCAAAACGCGCGACGGGCGGTGCTTCGCCTCATAGGGCGCGAGTGGCGGACGATCAAGAAGCCTCAGGCGCGCCCAAGATTCTCAAGCGAAGCTTTCGGTTATTCGCTTGCACCTTCACACTGCCGCACGCATAGGAATTAACTTCAACTTTACCCTGATCCTAGACTCTATCCTCAAGCGTGGGAAAAGATTTCGTCCCCCGCAAAGAGCTGGGAGACGGGCGCCGATGGCTTCGACGATTCTCATTGCCGACGACGATCCCGTCCAGAGACGGCTCTTGGAGGCGATGATTCGGCGATTCGGCTACGAGACGGAGTCCGTCGAGAGCGGCGAACTGGCGTTGGCGCGCCTCACGGCGGCGGATCCTCCGCCGATCGCGCTGCTCGTTCTCGACCTCGTCATGCCCGATCTCGACGGCATGGGCGTTCTCGCGAGAATGCGGCAAGAGAATCTGCAAACGCCCGTCATCGTGGAGACGGCGCATGGTTCGATCGAAGCGGTCATTTCGGCGATGCGCGCCGGCGCTTCGGATTTCGTCGTGAAGCCCGTTGGGGCTGAGCGTCTGCAGATTTCGATCAAGAACGCGCTTGCGGCCGACGCGCTTGCGGGCGAGGTGCGCCGCGCGGCGCGCCGGTCGCAGGGCTTTCTGACCTTCAAGGACCTCATCTCGCGGAGCGCCGAAATGGCGCGCGTCATCCGATTGGGGGAGCGCGCCGCGCGCTCGACCATACCGGTGCTGATCGAGGGCGAATCGGGCGTCGGCAAGGAAATCGTCGCGCGCGCCATCCAGGGCGCTTCCGATCGCCGCGGCAAGCCCTTCGTGACGGTCAATTGCGGCGCGCTGCCCACGAATCTAGTCGAATCGATTCTGTTTGGCCACGAGAAAGGCGCATTCACCGGGGCCACTGAGAAGCATGCCGGCAAATTCGTGGAGGCGAACGGCGGAACGCTGTTCCTCGACGAGGTCGGCGAGCTGCCGCTCGAACTGCAGGTGAAGCTCCTGCGCGCCCTGCAGGAGGGCGAGATCGATCCGATCGGTGCGAAGCGGCCGGCTCGCGTCGACGTCCGTCTAATTTCCGCGACCAATCAAAATCTCATCGAACTCGTCAAGCGCGGTCAGTTTCGCGAGGACCTTTTCTACCGGCTCAACGTCTTTCCGATTGGCGTCCCGCCGCTGCGCGCCCGCAAAGAGGACATTCCCGAGCTTGTCCGTCGTTTTTGCGTACGCTCTGCCGCAGAGGAGGGGCGGACAATTCGCGGCGTCTCGTCCGAGGCGATGTGCCTCCTGGCTTCCTACGACTGGCCGGGCAACGTTCGTCAGCTCGAGAACGCGATGTTTCGCGCAGTGGTGCTCGCCGAGGCCGACGAATTGACGGTCGCCGAATTTCCCCAGATCGCCAGCCACGTCTGCGGCTTCGACGTGCGCGTGCCGCCGGCGCCGAGCCTGCCCGAGCCGCGAGCGGCGCGCGAGCGCGAGATCGTGCGCGTCGAGGTCCGCGATCCCAATATGCTGGGACTGCTCGGGAAGAGCGGAGACATGCGCAAGCTCGAGGAGCTGGAGGCCGAGACGATCCGCTTCGCGTTGCAACATTATCGCGGACAGATGTCCGAGATCGCCCGGCGCCTGGGGATCGGCCGATCGACTCTCTACCGCAAAATGAAGGAGTATGGACTGAGCGACGAAGGGCTGTCCGAGACGAACCAGGACGCAAGCCTTGTCGCTTGAGCGCGCTTGTCCCTCGAACGGAATCGTTCGAGCGATCAGAAATCGCGCCAGATCAAAAAGCTGGAGCGAATTCCGATCGCGAAAGTCTGTCAACTTTGCGGAGCTCGCTCTCAGTCAAGCCGATTTGGATCGCTCCGCGGCGGAGGACGCCATTCCAGAATTAAGGTCTCGCGCCCCGATTGGCTCGGCTGGCCCGGGCCGAGGCGCCGGAATCCCTCCCTTTGATAAAACCGGACCGCGCGGTCGTTGTCGGCGTTGACGTCGAGTCGGATGAGGCGCGGCGAGCGCTCGCGTGCGGCGGCGAGAAGAGCGGCGCCGACGCCCCCGCCGAAGCGTTCCGGATGCACGCAGATCTGATCGAGCCATCCGCTCTCGGGGTCGATCGTCACAAAACCCAAGAGAGATTGAGGTGCTTCGTTCCAGAGGCACAGCGTCTGGGCGCCTTGCGCCTCCAATGTGGCGAGACGGTCGAGGAGCCAGGCGCAGCGCGCCTCAAAGGCGATGTCGGGGTAGGTCGCGCGCCACGACTCGACCCAAAGGGCCAGCAGCTCCTGCGTCTCGGCTCCGGTGCGTAGAGCGATGCGCCAGCCGTGCGCTGCCTCGAGGGAAGATCGGCTCATGCTTTCCTCATGAGATCGAGCAGAAGCCGATGGATCGTTTCATTGCCGGCGCAGACCTCGTGCCTGGCGAGCATGTCGCCGCCGCCGCCGAGATCGGTGACGAAGCCGCCGGCCTCGCGCACGAGCACGACGCCCGCGGCAATGTCCCAGGAATTAATGCCGCGCTCCCAATAGCCGTCGCAGCGCCCGGCGGCCACCATGGCGAGGTCGAGCGAGGCCGCGCCCATGCGGCGGATGTTGCCGATTTTGGCCATCGCAGCGGCGAGCTCGATCTGGAAGCGCTCGTGGCGCTCGCGTCCGGCGAGAGGGGGAATGCCGCAGGCGATCATCGACTCAGCCAGGCTCTTGCGCGACGCGACTCGCATGCGCCGATTGTTATGATAGGAGCCCTGACCTTTCTCGGCGATGAACATGTCGTCAGTCGCGGGATTATAGACGACGCCCGCGACGAGCTGACCCTCGCGTTCAAGCCCCAAAGAGACCGCGAAGACCGGAATCCCATGCAGGAAATTGGAGGTGCCGTCGAGCGGATCGATGTGCCAGCGATGGCTCTTGTCGGCGCCTTCGACGACGCCGCCCTCCTCCATCACGAAGCCATAGCCGGGCCGCGCCCGCGACAGCTCCTCAAAAAGCACGGACTCGGCGCGCCTGTCCGCCGCGGTGACGAAATCGCCGGGGCCTTTGACCGAGACCTGCAGGTTCTCGACCTCGCCCAAGTCCCGCTTCAGGCTGCGGCCGGCTTTGATCGCCGCCGCGGTCATCACATTCATCAGCGCGGTGCGGATCATCGAATTTCCTGGGGTTTCATCGTCCCATCCCCATGCCCGCCCGATCAGGCCTGCGTCAAGTCGCGGCGGAAGGCGTGACGCCGTGTCGGCGCGCGGAGCATGGAGAGCTGCGCGGCGCGCTATTGCCAACGCGCTGCGATGCGGTTAAAAGCGCGGCGTCGCTTGGGCGCGCTCGCAAAGGAGCCGGCGCCGTAATCTGCGATGCGCCCGTAGCTCAGCTGGATAGAGCACCAGACTACGAATCTGGGGGTCAGAGGTTCGAATCCTTTCGGGCGCGCCATTTCAGAACAGAACTCTGAACTCCGATTACGCCTGATTTGCCGTTTGACGCGGCGACCAGGGTGCGGAGCAATTCCGACTTCGATCCCATGATGCGGACCTCCTTGTCCGCGACCTCAACGCGCTGGGCCAGCGCCCGCAGGTGGTCGCGGCGGTAGCCGCCGCCTTCCAGGCGGATGCGCTGGCGGGCCGCACGGGCGAAGGTCTCGACCATGGCGGGGCTGATAGCCTGATTGCCGGCGTGATCAATCGCCGCCTGGGCGCGCTCGGCGTCGGCGCGGGCCTGTTCCCGAATCGCCTTGAGGCCGGCGATGCGTTCTTTCAGGCCGGGCGCTTCGAGATCGGCGACGCCGGACTCGATGGCGTCGAAGAGACGGTTGAGCCGCTGGTCGGTCTCGGTAATGCGCTTGTGCAGTTCGGCCAGGTGCTCGCGGCGGCGCTCGGCGCGCTCCTGGCGGCGGTCGAGGACGCTAGCGAGGATGGTTTCCAGCCGCTCGGGCTGAAGCAGGCGCTCCTCCAAATGGCTCGCGACCAGCTGGTCGAGCCGTTCCATCGGGATCGAGCGGCCCTCGCAGCCGGTCTTGCCCTGCCGGGCCTGGGTCGAGCAAGTGTAGTAGCGATATGTGCCGCCCGAACTGCCCTTGCCGGTCCTCAGCGTCATCGCGCCCCCGCATTTGGCGCAAAAGCAGATCCCAGTCAGGAGGGTGGGGCCGCTCGTGACGCGCGCGGGCGTCATCATGGGATGGCGCGACTTGAGGCGGGCCTGCACCGCGTCGAAGGTTTCGCGGTCGATCAACGGAGGACAGGCCATGATCGCGACTTCGCTCGCGGGCTTCCTCTCCCGGTCCTTGTGCGAGCGCGTGTTGAACCTGTGCTCGCCGACATAGGTCGTGCGGGTCAGGATCGCATGGATTTGCGCGAGTCCCCACCGCCCGCCGTCGCGGGTGAAGATGCGCCGCTCGTTGAGATGGCAGGTGATGGCCTTGACGCCCATCGGGCCGGATGCGCCATCGCCCTCCAGGAATAGCCGTTAGATCAGCCGCACGGTGTCGGCGTGCAGCGGGTCGATCTCCAGCTTCTTCTTGGTCTTCGACCCCCGCTGCTCGGCGGCGACGATGCGATAGCCGATCGGCGGCAAGGCGCCGTTCCAGAAGCCCTGGCGGGCGTTCTCGTTCATCGCCCGCAGAACGTGCTTGGCGTTCTCCTTGGACTGATATTCGTCGAACAGCGCCATGATCTGCCGCATCATGACGTGCATGGGGTCGTCACCCATCTCCTGGGTGATCGAGACGAGCTTCACGCCGCTCTTGGCGAGCTTCCTGACATAGAACTCCAGCTCGAAATGGTCGCGGAAGAAACGCGAGAAGCTGTGAACCACGACGATGTCGAAGGGCGCGGGCTTGGACGTGCCCGCCTCGATCATGCGCTGGAACTCGGGGCGTCGGTCGTTGGTGGCGGAAGCGCCCGCTTCGATGAAGGTCTCGACCAGCTCGTAACCGCGTGCGGCGCAATAGGCTTCGCCCTGCCGCTTCTGATCTGGGATGGAGACATCGTGCTCTGCCTGCCGCGCCGTCGAGACGCGCAGATAGAGGGCGGCGCGCAACGGCACGGTCATGGCGTATCTCTCCTTCTCACCTCATCGGCACGGCCCGAACAGCTCGTCGAAGAGATCGCCGAACCACGCCTCGAATGTGTCCACCTCGGCTTCCGTAACCGGGATATGCTCGGGCCAGTCGTCGGTGACAGTCCAGGTCGAGAGGTCGTGCTTCGTCGGCCGGCCGGGGAACGGCCAAGGGTATCCGAGCAACGCTTCAAGCTGCTCGGATGCAGTCGGCGGGCGTTCCTTGCGAGGTCTGGCCATCGCGCCAGGATCGGCGATCGAGACTCCTCAGAGAATAGCCTTTTTCTACGCGGCAAATTTGCGCGCGCCGGGGGGTGAAAATACTTGCACGCGGCGACGTAGGGCGGGAATCGCATAGCGGTGGGGGCGGTTGATGGCCTCACGCCACCGCTTTCAAGGGCTTCGCCCGCTTGATGCGCGCCATTTCCTTGGGGTTGTGCATCGCCTCCCAGATGTCGCTGCGGCGCTGCACGTTCAGCCAGAAGTCCGGGCTGGTGCCAAACACGCGGGCCAAGATCAGCGCCGTCGCGGCGGTGACGTTGCGGCGATTGTTGCAGAGTTCGTTGACGTGCTTGCGCTGCACGCCCATGGCCTCCGCCAGCGCGCCCTGGGTCAGCCCCAAGGGCTCCATGAACTCCTCGGTCAGCATCTCGCCCACCGTCGTCGGCTTGCGCTTGGTCATCAGCATGGCGATCCCGCCTTTCCTCATCTGTAGCTATGGTCGTCCAGGTAGATGTCGGAAGCCTCGCCCCGGCCGCCATCCCACCGGAAGACCAGCCGCCGCTGCTTGTTGACGCGGATCGAATGCCATCCGGCGAGATTGCCCCGCAGCTTCTCGAAATGGTTGCTGGGCGGCACGCGAAGATCCTGGTCAGTGACCGCGTCGTCGATCATCTGGAGCTTGCGGAAAAGGCGGGCGTCCAGGTCCGGTGGAATGTTCCTCGAGGCTATGTCCTCGACGAAGAAGGAACGCAGCCACTCGTCCCGAAAGCTCAGGATCATACGACAGCTCCATTACGTCTATGTACCACTCCACGGTACACAAATCAATGGTCAGTAGCCCGATCTAAAGCCCCAGCCCGATCTGCCGCTTGCGGCTGAAGCTCCACTCGATGCCGCCGTCGTCGCGGCGAACGCCGCTGATGTGCTGGTCGAGACGCTTCTCCAGCACCGGCTGCCAGGGCACGAGCTGGAAGCCGAGCCCGTCGTCGATCATGGCGAAGCGTCCGCTGGCAAGGTTGGCGACGCCGGCCAGGCGACCGCTGACATATTCGCCGGGGCCCGATGGGGTGTAGGTCAGCCCCCGCCCGGCGGCCATCTCTTTGCCCACGCGCTCGACCTCCTGGCGCTCCAGGACCGCGACGGTACGCCGGGGGATGGAGATGACTCCATCCTTCACGGTAGCAAGGCCCATCTCAACAAGGCGCTCGGCGCGCCGGTCGAGCGCGCCGTTCACCTCACGGCCGAAGCCGGTCTTGGCAAGGGATAGAGGGTCTTTCGCAACAAGTTCCCGATCGAGCCATGTCGCCCCGTCGCTGGTCACCTGACGTTCGAGGTCGAGCGTCGACAGCGTGCGGATCGAAAAATCTTTCGGCCGGCTCGGTGCGTCATAGGCCATGCCCCGCTCGGCGATATCGCCAGGGATTTTCCAATGGTCGGCGTCGATGCGCTCGACATGACCGGCGCGGCGCAAGGCTTCCAGCCGGCGCACATGGGAGCGAATGAAGGCGTCGGGGTCGCCGTGGCGTTGTTCGATGATCGCCCGCGTCGCTTTCAGATGCAGGCTCGGCCGGTAGACGCCGCCATTGGCTTCCGCCACGGCCTGGATGTTGATATCCGCGGGCCGGGGCTCGGGTTTGGTCGGCGCCGGATCGAGCGCGACGATATGGCCGCGCCGGATGTCTCCGAGGCGCACGGCGTCCGCCGTCTCGACATAATGAGTGCGTCCGTCCACCCCGTCGATGACGAGATGCAGCCGGTCGCCCATCTCGTCGTTGGCCAGCCCCTTGGCGAGCACGCGGCCTATGATTGGCTCGGCGATCCGCGCGCCATGCGTCACATATTGCGTGGGGGCGCGTTCGTCGGCGAGGCCGTGGTCGGCGAGCGCCCGATGCATCGTCTTGATGATGTCGCCGCGCTCGCCCATCTCGCGCAGCGTCGGCTCGGCTCGCGGCGAGATCGACCAACGGCCGGTCTCGCGCTCGGTCGCGAGCCCCATGCTCTCCAGCTTCCGAGCGCGGGCGATCAGCAGCGCCCGAGTGCGGCGCGCCGTCTCCAGCATGTCCCGGTCGGGCCTCAGGTCGGCGAAGGCGTCGCCGCCCTCCTGCTCGGCGATCAGCATCCGGTCGAGGCGCGTGAACCGCTCGGCGTCCACCTCGCGCTCGAGCTGGCGGCTGACGTCCTGCTCGGTCTGCCAGCCCAGCTCCAACGTCACGATCTCGCTCGCACGCTCGCGGACGCCGTGGGCGATGTAGTCGCCGGCGATGTTGAGGATCTTCCCTTCTTCGGTCACGCCGCGCAGCAGAATGTGGGTGTGCGGGTGACCGGTGTTGTGGTGATCGACCGCGATCCAGTCGAGCCTCGTGCCGAGATCAGCCTCCATCGCCCGCATCAACTCGCGGGTCGTCGTCCTGAGGTCGGCCAGCTCGACGCCTTCCTCGGCGGAGACGATGAAGCGAAACTGGTGGCGGTCGTCGCGGCCGCGGTCGAGGAAGGCGCGGCCGTCTTCGGCGTCGCGCTCGGCGGAATAGATTTGGCCCTTCTCCCCGCCGCGGTTGACGCCATCCCGCTCCAGGTAACGCAGATGAGCGTCAACCGCCTTGGCGTTCGCGAAACGGCGTCCGCGCGCCGCGCCGCGCTGCGGGTTGAGCTTCACGATCCGCGCCTTCACCGTCACACGCCGCGCGCGGGTCCGCACGCCGTTTGCGTCGCGGCTCCAAGCGTTCCTCCCCTTCAAACCAGAGGCAGCTGCGGCGCCCCGACCGCGCGCATTG
>Ga0335078_10015360_pt1 | contig 11366 bp, 10 predicted proteins | sample Lox_Sample_32_FD_206711 | JGI IMG/M metagenome (GOLD analysis project Ga0335078, IMG submission 206711) | Soil microbial communities from Loxahatchee National Wildlife Refuge, Florida, United States - Lox_Sample_3.2 | ecosystem: Environmental > Terrestrial > Soil > Wetlands | place: USA...
GGTGAAGGTTTCATTCTGGAGAAGCTGACGGGTCCGGGTAGCGTGTTTATCCACGCCGGCGGCGATTTCGTGGACTTCGATCTGCAACCGGGCCAGGTGCTGCAGGTGGACAGCGGTTGCATCGTGGCGTTCGATGAATCGGTGGATTACGACATCCAGTTTGTGGGCGGCATCAAGACGGCGATCTTCGGGGGAGAAGGCCTGTTCCTGGCCACGCTGACCGGCCCCGGCCATGTAGTGGTGCAGAGCATGACGCTACAGAAGATGCGCCGCGAACTGGCTCCCGGGAAAACGGGCGGCGACGAGCACAGCCCCTTGGGCGCGCTTACGGATATCTTCGGCTCCGACGATTAACCCGCCTTACCGAGCCGCGACCGTGAGGGAGCGGAGGTTCCGCTATGGCCTTGCCGGCTGGAACACCAGCGTGCTTTTGGCCTGTACGTCGCGGAATTCCATCGGGTAGCTGCGGCCCCAATAATAATCCGGCCACTGGTCCCGATAATGAGAAGAAAAGATCTGGCCGGACTGGCCCGTCAGCTCGTTCAACCGCGAATGGTCCCAATCGCTGGTATCGGCGGTCATCCGCATGGAAGGCGCCAGCTCGCGCGTGGTTTGTTTGATCGTCGTGCTCGATCCGCTCATGGCCACCGGGCCAATATCGAAATATCGGCCAATCCAAGGCACTTGATGAACCACCGGGTTGTTGATGGCGATGCTGAGAAACCGGCCATATTGCCATCGTTTGAGATCGCGCCCCTGGATGCGTATGCCTTCGTCGACCGCGTCGGCCAGCGCGCGCAGAAGCATGTCGTTCCAATCCATGAACCATCCGGCGGGGCGACGGCGAAGCAAGCCTTCGACCACCGCGGGCGCGATCTGGAACTGATACGCTGCGCCATTTTCGGGCGACGCGCTCTCCCCCATCGCCGTACGCACATGCTGGTAGACGAGTGAAATGACAAACGGGGCGGCCAGCTCTCGATTCATTTGGCCGTTCCAGCCGCGCAGTACCCCGGCCGCCGCATCCAAAGACGTGCTGTGAGCCTGGCGCTGATCGTATGCCGCCACCACCTGCGACGCCAGAAAGCGCAGGTTGGCGGAGTAGATGTCGGTCTGCACGCTGATCAGCTCTTCCGCCCGCCAACCTTTACGCGCCGACAGCCGGGCGAGGATTTCCTGGGAGCGGTCCGGTGGCGCAAAGTTGCCGTTCACCGGATACGGGTAGTTCACCGGAAACGGATTCTGATTGGCGGTGACGATCATGCCGCGCGGGGGATTGAAAGCCGAGGGTAATTCGTCGAAAGGAATGTAGCCATCCCAATCGAACTGGCCGGACGATCCATCCACCGGCACGTCGCCGTTGTAGCCGCGGCGCTTGGGAAGTTTACCGGCGAGATGGTAGCCGATGTTGCCGTCGGTATCGGCATAGACCACGTTCTGTGCCGGTCCCGGAAACCGCGCCAATGCCGCCGTGAACTGCCGCCAGTTTTGCGCGCGATCCCAGTCCAAGATGGGGTATTGAAAGATGGAAGAGTCCTCGGCGGTCCAGCGGAGAGCTAAGGTCTCGCCGCCTTCGGATGCGAACAGCGGTCCGTGCCGGGTTACCCAGCCGTTGAGCTGAAGGGGCGCCTGGCCCTTAATGCGGATGATCTCTACTTCCGGCTTGGCCTGTTCCAGGCGGCCCTGATACAGGTAACGTCCGGTACGCTGATCGAGCTTCTCGATGTAGAGGTCCTGCACATCGAATTGCGAGTTGGTGAAGCCCCATGCAATGCGTTGGTTGTGACCGACAATGACACCCGGGGCTCCCGGCAGAGTCACGCCGGCTACGTCTAAATCGGGCGCCTGGAGGTGGGCCATGTACCAGATGCCCGGCAGCGAATAGGCCAGATGCATGTCATTCGACAGCAGCGGCCTTCCGGACGCGGTACGGCTCCCAGCCAGTGCCCAGGCGTTGGAGCCAGGCTGAAACTCCGTCCCTGCCCGGACCGGAAAGAGCACGGCCACCTTTTGCGGGTCGCCCTTCCGCATCAAGTCGCGTTTAAGGATTTCGTTGGGCCAGGTGTTGGTGAGATCGCGGAACATGTAGAGCGCGACCAGAATCGAGTCGACCCCGCTCCACGGGCGCGGCTGATAGCCCAGCAGTGTAAACTCCAGAGGCAGGCGATTCCGGTGCGCGGACAGAAACGCGTTTACGCCGCGGGTGTAGGCCTCAACCGCCGCGCGGTCGCGGGGAGGCAGGTTCAAGTAAGCCGCCTCAGCCGCTCGCCGCATGCGCATCCGCCGCGACTCGCGATCGCTCGGCAGGGCTTGGGGGCCGACGATCTCCGCGAGGTCGCCCGCGGCCACGCGCCGCAAGCCATCCATCTGGAACAGCCGGTCTTGGGCCGTGACGTAGCCTTGCACAAACAGAGCGTCTTCCAGGCTTTCCGCGCGAATGTGCGGCTCGCCGCGCGCATCAAACTGCAAGGTTACGGGACGGGACACGTCCGTTTGGATGGTTCCGGAGCGCTGCGGCAGGGGGCGCCAGGCGAACCAATAGACCAGCGCGAACGCGATTACCAGCAGACACGCGATGGCCCAGTTGATCCAGGTGATAATGCGCCCCAGCAGAAGGATCTCCTCAACGCGGCGGGAACTGGGGATGCTCGCGCACGCGACGCGCCTGCGCCAAGTGACGCCGCTCGTGCGCCGCCTGCTGCGCCAGCGTGATGCCCAGGCTCAACTTCAGCAGCCCGGACATGGGCGTGGGCACCTTTACACGCGCCAGGTCCAGACCCTCGCTCTGTTCAATCGCCCGGATGAATTGCGATTGCAAGTGCAGAAAAGTCGGCAGGATGGCCGTGATCGGTTGGCCATGAACGGCGCGAAAGCGGCGCGGCGACGTGAATTTTCGCCGCACCGGGGGCTCCGTGTGCCGCAGAATGGTGCGCGCCAGGAAGCCATATTGAAACGGTCCTTCGCCGCGAATTCCTCGATCCATGGCATTCTGAATGGCTTTTTCCAGCAGGCGAATCTCGGTTTGGCCGACCAAGGTGAGGTGACCGAAGCACTCTTCGATCGACCATTCGCCCGCGCTCGGGCGCCAATTAAATTGCGTTTCGCTGAGACCCTTGATGAGTGCTTTCGCCTGCTCGGCGATGCTCTCGAACTGGCTACCATATTCCTGGAGCTCGGATACTCCCACAATTGGGGATTATACGAGATCTATTCGCCTTCGGTGGCCTGGGATTGTACCGCCAGATGTTCCCGCACACTGCGCAGCGAGTCGGACTCCTTTTTGCCGAAGTGGAACACCGGCGCCAATAATTCCTGCACGCTGTAGGCGGCCTTGAAGATTCCCCCACTGGCGTGGCTGCGGGTGTTGCCTAAGAAGTGATAGAGCTCGTGCGCCAGGACGCGGGCCGCGGCGCGGCCGAACACGGCTTCCCGCTGCGCGGGGTCCACATTGACCAGGTCGCGTTGCACAAAGATCCGCAGACCGTCGCAGTTCACGTCGATGAAGGGGAGGATTTCGCCATCGCTGATGTGGGTCCAACCGAGGGGGCCCGAAAACCCGGATTCCTCCCTCAAGTTCTCCGCATCGCACTCGCCTTTAAAATGAATAATGGCCAGCCGGTTCGCCACCTGGCCGCCAGCCTCGCTGAGAGGGTGCCAGGCAAACTGCAAGCCCGTAGGCGCCATGATGGCCGCCAATTCGCTGTGGACCGCCTGGACCATCGAATCAGGCGGATCTTGCTGAAACTGCGTGTATAAAGTGACCGGTGCCACTTGCGCCACCCCGCCCTTCCCGATCGCCGGTAGAACACCGAGCACCAGGACGATGATCAAGCTCTTCAATTCTCCGACCTTCCTGGGAGTGGGGCATATCCGGTTCCTGTCAAATCGGACGTGACCGGTCCGTCACCAGCTCCGGATGTTCCCGGACCATGGTGTTGGCCACATGACAGGTAAAACAAAGCGGAAGCGACGTCGCCAATGTTTCCTTCAACTTCTCCGCCGGAATTTGATTCCACTCCACAGAACATCTATCGGCCGTCAGCACGGCAGGTTTACGCTCCGCCAGATGAATTTCTCCAATCGGGCGGCCGCACCAGGCGCACTTCTTGCCTTCGTACCAATGCAAAAGGATGTTCCGAACCAGGCAATCCTCGGGGGACCGTTCGATCTGGAACAGGCAATCCTGTCCGCAATCGCTTTTCTCGGGCCAGCGGGAGCACTGCTTCAAGCGCAGTTCCATCTCTCCCCGCAGCGCGGTAGCCGCGGCATGGCGCACATCCAGGGTGACGCCGGCCGCCAGGTGGTTTTCCGGACAGGTGATCGCTCGGTTCCCGCGCCATTTCATCCACGCGCGGCCCATGCGCCACACCGCGATACCTGCCAGGACAACTGCCACTGCAACGATGACTATGGCTAAATTCAGCATATTCACATCCCAAACGCCCAAATGCACTCGCCTAACCATTCGTGTACGGAATCGCGCTGACGTCTGCTAAGTTACTGATCTACAATGTCGAAATGGCTCTGCCGCGGAACCACCCCGTACGCCTGTTTTTTGGGGCTTTTCACGCAAATCCTGCGTCCCTTCGCGCGCAGGGGAGCAACTCGCGGTCGCACCCACGCGTCTACCGCATCGTGACCCGCGCTAGCTGGCTAGCCTTACCGGCACTCATCGCGGTTTCCTTCGGCGCCGCTTCGAGCGCTTATGTATCGGCACACGAGAAGCTCGATCACATCGAAAGCGATCGCCTGCCTCCAGGCACTCGCGTCCAACTCAGCGCCGGCGAACTCACCGCGTATGTCCAGCACGAGGCGCCGACGGTCACCGATGGGGTGCGCAATCTCGATTTGCAACTCGTCGCCCCAGGCGTGGCCAAGGGCTCGGCATTGATCGACTTCGCCAAGGTTCAGCGTTCGCAGGGGAACGCGCCCGGCTGGCTGATGACCAAGCTGCTTCAGGGCGAGCGGCCCGTCAGCGTCACCGCGCGTATCCGTTCCGCCGCTGGTACGGCCACGGTGGATGTCCAACGCGTAGAGATCTCCGGCATCGTCATCGACGGCCGCACCCTCGATTTCCTAATCGACAATATCCTGCTGCCGCTGTATCCCAACGCGGTAGTAGGGCGGCCGTTCGAGCTCGGCCACCACATCGAGAAGCTGGACGTGCAGCCCCGCGCCGTCGGCATTATTATCGGCCGCTGAGACTTGCGTGGCCCGCTTACCGGAAAATCCCGCCTTCGATGAACGGCGTGACCGCCTACTGCTTCGTGAACGCGCGGCAAGTGAACAATGTGCCCACCTTTACCACAATTCGGTCGGACCATCCCCGGCTCACGTTCTCCATGCGGCCGCCGAAGCGTTTACAATAGAAGCACCGACTCCAGCGGAACGCTCCCTTCCGGCCGGCCTTTGCGCCGGCCAATCCGGGAACGGTGCTGGCCGGCTTGAGCCACTCGCGGGATGCGCGATTATCTAGAACTGACTAAACCACGGATCACCTGGCTGATCCTTATGAGCACGGCCATCGGCTATTTCTTCGGATTGCCGGATGCGGCCAACTGGCGAACGTTTCTCCAGGGCATTCACGTCTTTTTCCTGCTCCACACCATCGTGGGAACGGGCCTGATGGCCTCGGGCACCGCGGCGCTGAACCAGTGGCTGGAGCGCGAGGCGGATCGCCATATGAAGCGCACCGCAGCCCGCCCGCTTCCCTCCGGACGGATGCCGGCGAACCGCGCTCTGCTGTTCGGCGCCGTGCTTTCCGTGCTGGGATTTCTGGAGCTTTGGCTAGGAGTCAACCGCGTCGCCGGGCTGGTCGGTGCCTTCACGCTGGCGACCTATTTGTTCTGTTACACACCGCTGAAGCAGCGCACGTGGTGGTCCACTACGATCGGCGCCATTCCCGGCGCGCTGCCGCCGGTCATCGGCTATGCGGCCGCGGCCGGAACGCTCACGCGCGAAGCCTGGGTTTTGGGAGCCATCCTGTTTCTCTGGCAATTTCCGCACTTCTACGCCATTGCCTGGATGTACAAGGACGACTATGCGCGTGCCGGAATCCGCATGCTGCCGGTGGTGGCGGATTGCCGGTTCACCTCGCGGCAAATCGTGCTGTACGGAATGGCGCTGATTCCCGTGAGCCTGACGCCGGTGTTCCTCGGGATGTCCGGGATGATTTACGCGGCTGGCGCGTTGCTTTTGGGGCTCTGGTTCTTGTATGCGGGCGTACGCGTGGCGCTGGAGCACTCCATCATTCGCGCCCGCGGCGTTCTGGTGACCTCCGTGTTGTACCTGCCGCTGATCTACGGCCTGATGCTCCTCGACAGGCCCGGGCTGTGATCCAGGTCGAAAACCTCACCCACCGCTACGGCGACCGAGTGGCTCTCTGCGGCGTTAGCTTCGAGGTCGCGAAGGGCGAGATCTTCGGTTTGCTCGGGCCCAATGGCGGTGGCAAGTCGACCCTGTTCCGCATTCTCTCGACTATGATGGTTCCGGCGGAAGGGCGAGCCACCGTAGCCGGTCACGATGTCGCGCGCGAACCCGCCGCGGTACGCCGCTCGGTAGGCGTGGTCTTTCAGACGCAGAGCTTGGACAAAGCTCTCACCGTCGAGGAGAACCTGCGCAGCCAGGGCCATCTCCACGGGCTGAGCGGCGCGACCCTCCGCGATCGCGTCGAGAAGGCCATCGAGCAGCTCGGGCTGGCCGAACGCCGCAAAGACATGGTGGAGACGCTCTCCGGCGGTTTGAAACGCCGCGTCGAAATTGCCAAAGCCCTGCTGCACCGCCCGCAAGTCCTGCTGATGGATGAAGCCTCCACCGGTCTCGATCCGGCTGCGCGCCGCGATCTGGCGCGCCATGTGGCCGATCTGCGCGATCACGAGGGCGTCACCATCCTGCTCACCACCCACATCCTCGAAGAGGCCGATCGCTGCGATCGCCTCGTGCTCCTGCACCACGGCAGCATCGTGGCGCAGGGCACTCCCAGCGAGCTGCGCTCGGGCATTGGCGGCGATGTGGTGGTGCTGGATGCCGGCGACACCGCTTCGCTGGCCGCCGGGATTCGCCAACGCTTCGGTCTCGAAGCATCGGTGACCGATGGGCACGTGCGGGTCGAAATCCAAAACGGCCACCGCTTCATCGCCGAGGTGGTCGAAGCCTTCCCAGGTTCGATCCAGTCTGTGGGCTTGCACAAGCCGACTCTGGAAGATGTGTTTGTCCGGGAAACAGGAGCCTTCATTGAGTAGGTTTTTCCTGCCTGCGGCAACACTTTGGCTGCGCGAACTGGTGCGGTTCTGGCGGCAGAAGAGCCGGCTGCTCGGCGTGATCGCTTCGCCGTTGGTGATCTGGCTGCTGATCGGGTACGGCTCCAACACGCTGGGCCGCTTCTACTCGGGCGCTCTGGTGCTGACGGTCATGTTCTCCGCGATTTTCTCTACCATCAGCATTATCGAAGACCGCCGCGAAGGTTTCTTGCTCTCGATGTTGGTTTCGCCGGCGCCGCGCAGCAGCCTGGTGCTTGGTAAAATCCTCGGCGCCGCGACGCTGGCGTGGATCCAGGGATTGATCTTTCTGGCGTTCGCGCCGCTGGCGGGCGTGGCCATTCGTCCCGCCGAGGTGTTCGCAGTGGCCGGCGCGATCTTCCTGATCTCCTTTACTCTAACCGGCCTGGGATTCGTGATCGCCTGGAAAATGGAATCCACCGCCGGCTTCCACGCGATCATGAACCTGCTGCTGATGCCCATGTGGATGGTCTCGGGCGCGCTGTTCCCGATCACCGCCGCGCAGGGATGGGTCAAGGCGATCATGTGGGTGAACCCGCTGACCTATTCGATTTCTCTCCTGAACTACACGCTGGCTCTGCCGGACGTGACGCCCGGCGCATGGGTGAGCTTTGTGGTGACGCTGGCGTTCGGCGTGGGCCTGCTGTTCTTCTGCGGTCTGCTGGCCGCGCAAAAGAGCACGCGGAGCGCGGCATGAAAGCCGCCATCGCCTTCCTGCTGCTGTTTCTGGCAGGCTGCCATACCTACCATCCCTCGGTCTTGGGTGAAGTTCCGGACTTCCAACTGACTTCGCAAACGGGAGCGACCCTCACTCGCCAGTCACTCCTCGGCCACGTGTGGGTGGCGGATTTCATCTTCACCACCTGCCCCGGCCCGTGCCCCATGATGAGTTCGCGCATGCGTCAGTTGCAGACGGCTACGGCGTCCACACCCGATGTGCAGTTAGTCTCATTCACGGTCGACCCGGCGCATGATACACCCGAGGTTCTGGCCGCATACAGCAAGCACTTCCTGGCGCAGCCGCAGCGCTGGCATTTCCTAACCGGATCGCAAGCCGCCCTCAACCATCTGGGCCTCGACGGATTCCACCTGAACGCTGTCGATGGCAGCCTCGATCACAGCACACGATTCGCTCTCGTTGATCGCTCGGCCCACATCCGCGGATACTATTCTTTCAACGAGGACGGCTTCCCCAAAGCCCTCCTGCGCGATTTGAACCGGGTGGAACGGGAGAAGACGTGACCTCCGTTTTGCCTTCCGTAAACGCCTTCCTCAACGCCACCGCCGCGGTGTTGCTGGTCTGGGGCTACACGCTCATCCGCCGCAAGCGCATGGAGACTCACCGCAAGGTGATGCAGACCGCGTTCCTGGTTTCGTGCGCCTTCCTGGTGTGCTACCTCGTGTACCACTACCAGGTAGGGTCGGTGCACTTTCAGAAGACCGGCGCGATTCGCGCCGTCTATTTCAGCCTGCTGACCTCGCACACGATATTGGCGGCAACCGTCCCGGTGCTCGCCATTATCACGCTGCGCCGCGCCCGCTCCGCGCGTTACGAGAAGCATCGCCGCCTGGCCCGCTGGACCTTGCCCATCTGGCTGTATGTCAGCGTAACCGGCGTGGTGGTGTACCTGATGCTCTACCACCTTTGAGCCCGTTCGGTTTACCGAGCCGCGACCGCGAGGGAGCGCCGCACGGCCCAACCGGCCACTAAAGGCGATGAAGACGTTGCGGGGCAGGCGCCGACCATACAGACGAGGGTCGCGGCGGCGATTCCCGTTATGAACGACAACGTCCCTTATCATTCATTACTTGAGTTGGCAAGTCGGCAGGTCGAAAGAGTCGGCAGGCCGAAAGAGCTGGATCAGAGCTTTTTACGAGTTGCGCCTCATTCGTCCCCGATCCGTTTCTCAGTCGGGTAAACTGAACTAAATTCAGCGTATGGCTTTTTCAGCTGGCGACAAACTCGGCCCCTACGAGATCGTTGCCCCGATCGGTTCGGGCGGCATGGGCGAAGTCTATCGCGCCAGCGATACGCGCCTCAGCCGCGAGGTTGCCATCAAAGTTTCCGCGGAACGCTTCAGCGAACGGTTTGAACGTGAAGCGCGCGCCATCGCAGCGTTGAATCATCCGAACATCTGCACGCTTCACGACGTCGGCCCCAACTACCTGGTGATGGAGCTGGTGGAGGGCGAAACGCTGGCGGAGCGGATCGCCCGTGGCCCGATACCGCTCGAAGAGGCGCTGCCCATCGCCCGCCAGATCATAGATGCCCTCGACGCCGCGCACGAAAAGGGCATTGTCCATCGCGACCTCAAGCCCGGCAACGTGAAGGTCACCCCGGGCGGGGTGGTGAAGGTACTGGATTTCGGCCTGGCTAAGGTGGGAGGCGCGCTGGTCGCGGCGCCATCGGACAACTCGCCCACCCTCACGGTAGCTGCGGCCCAGACACAGGCCGGCGTAATTTTGGGAACCGCGGCCTACATGGCTCCGGAGCAGGCCAAAGGCAAGCCCGTGGATAAGCGCGCCGATATCTGGGCCTTCGGTGTAGTCCTCTGCGAGATGCTCCGCGGCAAGAAGCTGTTTGACGGCGAGACCGTTTCCGAAACGCTGGCGGGCGTGTTGAAGGAACAGCCGGATCTGAGCGGTATCCCGGCCAGGGTGCGACCGCTTTTGGAACGTTGTCTGGAAAAGGAACCCAAGAAGCGTTTGCGTGATATTGGCGACGCCATGGTGCTGATCGCGGAGCCCGCGGCCGCTTCGGCGGCGCGCCCCTCCCGGCTCGCGTGGCTCGCGGCGGGGCTGCTGTTCGTGATCGCCGCCGCAGCGGCGCCTTTCGCCATCATCCACTTTCGCGAGAAGCCGCCCGTTGTGCAGCCGTACCGTTTTCAGGTGCTCGCACCTGAGAAAGTGAAGTTCGATATCTACGCAGCGCTTTCACCCGACGGCCGCAGGCTGGCCTTCACGGCCACCGGGCCGGATCAGGGCGGGTTGCGCATCTGGGTGCGCGACATGGACACGCTGGAAGCGCGGCCCTTGCCCGGCACCGAGAGTGCAGGCAGCGTCATCTGGTCGCCCGACAGCCGCTACATCGCGTTTGGAGTCGGACAGCAGCTCAAGAAAATCGCGGTCGATGGTGGCCCTCCGCAAACGTTGTGCGACTCTGCAACAGCCATCGGTTCCGGAGCGTGGAGCAAAAATGGCGTGATCTTATTCGGCGGGCGGGGCGAGGGTGCCATACAACAGGTTTCCGAGGCCGGGGGAGTGCCTCATCCGGTTACCGACTTGCTCGGCACGACTTTTCACGCATTTCCCTCTCTCCTGCCGGATGGGCGCCATTTTCTTTACCTCGGCAGCAGTCTGAACCCTGGAATCTATGTTGGCTCGTTAGACGCCAAACCCAATGAACAACCCACGCAACAGTTGATCGCATCCTCCTACGGCGCGGTGTACGCCCCGGTCCCGGGCAAGGATGCCGGATATGTGCTGTTCCTGCGCGATCGCACCCTCATGGCTCAGCCCTTCGCTGCTCACAAGCTGGCGCTTGCAGGCGAAGCTGTGCCCATCGCCGAAGATGTGTCCACTGTCAATGTGTACGGCGCGTTTTCCGCCTCCGCAAACGGGACTTTGGTTTATCGCGCGGGCGCCACTGGCTTGGTGCGGTATACCTGGTTCGATCGCGACGGAAAGATGTTGAATGCCGTGGGCGAGCCGGGCTCCTACAGTACTCCGGTGATTTCGCCGGATAGCACGCGGGCCGCAATGGCCTCGAACGGCGATATCTGGGTGTTCGATTTTGCCCGGGGTGTCAACACCCGGCTTACCTTCAATACCGCCAATGAAGGCAGCCCGGTCTGGTCTCCCGACGGAAGCCGGATCATCTTCCGGTCCAACCGTAACGGCAAGTTCGATCTATATGAAAAGGCCGCCGATGGCGCCGGCGATGAAACGCTATTACTGGCGTCAGACCAGGAGAAGTTGCCGACCGCCTGGTCCCGGGATGGGCGCTTCCTGCTCTACATGTCAACCGATCCCAAGACGAGGGACGATATCTGGTTACTGCCGCTTGATGGTGACCGGAAGCCGGTCCCG
>Ga0335078_10015361_pt1 | contig 11366 bp, 10 predicted proteins | sample Lox_Sample_32_FD_206711 | JGI IMG/M metagenome (GOLD analysis project Ga0335078, IMG submission 206711) | Soil microbial communities from Loxahatchee National Wildlife Refuge, Florida, United States - Lox_Sample_3.2 | ecosystem: Environmental > Terrestrial > Soil > Wetlands | place: USA...
GCCTGCGGAGCGGTTGCCGCGCACGGGCGCCAGGAGGGAAGCGCTGCTTCGCCCCGCGGAGCGGTTGCCGCGCACGGGCGCCAGGCGCGAGCGTCGCGTCGCCCATACGGCTCGCTGACGCGCGGCTCCGATCGATGGATGCCGAGCCGCGCGGGAGGGGGCGGTTGTCAAATATGCCAGCGCCCGTGCGCGGGAACCGCCGCAACCGGCCGCGCTACCCGCGAGTATGATGGAAGCTTAGATGAACGGAGTCGAAGAAGTCCAACGGTTTTTGGAGCACCACTGGCGGCAGTCGATTTTTCCGCTCAGCGTTCTGGCGGTGACGCTGGCTGGCGGCTATGCCCTCAAACGGCTGCTGTTCCGGCTGCTCGGCGGCTGGGCCACGCGGCATAACGGCGAGCCGGCCCAGATCTTCATCAAGGCCCTGGCCGGGCCGTTCATGGTCTGGGTGCTGATCCTGGGCACGGAACTGGCGCTCCAGTCGTCGGAGTTGCCCGCACAGGCCACCCTGTGGATCGGGCGAGCCCTGCTGGTGCTGTTGATCCTGTCGCTCACCATTATGGGATCGGGGCTGGCCGGCAAGCTCATCCGATTCCATAGCAGCGGCCTCGCCGGCATGCTGCCGGTCACCACGCTGACGCAGACACTGGCTCAAATCGGAGTCGTGTTGCTCGGGCTGATGGTGTTGCTGAACCTGTTGGGCATTTCGATCACCCCGATTCTGACCACATTGGGCGTGGGAGGCGTGGCGGTGGCGCTGGCGCTGCAGGATACGCTGGCCAACCTCTTCGCCGGATTCTATATCGCCGTGGCCCGCCAGGTCCGGGTGGGCGATTACATCCGGCTGAATACCGGAGAGGAGGGCTACGTCACCGATATCGGCTGGCGCAACAGCACGATCCGTTCGTTGAACAACAACCTGGTCTTCATTCCCAACAACAAGCTGGGGCAGGCCAACGTCACCAACTATTATTTGCCGGACAAAGACCTGCGGGTGTCGATCCAGGTGAACGTATCGCCGGAGAGCGATCCCGATCGCGTCGAACGTATTCTGCTCGAAGAAGCGCAGGGGGGAGCGCGCGAAATCCCCGGCATGCTCGGCAAGCCCGTGCCCGAGGTGACGTTCGATCCGGGCTTCGCGGATTGGTCGCTGGGCTTCACCATCAGTTACAGCGTGGCGGAATTCCAGGATCAATTCACCGCGCGGCACCTGCTGCGGAACCGCATTTTGAAGCGCCTGCGGCAGGAGCGCATCGAGATGCCTTTTCCCACCCGGACGGTTTATCTGCGCGGCGAGGGCGCCTCCTGATGCGATTCGCCGCCGCCCTGATTCTATGCGCGATGCCCATGACCTGCGCGCGGGCGGTGGAGTTGCAGAAGGACACCAGCCAGGCGTTCGACCGTTATATTCGAGATACCGAGACAGACCTCGAACGGCGCCTGCAGCCGGGAGGCAATTTCTTGTGGGTGGACGATCAGCCGGAGCGGGCGCGGCTGGCGCGCGCCGGCCAGGTGGTGATCGAGCATCGCGGCAGCCGGGACACCATCCCGGCGCCCAAAGGCCTGATCCACGATTGGATCGGCGCGGTGTTCATCCCAGGCGCCACGCTGGCGAGGACGATCGGGCTCGTGCAGGATTACAACCACCATCAAGACGTCTACAAGCCGGAGGTGCTGGCCTCGCGGCTGTTGAGCCGCGACGGGAACGATTTCAAAATCCGCCTGCGGGTGATCAAGAAGAAAGTGATTACGGTTGTGCTGGACACGGATTACGACGTGCGCTACTTTCCGCTGGACGCCGCGCGCTGCCGCAGCCGCGCCTACAGCACGCGCATCGTGGAAGTGGAGAATGCCGGCAAGCCGGACGAACGCGACATACCGCCCGGCAACGATCATGGCTTCCTCTGGCGGCTGAACACGTATTGGAGGTTTCAGGAGCGCGACGGCGGCGTGTACCTGGAGTGTGAAGCGGTCTCACTCACGCGGTCGATACCGGCCGGCTTAGGATGGCTGATCGAACCGGTCATCAAGACTCTGCCGCGGGAGTCGCTGGCGAATACGTTGCGGACGACGCGGACGGTGCTGGCGAAGTAGGGCGCCGGGCCATTACCGCTCTGTCGGAAATGAATGATCCGGCAGCGGCGATCGTTTACGCCATATTTTTCGTCGAACGCTTGCTTTTCCCTTTTTCTTCGCCCAAAATATACATGAGGGAGATGTTCCGATGGCTTTGACCCGGCGGCAAAAGGAAGTGCTCGATCTGATTGCCAAGTTCGTCGACGAGAACGGCTACAGCCCCAGTTACGAAGAACTGGCGCGCGGCCTGAACCTGGCCTCGCTCGCCACGGTGCACAAACACATCTCGGCGCTGACCAGCAAGAATTATCTGAAGCGCAGCTTCAACCAGAGCCGCTCGCTCGAGTTGGGACCCAAATACGTGCAGGAGAACCGGCGCCACCGTATGGATCCGGCGGCGCTGGAGATCCCGTTGATGGGGCGCATCGCAGCCGGCCGGCCGGTGGAGGCGGTGGAGCAGCGCGCCACCCTGAGCTTCGCGGATTTCGTGGGACACGCGGGCACGTTCGCGCTCGAAGTGCGCGGCGAGTCGATGATCGACGATCACATCTGCGACGGAGACATGATCCTGGTCGAGCGCGCCAGCGAAGTGCGCGACGGCGAGATCGTAGTCGCGCTGGTGGATGGAGCCGAGACGACCCTGAAGCGGTTCTATCGCGAGCCGGGCGGCAAGATCCGCCTGCAGCCGGCCAACGCGGCGCTAGAGCCGATCATCGTGCCGGCGGCGGACGTACAAATCCAGGGACGCCTGCTGGCGGTTCTACGCAAATATAAATGAAACCACTTCCGGCGGGTGCAGGCGCCGCGCGGTCAAACTAGCGCACTAACTCGCGCTCGGCACGCAGCCAATCTTCCTCGGGCGATCCGCCTTGATAGCCGCGGGCTTCCCAATAGGAATAAGCCAACTGGGCGATTTCATCGACGGCGGGATTGGTCTGCGCGGAGGCGGCGGGCGCCGCGTTCTCGGGTGTCTCTGGAGGTGCGGCGATTGTATGTTTGCGCGTCACTTTGGCCTTGGCGCGCGCTGGAGCGGCGCCAGCGGATACAGCAGGATCAGCGCTGGCATTTCGTTTGCTAGCCATATCAGGTAATCTCTCCCAAAATTGAACTTTATTGTCTCATTTTACCAGACCCCACCCCCGCTCACCAGCAAAATTTTTTATCGATTCGATTACCATTTCGCGTCGCCTGCGGCATAGGTGCGGTTTCAGACAGTCGTGTCTCAGTTGATGTTATATTAATGTTATAGTGCGATCGCGACTGGCGATTCTCGTGCTAGTTTTAGCGGCGGCGAGCCTGGAGGCCGCTGCGCCGCGGGTGCTGGCGGTGGACGTGGATGGCGTCGTTCATCCGGTGACTGCGGAAATCCTGTCGCGCGCCGTTCAACAAGCGAAACAAGAAAATGCCGCGCTGGTGCTGGTGCGTCTGAATACGCCGGGCGGCCTGATGGACGCGATGCGCGAGTCCATCGAAACGATGGTCGGCGCGCCGATGCCGGTGGTCACCTTCGTAAGTCCCAGTGGGGCGCGCGCGGCCTCGGCCGGCTTCTTCCTGCTGGAGGCGGGCGATGTCGCGGCGATGGCGCCGGGCACCAATACGGGCGCGGCGCATCCCGTGCTGCTCAACGGCCAGATGGATCCCATCATGAAACAGAAGGTCGAGAACGACGCGGCGGCCTCTCTGCGCAGCATCGTGGCGAAACGCGGCCGCAACCGCGAGTTGGCGGAGAAAGCCATCCGCGAAAGCCAATCGTTCACCGATCGGGAAGCGCTCGACAATCATCTGATCGAACTGGTGGCGAGCAACGATCGGGACTTGCTCGACAAACTGGACGGCCGGGAAGTCACGCGGCTGGATGGCACGCGGCAGGTGCTGCACACGCGCGGCGCGGCGATCGTCGTGTATGAGAAGAACTGGCGCCAGCAGATTCTGGCGGCGATCAGCGATCCCAACCTGGCGCTGGTGCTATTGGTGCTGGGCGCGCTGGGCATCTACGTGGAATTCACCAATCCGGGGCTCATCGTCCCCGGTATCCTGGGCGCGATTCTGGCGCTCATGGGGCTGTCGGCTATTTCGCTGTTGCCGATCAACTGGCTGGGCGCCGCGCTGCTGTTGCTGGCTTTCGCGCTTTTTATTCTGGAGGCCAAATTCGCGACGCACGGCATTCTGGGAGCGGGCGGAGCGCTCTCCATGGTGCTGGGCGCGGTGATGCTGATCGACAGTCCCTTGCCGGAGATGCGGATCCATTTGACCACCGCCATCGCGCTGGCGCTGCCCTTCTCGCTGATCACCATGCTGCTGCTCTCGCTGGTGTTGCGGGCGCGCCGCAATAAAGTGGTGACCGGCGCCGAAGGCATGCTCGGCGAAACCGGCACGGCGCTGACGGCGCTCGAGCCCGGCGGCAAGGTCTTCATCCGCGGCGAATATTGGGAAGCAGTCTCGGCCGCGCCCGTACCGGCCGGAGGCCGCGTCCGCGTTACGGGAATCGATAAACTGCAACTGAGCGTGGAACCTGTTCCCCCACAGAACGGAGCCTGCACATGAGCGAATTCTTCGGGAGCTTCACGACGATCGTCATCATCATTGTGGTCCTCTACCTGCTGTCTTCCATCAAGATCCTGCGCGAGTACGAGCGCGGCGTGATCTTCCGGCTGGGCCGTTTGCTGCCCGCGCCCAAAGGACCCGGCATCATCCTGGTTTTCGCGCCCATCGATCGGATGGTGCGCGTTTCGCTGCGCATCGACACGCTGGAGGTGCCGGCGCAGGACGTGATCACCCGCGACAACGTGACGGTCAAAGTCAACGCCGTAGTTTATTTCCGCGTCGTCGAGCCGCGCCTGGCGATCGTGGAGGTTTCCAATTTCCTCTACGCCACGTCGCAACTGGCGCAAACGACGCTGCGCAGCGTGCTGGGCGAAGTCGAGCTGGACGAGCTTCTGAGCCAGCGCGACAAGCTCAACGTGCGGCTGCAATCCATTCTCGACCAGCATACGTCGCCTTGGGGCGTTAAGGTGACCATGGTGGAGGTCAAGCAGGTCGACCTCGCCGAGCAGATGATCCGCGCCATCGGCCGCCAGGCCGAGGCCGAGCGCGAGCGGCGCGCCAAGATCATCCACGCCGAGGGCGAGTATACGGCCGCCGAAAAGCTGGCGATGGCCGCCGAAGTGATCCAGCACCAGCCCGCCGCGATCCAGTTGCGCTACCTGCAAACGCTGGTCGAGATCGGCACCGAGAAGAACACGACAATTGTGTTCCCCCTGCCGCTCGATATACTCACTTCTTTGGACCGCGCGCTGCTCAAGCTGGGGGCGCCCGAGCCATCCAATCCGGCTAATCCATGAAGAACAACGAAACGGGCGAGTTCGAACTGGTGCTCGGCAACCGGCAGTTGCTGAGCGGATTTTTCATCGTAGTCATTCTGTTCGCGGTGTTTTTTGTGATGGGTTACATCGTGGGGCGCAACACGTCGCCGCCGTCGAAGCTGGCCGGCGTCGACCAGACCACCACGGCCTCGGCGCCATCGGAAACGCGGCCGCAGCCGACCTCTCCCACGACGCCGGCGCCGGCTGCCACCGAACCAGCCAAGGAAGATACGGAGCGGCAGTCCGCTCCGAAACCCGAGCCGCAACCCGAGACGAAGACGGAGACGCCGGCCGCGGCCACCGCTCCGGTCGAGCCCGCTCCTGGTGAGACCTACTTGCAGGTCGTGTCGGTGGCGCAGCACGAGGCGGAAATCGTGGCGCGAACGCTCAAGGAGAAGGGGTTTCCATCGTCGCTCTCCCCCGGCCCCAGCGGGCGCACGCGCGTGCTGGTGGGTCCTTATGCCGACATTTCCACGCTGGGCAAAGCCAAGGCGGATCTGGAGAATTTGGGCTTTCATCCGATTGTGAAACACTAGTGACCGAACCTCTGGTGCAGATCCGGACCACCTTGCCGCGGGCGTCCGCCAGGGGTCCGCGCCTGCCGGAGTGGGCCCGCAAGAGCGCGACTCACCATGAAGCGTTGCATTATCTGAAAGCCGGCCTCCGCCGACTCGGCCTGCACACGGTCTGCGAATCGGCGCGATGCCCGAACATACACGAATGCTTCGCGCGCGGCGCGGCCACGTTCATGATCCTGGGCAACCTGTGCACGCGCGGTTGTGGATTCTGCGCGGTGCCCAAAGGCTCGCCCGCCAAGCAGGACATGCGGCTCGATCCGGACGAGCCCGCCAAGGTGGCGCGAATGGCGGCCGCGATGGACCTGCGTTACGTGGTGATCACCAGCGTGAACCGCGACGATCTGGCCGACGGCGGCTCCGCACATTTCGCGGAGACCGTACAGCAGGTGCGGCGGGCGCTGCCCCAGGCGCGCGTGGAGGTGCTCACTCCGGATTTCTGCGGCGATCTGCGGGCTGTCGCGCGAGTGCTGGAGGCCGGCCCGCACGTGTTCAATCACAACGTGGAGACGGCGCCGCGGCTATACAGCCGTGTCCGCCCGCAGGCCAATTACCAACAGTCGCTGGACGTGTTGGATTTTGGGCGGCGCTATCGCCCCGGGATCCTGACCAAGTCCGGCTTGATGGCCGGCCTCGGCGAGAGCGCAGAGGAGGTGCGCGGAGTGCTGCGGGACCTGCGCGCCGCCGGGACACGCGTGGCGACCATAGGCCAGTATCTCCAGCCCACGCGCCGCAACCTTCCGGTAGCGGGTTACGTGGAGCCGCGCCAGTTCGACGAATACCGCGAATACGGCCTTTCCATCGGCTTCGATATGGTCTTCAGCGGTCCGCTGGTGCGCAGCTCTTACATGGCCGACCAGGTGAGCGAAGAAGCCGGCGGCGGGCGCTTCAGCGTGCCGGAGCGAGCTTCAGAGGATGGTGAAAAAGGCGCGGCCTCGCCTGCTGACGCGCGCGCCTCTGAAACGGAGCCTCGATTTCGCAACAGCCTCAGAGCCGCGACCCTGAGGGAGTCCCCATGGCCCTGCAAGCCACCAAAGGCAATGAAGACGCGCTTGAGCCGGCACAGTGGAATCAAGGTGTTCGACTGCGTCTTCAACGGAGCGCTATCCCGGGCGCGTTTTTCACCAACGTCTGAAGCGTGCGCCACGTGGGCGGAACAAAATGGCAAGGGATTGCGTTAGTGTTTGGTTGGAGGAATGCCCGTGCAGTTTTTCCGGCAGGATATTCGCTACGGGTTTCGCGCGCTCCTGCGAAATCCGGGATTCAGCGCGGTTGCCATCCTCGCCTTGGCTTTAGGCATCGGCCCGAATAGCGCCATCTTCACCATGGTAAACGCGGTTTTGTTGAAGCCGCTGCCCATTTCCGAACCCGACCGGGTGGTGATGATCTGGCAGACCATGTTGCAGAAGGGCTTCGACCAGATGCCGGTGAGCCCCGCCGATTATATCGATTGGAAACGGCAGGCGCGGTCGTTTGAGGCCATGGCGGCGGCGTTCGCCATCCCCGAGTACGGTCTGAATATCAGCGGGGCGGGCGAGCCGGAACGCGTTTCGGCGGCGACGTGCTCGAAGGAGTTCTTGCCCGCGCTGGGGATCAAGCCGGTGGTAGGCCGCAATTTTCTGCCGGACGAAGACCGTCCCGGCGGACCGCCGGCGGTGTTCCTGAGCCATGCGCTGTGGCAGCGCAAGTTCCGGTCCGATCCGGCGATGGTGGGGCGCACGCTGACGGTGGACGGCGTCCCGCGCATGGTAGTGGGCGTGGTGCCGCACGAGTTGGGCGAGATGCTGGCGGCGGACTTGTGGCTGCCCACGGCCATCAATCCGAATTCGACCGAACGCGGGAATCACAATTTCGGCATCGTGGCGCGGCTGAAACCGGGCGTCACGATTCAGCAGGCGCGGGCGGAGATGATGGTGATTGCGCGGCGGCTGGAGCAGCAATATCCAGCGACGAACAACGGCTGGGGCGTGACGCTGTTTCCGATGGCCGAAATGTTCACGGGGCGCATACGCCCGGTGCTGCTGATCCTGTTGGGAGCCGTTGGTCTGCTGCTGCTGATCGCGTGCGCGAACCTGGCCAACCTGCTGCTGGCGCGCGCGGCGACGCGGGAGCGCGAGATCGCGATTCGGGGCGCGCTGGGCGCGGGACGATTGCGGATCATCCGGCAGTTACTGACCGAGAGCCTGGTGCTGGCGGTTTCGGGCGGCGCATTGGGACTTCTGTTGGGGGCCTGGAGCGTGCGGCTGCTGCGCGGCGTGGTTCCGGACATGTTCCCGCTGATGCAGCACATGAGCATGGACGCGCGGGTGCTGGCGTTCACGGCGGGGCTCTCGATCGTGACCGGACTGGTATTCGGGCTGGCGCCGGCGTGGAAGGCGGCGCGCGCGGACATCCATACCACGCTGAAGGAATCGGCCGGACGGTCGGAGAGCGCGGGCGGATCGCAGCGGATCCGCAGCGTGCTGCTGGCGTCGGAGGTGGCGCTGGCGGTGCTTCTCTCAGTGAGCGCGGGCCTGCTGCTGCGCAGTTTCGTGCGCGTGATGGAAGTGAATCCGGGCGTGCGCACCGCCAATATTCTGACCATGAGCGTGACGCTGCCGGACGTAAAGTACGACACGCCGCGGAAGCGCGGGAACTTCTTCAAGACGCTGGTGGAGCGGGTGAACGCGCTGCCGGGCGTGCGCTCGTCGGGCGCCGTGATGATTCTGCCGCTGCGCGTGTCGATCCTTTCGTTCCGGATCGGGGTCAACAGTTTTACGATTCAAGGCCGGCCGCCAGTGCCGCAGGACCAGGAGCCGCTGGCGGATTACCGTCCGGCCACGCCCGGCTACTTCAGTACGATGGGAATCGCGCTGCGGCAAGGCCGGCTTTTCAGCGAGCACGACGATTCCGATGCGCCGCGGGTGGCGCTGGTTAACGAAACCCTGGTCCGCAAGCATTTCGCGAAGGAGAATCCCCTCGGGCGGCACATCGTCTTGGGAAGCAGGCCGATGGAGATTGTCGGAGTGGTGGCCGACGCCAAGCTTTACGGATTGGATGCGCCCGTGGAACCCGCCATCTACACGGCGTACATGCAATCGCCACCCGACATCATGGGCCTGGCGGTGCGTACGGACGGAGATCCCGGAGCGGTGGCCGCCGCGGTGCGCCGCGAGGTTTTGAAGCTCGATCCGGAGCAGCCGGTCTCAAACGTGCGCACGATCGAGAAAGTGCTTTCGGATTCGCTGATGTTGCGCCGCGTGGCGATGCTGATGCTACTGGTGTTCGCGGGGCTGGCGCTGGTTTTGGCGACGCTGGGGATCTACGGATTGACGGCTTATTCGGTGAGCAGGCGCACGCACGAGATCGGGTTGCGGGTGGCGCTGGGGGCCAGCCAGCCGCAGATTCTACGGCTGGTGGTAGGACGCGGGCTGGTGATTGCGGCGATTGGTGCGGCAATCGGGGTGGCCGCGGCGTTTCAGTTGACGCGATCGCTGGCGGGTATGCTCTACGGTGTGACCGCGACCGATCCGCTGGTGTTTGCCGGCGTACCGCTGCTGTTGATCGTGGTATCGGTGGTGGCCAGTTATGTGCCGGCGCGCAAGGCGACGAGGATCGATCCGCTGGTGGCGCTCCGGTATGAGTGAATCACGGTCCGCGGACCACAACGAATTATGAAAATGTCCGCGGGTTGAGGACCCGCGACGGGCGTTCCCGCTGCTCCGTGATCTGCGAACGTCACGTTCCGCCGGGAGAGCCCGCGAACGTCTTTCGATTAGCCGCCCCGCGAAGGAGCCGGCTCAGTCCGGCGCTGCCGCCCACCGCCCCGGACCGAACCGGAGAGCGCGCGGGGGAGAAGAACACCGGCCGCCGGACCGGGCCGTTCACTCGGTCATTTCAGTTGCCATTGCCAGGGGCGCCACCACTTCATCGCTGGTCACCTCGAACTTCGCCAGATACGCGTTGCCGAAAGAAGTGGTGATGGCGACATCGGTGGCGTCGCGGCCGACGGCCATGAGGACGCGCCCAACACGAGGCGTATTATTTCGCGCATCGAACGTCCACCAGCGGTCTTCGAGATAGACTTCGAACCAGGCGCTGAAGTCCATGGGAGTGTCGGTCGGCGGAATGCGGATGTCGCCCAGGTATCCGGTCGCGTAGCGCGCCGGAATATTTAAGGACCGGCAGAAAGTAATCGCGAGGTGCTGAAAGTCGCGGCACACGCCCGTGCGATCCCGGTAGACGTCGAGCGCGGTTTTGGTGGCGCTGGCGAAGTGATAGCCGAAGGCGACATGGTCGTGCACCCAGTCGCAGATGGCCTGCACGCGCCGCCAGCCCGGCGCGAGGCCCCCGAACAACTGGGCGGCGGTGTTGGATAGCAGGTCGACTTCGCAGTACCGGCTGCTCAGGAGAAATTGAAGGGTTTCCGGCGGAAGATCCGCCACCGGGATCTCGCGCGCGGAAGGGTCGTGGGCGTCCACTTCGCCGGAGTCTTCGAGGAGCGTCGAATTCCAGAGACGAATCGAACCGGCTGGGGCGGTAAACCGCGTGCAAAGATTGCCGAAGGAGTCGCTGTATTGCTCCTGTTCGACATCCGGCTCGATGCGCAGGCGATCGGGTTCCAGGAGGCCGCCCAGGCGCGAGGGATGGATGTTGAGCAAGGCAACGATCGGCACCGGAACCGGCACATTAAAGCGAATGTCGTATCCAAGACGAATCTGCATCGTTTTCCTCGCGGCTAGCAGAAGCGTGCGCGGACGCGGCGCCGGCGGGCACAGGCACCGGCGAACTGGACCGGCCCTTGCCTTATAGTGTAGCGAACCGGCGAGCAAAGGCGTTTCCGATGTACGGATCGATACGCAGAGTTGCAGGCACAGAAGAAAGCGCCGCGGCGGAGGAGGCAGTAGAACCGGGAGGCAAGGCGAGCTATACTCGTGCTTTAGCTTCCGTCTCCGGCTCTATTCCCCGTCGAACAGCATCCGGTCTCAGACGACGTCGTGGAATATGTCGATGCCCGCACAATCCGCCGACCGCCCGATGCCGGCGCCGTTCTCCGATTATGAGATCGCCGCAGCTTATGACGAGATGTTCCGCACCCGGGGACGCCCCCGGCCGCACTACCGGAATCTCTATGCGCAGCTTTTGAACCTGCCGTCGGAGGAATTGCAGCGCAGCAAGAAGGAAGCGGATCTTTCGTTCTTCAACCAGGGCATCACGTTCACGGTGTACGGCCGGGCGGAAGGCACGGAGCAGATCTTTCCGCACGATTTGCTGCCCCGGATCGTGACCAGCTCGGAATGGGCGACGATCGAGCGCGGCCTGACGCAGCGCATCACGGCTCTGAACCTGTTCCTGGCCGACGTTTATCACGAGC
>Ga0335078_10015362_pt1 | contig 11365 bp, 9 predicted proteins | sample Lox_Sample_32_FD_206711 | JGI IMG/M metagenome (GOLD analysis project Ga0335078, IMG submission 206711) | Soil microbial communities from Loxahatchee National Wildlife Refuge, Florida, United States - Lox_Sample_3.2 | ecosystem: Environmental > Terrestrial > Soil > Wetlands | place: USA: Florida...
TTTGCGGCGGCGCGATCACAAGCCTGCTCGCGCCGGTCGAACGGGTCACGGGTTACGACACGATGATGCCCTACCCGCGGACGGAGAGCCACTACATGCCGAACACCCGCGGGATTCTCGCCGCCGCGCGCCGCATGATGGCTTACGCATGAGCATCTTTGCACTGCCCGATCTTGGCGAAGGCCTCCAGGAAGCGGAGATTGTCGATTGGCACGTGGCCGAAGGCGACCATGTCGTAGCAGATCAGCCGTTGGTCTCGGTGGAAACCGAAAAGGCAGTCGTGGAAGTGCCCGCGCCAAAAGCCGGGCACGTCGCCAAGCTCCTCGCAAAGGTGGGAGAGCGGGTGAAAGTCGGCGGGGCGCTGCTCGAATTCGAGGAGGGCCGGCATGCGGAAACCGGCGCCATCGTCGGCGAGTTGGCCGGCCCACCACCGTCAGCAACGTCCCGGCCAATTCGCGCAACGCCTGCCGTGCGCGCGCGGTCACGCGAGCTTGGCGTCGATCTTTCGCAGGTGATAGCGACGGGCCGCGAAGGGACGATATCGCTTGCCGACGTCGAAGGCGCTGCAAGCGCCGGCGCAGAGCCACGACCGGGCGTGCTGCGCGGGGCGCGGCGTACCATGGCGGCCAACATGGCGCAGGCCTGGCGCGAGGTAGCGCACGCAACTGTCTACGACGAAGCCGACATCGCGGCCTGGTCGGCCGCGGAAGATCCGACGTGTCGATTGATCCGCGGACTGATCGCAGGCTGCTCAAGCGAGCCTGCGTTGAACGCCAGCTTCGATGCCCGTGCGCCGTCGCTGCGCATGAATCTGACCGTCGATATCGGACTGGCCATTGACAGCCCGGACGGCCTGTTCGTTCCGGTCCTGCGGGACGCAGGCGGGGAAGCCCCGCAGGATTTGCGGCGAAAGATCGATGCTCTCAAGCGGGGCGTCGAGGACCGCAGTCTGACACCCGCCGATCTGCGCAATGCGACAATCACACTCTCGAATTTCGGCTCGATCGCCGGCAGCCATGCCGCTCTTATCGTTATGCCGCCGCAGGTCGCCATCCTCGGAGCCGGACGGATTACGGTGCGCCCGGTGCAGGACGAAACCGGGTCAATCGCGCTGCATCGCGCGATGCCGCTGTCGTTGACCTTCGACCATCGCGCGATCACCGGCGGCATGGCCGCCCGCTTCTTGCGCGCCGTAATCGCTGACTTAGGCGCGCCTTCCTAAGTGGAGCAGACGATGGATGATGTGTTTCGCTTTGCGGATGAGTTCGGTCCAACCCGCATCTGTCATATCCATCGCCACAACGTCGGGCTCAAGGCCATCGTTGTCGTCGACAATATCGCTTGCGGGGCGGCCATCGGCGGCATCCGCATGGCGCCGGATGTTTCCGTTGAGGAATGTTTCCGGTTGGCCCGCACGATGACCTGGAAGAATGCTGCGGCCGGGTTGCCGCACGGCGGCGGCAAGTCCGTGATTTTCGCCGACCCGGGCATGCCGCCGGCGGCGAAGGAGGAGCTGATCCGCTGCTTCGCCGGGGCGATCCGCGACATCGGCGACTATATTCCCGGCCCGGACATGGGCACGGATGAGCGGTGCATGGCGTGGGTCGAAGATGAGATCGGCCGCGCCGTCGGTCTACCCGGTGTGATCGGCGGAATTCCACTCGACGAGATCGGTGCAACGGGATTTGGACTGGCGGCCAGCGTCGACGTCGCAAGCGAATTTATCGGCCTCAATCTTCAAGGCGCGCGCGTCGCGATCCAAGGTTTCGGCTCGGTCGGAAAGCATGCGGCGCGTTTTCTGGCCAAGAAAGGGGCCATTCTCGTCGGCGCGAGCGATACGAGCGGCGCACTGGTGGATGCATCCGGTATCGACGTCGGCAAGTTGATTGCCTGGAAGCAGTCGGGGCGGCCGCTGCGGGATTTCGATAGCGGCATCAAGCTTCCGGCGGACGCGATTCTCGACGTTGAATGCGACATCTGGATACCAGCAGCGCGGCCCGACGTCGTCCGCGCCGATAACGTCGCGCGATTGCGCACGCGTCTGCTGGCACAAGGGGCCAACATTCCCTGCACGCCCGAAGCAGAAGAGGCGTTGCATAACCGCAGCGTGCTCGTCATTCCCGACTTCATCGCCAACGCGGGCGGCGTCATTTGTGCGGCGATGGAGTATCGCGGCAGCACCGAACGCGCGGCCTTCGACTATATCGATGAACGAATTCGGACCAATACGCGGGCGGTCTTGGAAGAGAGCCGACGCGCGAAGGCGATGCCGCGCGCCGCTGCTATGGCATTGGCGCAGAGACGGGTCCGTCACGCCATGCAGATGAGGCGTTGGCGCTGAGTTGCCAAAAAGCGCGCAAGCGCCTCCAGTCACGCCATAACGCTTGAGCGGTGCCAGGATAAAGAGAGCCGCCCCTCCTTTGTCAGGGCGACGGCGGCGCCGAACTTCCGACTTTCCCGATCCAACGTCTGTTGCATCCAGCGAACGTCCTGTGCGGAGGGTCTCACAAGGCGGAAATTGCGGATCTGCAACGGAGCGATATCGAGGGCGGCGAGGTCACCGCCTGGCTCGATCTCGGGAAAAATCATTAGGACCAGATCATCCCGGTATTGCTCGTATCCTTCAATACCTTCGTAATCATTCAACAAGTCGCCACACCCATAGAGGATCAGCCGGTCGCGATAGACCTCGATACCCTTGGAATGGTGCGACGAATGGCCGTGGACAATAGACGCGCCGGCATGATCGATGAGAGCATGTGCGAAACGCCGCTGTTGCTCAGGAACGTCGTAACCCCAATTCGGTCCCCAATGGATCGAAGCGACGATTAAGTCCTTGGACTCGGCATGACGAAGGATCTCATCGCCCGCCTTCCGAGCGGTATCCTCGGAAAGTCCGTCGATGAGATTGACGCCGGGCGTTTGATTCCCGGCCGCCCAGCTTCGCGGCGTCCCGCTGGTCGGACAAGCGAACGCGAAGACCAGCACGCGGCTGCCGTCGGTGACGTCCAATATGGCCGGCGCACTCGCGTCTCCGCGATTTCGCCCAGCGCCGGCCGTCTTGATTTGAAGACGAGCAAGCGTTTCCAATGTCTCCAGCAAGCCCCGCCGGCCCCAATCGAGCACGTGGTTGTTGGCGAGCACGCAGCAGTCGATTGCGGCTGCCTTCAGGCAATCGGCATTCTCCGGACTTATCCGGTAATTAATGCCCTTTGCAGCACGATCGTTGCTGCGGGTGATGCTGGTTTCCAGATTGATGATGCGCGCATCGGGCTGCATGCGGCTGAGTTCGTCGAGCGCCGCGCCCCAAATATAAACGGGATCGGCGCGGCGCGGAATCGGGCCATTGGCGGCCTCGGCGAGCTGCGCGTAGTCCTGCGCCGATGTCACGTAGTCTTCGTGGAGAAGCGGCTCGCATGGGTGCGCCAAGATTTGGTCAATGCCTCGGCCGATCATAACGTCGCCACTGAGGAATAGTCGGACAGGGCGTTCAACGGGCGGCCGATCTCGCTCATCTCGCGCATGCTCCTCTTCATGCGCGGCTCCGCGCCTGAGCGGCGAGTTGGCGTGGACCGCTAGCCCGGTAAGGCGCCGAAACAGTGGAGGCATCTCCGGCCTGCGGGCATTTTCGATTGAACCGCGCCCGGCCGTTGTCAGCCCTTCCGCGCCGAGAGTGCCCATGTGTGGTCCAATAGCGGCGACCGGGATAGCTCAAGTTGATATGGGTCAAAGACAGATCAAGCGCCGCCGCAAAAAATCTCGCGCGGTCGCGACACCGGCTTGAATTACATTGCGTCTTGAGCCCACACTCTCGAGCCCACACATGGAATGGGAACCCATCAAGAAGAAACCGCAAGACTTTGCCGGCGCTAACCTACAAAATTACGAACGCTGCGCCGGCACGTTTTCCTGGGCTCAAGCGCGCCAGCTAATCGACGGCCTGTCCGGCGGCGGCTTGAACATCGCGCATGAGGCGGTCGATCGGCACGTGCTGTCGGGCCGCGGCGGCAAGCTCGCCCTGCGTTGGATCGGCCGCGACGACACGGTGCGCGATTTCAGCTACGCCCAGCTCCGCGCGCACAGCAATCGGTTCGCCAACGTCCTAGCGCAGAACGGCGTCGCCAAAGGCGATCGCGTATTCTCGCTCCTTGGCCGCTGTCCCGAACTCTATATGACGGCGCTGGGTACGCTCAAGCACGGCGCGGTATTTTCACCGCTGTTCTCGGCGTTCGGACCCGAGCCGATCAAGGCGCGGATGTCCATCGGCAGCGCCAGAGTGCTAGTCACGAGCGAGACCTTCTATCGGCGCAAGGTCGAGCCCTGGCGCAACGAGCTCGCCAGTCTGCAACTCGTGCTTCTGACCGAATGTTCCGATCGGCTGCCGCCGGCAACGACCAGTCTCGATGCCGCGATGGCGGTTGCCTCCGAGTCGTACGAGACCGCCCGCATGGCGCCTGAAGACATGGCGCTGCTCCATTTCACCAGTGGGACGACGGGCCGGCCGAAAGGCGCCGTGCATGTGCACGAGGCCGTGGTCGCGCATCATGTCACCGGCCGCCTCGCGCTCGATCTGCACGAAGACGACGTGTTTTGGTGCACCGCCGACCCGGGATGGGTGACCGGCACCTCCTACGGGATCATCTCGCCGCTGACCAACGGCACGAGTTTGATCGTTGATCAGGCCGAGTTCGATGCGCAGCGCTGGTATCGCATCCTGCAACAGCAGAAAGTCTCGGTCTGGTACACCGCCCCGACCGCCATTCGCATGTTGATGAAAGTGGGCGCGGACTTCGCCAAGAAATTCGATCTCCCCCACCTGCGATTGATGGCAAGCGTCGGCGAGCCGCTCAACCCCGAGGCGGTCGTCTGGGGCATGGAAGCGTTTGGCAAGCCGTTTCACGACAATTGGTGGCAGACCGAAACGGGCGGCATCATGATCGCCAATTACCGGTCGATGGACGTCAAGCCCGGATCGATGGGGCGACCCCTGCCCGGCATCACGGCCGGAATAGTCGAGCGCGTCGGCGCCGACGTCCGGGAAGTCGCGCAGCCCATGGCGCTCGGCGAGTTGGCGCTGCGACCGGGCTGGCCTTCGATGATGCGGGGCTATCTCGGCGAGGACGCGCGCTATCGCAAATGCTTTGTCGGCGGCTGGTATCTCACTGGCGATCTCGCCATGCGCGACTCCGACGGATATTATTGGTTTGTTGGTCGCGCGGACGACGTCATCAAAAGCTCCGGTCACCTCATTGGTCCGTTCGAGGTCGAAAGCGCGTTGATGGAGCATCCGGCTGTGGCGGAGGTCGGGGTGATCGGAATTCCGGACGAGACGGCGGGAGAACTGGTGAAAGCGTTCGTCGCTCTCAAGGACGGCGTGGAGCAAAGCGAAGCGCTGCGCAAGGAATTGCTTGGCCACGCCCGCAAGCGCCTCGGCCCGGCGGTGGCGCCGAAAGAAATCGCGTTTCGACAGAATTTGCCCAAGACACGCAGCGGCAAAATCATGCGCCGCCTGCTCAAAGCGCGTGAACTCGGCCTTCCACAAGGCGACATCTCGACACTCGAAAGCGAAGAGCGATGAGCAGCGGCACGATCAATAAGCCACACTTGTCGCGGGCGCATATGCTCGATCTGCTCAAGCACATGATCCGCATCCGGCGTTTTGAGGAAAAATGCTACGAGCTATACACTCAAGAAAAGATACGGGGCTTCCTTCATCTCTATGACGGCGAGGAAGCGGTCGCGGTCGGCATCATACCGGTGCTGGAAAAGCGCGATCGCGTGGTGGCGACTTACCGAGAGCATGGCCAGGCGTTGGTTCGCGGCGTGCCGATGACGGCGACTCTCGCCGAAATGTACGGCAAGCAGGAGGGTTGCAGCCGCGGTCGGGGCGGCTCCATGCATCTGTTCGATCGGGAAACCAACTTCTACGGCGGCAACGCCATCGTCGGCGGCGGGCTCCCGGTTGCGGTCGGACTGGCGTTGGCCGATCGCATGCGCGCCAATGACGTCGTGACCGCATGCTTTTTCGGCGACGGCGCCGTCGCCGAGGGCGAATTTCATGAGAGCCTCAATCTTGCGGCGCTGTGGTCGTTGCCGGTGCTGTTCGTGTGCGAAAACAATCTCTACGCGATGGGAACCGCGCTCGCCATTGAGGAATCGGAGACCGACCTTCATCTCAAGGCGCAAAGCTATAAGATCAGCTCCGAAGCCGTCGACGGCATGGATGTGATCGCCGTAGAAGCTGCGGCGCGGCGCGCCGTGCGGACGGTGCGGGAAACCCGCAAACCATATTTTCTCGAATGCCGAACCTACCGGCTTCGCGCCCACTCGATGTTCGACGCTCAACTCTATCGCGACAAGGCCGAAGTCGAAGCCTGGCGCAAGCATGAGCCGATCGAGCGCTTTCGCGGATGGCTCGAGGCCAATCATATGATCCACGCCGAAGACGAGGCGCGCATCGAGGCCGAAGTCGCAGCCGAAATCGAGGCTGCCGTGGCATTCGCCGAAGCCGGATCGTTGGAACCGGTCGAAAGCCTCACCCGCTTTGTATATGCGGAAAAGGCGGATTGAGCGGGCGCGCTACTATGCTGCGACGACAGGCGACATCAGAGACGATCGAGCTGACCTATCGCGAAGCCGTGCGGCAGGCGATCCGCGACGCGCTGACGCGCGACGAGCGCGTTTTCCTCATGGGCGAGGACGTAGGCCGTTATGGCGGCTGCTATGCCGTCAGCAAAGGCTTGTTGGCTGAATTCGGTCCGGAGCGCATTCGCGACACGCCATTATCGGAATCGGGTTTTACCGGCGCGGGCATCGGCGCCGCCATGGCCGGCATGCGCCCGATCGTGGAATTGATGACCGTCAACTTCAGTCTGCTCGCACTCGATCAGATCCTCAACAACGCCGCAACCATTCGGCACATGTCTGGCAATCAATTCGGAGTGCCGCTGGTGATCCGCCTCGCGACCGGCGCCGGCCGCCAAGTCGCCGCCCAACATTCTCACAGTCTGGAAGGCTGGTACGCGCACATTCCCGGCATCAAGGTGCTGGCTCCCGCGACAATCGAAGACGCGCGGGGAATGCTCTGGACCGCTCTCGAAGACCCCGACCCGGTGCTCATCTTCGAGAATGTGATGCTTTACAACATGTCCGGGAAGCTCGCCGCTGACGCGGGCCCGGTCGCAATCGACAAGGCCGCGGTCCGCCGCACCGGGCGGGACATCACGCTGATCACCTATGGCGGATCATTGTGGAAGACACTCGACGCCGCCGCGGCGCTCGCCGCTGACAATATCGAGGCCGAGGTCATCGATCTGCGCGCCTTGCGGCCGCTCGATGACCAAACGATCATCGCTTCGGTGACCAAGACCCGGCGCGCCGTCATTGTCGACGAAGGCTGGCGCAGCGGCAGCCTGGCGGCGGAAATCTGCACCCGGATCGTCGAGCAGGCATTCTGGGAGCTCGATGCTCCGGTCGGGCGCGTGTGCAGCGCGGAGGTGCCGATGCCCTACGCCCGCCATCTCGAAGAAGCGGCAATGCCGCAGGTCGCCGGAATCACCGCTGCCGCCAAAGCAGCGCTCGGGCGCGCATAGCAGCGCGGGCTATGGCGGAATTTCGCATGCCTTCGCTCGGCGCCGACATGGAGGCCGGCACGCTCGTCGAGTGGCTCGTCAAGCCGGGAGATCGAGTCAAGCGCGGCGATATCGTCGCGGTTGTGGACACCCAGAAGGGCGCGATTGAAATCGAAATCTTCGAAACCGGAGAAGTCGAACGAATCCTCGTTGACATCGGCGATAAAGTGCCGGTCGGCACCGCGCTCGCCCGCATTCGCTCCGACCAGGACGTCAAGGTAGGGGGAGCTGAGACCCAGCGGGTGTCGGTAGCACGCGGGCTCGTTGCTCCAAAGGCCGCGCCGACCACGCGGGTGCCGACGCCCCCAACGCCGCAGATCGCCATCCCAGTCGCGGCGCTCGGCCGAGTCCGGGCGTCGCCAGCTGCAAGGCGGCTCGCGGCGGCGCGTGGCATCGATCTCGGCGCCGTTGTCGGCAGCGGGCCCCACGGCGCTATCGTCCTTGGCGACCTCGAGCGCCCGACGGGTGCGGCCGCTGAAGGAAGGCGCGGCGCCGGCCTCGACCTCAACGCGATGCGTGCCGCGATTGCCGCCGCGATGGCGCGGTCGAAACGCGAAATCCCCCATTATTATCTGCAACACCACCTCGATGTGACTGAATGCGAAGCATTTCTTTCACAGATCAACGCCAAGCGTCCGCCGGACAATCGATTACTCATGGGCGTCTTGCTCTTGAAGGCCGTCGCAATGGCGGCCCGGCGCTTTCCGGCGTTCAACGGCTTTCATCAGGGCGGGGAATTCAGGCCGTCGGCCGGCATTCATGTCGGGGTGGCAATCTCAATTCGCGGCGGCGGCCTCGCGGCTCCGGCGATCCACGATACCGACCAGCTCTCACTTGACGAGCTGATGTCGCGCACGCGCGATCTCGTTCAGCGCGTTCGTGCAGGCCGTATCCGCAGCTCGGAAATGACGGATCCGACCATCACCGTCTCTAGTCTTGGCGAGCGCGGGGTCGAAGCGCTGTATGGGGTCATCTATCCGCCGCAAGTCGCCATCGTCGGGTTCGGCAAGGTCCTGCTCCGACCCTGGGTCGTCGATCGCGGCGTGGCGCCGCGCCCCGTCCTTGCAGCGACACTTGCCGCCGATCACAGGGTGAGCGACGGTCACGCTGGCGCATTGTTCCTTGCTGAAATCGGCAAGCTTTTGGAGGAGCCCGACCGATTATGAGCACTGTCGACGTCAACGCCATCCTGCGGGAAGAGCTTGGAAACATCGCTCCCGACGTGGAGTTAAAAATGATCGATCCGCACGCGGACCTGAGGGAGGCGCTCGACATCGATTCCATGGACTTCCTCAACTTCGTTACCGCCATTCACCATCGCCTCGGCGTCGAAATTCCCGAACTCGATTATCCGAAGCTCGGCACGCTTGCTGGAGCGCTCGATTACCTCAAGGCAAAGCTTGGCGATCAAGCATGAAGGCGCCCCGCCAACTCGGGGCCGATGGAGCAAACGCCGAACGATACGCCGCCGCTGCCGCTTGACCTCGATCAATTTGCGCACAATCGAACCGGCTAGGCTTGCTTGATGTCGATCATCGAAAAGTCCGATCAGGCTTCGGCTGCAGCCGCGTACGCATTGCGCCTGCACGCGCATTACCGCGGCAAGATCGCCACCATCTCGAAGGTACCGCTGTCGGACACCAAGGACCTTGCGATCTGGTACACGCCCGGAGTGGCAGAACCCTGCCGGGCGATTGCAGCCGACGTCGAGGCGGCGTTCTCCTACACCAATCGGGGAAACATGGTCGCCATCGTGTCGGACGGATCGCGTGTCCTCGGGCTCGGCGATATTGGACCGGAAGCCGGCCTGCCGGTGATGGAGGGCAAGGCCCTGCTGTTCAAGCTATTTGGCGGTGTCGATGCCATCCCGCTGTGCGTTCGCGCTCGTGAAGCGGAAGATATCGTGCGTACCGTCGAACTGATCGAGCCGTCATTTGGCGGAATAAATCTCGAGGACATTGCCCAGCCAAGATGCTTCGGCGTTCTCGACGAAGCCAAGCGCCGGGTGTCGATCCCGGTCTGGCATGACGATCAGCAAGGCTCGGCGACCGCCGCCCTCGCAGCGCTACTTGCGACGCTGGAGGTCACCGGCAAACCGATCGATCGCGTCCGCATCGTGTTGTTTGGCGTCGGCGCGGCGAATGTTGCGACCTATCGGCTGCTGAAGGCCTTCGGCGTCGACGCCAAGGCGATCATCGCCTGCGATAGCAAGGGCATACTGCATCCCGGACGCAGCGACATCGAGCGCAGGCAACTGCAATTCGCCGACAAATGGCGGATCTGCCAGGAGAGTAACGGCGACGGCAGCAGCGGCGGACCGGAAAGAGCTTTCGCCGGCGCCGATATTTGCATCGCATTCAGCCGGCCCGGACCGGGCGTCATTTCCCCGGATTGGGTTCGTTCGATGGCGCGCGATGCGGCCGTGTTCGCCGCCGCCAATCCCGTGCCCGAAATATGTCCGCAGGCAGCCCGCGAAGCGGGCGCTCGGATCGTTGCGACTGGTCGGAGCGACTTCCCCAACCAGCTCAACAATTCCCTGGTGTTCCCAGGATTGTTCCGAGGGGTCCTCGACGTGCGCGCGCGGGCCATCAGCGACCGAATGGCTATTGCCGCCGCCGAAGAACTTGTCGCCGTCGCCCGCGAGAAGGGCCTCGCCGCGGATCGGTTGCTGCCGCCAATGAGCGATTGGCGAACGGCGGCTCGAATCGCCGGCGCGGTCGGGCAAGCGGCCGTATCCGAAGGACTGGCTCGTAATTCCCTGACGCGCAGTGAACTTGAGCACATTGCCATTCATGCCATCGCCTCAAGCCGCGCGTGCGTCGAAGACCTTGTCGGCGCGGGATTGATTTCGCCGATACCGGCATAGTCGGCAGCATCGGCCTGGCCGGAACTTGGCTTCGGGTCAGACCGGTCGAATGGACCAGACGCCGCGTCGAGTGGGCATTCCTATTTTGAAGGGCCGTCCCGAACGGAGATGAGCAGATGCATGGCGCTCGCCGCAGCTGATTCAAGTACCAAGCTTAGGCCAGCGGTACTCCGGCAGCCTTAGCGTGTCGATGACATCCCGGCCAAACGCCAGCGTCGCCACCCCGGGGATCGCGCACGCCTTGATCACTTGGTTGCGTAGAAACAGACCCCATCGGGTCTTCGGCGCGAAGGCCGAGGAAAAGCGCTCGGCGCCTTTCTGCTTCGCGCCGATATAGTTCCGCAACACCGCTTCGTAACTGGCGAAGGCGTCTTCATGCCGGCCATCGGCCTTCGCGAGTTCGCCCGCCAGAACATAGGCCGCGGTCATTGCAAGGGCTGAGCCCTGACCAGCCATCAGCGACACGCAGAACGCCGCATCCCCGACCAACGCGACACGGCCGCGCGACCAGGCTTCCATCTTGATCTGGCTGACGCGGTCAAAATAGAGGTCGTCAGTGCGATCGAGCTCGCTCAGGATGCGTGGGCATTCCCATCCGCCTTCACCGAAGCGACTGCGCAGCACCGCTTTTTGCGCGGCAAGATCAAGCGTCGACGAAAAGGAATCGCTTTCAGCGGTAAATACGAACAGGAACAGTGTTCGATCGTCGCGCAATGCAAACCGCCCAAGCATGCGCCCCGGCTCGCTGTAGATCACATAAACGTCCTCATCGCGCGGACGATACCCTCGGACTTCGAACGCCGCGACCGCATAGCCGAGCCGTTTTTCAAAACGCTCTTGCGAGCCGAAGACAAGTTTGCGAACAACC
>Ga0335078_10015363_pt1 | contig 11365 bp, 6 predicted proteins | sample Lox_Sample_32_FD_206711 | JGI IMG/M metagenome (GOLD analysis project Ga0335078, IMG submission 206711) | Soil microbial communities from Loxahatchee National Wildlife Refuge, Florida, United States - Lox_Sample_3.2 | ecosystem: Environmental > Terrestrial > Soil > Wetlands | place: USA: Florida...
ATATCATGGAACTCTACGTCTGGGCCTCGTCTTACTCGACTTGCGGCGCGCTGGGTGGCACGCAGATTCCAACTGGAACGGTCGATGTCACTGGATTCTTGTCCCAGAGCGGAACCTTTGATCCCGAAATGACTCCGTTCTCCATTACCGAGGTTCCCGAACCTTCCACGCTCACCTTGATCGGTCTGGGCGTTGCCGGCCTCCTGATCAATCGCCGGCGCTTGGTCTAGAGTCCTCCATCTTCAGAACTTGTTGTAACCAGCTCAAGTGCTCCGGCACGAGCCACGACTTTGCCATCTGGGGTCGGCGATTGGCGATTGGCCATTCGGTCTGAGGCCCCCTCGCTAGCCAATCCTTGCAGCTTCTCTGCGTTCGCGCGCAAGCCACCCGCGCGCGCTTTTTACGTACCACAAGCGGGGGGCCTGTCTCCGAAGGCACCGCCCTCAGCCCACGAATCCGGCGAATCTGCCCGCCTTACTTGACTTGCTTAACGTCGGCAGCCTTGCCAAAGCAATAGACGGTTCCATCATCGGAGCCGATCACCACTTTGGCCCGCGCCACCGCCGGAGAACTCTGGATTGGCTGCCCGATTTCATACGACCAAAGCTGCTTCCCTTTGTCCAGCGACACCACGTACAGCCGCCCGTCATCAGACCCCACAATCACCTTGTTCCCGCAGACCACCGGCGAGCTGTCCACCTTGCCGCGCGTGGCGAAACTCCACACTGGCTGGCCATCCTCGCGCTTCACACAGTGCAAGAGCTTGTCGCGGCCCCCAAAGACGACGACCTCCTTCGTCACCGCCGGTGAAGAGAAGTACGGGAAGTCCCGGTCACGGAACGTCCACACCTTCTTGCCCGCCCGCAAGTCCACGCAAAGGAACTCGTTTTCATACTGGCCGAAATAGGCGCGGCCACCCGTCATCGCCGCCGAGCCGGCGATGTAGGCGCCGGCCTCGATTTGCTTCACCTGCGTGCCCGCCGCCAGCGAGATCACGTGCAGCAGCCCGTCACACCCCCCGAAAATGGCTTCGCCGTTCTCCACCGCGGGCGACCCGTTGATGTAATTGCCGGTCTCATAAACCCAGTTGCTGCGGCCGGTCCCGGCGTCCACGCAGTGCAGCTTAAAGTCGTAGCTGCCCACCAGCACTGCGGCCGAGCGGTCGTCTCGCCTGTCCTGCGGGCGTCCCTCCCTCGAACTCTCCGCTTCGGGCGAAACGCCTTGGGGGGCAGACGAGACGCCCGTCCCGCTCCCGGCGCCCAGCCGCACCCAATTCGGCGCGCCCAGGATCTTATCGCCCGTCTCATATTTCCAGGCTAGCTTGCCGGTCGCGGCCTCCAGCGCGTAAAGAAACCCGTCGCTCGAACCCACAAATACTTTGCCCTCCATTACGAGCGGCGAAGACTCAACCCCGCCCCCGGTCTTGAACGCCCAAATCTTTTTGCCGTCGCCCAGCGCCAGCGCATAGACGTTGCCGTCGTCCGACCCTACGAACACCCGGTCCTCGACGATCGCCGCGGAGGAAATGACCGGGCCGCCCGTCTTGAAAGTCCAGCGCAGTTCCAACCCTTCCGCCAAGCCGCCCCCGGCGATGCCAATTAGCGTCGGCCCGCCCCGGAACATCGGCCAATCGTCGCCCGGCTCCGCAGCGTTCGCCGCCCACCAGACCAGCAGCGAGAACCAGAGAACGATATGCCGTGCCGTGTTCACAAAAGTCAGGATTCGAGCCCGGGAAGTATCCTCCACCCTCCCAGTCTTGTCACCAAATTGTTGCCGGAATGTTAATAAGTTTAACACCGAAAGCGCTTGTATTTCGGCGCTCGAATTCTTAAGCTATGGTCAATCCTAACGTGGTGTCCGGAACGGGTTCTGAACGGGTGGGCCGATGATCTTGCGGCCCAGGGGAGCTTCGGACCTGGTCGCGGCAATGTGTCGAAGAGAATTGGTTGTGATTGTATGAGAAAAGCCCTGCTCGCCTCCTTCTTGATGTCCCTGGCCGTCGCCGGCGCGTCAGCCGACCCCATCTGGTACGATGTGATTACGAATTATCCCGGCGGCTGCATTTCTACCAACTCGAGCGGCCTCTGGTTCGCTCATCCCCCCGGAAGCCTCACGGCAACCGACATGCTCATCGTCACCAACACCTACACTTCCGGGGCGGCCGTAAACGGCAAGCATTTGCGAGTCAACGGCCTGAACTCCGAGTACGTCATGCGGCTGTTCGATCCGGTCAATACGAACTCCGTTATGAGTGGCACCGTGTACGCCAGCTTCATTGCCAATGCGAACTACGTTCCCGGCGCCGGGGCCGGGACCTACTTCGCCACTTTCAATGATGTGGTCCCGAGTATCCCGCCCGATGGGACTTCCGCGACCAACGGCTTTGACTTTCGCGGCCGCGTCTTCGAGATCGGCAACACCAATGTCTATCCCTTTACCAGTACGACCGCCGGGACCTTCCGTTACGGAGTCGCCAATGCCGCGGGTGATCCTGCCCAGGGCGGCGGGCCGAGCATCCTCTACGTGCCGATAGACTTGGTGAAGAACGTTGATTACCAGGTGGTGTTGAAATACGACATTGATAACGCCGAAGCCACCCTCTGGGTCAACCCCGCCAGTGAACTTGATACGGGCAACACTGTGGGTCCCACCAGCGACCTTGGCGCCGCCGCCAACGGCCTCGCCGGCCTGCTCTTCCGCCAGCGGACGGGAGGTGGCACCGTGGACATCCGCGACATCGCGGTCGGCCTCAATTTCGCCGACGTGATGACCAATATGGCCTCCACCAGTCCGGTGCTCGTCGCCACCAACTACAACACCGTAACCAATTACAGCGGCAACCCGGCTCTCCTGGAAGTGTTTGCCTCCAGCATTGGGGGCGGCCCCCTCAGTTACCAATGGTACCAGATTTCCGGCAGCGCCACCAATCCGGTCGGCGGCAATAGCCAGACGTATCTGGTTGCCAACACGAGCAGCTCGGACGTCGGCAATTACTTCTGCGCTGTGACCAATGCGGGCGGTCAGGGCGCCCTCAGCGGGAGCAGCTTCTACATTTCCGTCAACACGACCCCCACTCCGCCAACCTTCACCCTGAAACCGCCGGCTACCGTGAACATTTCCCTGGGCTCAACCTTGACCTTGGCCTCCGCAGTCTATGGCTCCGGCCCCTTGAGTTTAGTGTGGACGCTCAACGGCAATCCGCTCACCGATGGCCAACCGGCGACGGGCAACCCGGGCGATGCGAGCGTCGTGTCCGGTTCGCAGACCGCCACCCTGACTGTCCGCGGGTTGAGCACCAACGAAGCCGGCACGTATCTGCTGACCGTTGCGAGTGGCGCGTCCGGGCTGCCTTTCAATACCACCAACGCATCCGTCGCGGTTAACATCGCTCCGGTCCGCGCGGTCAATATCGCCTACATTCGCAGCTTGGAAGATCCCGCCACCTGGCAGGTAACCGACACCACCAGCCTTTTTGCCATCAGCAACGCCGTGGTTACGATCTACACCAACCTTACCGGCGGCACGACGGCCTCATACTATATTCAAGACGCCACCGGCGGCCTTGACTTGTTCGTCACCGGCGACAACACTTTCCGGCCGCAAATGGGCGACGTCGTTGCCGCGTGCGGGACCCTGTCAATGTACAACAACTCCCTCGAATTAGACATTACCGCGGGGAACCCCAATGAGTTCTACACGGTTACCAGCCATGCCAACCTCCTGCCCGCTCCCGTTGTTTTCTCGTTGCCCCAGACCAACAACGCCGGATTGATGGAGACCAACCTCGAAGGCAAGATTTGCATGCTCACCAACGTGTGGTTTACTTTCGTCCCTTCCATCGGCACGACCTACTTGAACACTTATGTCACCAACGCGGGCGGAGGGGCGGCTTTCAACGTTTACTTCCCGAGCTACGACCAGGACCTTTGGAACCAGACCTTCACGACTCGGTTCGCCTATACCATCACGGGCGTCTTGACCCAGTATAAGTCCGGGGCCTATGGCCCCTCGGGCTATGAGCTCGATGTTACGCGGATTGGAGACGTCCAAACCAACCCGCCCCCGCCCGTCACAGACTTGACGGCAAGGACCTCCGGCAACAACGTCGTCCTCAATTGGACGGCGGTGCCGTACACCACGGACACGCGCGGCGCCTATTCATACTCCGTGCTGGCGGCTACCAACGTCACCGGTCCGTATCTGCCGCTGGCGAGCCTGGCCTTTAACACCACCGCCGGCACGTACACCCACACCAACGCGCTGCTGGGCACCCAGACGTACTACCGGATCAGCAGTCCGTAAGATGCCGCGCCGATGCGAATCAACCTGGCGCCCCGGGCTTCCGTAGTCGGCGGCGCCTCCAAATCCTTGCTTACGAGCAGAAAACCAAGACCACCGCTTGCTCTTTTTGACCGACCGGGAGTAAGATGCAAGTGAGTGGATAGCGCACTGTGCGATTTGTAGAGCGTATGAAAAGACAATCCCAACGACGATGGGCCTTCACCTTGATCGAGCTGCTAGTGGTTATCGCAATTATCGCGATTCTCGCCGCGCTGCTGCTGCCGGCGCTGGCCAAGGCCAAAGCCAAGGCCCAGAAGATCAATTGCGTGTCGAACCTCAAGCAGTGGGGTCTGGGGCAGTACATGTACGCGACGGATAACGGCGACATTTTGGCGTGTGATGGCATGGGAAGCGCGAAGACCTATATGTCGGGAGGAAACACCCCTCCCAGCGGAACGCCGGATGACCTCGCCGCCTGGTTCAATGCCGACACGCCTTATATGAATGAAAAAGGGCTTACGTACTATTATCACCTGCCCGGCGGCGATCCCCGCAAAAAGATGCCCTTCCCCGGATCGGGTAACGGCTCAAAGATCTGGCACTGCCCCAGCGCCATGATGAGCGCCTCCGACTACGCCGCCTTACAGGGTGGCGGGGCCGGCGGCTTTTTCAGCTACGCGGATAATATTGATCTCAAGCAGGGCAGCGACTATCCAAGTTGGATGCCCAAGCTGGCCAGCATTCCCAAGCCCACCTCCACCGTCCTGATGTTTGATGTCGTGTTCAATCCGGTGACCGAGGTGGTCAACGGCTCGCCCGGCTACAACTCGGTCAACCCCGCGAACCGTTTCCGCAGCATCGGGATACGCCACGATTTAGGGACCGTAATGAACTTCTGCGACGGGCACGCTTACTATTACAAGATCAACGTCGTCACCAATACCGCCGGAGGCCAGACCAGCAGCGGCGAGCCCTTGAACCCGAACATCATCTGGAACTGGAAGGACCGGCAGGATTACCCTTGAGGCGGCTCCCGCCACGGTTTTCCTGATTTCAGCGCTGCCAGCAAGTTCCGGCATCTCGCGGTAATCTCCTGCTGGCCCAGCCTTTCGGCCAATGCCTGGGCCTCTTCTGCCGCTTGCACCGCCTCGGTAAATCGCCCCGTCTCCCCGTACGCCGCCGCCAAGGTGGCCAGCATCCGGGCCTGTTTCCGCCCGGTGAGTTCGCAGGCCCGCTCCGCCATGTGTACCGCTTCCTGCCCGTTCCGAAACTCTGGCCGTGGATCGGTCGCCGCAATCCACGAAAGCCCATCCAGCGCCTCGGGCAGATCGGGCTGCACCTCGAGCGCATGCGCATAGTGGCTCATCGCCTCGCGCGTTCTTTGCAGGTGCGACAGGGCCAGCCCCAACTGGCAATTCAGGCTGGGATCCTGAGGCCGGCTGGGCGCCAGCCGGGAGAGAATCGCCACCGCTTGCCTCCATTTCTCCTGCTGGTTCAGCGCGAGCACGAGATTGTACTGTGACTCCAGGTCGGAGGGGTTAAGCCGCACTGCTTCCTCAAGGTGGGCCGCCCCTTCGGCCAGCCGGCCCTTTTGGATCAGGAGGACCCCCAGGTTGTTGTGGGCCTGGGCCAGCCCGGGATCAAGGCTCAAGGCCGCCAGGTAGTGGTTGATCGCTTCGTCCAACCGGCCTTGGGTATGCAGGACCCGCGCCAGGTTGTTGTGCGCAATGGCGGAGTCCGGGTTGATGGCGAGCGCCGCCCGGTAATGCCCCGCCGCTTCTTCGTAGTGCTTCTCTTTGGCGAGAGCCACCCCCAGGGCAAGATGCGTTTTTTCCTGGAGCGGCTTGAACCACAGCGCCTGGGTGTACTCGGCGACGGCTTCATCCAATTTGCCCTGCTGCTCGAGGGCGTTGCCGAGAAAGAAATGCGCCTCAGGATTGTCGGGCTGGTAGTGTAATGCCTGAGCGTAAAGGTTCATCGCCTCCTTCAGTTTGCCTTCCTTCGCCAGCAGGCTGCCCAGGACAGTAATGGCTCGCCCATTGTGCGGGGTGACTTGCGCTGCGTGCTCGAACAGCGTGCGCGTGTCTTTCCAATAACGGAGCTGAAGAGAAGTTCCCGCCAGCAGCCCCAATGCCACGGCAACTCCCACCCCACCCAGGACGGCACGGCCCGCTTTTGTCCGGGTGACTCCTCCGATCCTTTGTGCCTGGGCCAGGTCAGCCACACCCCAGACAATGGCCAGAAACACGCCGATCAGCGGCAGGTACGTGTAGCGGTCCGCCCAGGCCTGATCTCCCACTTGCACCAGACCAATGACTGGCACCAGCGTCCCCAAATACCAAAGCCACCCCACTACCAGATACGGGCGGCGCCTGGCGAACCAGACGACCAGGAGTGACACCGCAGCCAGAACGATCCCCGCGCCCGCAACCGCGGTCGCGGATGTGGCAATTGGGTAAGGGTAATGCGCAGCGAGGTGGCGCGGCACAACCATTGTCCCCAGGTAATGCGCATAGGCCACCAGCGCATGCGGAATTCGCCGGGAGAGGGGAAGCCCCGCCACAGAGACGACCGAGTAACTTCCCCGCTGGGCCCATACAGTCAACACGCAACAAGCCGTGCTTAGCGCCAGGAAGGGGACCTTCTCTGCTACCAAGCGCGTCCAGCCCGTTACGCTCCTTCGAATTTCCGACCCCCCTGATTCCGCCCTCCGCCCTCCGCACTCTGCACTTCTTCCCAGTGGCCAGTAGTCCAGCAGCAAGAGCACGAAAGGCAGCGTCACCACCATCGGCTTGCTCATCAGACCCAGGGCGAAAAAGAAAAGGCTGAGCAGATAGAAGCTGGAGGGCGGAAGTCGGCTAAGAGCCTGTTTTGAAAACGTAGCCGCCGACGTCAGGAGGCTCTGATCAACTGGAGCATGGCCGGTTCCCGAAGAGATCCGAGCCTCCTCACCTCGGCTGCTACTAGCCACGGCATTTTCCAAACACGCTCTCACTGGTGCGTGCTGCGGGACTTTAGACTTTGGACTTTGGACTTTGGACTCCAGACCTTGGACTTCGGTATAGCGGGCGTACGCGTCGAGCGTGAGCAGGAAGAAGAACGTGCTCAACACGTCCTTCCGTTCAGCCACCCACGCCACCGACTCCACATGCAGCGGGTGCCAGGCGAACAACGCCGCGACACCTGCGCTCCGCCACATTGCGCCCGTCATGCGGCTCAACACCAGAAAGAGCAGCACGGCGTTGATGGCGTGCAGAAGCACGTTGGTCAGGTGATGGCCAGCCGGTCTTAGGCCATAGAGCTGGCAATCCAGCATGTGCGATAGCCAGGTCACAGGATGCCAGTTGCTGGCCGCAGAGCATCTGAAAGCCCACTCCACCCCCTGCCAGGTTAGTCCTGCCTGAACGTGCGGGTTCTCCGTCACATACGCCTGGTCGTCATAAGCGAGGAATTTGTGGGTGAGCGAGGGCGCGAAAACCGCCAGGGTGATCAGCCCGAGGGTCAGGCAAATCACCCCTTTACATGGCAAGCTCCACGTCCGGGCCTTCACACAGCCCCCAATTTCGCGAGATCGCCGGCCTGGTTCAATCGCAAACCACGCCTCCTCCGCAGCCTTGCCGCCGCCAGACCAATCTGTCTTCGCCGCCGCGGACTTCCAGAGTGCCAGCGATGTGCTAGTACCGGGACAAAGGCATTCCGATACATCACGGGACCGAGTCCGCTCTCACTAACACCCAACTTCAGTTGGGTGGTACGCGCGCCGCGTAGGATGCCAACCGTTTCAACGGTTTTCCCTGCCGTCTCGTTGCTTCTTTGTCGTCGTACCAGCCATGCCCCGCGGTCGTTGGTCATCAAATCCTTGCACACCGCTCACGGTTTGAGCTTGAAAGAAGCCGCCATTCGCCACAGGATCACTGCCAGAATAGAGTAGAGTTTACGCAGGTGCCGGTCGGGTCGCCGCCGCCTGCCAGATCGAAAACACAGTCAAACGCAACATCTTCCTCTTGATCCCTGTCTCAGGGGATCCAGAGAACGCTCTTTATTAATATCATGCGAAGAATCCTGCCTCCCCTCGTGGCGCTTGTGGCCTCCCTCAACTTCAGCCTCCTCGTCCTCCCGGGCGCCGCCCAGATCCTCGTCAGCTCCGGCTCGCCTTACACGCAGAACTTCGATTCCTTAGCCAACTCCGGCGCCCCGCCGGCAGATACCAACTGGACTGATGATTTAACCATACCCGGCTGGTACGCTTCGAAAAGCGTCGCTCCGGCCACTATCAGCGCCTACCGCGTCGGCTCAGGGGCTCAAAACACGGGCGCGATCTACAGCTTCGGCGTGGCCGGCGTTAACCCGGTCTCCGATCGTGCTCTAGGCTCTGTCGCCTCGGGCACTCCCGGCGCTCTCGCCTACGGCGTCCGGTTCCTGAACGACACCGCCCTGGCTATTACCAACATCACGATCAGCTACACCGGCGAGCAGTGGCGCAATGGCGGGAACACGGCCACGCAAAGCCTGGCCTTTTCCTACTTCATCAGCAACGATCCCATCACCAGCTCGGACGCCGCTGGCGTAAATGCCTGGGTCGCGTTCACCGGCCTCGACTTCAATACCCCAGCCGTCGGTGCCACGGCCACGGCGCTGGACGGCAATGCCCCCGAGCACCGCCAGGTCTTCTCCGGAGTGCTTTTGCCCAACGTCATTGTCTTCCCCGGGCAGGAAATCTTCTTCCGCTGGCTTGACATCAATGACACCGGCAATGACCACGCGCTGGCCCTAGACGACTTGAGCATTGCCTTCACCAGTGTTGCCGCGGTGGTCACCCCGCCCGCCATTGACCCCAGCGGCCAGCCGCAAAGCCTCACCCACAACGCCGGCACCCGGGCCACCTTCACCGTCACCGCCACGGGCAGCACGCCCAGTTACCAGTGGCAATTGAACGGGATGGCCTTGATCAACGGCGTCAAGATCTCCGGCGCGACCTCACCCACGCTGAGCATCTCAAGCGTTCTGGAGATTGACGCCGGCAGTTACACCGTGATCGTGGCCAACGGCGCCGGCTCCGTCACCAGCTCGGAGGCCGTGTTGACCGTCATTGATCCGGCGGTGAACACCCAGCCGGCGAGCCGCACCAATATCGCCGGTGATACCGCCAACGTCTTCGTCGGGGCTGCGGGCACGATCCCCCTCTCCTACCAGTGGCGCTTTAACGGCATGGACATTGACGGGGCTGTCTCCAGCTCCCTCAACATTCCGAAAGTCCAAACCGCGAACCAGGGCGACTACTCGGTCGTCGTCGGCAACGTTGATGGAAACTCTATCACCAGCGCAGTGGCGAGCTTGACCTTGCTGGCGACACCCGCAATCAATATCGCCCGCTGGGATTTCAACGACACAAACACGCTGGCAGTCACCGCTCCCGCCCCCTCCACCGGCACGGGGACCGCCTCTCTGCTCAATGGCGCCACGGCGACCTTCCCCTCCGGCACGTTCTCCGACCCGGCTGGTGCCCCGGGCGCTGCCAACAGCGGTTGGAACACTTCCTCCTATCCGCCGCAGGGAACCAGCAACAAGACCGCCGGCGTTCAATTCAATGTCAGCACGCTGGGCCATCAAGATATTCTACTGGCCTGGGAGCAGAAGCACAGCGACACCGCCAGCAAGTACACCCGCTTCCAATACACGACCGACGGGACCACCTTCGTTGATGGGGATCTGATCACCATGACCTCCACTAACAACGGCTGGGTATTCTACGTCAGCGACCTGTCGGGCCGTCCCGGCGTCAACAACAACCCCAACTTCGCCTTCCGCATCGTCTCGGAATGGGAAGCCACTGCCATCGGCAACAACCATTCCAATTACGTCGGCAGCGTCACTTCTTACTCCACCGGCGGCACCATCCGGTTCGACCTGATGAGCGTCTTCGGCAACCCCTTCAGCGGCGTCTCGCCCATACCTCTCCACATCCGCCGGGACGGCGCCAACGCCATCTTGACATGGAGCGATCCAACGTTCGTGTTGCAGTCGGCTCCAGCCGCCACTGGCACCTACACCGACGTGCCCGGCGCGACGAACCCCTACACGAACGCCATTGGCGCCTCTCCCACGTTCTTCCGGCTCCAGGCCAATTGACCGGGCAGCCCGGTGCGCAGGCCCGCAAGCTCGGTGACGTATCGTGAGGCAGCCCGCTCATAATGTGCGGGCTTACCCGTGGCATTCGCTTGCGGTAAAAGCAGTCTCTTTCCCACCCTGGCCGGGGCGGCGGCCCGGACTCTAGTCCGGGCGCGCCGCCCGTGCGGACTTGTCCCTGCCCGCCCTGGGACAGGGAAGCACACCCGCGGTCACGAGGCTGGGACTCGGGCGCGGAGCTCACGGGGCAGGCTCTCGAACCCGCTCACCATCGTGCTTGCGCGCAGGAAGATTCGCCGGCCCATTGGGGGCAGGCCGAAGCGAGCGGTGTAGAGCGCCGTGATGTCCGCCAAACCACCCACTGGCGCCGGGCACATGCCGAGAACGCGGAATTCCCTGCAGGTTTCGACCCCGGGCGACAGCGGCGGGCTCGCGCGCAGCACCGTGTTATTACCCGGGTCTGCCGGACAGACCAGCTTGACCGCGACAACGCCTGCCGTGTTCGTGATGACGAGCTCCTGCGGCGCCAGTTCCGGGAACACCGGAGGCGGAGGCGGTGTGTCGAGTGGTTCCAGGCCGAAGAGGGCCAGCTTGCAGTTGACCCGGACGAACAGGTGCAGCCCGGTCAGCGGGCCGCTTTGGCCTTGCCGGCGACGCGACCGGTACGTGGCGGCCTCCGCGTTCCAGGCGTCGCGCTGCGCGTCGGTAAGTTCGCCGAAGCGCCGCGCCTGGATCGCAAAACTCGAGCGGACTTCCGTCTGGCGTTGGGTTCGAGGGTTATAAGGAACGACGCGGCGGCGGCTTACGAGACCATAGCGGCCAGCGCAAACGACTACCGAAGGGTCTTTCTCGTGCGAGGAGATGTGTTTTATTTTCATACGTTGCTTTCCTTTCTTTTTTTCGAGCGTTAGATCATTTGATATTCGGATTTGTTTCGGACTTCGGATTTCGGACTTGA